>OJIK01000139.1_pt1 | contig 28083 bp, 18 predicted proteins | sample 1595571 | NCBI WGS metagenome assembly OJIK01 (sample SAMN05416791, study PRJEB24817) | seawater metagenome | isolation source: Sea water | place: Canada:Atlantic | collected 2013-11 | reverse complement strand
TATTCGTCGGCAGCGTCAGATGTGTATAAGAGACAGATAAAAGCAATTATTGCTAATTTTCGACAGGAGCTAGATGGCCGATCGGCATTCTACGCACAGGCACTTATCTGACGCAAGCCAATGCCCGACGTGAACAGCTTTTAACCACAGCCCATTTGCCTCCGCGATCAAGCACGAGAGCACTCAAGAAAGGCGGCGTAAGTAATTGAGTATAAGCAACTTTACTGTTATATTCTTAGAACATTAAGCAACGGGCTGGGCTTCATCCCTCCGCAGGCGATGGGCGCTCTGCGAAGAGAGCCAAACGCAAGACCGAATTCATGAAGTAAATAAGCAGTAATACCAGCACGGGCTGGAGCGCAATGACGATTAACATCGTCGCCAAATTGACCTACTGCTAGAAAGGGAAACGATAAGGTTTTCCACGACAAGTAAAAAGGTGACGTTCAAGAAGAACAGCCTTTGTAGTAAACCAAGCGAAGGTGGCACCAAGAGTAGGATAAGACTCCCGATTGCAGCGGCAAGACCCTGTAACCGCGAGCGACAACTCGACTGGCCACCTCAACAATGTCCCCGCAGCGAGATTAGGGAGCAAAAAGCCCCCCCGCTGCCGGAAATCCAGAGAGATCTAGGAAACAAGATTCATCGCACCAAAAAAGTAAACGCCGAAAACAACCGCCGCAAGGCGATGCGATAAACGGCGGCTAGTTTGGTGGGACAACGATACAAGACAAGATTAGCTTTTTATTTTATTTGTTAACGAGATCGCAATTCAGACAATGTCTAACTACGCACACAAAGCAAGTTCGATAGGCCTCCCCACTGGGACCGGCCGTCTTAGCGGCATCTACGACACCTTAGAAGCATTAGAGACATCGGGTAAGCACGCCTTTTAACCGGCATGCCCCCTCGCTTTACGCGAATGTCTTCGTCCACTGTATTGGCTACGGCTCACGCTTGCGTGCACGCTGTGGGTAGCATGACGCCCTGAACGGTATCCGCTACCAAAGAATCCCTTCCTAGTTCACTCCCTGGCAACTTAAGGAAAGTGAACTAATGAAAAGAATGCTAATCAATGCAACGCAAGAAGAAGAACTTCGCGTCGCCCTCGTTGATGGACAACGTCTCTACGACCTCGACATCGAAAACAGAACTCGAATCCAGAAAAAAGCAAACATCTACAAGGGTAAAGTCACCCGCGTAGAGCCTAGTCTTGAGGCCGCATTCGTTGATTTTGGCGCCGAACGACACGGCTTCCTGCCACTCAAAGAGATCTCAAGCGAGTATTACGCAAAGGATGTAAAGAGCAACGGTGAGCGGACCAACCTGAAGGAGCTAATACCAGAAGGCACTCAGGTTATCGTCCAAGTCGAAAAAGAAGAGCGCGGCAATAAAGGCGCAGCTCTTACAACTTTTATCAGCCTCGCGGGTCGCTATTTGGTACTAATGCCCAATAACCCGAAAGCAGGCGGTATCTCTCGCCGCATCGAAGGCGAAGAACGTAACGAATTACGCGAAGCACTGCGCGGCCTCAACATCCCAGACGGCATGGGCATGATTGTGCGCACGGCAGGCATTGGCAAAGGCCAAGAAGAACTGCAGTGGGATCTCGATTATCTCCTCGCTCTCTGGCAAGCGATCGGTGACGCCTCAGAAGTGAAGCGTGCACCCTTCCTGATTTATCAAGAGAGCAACGTGATCATCCGCATGATCCGCGACTACCTGCGCAAAGATATTGGCGAGGTATTGTTCGATACACAGGAAGCGTATGACGAGGCTATGACCTTTGTGAAACAGGTTATGCCGCAATACGAAAGTCGCATCAAACTCTATTCCGATTCGCTTCCGTTGTTTAACCGCTATCAGATCGAAAGCCAGATTGAGAGCGCCTTCGAGCGCGAGGTTAAACTCCCTTCGGGCGGGTCGGTCGTTATCGATCCCACCGAAGCGCTAATTTCAATAGACATCAACTCCTCGCGTGCAACGCGTGGCGCCGACATCGAAGAGACAGCACTCAACACGAACTTGGAGGCCGCCGATGAAATAGCACGGCAGCTGCGTCTTCGCGACATGGGTGGACTCGTCGTTATCGATTTCATCGATATGGGGTCTAATCGAAACCAACGCGAGGTCGAGAATCGGATGCGTGACGCACTCGAAGCAGATCGAGCGCGAGTCCAAGTAGGACGCATTTCACGCTTCGGCTTACTTGAAATGTCTCGCCAGCGCCTCCGTCCTTCACTCGGTGAGACGAGCGCAATTACCTGTCCTCGCTGCAGCGGCCAGGGCAGCATTCGTGATGTCGAGTCTCTCGCGCTGTCAATATTGCGCATCATCCAAGAAGAGGCGAACAAGCAGAAATGTGCCGAAGTGCGTACCGATGTGCCTCTTATCGTTTCGTCATATCTTCTCAATGAAAAGCGAGCTGCTTTGGCCGAAATCGAAAATCAAAGCGAAACCAAAGTAGTTATCTCCGCTAACCCAGAGATGGAAACACCTCATTACAAAGTTACCGGCCTCAATCAAGCCGCCGAGGTTTATGATGTCGATATCACTGCGACACCAGAGCCTATTAATAGCGCTAAGAACTCGGCACCAGTTGCCGCGGTTCAACGCCCCTCTGTCGAAGGTGTTCCTATTCCTCAGGCGCCAGCACCTTCGGCCGCCAAGTCGGGCGGGAAAGCCGAGAAAAAATCTGGTCTATTAGCTGGCTTGTTCGCAGCAATAGCCAGCTTATTCGGTGGTGCGGAGAAAGAAGAAGAGAAGCCCAAACGAAGCGGTAACACCAACCGTGGCGGCCGCAATCGATCGAGTTCGCGTGGCCAACGTGGTCAGCAGAACCGAAATCGAGGTGACCGTAATGATCGCGCAGCAAAGAGCGACGGTGATGATAAACCAGCGACTGATGAGCGTGATAATTCGGGTGAAAAAACCGAACGCGGAGAACGCCGTTCGCGAGGCGGACGTCGCGGTGGGCGCAATAGAGATAACACACAGGACAACACTGCCGCGTCAAGCAACGACGACTCAACCGCTGAAAATAGCGGAGAGAACAGCACTTCTGAGCGCAGTGGCAACGATGAGACGCGGCGACGACGGTCTCGCTCACGTAGCGGCGATCGCAAAGAGGAAACTCGCGGCGATCAAAAGGCAGCAGAAAATGACTTAGCTGCAGATGATGAAAACACAAACTCTGAGTTTTCACGACGCCCAGCAAGCCAGCGACCCAAAAACACGACTCCGCGCAAGCGTGGGCCGCGTCCCGACCTAGAGAAACCCGCTGAGGCAACGGCTGCAACTGAAGACGAGACGAAGCCTGAAATCGCGGCAGCAGCGCCGTCGACTGCTCAGGAGTCAGAAGTTTCTCGCAGACCATCGCTCGCCGAAGCACTAGACACGATCAGCGCAAACGCTGTGAGGGAGGAATTGCCTGCGCAGAGCGAAGAGCCTGTTGTGCCAGCGGAGGTCAGCGCAGAGGTGAACAACGAAGCAAACGAAGAAACTAGCGCTGTCGAAACCGACGCAACGAGCGAGCCAAGTGAGCGTAAAACGCGTGAGAGACGTCCTCGCCGACCGCGTAAACGTGCGCCGCGTGATCAAGAAGCCACAGCGACTGCATCGTCTGATGAGGAAGTCGCTCAAACCGATGCGACCCCGTCTGCAGACTCTCGGGAGCAAAGCGCGCCAGTAGAAGCCGTAGAAGTCTCAGAAGCCGCTGAAACCGTAGAAGCAGTCGAAGCAGTAGCTGAAATTCAATCCGAGGAGATTGCAACACAGCCTGCGGAAGTTGTTGTGGACAATAAGCAGACGACTGAAGTCGCCGCCGAAGCACCCAAGGACGTTGCTGCACAGCCTTCACCGCGAAGACGAGCGCCTAACGACCCGCGCCACAAGCGCGGCTAACAACTTAGTCAGGAATTTTAAAAAAATCGTGTAAAAAAATACCCCGATGGCGAGCGCCAGCGGGGTATTTTTTTGCGGTCGTGTCATTCGCAGAGCTCACCTTAAGAGATGAACTTTACACTTAAAGCGCGGCTTCTAGTTCGGGCAATGCAACGAATAAGTCGGCTACGAGGCCGTAGTCGGCGACCTGGAAAATAGGCGCTTCTTCATCCTTATTGATGGCAACAATCACCTTGCTGTCTTTCATACCGGCAAGATGTTGAATCGCGCCCGAGATACCCACGGCAATGTAGAGGTCAGGCGCGACGATTTTACCGGTTTGTCCAACTTGGTAATCGTTAGGCACAAATCCCGCGTCAACGGCAGCGCGTGATGCGCCGATGCCCGCGCCCAACTTGTCAGCGACTTTTTCGAGTAGAACGAAATTGTCACCACTCTGCATGCCACGACCACCCGAAATAATGATGCTTGCCGCCGAAAGGCTTGGACGCTCTGATACCGACAGTTCTTCCGAAACGAAACTTGCAACGCTCTGCTCAATCACCGAGTCAACAGCGTCGACTGATGCAGATCCGCCTTCCGCTGAGGCCTCAGCGTATGCGGTCGTCCGCACAGTGATCACCTTAATCGCATCGCCGCTTTGCACTGTCGCCAGCGCGCTACCAGCGTAAATGGGACGAACGAACGTATCGGTTGATTTAATAGTCACTATGTCAGATATCTGTGCGACATCGAGAAGCGCAGCCACTCTTGGCGTTAAGTTTTTACCCGTTGTCGTAGCGGGCGCCAGAATATGCGTAAAATTGCTTGCCACTTGGGCAATAAGCGGAGCGACAGCTTCTGGCAATTGATGTGCATAGACTGCAGCATCAGCCACCAAAACCTTGGCAACGCCAGCGATTGATGCAGCTTCGTTAGCTGCCGCCTGACAGTCGCTACCGACAACTAAAAGGGTTATTTCTGCGCCTAACTCTGCGGCCGCAGTAATTGTGTTGCGCGTCGCAGACTTAATGCTCGCGTTATCGTGTTCGGCTATTACTAATGTTGTCATCGTTTCCACCTATATTACTTTGGCTTCGGTTTTGAGCTTTGCGACCAATTCGTCGACTGACTCAACCATGATTCCTGCAGACCGTTCGGCAGGCGCCTCGACGCTGAGCGTCTTAAGATTAGAACTGACATCCACGCCAAGTTCGGCAGGAGTTGTTGTATCAATTGGCTTTTTCTTCGCCTTCATAATGTTAGGTAATGAGGCGTAACGGGGCTCGTTCAGTCGCAGGTCTGTGGTTAACACTGCCGGTAGATTAAGGAGCACTGTTTGCTCACCGCCGTCGATTTCTCTTGTTACTTCAATTTTACCCTCGCGGACTTCGGCGTTGCAGGCAAAAGTACCCTGCGGCCAATCGCAGAGCGCGGCAAGCATTTGACCCGTCTGATTATTATCGGTATCGATCGATTGCTTACCGAGGATAACGAGGTCTATACCCTCTTTCTCTACAACCGCTTTCAGGAGTTTGGCAATGGCGAGGGGCTCAAGCGCTTCGTCGTTCTCAATAAGAATGCCCCGGTCGGCGCCGAGCGCGAGCGCAGTGCGTATCTGCTCTTGACACTGTGTCGCACCAATCGAAACCGCGATAACCTCATCCGCAGTTCCGGCTTCCTTCATGCGGATAGCCTCTTCAACGGCAATTTCACAGAAAGGATTGATTGCCATCTTGGCATTGGCGAGGTCGACACCTGTCCCATCTGACTTCACTCGAACTTTTACATATGCGTCGACGACGCGCTTAATAGCTACAAGAACCTTCATGGATTCTCCCATTGGAAGCTGCACTCAAGGCAGGCTTCGGTCTGATTTACGAGGTGGTATACAGCAGAGTATACAAGTTGATCCGCGGCGTTCTGCGGGGTTAAGACGCTGCCCTCAGCGCCTTAAAACAGCCGCTAATCATGCCGCTTTTGGTGGCTCAGGTCAAATAACGCGAGCATTTATGACAGTGTATTGCCAATAGCGCGGCGGGAGAAAAATTGTGTGTACGTGTCGCGAAAAACCATTTTATGCCAAGGCAAAAAATACTCCGCTACTCCAAATACCAAGACTATGAGTTGAGTGTTCGCCTATCTTTCCTGCCGCACTATCTAAAGCGCTATCTACAGCACTATCTAAAGCACTATTAATAGCACTATCAACAGCACTCTCAACAGCAGTATCAGCTCGATTAACAACCAGCTCTGCCAGCTGATAGAACACCGATCGCGAAACCAAGCCCAGCAGTCCCGCTCTCACATTTACGGTAGGATGAGGCTCAGCGTTTCCGCTGCTATCAGCACCGATAAACAATGGATGCTCCGCGCCGATCGCAACCTCTTCGCCGAGGCTTGTGCGTAAATAGAGCGCCTGCGTCGAAGCGTCACCGGCATTTTCAACCCTGAGCGTGGTCAGCAGAAACGGACAGTCTTCGACTCGGATGCGCACTTTCTCGGCGGGGGTTACCAGAAAGTATTCCCCTTCGTTAAACAAGAGAACAGAGGCAAACAGCTCTGCCATACCTTTACGCCTGATCGGGCGACCTTCATGCCACCAACTGCCATCCCGACGGATCTCGATATCGATGTCTCCACAGAAGGGAGGATTCCACAAATGCACAGGCGCCGCGCCGCGCCAATCACCGGATTCCGCAGCTGCTGCTATCGACTTAATTTTATCTGCTGCTAAGTTTTTAATGAACGCCTCTCCCGTTTTTTTTGCCGTAATTTCTACTCGTTCTCGTATTTAGCGACGTATTCGGCGCACCAGACACACCCCAATTGCTCTCCAATTTAGCATAGAGCTGTTACACTGCAAGGCTAAGAATCGCAGGCAGCCAGACGGACCGAAGACTTATGGATAACCTTAAACCTCAGGCCGGAAAATTCGCGCAATTAGGGCCATTATCCCTCTCTGAGAAGCTCGCTGCCGACACATCCGAAACGCACACGGCTCTATCTTACTCGGAGCAAATACCTGCTGATCTTTTCACCGAACTTCTCCTTAGTTCAACCCCGCTAATCGATGTAAGAGCCGAATGTGAATACCATGACGGCCATATCCCTCACTCAGCTAATTTGCCTTTGCTCACCGACGACGAACGGAAGAAAGTCGGCACTTGCTACAAACGGAAAGGGCAAGAGGCAGCGATCACGTTAGGCACTGAGCTCGTTTCCGGTGATGCTAAAAAAGAAAGGATGACTGCTTGGATACGCTTTATAGCAGACAACCCAACGGCGGTAATACTTTGTTTTCGAGGAGGCCTGAGGTCTCAGACTGTACAAAAATGGCTTGCCGAAAGCGGATTGCAGCGTCCGTTGATACGCGGCGGATACAAAGCCCTCCGACGTCATTTGCTGCGCACGACAATACGGGTCGCAAGCGAAAAAAAGATCAAAATCGTAGCGGGAAAAACCGGAACGGGTAAAACTCACCTGATCAACAACCTCACGCGCTCGGTTGATCTCGAAGGTCTCGCCAATCATCGCGGTTCGGCATTCGGCAGGCGCGTGTCAGCACAGCCCTCACAAACCGTATTTGAAAATCTATTAGCCCTCGATTTATTGAGACAAGAGCGCGAGGGCGGAGCGACACTTTTTCTTGAGGATGAAAGCAGAGCGATCGGGTCGATCTCCCTCCCTCTAGAACTGCATCGTGCAATGAGCGTTGCGCCAATCGTTCGCGTAGAAGAGTCGTTGGATTTTCGGATTGAGACAATACTTAACGATTATATTGTGTCTAACCTTACAGATTTTAGGCGGCTAGACCCGATGCAAGGAGACTCTTTATTTTCGGAGTCTCTCCTTGCTAGTTTGGATAGAATAAAAAAGCGACTCGGAGGCGAGCGTCATTCGGCTCTGCGCGACATTATGTCTGCGGCTCTCACTAGCAATAACGACCATGATCAGCATCGCGCATGGATACGAGGATTACTTGTCGATTATTACGACCCGATGTATGAGTATCAGATGACAAAGAAAGCACAACGCGTTGTGTTTAAAGGCGACAGCGACACATTCCTCGAATGGGCAAGCGAGTTCGATCAGCTACAAACCTAAGTCACAAGAAGTAACCTACACTAGGCGGCACGAAGCGCATGGCCATAACTCGATTCAAATTAGACGACACACTCCGGAAAGCCCTCGACTCGGGTATTACGTTACTCACCCCAAACTATCGTCTTGCCGCGTCTGTCCTCGAAGCGTTTGGCAGTGCATCCGCCACTACAAGCTGGCGCGAGCCCAATGTTGTTCCTGTCGACATCTGGATCGCGCAAGTGTGGGAAATGCTTTCTACACGCGGACTAAGCCCCTATGTCGACTTGGACATATTGGAACCAGGCCTCGAAAGAGAGCTCTGGCTAGAAGCCGTAGAGGAGACACGCGATGAGCATCCTCTTATCGACGCCTCCGCAATGGCGCGCATTGCCTCGCGCGCTTTTCAAGATCTTCGCCGCGCCTCTGCAGAGTGCAGTGTGCACTGGCTACAAGAGTATGATTATCTCGACGATGTCGCACTTTTTAATACGTGGCAAACCCATTTTTTATCGCGATGTGACGCCTTAGGACGCATAACCTTGGTGGAGGCGACCTCCCTACTCGCCCAGAAATTAGACGCTTCGAGCGCAAAATTACTCGGCGATATAGCTACTCTCAATTTCTATGAAACGCCGGCAAATTATCGCGCCCTGTTCGAGCGTCTATCCGAACACACTTCGTTACGCGGGTTTCTGACGCTCGATAAAAGCCGTTTTTCAGAGACGCTGAACGATCTTCTGGCTGCAAACAACGTGACTGCTTACAGGACCGAATTCAAAGAGCAGGCTAACGAAATCCAAGCCGCGGCTAATTGGGCACTGATGCTGCAAAAAAAAGACCCTGGGACTCATATCGGTATCATAACGCCGGCACCTGCAAACGTGCAGCAAGATCTCGAGCGTGCGCTTCGCCGCGGCTATGACCAAAACGCATTCCTCCACATTATAGAAAAGCCCCATCTAATAAACTCGAGCAACACCGGCACCACACTGTCCGACACCGCGCTAGCCAAGGATGCGCTACTCTTACTGGGACTCAATAAAGAGCGGCAATCGCTCGTCGACTTTTGCAGATTATTGAGATCACCTTTTGTTATCGGGGCAAAGGAAGAATCCGAGCAGAGAATCAGGTGCGAACGAGTCCTCAGGCGCCGATTGCAAGCTAACACTCGTCGACACGCGATCACCAGAATCACAGGGGCGAATGAAAAAGATTATGCATGCCCGTTATTACACAACGCCATGCTCGACGCCCGCACTCTTCTTCGGTCAGCCGAAACCAAGACCACGGCGCGTGCATGGGCTAGCGTTTTCCGCGACCAACTCGCCCTCCTTGGCTGGCCTGGTGACAAAAACTCACTTATCGAAAAAGCCTCACTCGATGCTTGGGAAACTGTACTTAACGCTTTCGAACAAAGCAGCGAACTTGGCAGATCACTGACTCTAAATGCAGCGCTCGGCGCGTTACAACGCCTTGTAGACGAACATCGGGGGCAGAATGTTTACCGACAGCAATGCGCGCTTTCGCTGTATTCGCCAGCAGAGGCTGTTGGAATGAGTTTTACGCATCTTTGGCTTCTCGGTTTCGACGATCAGAGCTGGCCACAAGCCGCCCACCCCAATCCTCTCGTTCCGCCTGCGCTGCAACGGGAACTAAACATTCCAGGCTCTAATGCCTCGCTTCAATATTCGGCTGCTAGAAACGATTTAGCAGTATTGTGTTCAAACGTGAGTAAGAGTGTCGTCGCCAGCTATTTCTCACAAGGTGGCGATTCTGAATTTCGTCTCAGCAATTTATTATCGAGTCTGCCCTTTAATGGTGCCGCGCAGGCCATTGCCCTCAACGCAGATAAACCGCCTAGTGCGGACCAAGGGGGAGAGTTAGAAGAGTTTCTCGACCAACGTCGAGTGCCCGTTTCGAGCATCGAAAAAATTCGTGGCGGACAAGCGCTGATCACCTCTCAGTCGCAATGCCCATTCCAAGCCTTTGTTAAAAGGAGACTCAACACCGAAGAACTCGACGCATTTAAACACGGCCTCGATCACCGTGAACGTGGCCAAGCGATTCATGTGGCGTTGGAAAACTTATATGCAACGATCCCGCATAAAGCAGCGCTTGTCTCTTTACTTAGCAACAGCGAAGAGGAATTAGACACGAAGCTAGACGCGGCTGTGGCGGTCGCCATAGAGGAGCTTAGAAAACAACAGCCTGAGTTGATGGGGCCTGTTTTCTCAGAGATTGAGTCTACGCGCATCAAACGAATGCTTAGGCGGTTTATCCTTCGAGACAGTGAGCGCGGTGACTTCACGTCGAGCTTGCTTGAAAAACAATTTACCCTCTCCCTACAGGGCTTAGAACTGAGCCTAAAAATCGATCGGATCGATCAACTCAATGATGGCAGTTTTGCGCTAATAGATTATAAAACTGGTAGCACGATCAAGGCGATCAGCTCACTTCAGCACGCGCGGCCCGAAGAGATGCAGCTGCCAGTCTATTCGACTGCGGTCACGCGAGATGCAAACCTCGATGTCTCTGCACTCGCTATCGCTCAGGTTAATCTCAAAGCGATTGGCTACAAGGCTTTAGCACGAGGCGCCAACTTTGATCCGAGCATCGCCCCGCTAACCGGAGGCAAGCCGACTGCAAAAGACAAAACCCTTGAGCGAGACCCAATTTCAGACGCCGCTAAATGGTCAGAGAAAAGGGCAAGCTGGGCAACGCTGGTCGATGAACTTGGCGCAGAGTTTGTAGCGGGCGAGTCGAGGGTTGCCCCGATCAAGTCAACGACAGTCTGTGAATACTGCCGACTACAAAGTGTCTGCCGAATTACCGCACTAAGAGCAGATGACGGATTTGACGCAGACGACGACAGCGATGGAGCAGAAGTATGACGGGTGTTGTAGAGGACAGTGGCGAGCGCGAAATGGCGCTCGATCACGAAAACAGCTACATCGTACAAGCGCCTGCCGGCTCAGGAAAAACAGAGCTTCTAACGCTGCGTTACATGAGCCTTTTAGCCCGCTGCGATGAGCCCGAGGAAGTGCTAGCTATCACGTTTACTCGTAAAGCGGCGTCAGAAATGCGCGACAGGATTATTAAATCGCTGCAGGCGGCTAAAGACCACCGAAGCAAATACAGTATTACTCTACTAATAAGCGACAGCGAAGAAAACCCGATTAAGGACCCCCTTAAACGGCAAAATTTTCGCATAGCTAACAGCGTTCTCGACGCAGATGCCGAGAAAGGATGGAACTTAGACCGGCATCCGGGAAGGCTGCGTATACAGACAATCGACAGTTTCAATATTTATCTGGCTAACCAACTGCCTATCGCTTCGCGAGTGGGTGGAGACTTGAGCGTAACGACCGACGTCACCCCACTCTTTCAATCGGCTATCACCGCGACGCTGTCGTTACTCGAAGATGAGAGTGATGATGGTGCGAGCGTTAGAGCATTGTTCTCTCATTTAGATAATGACATATCACGCATCGAACCATTGCTGCTGAGTTTATTGAATAAACGAGACCAGTGGCTGGACTCTCTCTCGGCGTTACTTTCCAATCCCGTCGATGCACAGAATACGCTAAAAAATTATATCGATGAGCTTGCAGTCGAAACGCTCGAGTCACTCGCCGATTGTTTAGCGCCTTATGCGGCCACCCTAATTCAACTCAATAATTATGCGTCTGAGCATTGGTTAGCCAAAAATGGCCCTGGACCAATTGCTCTCACCTCGATGCCCGCAGTCAGTAGCGAAGACCTAGAACATTGGACACAGATTACACGACTGCTTTTGACCGGCTCAGGTAGTTGGCGTGCACGTATCACAGTGACAGAAGGCTTTCCTAATCCTAAGAACGCGCCGAAAGAGCTAACGGAAACTGCTACTAACGCGATTCGAGAAATCAAAAGTCTCATCTCTGAGATCGCCGAAAGCCCGCAAGGTGAATTAATCCGTTACTCGTTACAAACACTTACAGGCCTCCCCTCCGCAGCGTCCATTAATAACCAATGGCCGCTCTTGTCTGCACTTCTCAAGACGCTGCGCAGATTGAATCAGGAGCTGATTTTAGAATTCACTCGCCGCAGCGTGATCGATCACACTCAAGCAGGCGGCGCGGCTGTCGCTGCACTCGCCGACTATGACGGCCCCACAGAGCTTGCTCTTGCGCTCGACAGCAAACTTTCGCATATCTTGATCGATGAATTTCAAGATACCTCTGAGCGCCAAATCGAGCTTATTAAGCGGTTGATTAGCGGATGGACGCCCGGGGATGGTCGAACGCTTTTCGTCGTCGGCGATGCGATGCAGTCTTGCTACAATTTCCGTAATGCGAATGTCGGTATCTATCTGAATGTACGCGCCAATGGCATCGACGACCATCCCGTATTACCTCTCGATTTAACGATGAATTTTCGTTCTCAAGCGCCTTTGGTAAGAAAGATAAATCAAATTTTTTCACAGGCTTTTCCTGAGCATGAGAACATCTCTCAAGGTGCTGTTCGCTACTCAAATTCAGTTGCCGGCCGCGAGGCATCAACAAACACACCCTTGAGCGCGACATGGATTAGCTATCCCGAAAGCGAGCGCTTGCCTGAAGCAAAGAGTCTCGAGGCGAAGAAAATAGCGGAAAGAGTTAAACAATTGAAAGCAGAAGACCCGAGCGCTTCGATAGCGATACTCGCGAGAACACGCAATCAGTTTAAACACATCGTCACCGAATTCAGAGCCGAAGGCATCGAGTGGCTCGCCACTGATATCGACCGCCTAAGCACGCTCACAATCATTAGCGATCTAATCGCTTTGCTAAGAGCATTGATCAATCCCGCGGACAAAATTGCTTGGCTTGCTATCCTTCGCGCGCCGTGGTGTGGCCTCGACAGTGCAGACCTTTTCTATGTGGTAAACAGTGATAAAAACGCGAGCATTTGGAAAAACCTACAAACATTAAGCCGCTCCTTGGCCGAATCACAGAACGACGAGTACACCTTGTCAAAAGAGGGATTAGCACGGGTAACAGCGATTAGCTCCACGCTCGATGTGCTACTGCAGGCAAGAATGCATTGTTCTGTCCGCGAACTCATGGAATGCGCCTGGCAGCTGCTTGGGGGCGACACGCTTATAGCTAACAACGTTGAGGAGAGATCCGTAGCGTATTTCTTCACACAGTGCGATCAACATGAAAACTGCTATGGGATAGATGATGTAGAGGCGTTTGCAGAAACGATTGAGCAGAGTTTTATACCCAGTGAAATAAATGAAGCTGAGAGTCAGGAAAGTGGCACAGTTCATCTCATGACGATTCACAAATCTAAAGGCCTACAATACGATCACGTCATTATCCCGCAGCTGAATGGAAAAAGCCGATCTAACGACAAAGATCTCGTCATCCTGCACAACCGTTTAAACCGAAGAGGCGTCGCAAGGCTTTTCATTGCTGCGTTACCTGACCCTGGAAACGAAACCGGCGGCAACAAACAGCCCGACGACACACTGTATGAATTCGTCAAAGGCGAGCATAAGCAGAAAGATCTCTACGAAGAAACTCGTCTGATCTATATTGCGATGACACGCGCAAAGCATAGCGTAAGCCTCTATGCCACGCTGCCCGAAAACACAGACAAAGAAGGTAATGCAAAAGCCCTAGCACCCGCAAACAACTGCCTGCTGGCACGCATATGGGAGCCGCTACTAGGTCTTAACGATTTTTCGCCCGCGCAAATAGCGATCGGTGCTCCAACCAAAAGCGCGCCAATCGAATCCACGGATGACTTTCCTACGTTCACACCGATTAAGCGGTTTCGCGCTGTGCGCAGCGTATCCGAAGATCAGATGCGAATCATTACAGAGCAATTAGCATCCACACTTGCTGAAGAAAAAGCAAATGAGGATACTCAAGACAAAGAGCGCCAACTGTCGAAACTGCTAGGGACTCTTAGCCATGCTTTTCTTGAAGCATTCTGTCTCAGCGCCTTCGATCCAGAGGTAACCCTCCATGCTTTAGCGCTCCGCTGGCGGCGAAAACTGATCAGACTCGGTGTCGACGAAGCGCAGGCAGAAACTCGAATAGTGGCCACGCAGCGAGAACTTTTGCGCTGTCTCAATGGCGCGAATAGGTGGGTTTTTGATAGCGTCGGCGTAAAAGCTGAATGCGAACTCAAGCTCGCTACAAGTGAGCGCCAAGGCGATGAGGAGTATCATAAACACCGAGTTGTCGACCGCACCTTAGTCGTCAATGGAGAACGCTGGATTATCGACTTCAAGACCTCTCACAAACATGAGGCGCAAACTGAAGAAGAATTTATTGCCTCACAGAAAGAAGAATATCGGCCACAGTTGGAGAGCTATGGCGAATTATTTAGAGGGTTCGAAGACACGCCACAGCGTCTTGCGCTACTGCTAACCTCGATCGATGCGCTCGTTGAGCTGTGATCAATCCTTATTCTAATTCGGCGTCAGCGACAGCAAAAATGCCCGGCGCGTTTCGAAGATAGCCTCTGTAGTCGAGTCCGAAACCGAATACAAACCTGTCTTCTATCTGCAGACCAATGCACTCTGCGCGCGCGCCATGGATTCGGCGCTCGTGCAGTTTTTCGACAAGCACGGCACCGTAAGCCTTTGTAGCGCCTTGCTCGAGAGCATAATCGCAAACTGCTTTAAGCGTATTGCCTTCATCGAGTATGTCGTCCACTACAATAACAGGCCTGCCCGCTAGCCGCTCTCGAGGATAGCTTAACCAATTGAGCTCCCCTCCCCTCACTTCATCTCGATAACGGGTAGCGTGCAGATAGTCAATCTGCAATGGAAAATCTAAAAGCGGCGCCAAGCGCCCCGTGAGTATCAGCCCGCCATTCATAACACAGAGTAGCAAAGGATCGCTGCCTGCAAGATCGCGCGTAATCTTCTCTGCCATGCGCACAATCGCAGCATCGCAAGCTTTGTCATCAAACAGACACGTTGCCGTTTGGCGTATGCGCTCAATATCCAAAGTGTCGGCATGTAGCGCGTTCAAAATCATGACTGTGCGGTCTGAACTAATTGAATCTTATCTAAGCCATCGATAGTGCGAGTCGGGAATGCAAAATCGGCGTCGTGTTTATGAACAATGTCGATAATTTTCAACATGACATCCTGTTTGATCTCATGGAACTCAATCCAGTTCGTTGTCTTCGTAAACGTGTAGATAAAGAAATCGAGCGAGGATGCTGAATACGACACGAAGTTGACGATCAACGTATGAGACGTATCTATCGCTTCGTGCGATTGCAGCATTGCTTTCACTTCATTAACAATCACGCCCATTTTCGACGCGTCGCTATAGCGAATGCCAATTGTCTCCTTGATACGACGATTGGTCATACGCGAGGGGTTCTCGAGCGCCAGTTTATTAAACAATGAATTGGGAATATACAATGGCCGTTTATCGAAGGTTCTTACCACGGTAAGTCGCCAGCCTATTGTTTCAACCGTGCCCTCGATCTCTCTATCGGGCGAGCGTATCCAGTCGCCAATCGCAAAAGGCCTATCAAGGTAAATCATCAGACCGCCAAAAAAATTGGCCAGCAGGTCTTGTGCAGCAAAACCAACGGCAATACCACCAACCCCACCGAATGCCAACAGCGCCGTAATTTGTATTCCGAGCGTGGGTAGTAACACCAAGATCGCCGAGATTACGACAGACAAACGCAGCAGCTTCGCCAATGCAATTAGCGTCGTTGGGTCTAATGAGGTTTGAGTCGGGTTTTCACCAGCAAGAATCTTGCGCCGGATTCTTTCTTCGGCCAGAGAAATGAAACGCACCAAAAACCAAGCCATGAGTATGACCAGCGCAACCTGCCGAGCCAGATTAATGTTTTCCACGGAGAATAAAGAATTGTCGATATAGCCGTCGCTCACGCCGATTGCAGCTAGCAGGCCAAACACTAAAATTAGCGAACTCAGTGGTCGCTTAGCCGCCTCGAGTAACGCATCGTCCCAAACATTAGCGGTTTTTTCGAAATGCCTTGCAAGAACCACTAACGCACGCATCGCTATTAATCTAAATAGCAGTGTTAGCGTGACAATAAGGAATAGCTCTGCACCCCAGTCTAATTCACGGAGCGTCTCTACTGAAAAATAATCTTGCATCGGTCTACCTTTTCGAAGAATTTAGCCTAACTAGCCGGCAATGATTTTATTATTTGAATCGCTCGAGACCATCGCGACGAATCAGCAAAGTGATAGTTAACTACCTCCTCGTTTCGGGCCATTTCCGCAAGACGTCGATCAGAGGCTTCGCTCCTTTGCTCGGGATTGTTCTCGAGATAATCGGCAACTCGTCGAGCAGCCTCGCTGTCGTTGCAGACCAGTACCATATCGCAGCCCGCTGCGAGCGCTAGCTGCGCTCTGACCTCAACGCTGCCCACGCCATGTGCCGCATCCATCGTCAAATCGTCGCTAAAAATCACACCATCAAAGGCCAATTGATCACGAAGAATGTCCTGCAACCAAAATGGAGAGAAGCCTGCACATTGGGCGTCCACTTGCGGGTAAATCACATGAGCAGGCATTATGCCACCGAGCGAGGTTGCCAGCGCCTTAAACGGCACAAGATCATGTACTTCGATTTGTTGAAAAGCACGCGGGTCGACAGGCAGTTCAACGTGGGAATCTGCGTCGACTGTCCCGTGGCCCGGGAAATGCTTTCCCGTTGCCGCCATTCCCGCGGAGCGCATGCCCTCTACATACCTCAGTGCAAGCGCGCTTAGTTGTTCGGGGTCTGAGGAAAATGCCCTATCTGCAATAACGCGACTCGTTTCACTAAAGACATCGAGAACCGGCGCAAAGCTGAAGTCCACTCCGATAGCCACTAGCTCGGCGGCCATCGCCCATCCGCACTCTTCGGCTGCCTCAAGGCCTGCCGCTTCGTCCTGACAGAACAGCATGCCGAGGCGCGCCAAAGCAGGGAGCGAAAGAAAACCCTCGCGAAATCGCTGCACCCGCCCGCCTTCTTGGTCTACGGCAATCAACAGGGTCGGATTGATTTCCCGCACAGCACGGATCAGCGCAGTAACTTGGCTCTTGGTTTGGTAATTACGCGAAAATAGGATGAGACCGCCAACACTGCCGCGCTTTAGCAGATTTTCATCCGCAGCACTTAACTGTGTCCCCTCAATACTTACCATCAACGCTCCCCTCGGTGGGGGCTTGCGCGATGGGCTTAACGAGTCTTTAACGTTAATGTTCTCACACTCCAAATATCCAATGTGCCGGGATTATCCCATAGCGCTGCATCGAGTTGAACGTAAAGCCATGGCTGAATTAATTGCTTGCAACACACTCTTTACTGTATATAATCACAGCTGTTGATAAACACAGGAGAAACCCATGTTAAAGCTTACCCTCCGCCAGCAGCAGATACTTAATTACATAAAAGACTATCTCTCTGAAACAGGCTACCCGCCGACTCGGTCCGAGATAGCCCAAAAAATGGGCTTTCGCTCGCCCAATGCGGCCGAGGATCATTTGCGCGCATTAGCAAGAAAAGGCGCCATCGAAATCCAACCCGGTGCTTCTAGAGGCTTACGATTACCGATCAATGAGCAGCTAGGTCTCCCAATCATCGGGCAAGTTGCCGCAGGCAGCCCGATTCTCGCTCAGGAATCTATTTCCGAATACTGCGACATTCCACCGACGTTGTTCACCCCGCATGCCGACTATCTCCTTACCGTTAAGGGTATGAGTATGATCAACGTAGGTATATTCGAAGACGACCTGCTCGCTGTCCATAAAACCGACAGGGCCAACGATGGAGACATCATCGTCGCGAGAATAGACGAGGAAGTAACGGTCAAACGCCTCAAAAAAGGAAAGACGCCATATACTCTCAGCCTAATTGCCGAGAATCCAGATTTCGCGCCAATTGAGGTGGATGTAAGACTCAACGAGTTCGCAATCGAGGGCATAAGCGTAGGTGTTATACGACGCCACTAGGGGCTTTATTACGCCTAGCTAGGGGTAAAGGCTAGGGCACAGGCCACAGAAACTAAAAACGCCCGCTGCCGAATCCGGCTGCGGGCGTTTTCAGACTTATCAATCTGGTTTCGCGAATTGCTTCACTAGCTTCTAACGCCTAATGAGCCACCAGTTAGTCTGCTCATTTTACCGCTTGCTTTACGACTTCTTTACCGCTTTTTTTGCGACCTTCTTCACAGCCTTTTTGGCGACTTTTTTTACGGCTTTCTTCACTGCCTTTTTGACTGCTTTCTTCGGGCCAGCCTCGCCGCTGCCCTCTTCCTTCCAGGCACCACCGGTATAGAAGGCCTTCCAACCGGACGCCTTCTTGTCGATTTCGCTCTGAACATAAATTTCAGCAGTCTTACGGCTATAGCGAACGATGCTCGGATTACCCACATCGTCTGCTGCTGGTGCGTCCATCAGATACGCGTACTTTGGGTCTATCTCAGACGCATGGGGTAGCAGCTCCGCCACAAGTGGTGCTCTTGTCTCACGGTTCCGCGGGAATTGACTCGCAGCGAGGAATAATCCCGCCGCGCCATCGCGCAAAATATAATGATCGTCCACTGTTTCGCACTGCAACTCAGGCATCGGTACCGGATCCATTTTAGGCGGCGCCGCTTGACCGTTACGCAAGAGCTTGCGAGTGTTCTTACAGGACTCATTACTACAGCCAAAATACTTGCCGAACCGACCGGTTTTAAGCTGCATATCCTTCGAACATTTATCGCACTCGATGATAGGACCATCGTAACCGCGAATCTTAAATTCGCCGCTCTCGACCTCGAATCCGCTGCAATCGGGATTATTGCCGCAGACATGCAATTTGCGCCCTTCGTCGAGGAGATAACTATCCATCGCGGTGTTACACAGTCCACAGCGGTGCTTTTTGCGCAGTAGGACGTTTTCAGCAGCCTCGGCTTCCTCCGCGGTATCGGTGCGAATCGCATCCTCACCAGGAGTCAGGTTAATCGTTTGTTTACATCGCTCCTTAGGAGGCAACGCATAACCGGAACAGCCAAGAAAGACGCCGGTCGAGGCGGTACGAATCTGCATATTGCGCCCGCAATTTGGGCATTCGATATCGGTTTCGGTCGGGTCGTTCGTGCGCATCCCGCCGTCGGCAGTTTCAGCGAGCGCTAATTCAATGGTGAAGCGCTCATAGAATTCGTTGAGCAGCACTTTCCAGTTCTTTTCGCCCGAGGCGACCGCATCGAGAGACTCTTCCATCTTCGCGGTAAAGTCGTAATCCATCAGATCAGCAAAACTTTCGATCAGCCTTTCGGCAACAATATCGCCCATTTTGAGCGCATAGAATCGCTTGTTCTCCACGCGTGCGTAGCCGCGGTCCTGGATTGTCGAAATAATCGCTGCGTAAGTCGATGGCCGGCCAATCGCCTTTTTCTCGAGCTCTTTAACGAGGCTCGCTTCGGTAAATCTCGGCGGCGGCTTGGTAAAATTTTGCTGTGGCATGAGCTCATTAAGCGCGAACTTATCGCCTTCTGTCACCGACGGCAGTACCACATCCTCATCTTTCGAAGGCATCGCCCGTAAGTATCCATCGAACTGCATAATCCGACCTTTAACTCGCAATTCGAAATCGGCCGCTCCGATGCTAATGCTCGAACTTAGGTACCGAGCTGGCGGCATTTGACAGGCAACGAAATATTGCCAGATCAGTGTATAAAGCCGCACCGCATCGGGCTCCATCTGATTGAGGAGCGTTTCGGTCATGCGCACATCGGTCGGTCGAATGGCTTCGTGGGCCTCTTGAGCGCCCTCTTTCGAGCTATAAAAGAGCGGCTTTTCGGGCAGATACTCAGGGCCAAATTTTTTCCCAATGTAATCTCTGCACATCGCGATAGCATCGCCACTTAGATGTGTCGAGTCGGTACGCATATACGTTATGTAGCCGGCCTCATAAAGGCGCTGCGCCATCATCATTGTCTTTTTAACGCCAAAACCAAGCCGCGTGCTCGCTGCCTGCTGAAGTGTAGACGTAATGAGAGGCGCTTTTGGCTTCGATGACGTCGGCTTGTCGTCTCGCTTAAGCACAGTAAAGTCGCTCGCCTGCAATATTTCTAGCGCCGAATCCGTTTCCTGCTTGCTGGTTGGGCGAAAATTCGCACCCGCCTGCTTAACCACTTGGCAACGCAGCGCTTCGGCCTTACCTGTTTCTAATGCAGCGAACACTTCCCAAAATTCGTCAGGAATAAACGCCCTAATCTCGCGCTCTCGCTCAACAACTAAGCGAACGGCTACTGATTGCACACGCCCCGCCGATAGGCCACGGGCGACTTTAGCCCAGAGCAGAGGCGACACCATGAAACCGACTACTCGGTCGAGAAAGCGGCGTGCTTGCTGCGCCTCGACATAGCGCATGTCTAATTCACCCGGCTTAGAGAAAGCCTCTTGAATCGCGCGCTGGGTAATCTCGTTAAAAACCACCCGCTTGTAGCGACTTTCGTCACCGCCAATAGATTCCTTTAGGTGCCAGGCTATCGCCTCTCCCTCGCGGTCCAAATCCGTCGCGAGATAGATTGTGTCGGCGGTCTTCGCCAGCTTTTGCAGCTCCGATACCACCTTCTCTTTACCCGGCAAGACTTCATACCTTGCGGCCCAATCGTGGTCTGGGTCGATACCCATACGCTTAACGAGCTGCTCTTTTGCCTTCTTCTTTTTATAGGCAACTTTTTCGTCGGGCGCGAGTTTACGAGTCTTTGCGGCGGCGGCGGCGCGCGCTTTGGGATCAACGGGCTTCGCTGACCCTGAGGTCGGAAGATCGCGGATATGCCCCACGCTCGATTTGACGATAAAGTCGGAACCGAGGTACTTATTAATAGTTTTCGCCTTCGCTGGCGATTCGACTATTACTAATGATTTGGACATAAACGCAACTCTTAGGGCAGTAGGCCGAGGCCGGAAGTGCGCGAGTATATAAGGAAGGGTTGTGGGTCGGTCAAGTGTTTACGCAAATTAGCGTGTAACCGATGAACAGAAACTTAGGCTATCTATCGCAATAAATGCGCTAGATAGCCTGCGATGACGGGGCTTTCCGAGTTAGTGGATACACCAAATTTGTTCAAGCAACATCCACGGTCCAGCCAAATTCATCTTCGGCTTCGCCTTTTTGAATACCTACAAGCAGATCGTAGAGCTGCTGCATAACGGGACCGACGTGCTCTGGATCACCGATATCATGCCAATCACCATCGAACCAGATCTTACCAACCGGTGATAGAACCGCTGCGGTGCCACACGCCGCCGCTTCGCTAAATTGAGCGATCTCTTTGCGCAATTCAATCGGCCGCTCCTCAACCGTGAGACCGAGCTTTTTCTCAGCAAGCGTCATAATCGAGCGACGAGTAATGCTCGGCAAGATCGCGTCAGACTTCGGCGTCACCACCGTGCCGTCTTGCAAGACAACAACAATATTGGCAGATCCAGCCTCGTCTATGAAGCGCCGCTCTCTTGAGTCAAGGTAGAGTGCCTCGTTGGCGCCAAGCTCTTGCGCTCGCTTAGTGGCGAGCAAGCCACCCGCATAGTTAGCCCCTGCCTTGTAGCTTCCTGTTCCACTTGGGGCTGCCCGATCCATCTCTGAAACCGCTAATTTGATCGTTCCGAGCCCTGCCGTTTTATAGTACGGACCAACCGGCGACACGAATACCCTAAACTCGTAAGACTGAGCAGGCTTAAGACCGAGGTTTTCCCCTATGCCGATAAGCATCGGACGGATATAGAGAGACGCGCCTGATCCATAGGGAGGCACCCAAGAAGCATTCGCCCTGACCGTGTCGCGCACTGCGCGCACAAACATCTCTTCTGGGACGTGGGGCATGAGTAGACGCTCGGCAGTTCGCCCCATCCTCTGCGCGTTGAGATCGGGCCTGAACAGAAGAATACGGCCGTCTGGCGCCGTTTGCGCTTTCATCCCCTCGAAACACTGTTGCGCGTAATGTATAGAGGGAGCACCTTCGTGGATCGCGATAAATTCATCGCTAATCATCTCACCTTCGTTCCAGACGCCATCACGCCAAACGGCGCGAAAGCGAAAATCTGTTTTCTTGTATTGGAATCCTAACTCTGACCAATTAAGGGACTGCTTTTGATCGCTTGCGTTCACGCTTAATTCCTATTCTTTGCCTATTTATTATCGACATATTATCAGCTATCGATCAGCCAAACGCTAGCCACCCCAGCGATCGAATTGGCACACGCTTGATACGTAAAGTAGGTTTCGTGCAGCATTCCCCTAAGCTACACTAGCCGCACAGTTGGGCCACAGTCGAGTCCAAGCCATGACTTTGATTGAGCGCACACAATGACCCACCCCTTTCCCTCCCTCGTCGATATCGGCGCCAATCTTACGCATGACTCTTTCGATACCGACTTTGATCAAGTGATCGAGCGCGCACAGGCAGCGGGCGTGAAGACGATTATGCTTACCGGCACCGATCTCAGCACCTCGCAACAGGCGGCGCAGTACAGCAAGCAACAACCCACTGTGTTTCGCAGTACGGCAGGCTTCCACCCCCATGTAGCAAATCAATGGGATTCTGAGGCGAGTGCCGTTATTCGTGAATTAGTCGGCCGCGACGAGGTCGTCGCAATAGGTGAATGTGGCCTCGATTTCAATCGAGATTTCTCACCGCGCGAGACCCAACTGCAGGTTTTCGAAGAACACCTTAAGATAGCTGAGTTTGCACAAAAGCCCCTCTTTCTGCATCAGAGAGAAGCACATGAGCCCTTCTTTGCATTGCTCGAAAGATACCGAAATAGAATCAAAGGTGGCGTGGTGCACTGCTTTACTGATAGCAAAGCAGCTCTGGATGACTATTTGGCCTTAGATATGTACATCGGCATTACCGGCTGGGTATGCGATGAGAGGCGAGGCGCAGCACTGCAGGAAATCGTTAAATACATTCCACCGGACAGGCTATTGATAGAAACCGATGCACCTTATTTACTGCCTCGCACTCTCAGACCAAAACCAAAATCACGACGCAACGAGCCTTGTCATCTTGTTGAAGTCGTCAGAACGCTCGCACAGTGTACGGGTCGGGAAGCCGAACAAATAGCAGAAGAATCGACGCGCAACGCGCATCGGCTTTTCGGCTTGCCAATAGACAGTACAGGCACTTGATCCTCGCGCTAACTCGTCTCGCCTGCCTTATAGACGTCAACTGCTCCAGCCAGAAAGTGAACTAACTGCTCTTCACCGAAAGGCCAGCCTAACTCTCCGCCATCGCAGACTCTTTTAAATACCGGTATTCGAATCCCGTAGGTCTCAACAAGCGCTGCATCGTCCGCAATATCTATGACATCAACTGCCAATTCGGCGCGTTGGGAGTGCGCAACCCAGCCGAGCATTTGTTCTGCCTGTTCACAAAGGTGGCATCCTAGCGTCGTAAAAAAAAGAAGGTCTGCTGGCCTGTCGAAGGGCGACTCATGCTCATCACCTGACTCACCCATTGTTCGTTGCCCGCTGCGAGTTTTTATCAGAGCTAGAATGCGTTACCGAAATTTCCTTTAGCGCACTTTCGATCAGCGCAGGCCCCTCATAAATAAAGCCAGAATACAGCTGCACTAGATCAGCGCCGGCCTCCAAACGGGCGACGGCATCAGACGCTGTCATAATTCCACCGACGCCGATAATCGCCATGTTATCGCCCACTAAACGTTTGATCTGGCGCAGTGTCGCGCAGGCTTTTTCAGTCAGTGGCGCCCCGCTCAATCCGCCTGTTTCAGCAGCATGGTTACTTCCCTGTACACGTTCGCGATCGAATGTCGTATTCGTCGCAATTACACCATCTATTTCATGAGCAAGAAGTTTGGAGCAGCACAGCTTAAGTTCATCCTCAGACATATCGGGCGCAAGCTTTACAGCAAGCGGCACAAAGCGCGAATGGGCTTTTTCAAGCTTGGTACGCTCGGAAACCAAAGCACTCAGCAAACTATCAAGCTCTTCGCCATATTGCAGCGAACGCAGCCCCGGCGTATTGGGTGACGAGATATTGATGGCAATATAATCCGCCACCGAATAGCTTTTTCGGAGCCCGATGAGATAGTCCTCATTCGCATCACTAATTGGCGTGTCGGCATTCTTGCCTATATTCACACCTACAATGCCCTTCCTATGACGACTTTCAAGCCGACTAAGCAGATGGTCAATACCCTTATTGTTGAATCCCAAGCGATTGATAATGGCGCGCTCATTGGCGAGCCGAAACATTCTTGGCTTCGGGTTCCCGGGCTGAGGCCGGGGCGTGACAGTACCAAGCTCGAGCCAGCCAAAGCCGAGAGCCTGCAGCGCATCAGCATAGTCGGCATTTTTATCGAGCCCCGCGGCAAGGCCAACAACATGCGGAAAGTCGATACCCATGACGGTTTTGGGTACTGCATATTTTTTTGTCTTTGCAGCAAGAATCCCCAACAAGCCGACCCGCTCCCCTACACTCATCGCTTGCAGCGCGATGTCATGCGAAAGCTCTGCGGGCAGCCTGAAAAGCAGACTCCTAATCAATTTGTACACACTCTCTCCCTGCTCAATTTTGTTAAGAAATATATCGCTAAGCCAAACGTTTTAGTTCGCGTAGCGCAACGGTAATCATCGCCAGATCTGGTGTCTTCTCGGCGCGCAGGCGTGCAAACACACTTTTTGTTCTACTGATTGCAAAGGCATTGCTTTGGAACCATGCGTCGACTCGCTTACTCAACCCCTTCTGGCTGCGAGTTTCTTCAAGCAGCTTCTTTGCCAGCACCCTTTGACGCCAAGCCAAGTCGTCGATCGCGCTGGCTCTCAGTCGCGACTCCCAGCTATTCGTTGGCGTAACCCCGCTGATTAGCTCGCCCAACCAATCGAGACGTAATGCGTCACCTATAAGGTAATAAGCACTTATCATTGTTTCTAAGCTTTCCGACACGCTTTGTGACACATCGATCAAACTAAAAACAGGGGCCAAGAATGAGTACTTAGCAACGCTGTCGGCAAGCTCTTTGGGCAAGCCGGCCTTAACAAGAGCATCCTTGTTAGCCGCAAACTTCTTTTCAAGATTTTTTGGTAGACCCGCAGGAAGCATCGCAACCATAGCTTTAACACCGATCGCAAACGGCTTAATCTCCACGACCAAATCCTCTGTCGCAGGTCGATTTCGCAACAACCAACGCGTCGCATCGCGCACGAGCTTAATAAGAGCCAGCATGGTCTCGTCTTGATAAGACGACGCGACAGAGTAATCGAGAGATTCAATCGATTGCCATTGCGACTCAGCATCGAGCGCCTCTATCGCAAGAATAGACGCTCGTACAACGTCAGCAAGGCTCGCAGACGAGCCCGCCATCAGCTCGAAGACAAAATAAGCGCCGACCCGATTTACTAAGTAATTAGCCAACTGCGTTGCCATCAACTCATTGCGTAAAGGGTGCTGATCTATCGCAACAGCGTAACGTGCGACCAAAGATTCAGGGAACGCTTTGAACAAATGCTTCTGCAGAAGCGGGTCCTTCAAATAAGAAGCCGTGACCAGTTGTGCTTTTAGATACATTTTCATGTAAGACGTAGCGACCGCGAGCTCTGGTCGCGACGGCTTTAACCGAGCATTAGCTCTCTGTTCGAGCTGTTCGGCACTTGGAAGAAATTCGATTTCACGATCGAGTCCCGCGTTTGATTCAAGAAAACCAACAAGGTCGTTAAACTCTTTGCAGCCTAGTTCTGGGTCCGAAAAGCTCAGCGCTAGGGTTTGTACTTGCCGGTAATTGTTTCCTAAAACGAGTGCGGCAACTTCCTCGGTCATACTCTCAAGTAAGACACTACGCTGAGCCTCGCCGTCGGCTTGCGCTTTAGCGGAACGGGTTGGCGCTTTGTTGGCAACCTCGTTAAGCAATATCTTAATATTGACCTCATGATCAGAACAATCGACACCCGCAGAGTTGTCAATAAAATCGGTAAACGAGGCACCACCTTTGAGGCCGAACTCTATGCGTGACAATTGAGTCATGCCTAAATTCCCCCCTTCGCCTATAGTCTTGCAGCGAAGATCGCGCGCGTCTACACGCAGCGAGTCATTAGCTTTGTCACCCACAGCAGCATCGTTCTCGGTAACACTTTTCACATACGTGCCAATGCCGCCGTTCCAGAGGAGATCAACGGGTGCTTTTAACATCGCTGAAATAAGTTGATCCGGCGTAAGCGATTTCGCCTCTGTCGCAAATGCGGTGCGCATTTCGTCGGTGAGTACGATGGACTTTAAACTCCGCTCGAAGACACCTCCTCCACGCGATATCAAGTCGCTTTTGTAATCGGTCCACGAAGATCCAGGGTGTTTGAATAAGCGCCTGCGCTCTCGGAAACTCGCCGCGGCGTCTGGGGTTGGGTCGACAAAAATATGCAGATGATTAAACGCGCCTTTAAGCAAAGTTTTTGCCGACAGCAGCATGCCGTTGCCAAACACATCGCCAGACATGTCGCCGATGCCTATGACACTGAACTCTTCCTTCTGGATATCGATGCCGCGTTCTCTAAAATTTCGCTGCACAGAAATCCATGCGCCCTTCGCGGTAATTCCCATCGCCTTGTGGTCGTAGCCATTGCTTCCACCTGACGCAAACCCGTCGTCTAACCAAAAGCCGTAGCTCGCCGCAATGCCGTTTGCGATATCTGAGAAAGTCGCTGTTCCTTTGTCGGCCGCGACAACCAGATAGGGGTCGTCCTCATCGAGGCGCACAACGCGGTCTGGCGGGACTAGCATTCCGTCCTTGAGATTATCAGTAATATCTAACAATCCAGCGATAAACGTTTCATAGGCCCTAACGCCTCTGGCCTGAAACTCAGCGCGATTGGCCACCGGCGTCGCATCTTTTACAACAAATCCGCCTTTCGCCCCGACAGGCACAATGACGGAATTTTTCACTTGCTGCGCCTTAACTAAGCCCAACACCTCTGTACGGTAATCTTCACGCCTGTCCGACCAACGCAGGCCGCCGCGGGCGACTTTTCCGCCGCGCAGATGCACGCCTTCGACTTTGCTTGAATAAACAAAAATCTCAAACTTAGGCAATGGCTTTGGCACACCCTCAATACGCTGCGGCTCGAACTTGAATGAAAAATAGTCCTTCAGCTCGCCCGTAGCATCGAGTTGGAAAAAGTTAGTCCTTAGCATCGCATCGATAAGACCAAGATAAGCGCGCAGCACACTGTCCTCCGAAAGATTAGACACGCCATCGATTGCTTTGACGATTCGAGTCCGAACTTTCGCTACCAACCGTTTGCTTTTGTTAGGCTGAAACAGTGCAGTGAATAACTCGATTAAATCGCTCGAAATTTTCGGATGAGACGACAGAGTCTCGGCAATAAAACCCTGGGAATAATCGAAACGGATTTGCTTGAGGTAAGCACCGAGCGCACGCAGTAACGCTGCCTGTCGCCAGCTTAGCCCTGAATTAAGAACCAAGGCATTATAGGAGTCGTCTTCGACCCGCGCAGACCATATCGAGTAAAAAGCCTGTTCAAAAAACTCTCTCCCCTCTGCGCTTAATAACGAATTCGACTCGCTACGATAAACCAAGAAATCGTGAAGCCATATTCGCGGCCCAAGTTCGCTCGACTCGAGTGCGCAGTTACCCCGCAGAGGATAGGTACTCTCGCTAATAATACGCAGACCCAGATTTTCCAAAATCGGGTCGACATCAGACAGCATGAGTTGACTCTCTAAACTAAAAAGCTTAAAGCTAAACTCAGCGCGTTCTGCATGTGATTCCCTTAGATTTACAGCAACGTCGCCGGAACTCGCCACGGCTTTAATGAACCGCGCATCCTCCACAGCTTCAGCAGCGGTGTACGCTTCTTTATAGGCTGATGAGAAACACTCCGCGAACTGCTCGTATTGTTGCTGCGCCTCGTCTTCGGTGCCGACTGCACGTAGACGCTCCATGAAATCTTCTTCCCAGGGGCGTATGAGTTCGACAATTTCTTTTTCTAGCGCATTCTGATCGATCTTAAGCGCTCTGATGGACGGCACTCTAAATACCAGGTGAATGCGCGCCTGCGAGGATTCGGAAAGATAGGTATTAAAGCTGTCTCTTATACACATCTCCGAGCCCACGAGACCGAGGCTGATCTC
>OJIK01000130.1_pt1 | contig 28874 bp, 24 predicted proteins | sample 1595571 | NCBI WGS metagenome assembly OJIK01 (sample SAMN05416791, study PRJEB24817) | seawater metagenome | isolation source: Sea water | place: Canada:Atlantic | collected 2013-11 | reverse complement strand
CAGCATCCACTCTTTTACACGCGACAGCTTGCCTTCACCAAGAGCAGATGGCTCTAATATCTTTCCAGTAAACGTACCGTTAATTTGCTCTGGAATTGTGGCAATCACATTGGGAAACTCCAACCTTTTAGCAATTAGATCAACTAATACCTTATTAGTTGCCGAAGCCAGTAAGAGTTGATCATCATTTTCATAATGTTTGTGAATTAACCTTAATGCATAAATGTTGATCATTGGCTCTATTACAGTTAAAAGAAATTTATCTAAGATTTCAGGTAACCTTTCCTTGCCTATCTCTATAAATGATCCAATAGAAAAACCGGCATACTCTGCAATATCTAAAGTTCCTTGATGATACTGATCAAAGAAATATTTATTTTTCTCTTCATAGCTTTTTGCATCAACATAATTATTTTTAATTAAAAATTCTATCCATGAGTAGTCAGAATCTCCGTTAAGAATGGTATTATCAAGGTCAAATATCGTAAGTTTCACTTTTATTTTTATGGAAAAAGAACCTGGTTACAGATTAAATGTTGGTTTAATTATTATCAATGATAAAGGCAAACTGCTTCTATGCAAAAGAAAAGATATTAATAGCTGGCAATTTCCTCAAGGTGGTATAGATTTTGGAGAAACTCCACTAAAGGCAGCTAAAAGAGAATTATTTGAAGAAGTTGGTATTAAAGGAAGTTCGGTAAGAAATATTGGATCCATGGACGATTGGATAAAATATGATATCCCAAAAGAAAATAGAAAAAAGCGCTTGCTGCAGAAAAATTTTAAAGGCCAAAAGCAAAAATGGTTTATGTTTAAGCTAATCAAAAATATTGATGTTAGTTTTGAAAATGATCCTGATGGCGAGTTTGATGATTATAAGTGGGTCTCTTATTGGTACCCTCTCCAGTCAATTATTTCTTTTAAGAAAGATGTATATCGAACAGTGTTGTGTAGCTTAAGGTTTATTTTTTGCATGGAGCAAGCAGGTGATTGAAGAATTATTGATATTCGCATTGCTTGGTATTTTTGTAGGCTTGGCTGCTGGAATGTTTGGAATAGGTGGCGGTACATTAATAGTGCCTGTTCTTGTCGCAAGTTTTTTGAATCATGGATTTCAAGAAGATATAACTGTTCATCTTGCTTTGGGATCCTCTATGGCAAGTATTTTTTTTACCGGCATTGCTTCTGCAAATGCTCATAGGAAGAAAAAAGCTATTGACTTCAGTATTTTAAAGCCCGTTGCATTTGGAGTTATCTTTGGCGCTCTTCTGGGAGCAATCTTTGCATTGCAACTAGAGGGAAGTATTCTAAAGATAATTATTGCAATTTTTGCCCTATTGGCAGCGATTAGAATTGGCTTTAATATTGAATTAAAGTCCTCTGAAAGCAAGCCAAAAAATATAAAATCATATGTGGCTGGTTCAGGTATTGGCTTTTTATCATCCATACTAGGTATTGGAGGAGGTATGTTTGCAATTCCTTACTTCAGGAGCTCTGGATTAAGTTTAATTTCAAGTATTGGAACATCAGCGGCTTGCGGTATTCCCATTGCTCTCTTCTCCTCACTTGGATTTTTTATTATGGGTATTGGTAATCCAGCGTTGCCAAGTCTTAGCCTGGGATATATTTACCTACCAGCTGTATTTGGTATTTCCATAACAAGTGTATTAGCTGCTAAATACGGAGCACAAATAGCTCACTACGTTTCAACAGTTACCCTTAAGTGGTCTCTATCATCCTTGCTATTATTAATTTCTATTTATATGGTTGCTATATGATTATTGAATTATCAGATTTTTTTATTAACCCTAGCCTTGTTGAAATAGGGCCAATAAAGATTCAATACTATGCCGTTACATGGCTTTTATCAGCTATTTTTATTTATCTTTTCTTAAAATCAAACAAAATTATCCTAGAGCTAGGGCTAAATGAAGAAAAAGTTAATGATTTAGTCTTTATGTATGGGCTATTTTTTGGAGCAATGTGTGGAGGAAGGATTGGGTACATGGTTTTTTATGGAACGTCGCAACTACTTGAAAATCCTCTATCTTTATTTTATGTGTGGCAAGGAGGCTTAAGCTTTCATGGCGGTCTTTTAGGCGTAATAGTTAGCTTTATAATTTTCTGCAAGAAAAATAATATAAGCTTCTTACGATTAATGGATGCCGGCGCTCTAGCTATGCCTATTGGACTTGGTCTTGTAAGAATTGGTAATTTTCTAAATGGAGAGTTATATGGAAAACCAACTAATGGTGATTGGGGTTTTATATTCCCAAGTGATCCATTCGGTTTCTTAAGGCACCCTTCTCAGCTCTATGAAAGTTTTGGAGAGGGATTGCTTTTATTTATACTCCTATTCCTAATAAATAAATTTACAAAAATTCATGGCATTGTCTGCTCATCATTTCTTATACTTTATGGAGCGATAAGATTTATAATTGAGTTCTATAGACAGCCTGATGCGCATATTGGATATGTGGCATTAGAATTTATGAGTATGGGCCAACTGCTTTGCATTCCAATGATGATTATTGGTTTTATATTATTGGCTTACTCTAGGAATAAAACATGAAAGCATATTTAGATCTTCTTCAGTTTATTTTAGAAAATGGAGATAAGAAAGAAGACAGAACTAACACAGGGACAATCTCATCTTTTGGCCATCAACTTGCATTTGATCTTGAAGATGGATTCCCAGCCGTAACAACTAAATCACTAGCTTGGAAGGGGGTAGTATCAGAATTGCTCTGGTTTTTAGAAGGCTCAGATGATGAAAGGAGGCTTGCTGAAATAAGATTTGGTAAAGATAGATCTGAATTAATTGATTTATCAAAATATTCAACAATATGGACAGACAATGCAGATAACCAAGGCAAGCAACTAGGATATGAAAATACGGAATATAAAAAAAATCTAGGGCCAGTTTATGGTGTTCAATGGAGAAATTGGGGTGGTATTGATCAAATAGCTAATCTTTTAGAGAATCTTCATAAAAATCCAGATGGAAGAAGGCATATCCTTTCAGCATGGAATGTTGGAGATATAGAAAAAATGGCATTACCGCCATGTCATGTTATGAGTCAATTTTACGTTAACAATGGAACTATTAGTTGTCATATGTACCAGAGAAGTGCCGACATGTTCTTAGGCGTCCCCTTTAATATTGCAAGCTACGCTTTATTGCTTTGTATATTTGGAAAGATACTAAACTTAAAACCGAAAAGGTTTGTTCATTCATTTGGGGATGCTCATATATATATGAATTCGGTAGATCAAGTTAAAGAACAGTTATCAAGAACTCCCATGAAGCCTCCAAAGCTTTCTATTCCACAAATTGACTCCTTGAAGGATATATCTAATTATGAAATAGATGATTTTAAATTACTTAACTATGAGCATCATCCAGCTATTAAAGCAAAAATGGCAATCTAGTAAAGAATAGCGTGCATTAATCTTCGTAAAAGTCTTCTGATTGTATAGGTCTAGAAATTGTATTATCTTCGTTTGCCCAGGCACCAAAATCAATTAACTTACATTTTTCTGAACAAAAAGGTCTGAAAAGATTTGTTGGTGAAAGTTCTGTTATTTTTTCACATCTAGGACAGTTAGCCATTATTAATTATCTCCATATATTTGTTATGCAAAGTTAAAACCTGTTCTCTAAGAGAATCTAAAGAAGAGGAGTTCAAAATTATATCGTCTGCTATTGATAGTCTCTCTTCTCTTGATGCTTGTTTATTAATTATATTCATAACTTCTGATGTGTTCTGAGCATCCCTATGGGTAGTTCTAGATATTTGGGTGTCAATGTCGCAGTCTATAATGAGAATCCTACTGTAGTTATTAGCTGTATTAGTTTCGAAAATTAAAGGAACCATGATTATGGTGTAAGGGGACTTAGACTTTTTTATGAAATCTAGAATGGACTCCTTAACAATTGGGTGAATAATATTTTCAAGTTGTAATTTTTTATCATTATTGCTAAATATAGTAGATCTTAATTTAGCTCTATCAATCAAGTTATTTTTATCTAAATAAGAAGAGCCGAAAGCATTAATAAATAGCTCATAGCCAGGGGAGTTTATTTCAAGAGCGTCTCTAGAGACATGGTCTGCATCTAAAACATTAATACCCAAGTCCATAAAGAAACTTGCAGCAGCTGACTTGCCAGAACCTATCCCACCTGTTAATCCTATGATCATAAAAACATTATACTTTAGATAAAAAAAAAGGCTTCCAGTTAAACTGAAAGCCTTAAAGAAAAAGCCTGACGATTTCCTACTCTCACACAGGGAGACCCTGCACTACCATTGGCGTTAACCCGTTTCACTTCTGAGTTCGAGATGGGATCAGGTGGTTCCAAGTTGCTATTGTCATCAGACAAACTGGTATGTAATTTATAATTTTTAATTCTCACTACAATGTTACTCAAATCTATAACCCTACTTAAGGTTACATGATCAAGCCTCACGAGTTATTAGTACAAGTTAGCTCAACGCCTCGCAGCGCTTACACATCTTGCCTATCAACGTCATAGTCTATGACGACTCTTTAGGAGACATAAAGTCTCTGGGAGATTTAATCTTGGGAGAGGCTTCCCGCTTATATGCTTTCAGCGGTTATCCTTTCCGAACATAGCTACCCGGCAATGCCACTGGCGTGACAACCGGAACACCAGAGGTTCGTCCAATTCGGTCCTCTCGTACTAGAATCAGCTTCCCTCAAATCTCCAAACGCCCACAGCAGATAGGGACCGAACTGTCTCACGACGTTCTAAACCCAGCTCGCGTACCACTTTAAATGGCGAACAGCCATACCCTTGGGACCTGCTCCAGCCCCAGGATGTGATGAGCCGACATCGAGGTGCCAAACACTGCCGTCGATATGAGCTCTTGGGCAGTATCAGCCTGTTATCCCCGGCGTACCTTTTATCCGTTGAGCGATGCCCCTTCCACTCAGAAGCACCGGATCACTATGACCGACTTTCGTCTCTGCTCGACTTGTCAGTCTCACAGTCAGGCAGGCTTATGCCATTGCACTCTACGAACGATTTCTGACCGTTCTGAGCCTACCTTCGCACGCCTCCGTTACTATTTGGGAGGCGACCGCCCCAGTCAAACTACCCACCATACAATGTCTCGCTGCCGGATGACGGCTAGCGGTTAGATGTCAAGAAAAACAAAAGAGGTATTTCACTGGTGACTCCACAAAAGCTGACGCCTTTGCTTCAAAGTCTCCCTCCTATGCTAAATATGTTTTTCCTAACACCAATGTAAAGTTGCAGTAAAGGTGCACGGGGTCTTTCCGTCTAACTACGCGAACTCCGCATCTTCACGGAGAATTCAATTTCACTGAGTTGATGTTGGAGACAGCGGAGAAATCGTTACGCCATTCATGCAGGTCGGAACTTACCCGACAAGGAATTTCGCTACCTTAGGACCGTTATAGTTACGGCCGCCGTTTACTGGGGCTTCAGAAGTTAGCTTGCACCAACCGCATTAACCTTCCAGCACCGGGCAGGCGTCAGACCCTATACATCCACTTACGTGTTAGCAGAGCCCTGTGTTTTTGATAAACAGTCGCTTCTCCCTGGCTTGTGCCACCCTTCCATAGTTGCCTACAAAAGGGTCTTCCTTATCCCGAAGTTACGGAAGCATTTTGCCGAGTTCCTTCAACATCATTCTCTCAAGCGCCTAAATATACTCTATTAATCTACCTGTGTCGGTTTCGGGTACGGTCTTCATGATGGAGCTATTTCTTGGGACCTCTTCGCGGCAAGTTCAATCCATTAAGAACTCACAACTTACGAAATCCGTCACTACCATCAGGTCAAGGAATATTAACCTTGTTTCCATCGACTACGGCTTTCGCCCTCGCCTTAGGTGCCGACTAACTCTACGCGGATTAACCTTGCATAGAAACCCTTAGATTTTCGGCGACGAAGTTTTTCACTTCGTTTATCGTTACTTATGTCAGCATTCGCACTTCTGATACCTCCAGGATCCCTCACGGGTATCCCTTCGCAGGCTTACAGAACGTTCCGCTACCCCTTACAAAGTTCGAAAACTTTGCAAAGCCACAGATTCGGTACATGATTTTAGCCCCGTTACATCTTCGGCGCAGAAACTCTATTAGACCGGTGAGCTGTTACGCTATCTTTAAAGGATGGCTGCTTCTAAGCCAACCTCCCGGCTGTTAAGGAATTTCCACATCCTTTCACACTTAATCATGATTTTGGGACCTTATCTGGTGGTCTGGGCTCTTTCCCTCTCGACCATGGACCTTAGCACCCACAGTCTGTCTGCCGAAGAACAATGTCTAGCATTCGGAGTTTTATTAGGTTTGGTAAGAATCTCTTCCCCCTAGCCCATTTAGTGCTCTACCTCTAAACATCTATTTATTCGACGCACTACCTAAATAGTTTTCGCGGAAAACCAGCTATCTACGAATTTGGTTGGCCTTTCACCCCTTACCACAAGTCATCCAAAGACTTTTCAACGTCAACTGGTTCGGTCCTCCGGTTGGTGTTACCCAACTTTCAACCTGCTCATGGTAAGCTCATTCGTTTTCGGGTCTAATTCATTAAACTAATCGCCCTATTAAGACTTGCTTTCGCTGCGCCTACACCTAGATGGCTTAAGCTTGCTTAATAAATTAAGTCACTGACCCATTATACAAAAGGTACGCCCTCACCCTAAAAAGGGCTCGGACTGATTGTAGGCATGCAGTTTCAGGTTCTATTTCACTCCCCTAATAGGGGTTCTTTTCACCTTTCCCTCACGGTACTAGTTCACTATCGGTCACTGAAGAGTATTTAGGCTTAGAGGGTGGTCCCCCTATATTCGAGCAGGATTTCTCGTGTCCCGCTTTACTCAAGAATTTTGTTAGACATTACTCATACGGGACTATCACCCTCTATGGTTAGCATTTCCAAACTATTCAAATTTTTCTAACAAAACTACTGGCCTACTCCGCGTTCGCTCGCCACTACTAACGGAATCTCAATTGATTTCTTTTCCTCTGGTTACTTAGATGTTTCAGTTCTCCAGGTTGTCTCTTTAAACCTATGTATTCAGTTTAAAGTACCACATAAAGTGGTGGGTTTCCCCATTCGGAAATTTTCGGATCAAAGCTTACATACAGCTCCCCGAAACTTATCGCAGTATATCACGTCCTTCATCGGCTTTCAGTGCCAAGGCATCCACTACACGCCCTTAAACGCTTGATTTATGCACAGAAAAAAATTCTTTTAACAGAAAATTTATCTATGTTGTGATCAAATTTTTATTTTGAACATTAAATAATAACTTTTAATGTTCGGATATAGATATTGATATAAATTATTTTTATTTACAGTTTTAATAACTAAATGTTTCCTGGTGGAGGATACAGGGATCGAACCTGCTACCTCCTGAATGCAAATCAGGCGCTCTCCCAGATGAGCTAATCCCCCATTTAGGTTTTTGGTGGGCCGAGAAAGACTCGAACTTTCGACCCCACCCTTATCAAGGGTGTGCTCTAACCAACTGAGCTACCGGCCCTACAAGAAGGAAACATTACTTTAAGAAGAGAAATGAGGACGGTCAACATTACCGATGTATATTATTTAGAGTGAAATTTTACTTTCACTCATCCTTAGAAAGGAGGTAATCCAGCCGCAGGTTCCCCTACGGCTACCTTGTTACGACTTCACCCCAGTCGCTGACTATACCGTGGTCAAGGGTTTAAAACCTTGCCTTAAGGTAGAACCAACTCCCATGGTGTGACGGGCGGTGTGTACAAGACCCGGGAACGCATTCACCGTGGCACGCTGATCCACGATTACTAGTAATTCCAGCTTCATGCACTCGAGTTGCAGAGTGCAATCCGAACTGAGGCATCTTTTCGGGATTTGCTTAACGTTGCCGTTTTGCTTCCTGTTGTAGATGCCATTGTAGCACGTGTGTAGCCCAACACGTAAGGGCCATGAGGACTTGACGTCATCCCCACCTTCCTCCAGCTTATCACTGGCAGTTCTTTCAGAGTGCCCAACTTAATGATGGCAACTAAAAGTGAGGGTTGCGCTCGTTGCGGGACTTAACCCAACATCTCACGACACGAGCTGACGACAGCCATGCAGCACCTGTCACCAAGTTCTTCCTTGCGGAAGCACCCAATCCTTTCGGACCGGTTCTTAGGATGTCAAGGCCGGGTAAGGTTCTGCGCGTTGCGTCGAATTAAACCACATACTCCACTGCTTGTGCGGGCCCCCGTCAATTCCTTTGAGTTTTAGCCTTGCGGCCGTAGTCCCCAGGCGGAATGCTTAATGCGTTAACTTTGCCAATGAATGGGTATAGTCCTCCATCAGCTAGCATTCATCGTTTACGGCATGGACTACCGGGGTATCTAATCCCGTTCGCTACCCATGCTTTCGACCATGAGCGTCAGTATTGGGCCAGAGAGCCGCCTTCGCCGCGAGCGTTCCTCCTGATATCTACGAATTTCACCTCTACACCAGGAATTCCGCCCTCCTCTCCCATACTCAAGTCTGAGGGTTTCGAATGCAGTTCCAGGGTTGAGCCCTGGGCTTTCACACCCGACCTATCAGACCGCCTGCGGTCGCTTTACGCCCAGTAAATCCGAGCAACGCTTGCACCCTTCGTATTACCGCGGCTGCTGGCACGAAGTTAGCCGGTGCTTTCTTGCGAGGTACCGTCAACCCGAAGGCTTCGTCCCTCCCGACAGTGCTTTACAACCCGAAGGCCTTCATCACACACGCGGCGTGGCTGGATCAGGCTTTCGCCCATTGTCCAATATTCCCCACTGCTGCCTCCCGTAGGAGTCTGGACCGTGTCTCAGTTCCAGTGTGGCTGATCATCCTCTCAGACCAGCTAAAGATCGTCGCCTTGGTAGGCCTTTACCCTACCAACTAGCTAATCTTACGCAGGCTCATCCAATAGTGACCGGTCCGAAGATCCCGGCCTTTCCCCCTTAGGGCGTATGCGGTATTAATCCGGTTTTCACCGGGCTATCCCCCTCTACTGGGTAGATTCCTACGCGTTACTCACCCGTCCGCCGCTCGACGCCTGGGAGCAAGCTCCCATCGTTTCCGCTCGACTTGCATGTGTTAAGCCTGCCGCCAGCGTTCAATCTGAGCCATGATCAAACTCTTCAGTTTAATCTCTCAATTGGTTTGATGTTTCTCTACTACTGCCAGTACTACTTAACCTGACAAGATCTGCACCAAACCGGTACTTCGCTCAAAATAAAACAACTACTGTACTTTCCTTACTCTTGGAAGAGCAAAGAACGCTTAAAAATTTATAACGCAGTTGCTTACTTTGATATCTTTTCTATGAAGATTCACAGAAACCATCAACAGCAAGCATCCACCTCTATTACTTAATCTAATTTTTAAAGAACTTTGAAACACCGCGCCTCATCAACGCAGGAGCCGGCATTATACGCAGAAGGCGAGGTTTGGCAAGGGATTGCGAGGATTTTTTGAAAAGAATTAATAACTAGTTTGCTAGCTATTGCGGAGCATCTGTGTGGGCAGCTTCAAGCGGCTATTTCTAGCGCCGTTTAACGCGAAAAAGCGGCCTATTTCAAGGTGTCTTCGATCGGGGTCAGAGTAAAATTACCCTCACCTCTATCTAAACCATCCAAAGGTGTACAGGGTAATCTTACTCTGACCCCATTCAGTGCTACTGCTAAGCGAGTTTTGCTAGATGGAAGAGTTTCTTGCCTCTTTTCAGCACGAAGTACTGTCCCTGTAGGGCTTTTTCTGCAGAGAGCTGAAAATCCGGCTCGGTAACTAGCTGCCCGTTCACTGACACAGCGTTGTTGCCGATGAATTCGCGCGCCATCTTGTTCGACTTCGCCAATTCGGTAGCTACAAGCACCTCAACGATGCCAGCGCTATCGGCGCTTATAGTAGAACAAGGCAATCCATCGAGCTCTAGCTGCTGTAGATCATCGCTAGTTAAGGCGGCTATGTCTCCTGAGAATAATGCGGCGCTGATGCGAGTGGCTGCCGTGAGGCCCTCATCACCGTGCACGAGCTCAGTGACCAGCTTGGCAAGAATGCTCTGTGCCTCGGGCTTGGTACCCGATGCCTTGTCTGTTGCTTCGATCGCATCTATCTCGATTGCGCAGAGGAAGGTGAAATACTTCATGAAGCTATAAACGTCTGCGTCAGCCGTGCCTAGCCAGAACTGATAGAAGGCATAAGGAGATGTCCGCTTCGGGTCCAGCCAGATAGTACCGCTCTCGCTCTTACCGAACTTCGTGCCGTCTGCTTTCGTGACCAGGGGTAGAGTTGCACCATATACCTGTGACTGATTCATGCGCCTAGTGAGGTCTATACCACCGGTAATGTTCCCCCACTGGTCGCTGCCACCGATCTGCACGGTGCAGTCGTAGCGCTTGTTTAACTCGGCAAAGTCGTAAGACTGCAGAATCATGTAGCTGAACTCGGTAAAGGAGATGCCCTCTCCTTCCCTCTCTATACGCTGCTTGACCGATTCCTTCTGGATCATGGCATTGACGGAGAAATGCTTGCCAACGTCCCGCAGGAAGCTAAGAACATCGTAGTCCTTGGTCCAATCCAGGTTATTCACGAGGACGGCTGAGTTCTCTCCACAGTCAAAATCCAAGAATTGGCTCAGTTGTGGTTTCAGCTGCTCAACCCAGTCAGAAATAATGTCGGTGGAATTGAGCTTCCGTTCACTGTCTTTGAAGCTCGGATCGCCGATCATGCCCGTAGCCCCGCCAACTAACGCAATAGGCGTGTGGCCGGCCATCTGAAAACGCTTCAGCGCCAGAAGAGGGACCATGCTACCTATATGGAGACTAGAGGCCGTGGGGTCGAAGCCGCAATACACGGCGCGGCTAGCCTCAGATAGGTGTGACTTGAGCTCATCTCCGCTGGAGAGTTGAACTACCATATTGCGACTTTGCAGGTCGGCGATTATGTCTTTGGCACTATCTTCGGAACTATTCATATGTCCAGGAGTCACTATTGTCGTAAGTCGTTATGTCACAAACCTAATTAATTTAGCGGTTAAGCCGACCCAAGCTGGAGGAACCGCGTTTTGTTTATTCTAAAAAGGCGGCGATTTTACACTAGAACAGCCCAGTTGTGCGGCAAGTCGAGCAAAAACGCCTAGGAAATGCTCGTCAACTTACTATAAACTCGCGCTTTCCGGCGCCATTAGAGATTTTGCAGCACTTTAAACTATGGAACTCACTGAATTAATTAAACAATTTGTCCGCAAGCAGACTCTTGTGGTGTCTCACTATCCACGAGGCCACCTCACACTAGCTGGAGCATTGTGCGGTCTCGTTTTAGTCTTACTGGTCCTGCCTCTGGGCGGCGACGATCTTGAGCCTAACGGTAGAGCCGAAATAGTCTTGGACATGGACCTCAGTCCAAAGCAAGAACAGCCCGATGCACTTGCCTTATCAGACTTTGTCATGCCCCTACAGGCCACACCCCAGATCGAAGTCCAACCAGTATTAGAAGACGTGACGCTGTGGCGCAACATCGAAGTAAAGAGCGGCGACAATCTATCCTCCATATTCAGCAAGGTAGGCCTGTCAGATCAGGATCTGTTTCGCGTCCTTAATAGTAGCGACGAAGCCAAGGTATTGAATCAGGTATATCCAGGCTACCAATTGGACTTCCTCATTCCTGTCAATGTTGATGGTAAAGGCGAACTCGAGCAACTGCGTCTATTAAAGTCTCCTCTGGAAGGTTTCCTATTCACACTCAACAACAATAACTACGACGTTGAATCGATCCTAAATTTTCCGCAGCTACGACCTACCTTTAAGGTAGGCACGATCGCGGACAGTCTATTCATGGCTGGGCAGCGCGAACAAATTCCAGCCGTAACGATCATGGAGATGGCGAATATCTTCGGCGGAGTTATCGACTTTATACTCGACCCGCGAGCAGGTGATGATTTCAGCATCCTCTACGACGAAAAATATCTCGATGGCGAATTCATCGGGCACGGCGACATACTCGCAACCCAGTATACGAACCAAGGCAAAACTTTTACCGCGGTTCGCTATATAAATGAAGAAGGCGAGGCCGGTTACTACAACGCCGAAGGCGAGAGCATGCGCAAAGCATTCTTGCGAAGTCCTCTCGATGTTTTTCGCATCAGTTCAAATTTCAATCCTAGCCGTCGTCATCCGATTCTCAACACGATACGCGCACACAAGGGAACAGACTATGCCGCGCCACGTGGCACGCCGATTCGCGCGACCAGCGACGGTCAAGTTACTCGCGCATCACGCAACGGTTCATTTGGAAATCTCGTCATCGTTAAACACGCCGGCGGTTTCGAAACAAAATATGCACATCTATCTAAATACGCGAACGGTGTAAAGAAGGGCAAACGAGTCAGACAGGGTGATATTATCGGTTACGTCGGCACGACTGGCAGCGCAACCGGGCCGCATCTTCACTACGAATTCTTAATGGGTGGCGTACACCAAAACCCTCGTACTATTATCGACAAGCTACCCAAGGCAGAGTCTATCGATCCTGCTGAGATGGATAGCTTTCGAACGCAAACCGCCGACCTGCTAAAACGCTTTTCAGATATGAACAGCACAACCTTCATTACACTGAATCAACCTAGCGCCGACTAAAATAGGCACGCCCTTGGCCAACCTTGATTACTATATTGGTCTGATGTCAGGCACCAGCGTCGACGGTGTCGATTGCGCTCTTGTGCAATTCAATGGTGACCAACCTGAGCTGATAGCGACCCACTCTGAGCCTATAGAATCAGCTCTTAGAGAAGATATCCTACAATTATGCAGCGGCAAAAATATCGACCTTGAACTGTATGGCAATACCGACGTCGCCATAGGTCAGCTATTCGCGCGAGCAGTTCTAACATTGCTCGCAAATGAAGATCTCGAAAAAACCGCTATCCGCGCGATAGGCAGCCACGGCCAAACTGTTTTCCATCACCCGCAGGGAACTACCCGCTTCACTTTACAGATCGGCGATCCGAATAGTATCGCGCATCTTACTGGCATCACTACGATCGCTGATTTTCGCAGAAGAGACATGGCAGCCGGTGGCGAAGGTGCCCCGCTCGCCCCTGTACTGCATAGAAATTGTTTTCAATCGGCTAGCAGCGACCGTGTCGTATTGAACGTTGGTGGCATCGCAAACATTACCGTGTTGAACAAAGATGGAACCTGCCTCGCCTTCGACACTGGCCCCGCCAATGTATTAATGGACTATTGGATCACGAAACATCAACATAAAAACTACGACAAGAACGGCGACTGGGCAGCCAGCGGTAATATAATTCAACCACTACTTAAACTGCTTCTGGACGAACCCTATTTTTCTAGGGCGACGCCGAAGAGTACCGGCAGAGAACTATTCAATGGTTTATGGCTGGAAGCGAAGTTACACAAGCTCGGGCAGGAACTAGCCATTGCCGATGTGCAGGCTACGTTGCTGCGTTTTACGATTGATAGCATCGTGAATGAGATACGCAAGACTTCGCAACCCACCGAAGTCTACGTCTGTGGCGGAGGCGCGCATAACAATGCCTTTATGGATGGGTTGCAAGCCAGACTACGTGACTGCAATGTCTTGTCCACTGCAAAGCTTGGCATCGATCCGGATTGGGTTGAAGCGATTGCTTTTGCCTGGATGGCGAAGCAAACGAGCGAAGGACGCACCATCGACACGACGCCATTCACCGGCGCATCGCAGGCCACCGTTCTAGGTGGAATTTACAAAGCGTAGTTAGTCTTCTAACTTAGTCTTAGATAGAGAACGAGGAACCGCAACCACAGGTTGTGGTGGCTAGCGGGTTGTTCACGATAAAGCGCGAACCTTCCAGACCTTCGACGTAGTCGACCCTGGATCCTACGAGGTATTGATAGCTAAGGGGATCGACTAGAAGGCTAGCGCCCTTATTGTTGATAATAGTGTCGTCTTCGTTGATCTCTTCATCGAAGGAAAAGCCGTACTGAAATCCTGAGCAGCCACCGCCGGTCACGAAGACTCGAAGCTTCAGCTTGTCGTTGCCCTCCTCAGAAATCAAATTGTGCACCTTGTCCGCCGCATTATCGGTGAAGGACATGATGATTGGCTCTTGTGTTTGTACTACGGACATTTGAATTCTCAGCTGGTGTAGACCGGGCTCTTGGATACTCGACAATCGCTTGCCTGGGAGTGATTATGTCAATAACCGACTAATTTAGTCAATTATTCCTCGACTCTATTTAAGAGGTAGAATAAGCCTCCACGCACCATAGTGGGTTCTTTGCAGCAGTTAGCTGTTCTGTATAACCGAGTTGTTGAAGGGAAGCTTCTTCTTCTCTGCCGCTAGGCGTTTGTTCTCATTCTGGCTGGTGCTGATATGCATCAGATTGCCGTTTACCTCGGAACCCATCACCATCTCGATCAGATTGTAATAAACACTACCAACTACGACTGCCTTTGCTGCCAGCTCTAAATGATTGGTGGAGCGCAGATCCCCCTGCACTAATCCGTTTACAATTGCCGATGGCACACAGACCTCGACCTCGACCGCGCCCTTCTCTGCGATGCGAATCAGTGCCTCTGAATCGTCTTCGGCGTAAATGTTCCCCTTCACTCGCCCCTCAATGATCAGCTCTCCACTGAAGTGTATATCACCAACGATCTCGGTAGATCTCGATATCAAGGTATGAGCTGGACCGGTTGATGTTTTATCTGGCAATGATTTTTTGAACATAGCCATCGTCTCCTATCAATTCTGTCCTGCTTAACTTCTAAACGGATTCTCGGGCTCGTCTAACGCTTAACAATCAGCGCTCAACGACCCAACTAAAATTCTGATTAACGCTTTTCTCAACTGGCTCCATCGATACCGCTGCGACCTGCAGGCGGTCTGGAACAAAACTCTCCGGTAAGACTAGCTCTCCCTCAATATTCTGAAAGTATTTGAAGCGGAGCCTAATATTGAGCTGATCTTGTTCTGCTGACAAATCGCGAAGCGACAATATTTGCTGCTCGTCGCCTTGCGAGCCTACCAAATTGATATTCACATGGCCGGTCAAGAACGTATCGCCATCTGCATCTTGCTGGCGCAGCACCAATTTATAGCGAAAACGATTACTCTCTCGCGTCGCGTCGATATCGAGCTGACTTATAATCAGCCCGGTGTCTTCGGTTTCCGCGGACACTACCTGTCGGTAGTAGACGACGTCTTGCTCCAGCTGCGCTACACGATCACGCAAGCCAATGATCGTTGCCTGTACTTCTTCTGCCGCACGCTGATCCATCACGCTCGACCTGTCCAATATCGCGACCTGTCGGCGCAGTTCTGAATTCTCTGTCTCGGTACCTATTAGCTGCTCGCTCAATTCCTGCTGTGTTGCCAGTTCCGACTGTTGGCTGCGTAGTGTGTTGGAATAGCCATACATAAAGCCGCCAATAGCGCTCGTCCCTATACCCAGCGCAAGGAAGCAAACAAGCACGAAGCGCCTGCCAGGCCTATACGGCACGACAACCATCTTTTCTTGTTTACTGCCTTTAACTACATTGGGCACGCAGACTTCTCCAGTCCAATCAAAAGTGCTCTAAAGCTCAGGCTATCTAAAGCTTAGGGCAATAAGGCGATATTTTGCAATCCCGTTGTCTCATCTAAGCCAAACATAATGTTCATGTTCTGTATGGCCTGTCCTGCAGCACCTTTCACCAGATTGTCCTCTGCCGAAAGCACCACAATCGTATTCGTGTCCTCAGAATAAGCTACTGCTATCTGACACTTGTTCGATCCCTTCACATTTCTGGTAGCCGGTACTTCGCCCTGCGGCAGCACATCTACGAACGGCTCATCGGCATAACGCTGCTCATACACCGCTTGAAGCTGGTCTAGTGAGACCTGTACGCCCGATTTCACCGGCGCATACAGTGTCGCCAGAATGCCTCTTATCATCGGAACCAGATGCGGAATGAATGTCAGTCGAATCTCTGATTCGCTGTAGGTAGTTAACCGCTCGCATATTTCCGGATGATGACGATGACCAGTAATACCATAGGCCTTGATGGACTCTGTCGCCTCGCACAGCAAGAAGTCTTCGACTGCCTTCCTGCCGGCTCCGCTCACACCAGACTTGGCGTCGGCGATAAGCCGGTCTGTCTCAATGAGGGAATTTTCCAATAGCGGTAAGAAACCCAACTGGATCACCGTGGGATAACAGCCCGGCACAGCAATTAGTTGCGCTGATTTAATTTTTTCTCGGTTCACCTCGGGCAGCCCATAGACCGCCTCGGCGACAAGCTCTGGGCAGACGTGTTTCGTCTTATACCATTGCTCCCACAGGGGAATGTCTTGAATTCGAAAATCCGCCGAGAGATCGATGACCTTAATACCTTTCGACAATAACTGAGCCACCGTATTCATCGCTACAGCATGCGGCGTAGCATAAAAGACAACATCGCAGGCCTGTAACAAATCCGCATCGGGAGCTGAGAATTGAAGATCCACGTGGCCGCGTAGGTTAGGAAAGCGACTGTGCACATCCACGCCCGCAAGCTCTCGCGAAGTCACGACGGTAATCTCCACATCGTTGCGAGGGGCGAGCAATCTGAGTAGCTCGACGCCGGTGTAGCCAGTAGCCCCTATTATTCCAACTTTTATCAAAACAGACTCCGTGGGTGGTATCGGTAATTCAGTCTTTGCAGCGGGAGCGAATCAGTTGCCGCTTATATAATCGTCAGGTGATCTGAAATGCCGGACGGAGTATCTTACACTCCAATGCCTAGATTGCAATATCTGGTAGCATTTCATTACGTAAAATCAACGGCTTAGCGACGATTCCTGCTATCATAAAGACATCAACGAAGAGCTGTGATAGCTTCTCTTCCCAGTATTTAGGAGTGCAGTGTGCTTTGGATTAAAGCCTTTCATATCATCGGTGTAGTTTGCTGGTTTAGCGGGATTTTCTATCTGCCGCGCCTGTTCGTCTATCACGCCATGAGCGAGGACCAGATCAGTCAAGATCGCTTCGAGATCATGGAAAGGAAGTTGTTCTGGTACATCATGACGCCATCGGCGGTACTGGCCGTTATTCTCGGCTCCTGGCTGCTGATCGCCAACCACGGTTATTTCATGGCCTGGTGGTGGATGAAGGCGAAGCTCGGCCTGGTAGTTCTACTGATTGGCTATCACTACTACTGCTGGTGGTATATGAAGGCACTCAGAGAAAACTCGAATATTCGCAGTCACAAATACTTCCGCGTTTATAATGAGCTTCCGGTGTTATTGCTCGTAGCGATTGTAATCCTCATCGTCGTCAAACCTATCTTATAGAATTCTGAAGGACCCCAAATGAGTAACGAAAATTCCAGTCATCTCTACGCGATGGCCGTAAAACATATACCTGGCGGTGTAAATTCTCCAGTCAGAGCCTTCAAGGGCGTTGGCGGAAACCCGCTGTTCTTCAAAGCCGGTCAAGACGCGTATCTGATCGATGCTGATGATAATCGCTATGTAGACTATGTTGGCGGCTTTGGTCCGCTCATCTTAGGGCACTGCCACAAAGATGTGACCGAGGCACTGAGCAATCAGTTGCAGCAAGGCATCGCCTTCGGCGCATCGACCGAGGCCGAAGTTAAGATAGCCGATAAGATCTGTCAGCTCATGCCATCCATCGAGAAAGTAAGACTCGTTACATCCGGCACCGAAGCAACCATGAGCGCTATTCGCCTCGCGCGTGGCTACACCGGGCGCGACCGCATCCTGAAATTCGAAGGCTGCTACCACGGCCATGTCGATGGACTATTGGTTAAGGCAGGCTCCGGCGCACTCACACTCGGTGAGCCCGATTCGCTAGGCGTACCGAAAGCCTATACCGATCTCACCCATGTGCTTCCCTATAACGATACGGATGCACTGGAGAGCTTCTTCGCTGCAAATGGCGATGAAATCGCCTGTGTGATTGTCGAGCCAGTCGCCGGCAACATGAACTGCGTGCCTCCTGTGCCGGGTTTTCTTGAGGCGTTGCGCGAACAATGTACCAAGCATGGCGCGGTACTGATCTTCGACGAGGTCATGACGGGTTTTCGCGTGGCCTTAGGTGGCGCACAGTCTCTCTATCAAATCACACCCGACCTGACGACGATTGGCAAGGTGATAGGCGGCGGACTGCCTGTTGGCGCCTTCGGGGGAAAGAAAGAAATAATGGACTTGATCGCCCCGCTGGGCGCGGTCTATCAAGCAGGCACATTGGCGGGCAGCCCACTAGCGGTTGCCGCAGGCTTAGTAATGCTGGATGCGGTATCCAAGCCAGGGTTCTACGATGAGATAACGGCGCGCACGACCACACTACTCAACGGACTTCAGGAACGCGCCGATCAGGCCGGTATTGCTTTTACTACCAATCAAGTTGGCGCCATGTTCGGCTGCTTCTTCACCGAAGAGAAACAGGTCAGTCACTTCTCGCAAGTAATGAGCTGCGACACTGAACGCTTCAAGCATTATTTCCACAGCATGTTAGACAATGGCGTCTACCTGGCACCTTCCGCCTTCGAAGCGGGGTTCTTATCCAGCGCACACGGCGACACGGAAATTCAACTCACACTGGACGCGGCAGAAAAAGCCTTTGCTGCGCTGCCAAAATAAATACCAATTAGATAGACGAGGATTGATAAGTGAAATTTGATGTATACGGAGTAGGTAACGCGCTAGTCGACAAGGAATTTGAAGTCGACGAAAGCTTCTTTCAGGATCACGGTATAGAAAAGGGCCTAATGACGCTAGGAACAGACGAAGAGTCCCTGCGCCTTCTCGGAATACTTACCGAAAAATACGGCGTCAAGAAGCAAGCAGGCGGTGGCTCTGCAGCGAATACTCTGTATGCAGTTAGTCAGTTTGGCGGCAAAGCATTCTTTAGCTGCAAAGTGGCGAGTGACGACACAGGAGATTTTTTCCTCAAAGAGCTAGGTGATCAAAACATTCAAACGAATTCACAGACGCAATGTGATGATGGTTTAACCGGGCGCTGTCTTATAATGATTAGCCCTGATGCCGAACGTACCATGTACACATACCTCGGTGTATCGGAAACCATTTCTGAGAACGAGCTAGATCTCGAAGCTGCGAAAAGCTCCGAATACATCTATATAGAAGGCTATTTCGTCACCTCGCCTAGCGCAAAATCGGCAGCTATCGAGCTTAAGCAGTTCGCGGAACAGAACCAGATAAAAACAGCTATGACCTTTTCAGACCCAGCCATGGTTGAGTATTTTCTCGATGGCATTAATGACGTCTTGGGCGAAGGTGTTGATCTATTGTTTTGCAACGAGCAGGAGTTAAAGCTTTGGGCGGGCACTGAGGACTTCGATGCGGCCTGCGAGAAGATGAAGAGCAAAGCCAAGCAGTTTGCCATTACACGAGGAGCCGAGGGTGCGCTGCTTTTTGACGGCAGCAACTACATTAACATCGATGCACATACTGTAAAGGCTGTGGACACCAACGGTGCTGGCGATATGTTTGCTGGGGCGTTTTTGTACGCACTAACCCAAGGAAAGGATTTCGAAACGGCGGGTAAACTGGCGAGTCTTGCATCAGCTACCGTGGTAGCCAACTTCGGGCCTAGGCTTGAAGCGGATCAACACGGCAAGGTTGCTGCGCAAATCTTAGGTTAGCCGCGCAGGTCGTCGACGAAGCTCTTGACGCCATCGAACCAGGAAGCAGTCTTCGGCGACTGCTTCTTTCCTTCCTTCCCTTGAATCTCTCGGAATTCCTCGAGAATTTCCTTCTGACGCTTTGTAAGATGTACCGGCGTCTCAACCACTACGCGACATAGCAAGTCGCCGGTGCTACCGCCGCGAATTGGCTTAACGCCCTTGTCTCGAAGACGAAACAGCTTGCCTGTTTGCGTCTCGGTAGGAATCTTCAATTTAACGCGACCATCGAGAGTCGGCACTTCCAACTCGCCACCTAAAGCCGCATCAACAAAGTTAATTGGTATCTCGCAGTGAAGATCACGCCCTTCTCTGACAAATATTTTGTGTGGCCTTATGGACATTTCCACATACAGATCGCCAGGAGGTCCGCCGTGAGTTCCAGCCTGACCCTCGCCCGTTAAGCGAATGCGATCGCCTACATCGACACCGGCCGGCACTTTGACCGACAGTGTCTTGGTTTCTTCAACATTGCCACGACCATGACAGGTCGCGCAGGGATCCTTGATCTGCTTGCCAGCACCCTGACAGCGTGGACAGGTCTGCTGCACAGAGAAGAAGCCTTGCTGCATGCGCACCTGACCGTGACCACCACAAGTAGTACAGTCGACAGGCGTACTGCCCTTCTTCGAGCCGCTGCCATCACAGGTGTCACATGTAACGGTAGTCGGGATGCGAATCTTCACCGACGTGCCCTTCACGGCTTCCTCGAGATTTAAATCTAAGTTGTAACGTAGGTCGGCACCCTGGCGCACATGACTTTGTCCGCCACCGCCGCGACCACCACCGAAGATGTCGCCAAATATATCGCCAAAAGCGTCGCTGAAATCGGCAGAGCCATGACTGGTCTGCCCTTCTACGCCGGCATGACCGTATTGATCATAACGCGCGCGTTTTTCCTTGTCGGAGAGTACTTCGAAGGCCTCGTTCGCCTCTTTAAAGGTATCCTCGGCCGCTTTGTTGTCAGGATTACGATCCGGATGATTTTTCATAGCCACACGGCGGTAGGCCTTTTTAATGTCGGCCGCCGCTGTGTCTTTCGAAACGCCCAGTACTTCGTAGTAATCTTTTTTTGACATCTCTCTGCTCTTTTACGCGCTGCACTCTTACGGTCAATAAACGCAAAAAAACTAAGTCATCGAAATGACTTAGTTTTCATGTGAATAATCGTCTTTAGTACGAGTCAGCGTTGCCACTGACTCGCTACACAGGACGACTATTTCTCTTCCTTTTCTTCTTCCTTCTCTTCGGCAGCAGCTTCTTCGGAAACCTCTTCAAATTCAGCGTCGACGGCTTCGGCATTCTCAGCACTGCCACCTTCGGCTGCTTCTGCTGCACCTTCTTCCGCAGCTTGCGCCTCGGCGTACATCTTCTGCGCTAGGTTACCTGAGGCATCGGTCAACACCTTAGTCTTGGCTTCCATATCCGCAACATCATCACCTTTTACTGCTTCTTCAAGCTCGGTGATAGCGCTGTTGATCGCGTCCTTTTCTTCGTCAGAGGCCTTGTCACCGGCTTCTTCTAAAGTCTTCTTGGTCGCGTGAATCATGCCATCGGCGGTGTTTCTCGCCGAAATAAGCTCTTCGAATTTCTTGTCCTCAGCAGCATTTGCCTCGGCGTCCTTAACCATCTGATCGATCTCTTCGTCAGACAATCCGCTAGATGCCTTGATCACGATTGACTGCTCTTTACCCGTCGCCTTGTCTTTGGCTGACACGTTCAAGATACCGTTCGCATCCAGGTCGAAGGCTACTTCGATCTGTGGCATGCCGCGCGGCGAAGGAGGAATATCACTCAAGTCGAAACGACCTAGAGATTTATTACCTGCAGCTTGCTTACGCTCGCCCTGCACTACGTGAATCGTTACGGCAGTCTGATTGTCATCAGCTGTTGAGAAGACCTGCGTCTTCTTAGTAGGAATCGTTGTGTTCTTGTCGATTAGGTTACTTGAAACGCCGCCCATGGTTTCGATACCTAGAGACAGAGGCGTCACATCGAGAAGCAACACATCAGTCACCTCGCCAGAAAGTACCGCCGCCTGAATCGCCGCACCAACTGCAACCGCTTCGTCAGGATTCACATCGTGACGTGGCTCCTTACCAAAGAACTCAGCAACTTTCGCTTGTACTAGTGGCATACGCGTCTGACCACCAACAAGAATCACATCGTCGATTTCTGAAACATTCAGATCGGCATCAGCCAGAGCCGTCTTCAGTGGAAGCAAAGTGCGCTCAACTAACTCTTCAACCAATGACTCGAACTTCGCTCGAGTTAGCTTTTGCACAAGGTGCTTAGGACCCGATGCATCAGCAGTAATATAAGGAAGGTTCACCTCGGTAGACTGCGCCGAAGACAATTCGATCTTCGCCTTCTCTGCCGCTTCTTTAAGACGCTGCAGTGCTAGCGGATCGTTGTGCAGATCCATGCCTGTTTCTTTCTTGAACTCATCTGCTAAGTAGTCGATCAGACGCAAGTCGAAATCTTCACCACCTAGGAACGTATCGCCGTTGGTAGAGAGCACTTCGAAAGTGTGCTCGCCGTCTGTCTCGGCAATCTCGATGATTGAGATATCGAAAGTACCACCACCGAGGTCATACACCGCGATAGTTGAGTCACCAACTTTCTTGTCCATGCCGTAAGCAAGGGCAGCAGCCGTTGGCTCATTGATAATGCGCTTAACGTCTAGGCCCGCGATTCTGCCGGCATCCTTAGTTGCTTGGCGCTGAGAATCGTTGAAGTAAGCAGGTACTGTAACAACAGCCTCGGTAACCGCTTCGCCGAGAAAGTCCTCAGCAGTCTTCTTCATCTTCATCAGAGTCTGCGCTGAGATCTGCGGAGGCGACATCTTCTCGTCATTTACCTCAACCCAGGCATCGCCGTTGTCGGCGGCTATAATCTTGTAAGGCACCATCTTAATGTCTTTCTGAACAACATCGTCTTTGAACTGGCGACCTATTAAGCGCTTGATAGCAAACAACGTGTTGCTTGGATTCGTTACTGCCTGACGCTTAGCCGGCTGACCAACAAGCGTCTCGCCATCACTGCTGTAAGCAATGACGGAAGGCGTGGTGCGATCACCCTCTGCGTTCTCAAGCACCTTGGCTTCGCCGCCATCCATGACTGCTACGCATGAATTGGTGGTGCCCAAGTCGATACCAATTATCTTTCCCATTTTCCTAATCTCCGATCGTTCTATTGTCTTGAATCAAGCTCAGGTACCGCTTTGATCCGACGTATAAATTACTAATGACTTCAATATTGGCCCAATCCGGTGTATTTCAAGGATCAGACTGGTAATTCCGCAATTTCCGTATGGCTATACCCATCGTCTAAGAGCACTGGGCATCCGGTTAGTCTCTGAAGGCCCGAATTAGAGCGTAATTCAAGGTTCTAACTGGTAATTCTCTAATTCCCTTATGGCTACTGCAGCCGGCGGCCCTGAATATCCACTTCGTTAGGCCGTGTTCTCTCTTACTTAGAGACCATCACCATAGCCGGGCGAATCACCCGCCCATGCAGGGTATAGCCCTTCTGCATGACCGCGATTACCGTATTCGGCTCAGATTCGGTGTTTTCCTGCATCGACATAGCCTGATGAAGCTGCGGATCGAACGGCTCGCCTAGGGGGTCAACCGTCTCGATATTGAACTTCTTGAAGCAATCGGCAAAGCCCTTCACCGTGAGATCCACTCCCTCGCGAATCGCTTTGATGGCCTCATCTTCGCTGTTGCTGGCGGCTTCCTGAGCTCGCTCTAGATTGTCCATGACAGCCAATAACTCAATGCTAAGTTTTTCCTGGCCGTACTTATGCGCCTTCTCAATGTCTTGCTCGGTGCGGCGGCGCAGGTTCTGCATCTCCGCCTGGACACGTAGTAGGTCATCTTTGGCGTTCTGTGCCTGTTCTAGCGCAGCCTCCAACGCCTGTTCACTTTCGCTGCCTTCTTCAGGATCATCCTGCGTATCAAGCTCGGCGCCCTGCTCTTCGTTTGTCTCTTGTGTTGTGTCTTGCTCTGCCGCCTGAGAATCCTCGGGCTTTTCGTTCTCTGATTCCTGATCTGGAGTCTGCGTGCTCATGACGTCCCCTGCCTAACTATGTGATTCGATTACTGTGTGTATTCATGGCCTGCTTAGCAGGCGATGACCCGTATATGGGGGCTTCAGAAGAGGTTTCAAGCAATTACAGGCATTTCCCAGATATTTTTTTTAGCGACTATTGGGCTGCGCCAATCCATGGGCAAATTAGCTAAGCAGTTGCCAAAATAAGCAGCGCATATTTAATTGCAAATTTTGTGCATTGTTGGCCCCTGTTCCAATATACTTTGCGACTATGCTGCAACAACTATCCATTCAGAATTACGCCACCGTCGACAAGCTTGAGATCGAATTCAAGGCTGGCATGTCGGTGATATCCGGGGAAACCGGCGCCGGCAAATCCATCATGCTAGGTGGTCTTGGTCTTACCCTAGGGGACAGAGCAGACAAGGGCATAGTTCGCACCGGCGCAAAGAAAGCCGACATCTGCGCAGAGTTCGACATTGCCAACATTCCCGCTGCCCAAAAGTGGTTAAGCGATAATGACCTCGAAGAAGAATCCGATTCAGGCTCTTGCTTGCTGCGCCGTGTAGTCAATGCCGACGGCAGATCGAAGGGCTACATCAACGGCTCGCCCGTCACCATGGCGTCATTGAAGTCACTTGGCGAAATGCTGCTAGATATTCACAGCCAACACGAACACCAATCACTACTACACCGCGCAACCCATCAGCGCTTGCTCGACGATTTCTGTGTCTCCGCAAAACATCTCGCGGCGATGCAAACCACTTACAAGCAATGGCAGAAGAATGCACAGTTGATCGAGGCGCTAAGCAACCGCTCCCAGGAAGATTCGGCACAGACACAGCTGCTCTCCTACCAATTGGTTGAGCTGGATGAGCTAGGCATCGCCGTTGATGAAGTACCTAAGCTGGAAGCGGAATTTAAGTCATTGAATCATGCAGATGAGACGGTAGCCTCGGTGCAGTCGGCACTGACTCTGTGTAGCGGCGACGATGAGAAAAACGCCACGGCCGCCATGCATCAGGCACTGACAGCGCTCAACGAATTACCCGAGAAGAACGCTCGCGTGACCAGCATCATCGAGCTTCTACAAAGCGCCTCTATCCAGCTGGACGAAGCGGTATCCGATCTTCGCGCCTTCTCTGATGAATTTGAAGCGAACCCAGAACGACTAGAACAGGTCAACACGCGACTCGGCTTACTCCATGCAATCGCGCGCAAGCACAAGGTCAAACCAAACGAACTAGCACAAGTCATCGCCGATCTGAGGCAGCAATTAAACCTTATCGAAAACAGCGACGCCGAACTCGAGAAGTTGGAAGCCGCCGACAAGCAATTGCGCGTCGACTATATAAAGGTCGCTGGCGAGATCAGCAAGCAGCGCAAGAAAGGCAGCAGCAAACTCGCCAAGCAGGTGAACGAACAACTCAAGCAGCTGGGCATGCCGCATGCGAGCTTAGAAGTGCAGTTACTAACTAGCGAGAAAGACAAACCCTCAGCGAACGGCTTGGAGGTCGTTGAATTTCTAGTAAGCACCAACCCAGGCCAAGCAGCGAAGCCGCTGATCAAGATAGCCTCAGGCGGTGAACTCTCCAGAATCAGTCTCGCGATACAGGTAATCACTGCGCAGACGTCACATATACCAAGCCTGGTATTCGACGAGGTGGATGTAGGTATTGGTGGTGGGGTTGCGAAGGTTGTGGGCCAGCTATTGAGACAGCTTGCCGAGCGCACGCAGATTCTGTGTGTTACGCATCAGGCGCCAGTCGCAGGCCAGGGCCATCATCATTTCTTTGTGAGTAAGCTCACCAAAGCAGGATCTACGTTAACGCAGATAACTGAGCTATCAGAGACTGAAATTGTGCGAGAAGTGGCGCGCATGTTGGGTGGCGAAGACCTCAGTGACGAATCACTCGCCCACGCCGAGCAGATGGTAGCTAGCAACTAGCCAGCCGGTTTTTCTATCTATTTCATTCTATTCTTTGGCTTGACAGTCTTTGCAGATGCCGTAAAGATACATGCTGTGGTCGGTTATCCTAAAACCGTACTTCTCGGCGATCATCTCTTGCTGATTCTCGATAACCTCGTCGTAGAACTCTTCGACGCTGCCGCATGTCTGGCAAACGATATGGTCGTGATGGTCGATACTGGTGAGTTCGAAGACCGAACTGCCGCCCTCGAAATGATGGCGCATCACTAAACCCGCCGATTCAAACTGCGTAAGCACTCGATAAACAGTGGCCAGGCCCACATCTTCGTCGGCTTCGATAAGCGCCTTATAGACGTCTTCCGCACTTAGATGCTTGGTCTCGGAACTTTCCATGATTTGCAAAATCTTAACCCTGGGCAGAGTTACTTTGAGACCTGCTTTTCGAAGTTCCTGGTTTTCTGTAGCCATATCTCACTCTCAGTTATTCATGATCTCTCTTGATCAATGGGGGGCTTGCGCTTAGAGGCCGTGCCGCGGGTGGTTTTACTGCCTCTAGGAGTAGGGTATTATGCCTGCTGGCTGGGCTTGATGAAAGTTCGATGAAAGATTAAGCCCTCAGTTTCGAAGGTTTAAGACACAAGAAAGCAATAGTGACCTTACATTTACTAGGGTCAAATTAGAGTGAGTCAACGACAGAATTATGAAACAAGCATTTAGAAACAGCGTTCTACTTATCTTGACGTCCCTGCTTTTGGCTTGCGGCAATATTGGCAACATGGACTTTCCCGGTGTGTATAAGATTTCTATTCCACAGGGAAACATCATTACTCAGGAGATGGTCGATCAACTTCGTCCGGGCATGACAAAAAGGCAGGTGATTTTTGTTATGGGTACACCGCTAGTGCGCGACCCCTTCCATCAAGATCGCTGGGACTATGTTTATAATTTTCAGCCCGGTGGCGGCATACGCGGTCAAGAGCGCTTGTCAGTGTTCTTCGTTGAGGACGCACTTACCAATTTCACTGGCGACTTTACACCCACCAGTGAAGCAGACGAGACAACCGAACAAGCCAGCACAATTTAGGGTTCGCCAACCTTTCCAATCACCACTATTGGGTCTCCTGTATTCACAGGGGGTGTACCAAATAGAATAAGCAACACACCTGATGCTGGCGCTGTGACTGTTTCCAACTCGTTGCCAAAATAGTCAGTAATCACACCCAATCTTGTTCCTTGAGTAACATAGTCACCAGTCCTTACCAACGGATCTGCGTACCAGATTCCACTATGCTCACTATATACTCGAGTTCTATCGGCAATAATAAGTGGGCTTTCAGGCAACTCTAGTTTCCCCTCTATCATGTCCAACTCGCGCATTACGTTTAGAACGCCTTTAGTGATGGGGCTTACATACCTATCACCGATGACACCTAGCTCACCTGACTCTACGTCCATCGCCGGAATACCCAGCGTCACCGCTTGCGCGCTGGTGTAGATGGCGTCATTGACTGAATCGTACGATCCAGCGAACTGCACAACTGTACTCAAACCAAAAGCCATAGCGATTCTCTCAGATTCGCGCACGACCTCTTCGCTACCCGCTTCAGCATAGTAGGCACTGTAAGAAGGTCGCAAACTTTCATTTGCATCGCCAGAGTGGATATCGATTACATAGTTGGCCGGCTTGATTACATGAGTTGTCAATTCAAAAGCAATCCGTTCAGTTACGGTTCCACTAGGATTTCCAGGGAAAGAGCGATTCAGATTTTTCAAATCATTTGGACCGAAATAGATTGTCCTCCCAGTAAATGCTGGCATGTTGGCAATATGCACAATAATTACCGTTCCTGACAAATTCGACGGGTCGACTAATAATGGCAGTTTCTGCATCGACAAAATTGGCGAATACTCAGAACCGTGAACCCCTGCGATGAGTGACAATACCGGACCTTCCTGACTACCATGCAACACAGTGACTGGAATGAAGGTACTCGTATCTCCATTTACTGAATTGACAATGATTTCACCCTGCACCATCTTGCCCGGTTCGACAACGAGCTGTGCCAACACAAAAGGGTTCGGGTCGTTCTCAGTACTTACCTGAGCGATCACTGCAGTATTGGTCCACATGATCAAACAAAGTGCGAATGATAGAGAGCAATACCTTACAGCGCTTACATTTCGCATAAAAATTGATCTCTGTACAATAATTTTTCCAACTCCAGATCCTAGGATATTTGCTTACAATAGACAATTTACTAGTAGGACCAGCATCTCACTCCACGTCTAAATCCATAACCGGAGAAAGTTCAGGTATGGTTATTTTTGCCAGACAATCCTTACTAGTGCGTGGCCAAGAGCGCTTGTCAGTGTTCTTCGTCGAAGATGCACTGATCAACTTCACTGGCGACTTCACGCCTACCAGCGAAGTTGATCAATCCAACACTATTTAGCGCTAGCAGTTAACTTTAGAACTCAAGACGCTACCCAAACTCAATAGACCTTACCAGCGCAGGCGCCAAATCCTTCATTAATGAAGTGTGGTGACGAATCTCTTCATCATTAAACTCACTAAATCTTATAAAATATCTGAGAACCAATTACTGGGCTTACAGATTAAAAAGTCTTAACCTTCCTGCCGAAAAATCTTAAAGCACACTCAACTTAACAAAAATTTTTAGAGTAATTGAATAATTTTGGATTTGAATTTCTCATGGATTTTTCCTAAAAAAATCCATGAGAATTTTTATTAAATGATTAGACCCTAAAATTTAAGGCTAGCCCTAATACCATAGTTCCTTCCAGGTAAAGGCACTTCATTTTTCACAAAGGATGTGTGATTCCTAGCAACCTCATCAAAAAGATTATTAGCAAATACAGAAAGATTTAACTCGCTCTCATTGACCAGATTAAATGTTTTCTGTATTTTTAAATCTAACATCTGGAACGCCTCTGTCGAAGTCTCACCTACCGCAATATCGTTCTGACTAAATACGTCCTTCAAGTTAAGCGCTACTTTTAAGTCATCGTGAGAATAAGAGATTGTGTAGAAATTTCTTGACGGAATCATCCTTGCTATATTGGACCCATCTTTAAACTTGCCTTGAACAGAATCCTTGGCATACGACACCGTTAAGTCTGTCTCTTATACACATCTGACGCTGCCGACGAATAGAGAGGTGTAGA
>OJIK01000123.1_pt1 | contig 29432 bp, 27 predicted proteins | sample 1595571 | NCBI WGS metagenome assembly OJIK01 (sample SAMN05416791, study PRJEB24817) | seawater metagenome | isolation source: Sea water | place: Canada:Atlantic | collected 2013-11 | reverse complement strand
GTTTCATATATAATTTTATTTAAAAAACTTTAGGAGGTAATCAAATTTAATTAATCATATTTTTATATCTAGTACACATTTAGTACAACTTAAAATGAATTTAGTAATAACAATAATATTTTGACAAAGAATAGATAATATTATCTCTATGTTTTAAATTCTCATAAAACCTAATGATTACGATAGATTCTGGTTCTGTGCATGTGCTTTTCTGTTTACGTAGTAAACAAAATATGAAAAAAGTAAATATATTTTTTTTTAAAGAAATAGAATTCTAAATATAATATCATTGTAATGATATTATATTTTCATAAGAGAACATTTCGTTTTTTAAAAAACGAAACATCACATATAATAATTTAATGATAAAAAAAATTATTTTAAATGTTTTCGTCTATTCTGTTAAGTCATATACTCTAAGTAACACTTACCATATTAGTATTAAATCAATTGCTATCAAGCTATCAAAATAACATACATCAACAATAAATAACAATTAAATTGAAAACAGGAAATTCAAGTGCTTAAAAGGATTGGGAAATTATAAGCAAATAGAACGAATACCTAATTGGTATATAAAAGGTCATGGGATCTAACGGAGAAATAAACAGCAAAACATAAGTATAGAGGTTACATTAAGTGCACTAACTTTTAGTTTAAATAATATAAAATCATACTCTAACCCTTTTTATAATTTTAAAATCATTGATAGTTATTTACCTTTAGAACTGAAAATATATGATCTAACTGGTCGAATTTTAAATAAGTATACTTTAAAAGAAGGACTCAAAAGAATTGACACTTCTTTATTATCAGGCGGTATGTGTATTTTAAAGTACTGTTATGAATCTAGCTCTAAAAACCAATTAGTAATAAAGAAATAAGGCTAGAAAAAAAGCCTTCTAAATGAAGGCTTTTTATTTATTTATTTTGAATTCATTTCATTAATGGACATCAATTTTTGACGAGCTGAATTTGCTCCCGGATAGGTATTTAACGCTTTTTGATAGTACTCTTTGGCGTTTTCGTAATCTTTCTGGTTTAAATAAAATTCTCCCAAAGAATCATAAGAATTATATCTCTCAGGGTTTTTAGCTATATAATCTTCAAAAGCAGATTTGGCTTTGTCTAATTGTTCAGCTTGAACATAACTATACCCAAGGAAATTTGTAATGTGTCCGTTATCTGCTTCACCTTCAGAAACTCTAGCTTCTCGCAAATTTTCTAATGTCTTAATTCTATTGTCAAGATCATTTCTAGACCATGCATGATAAAATTGAATAAATGGACCTGTAGGAGCATCTAAAATCATTAAATCCCATACTTTTGATTTATCTCCTCTACCAAAAATAGTTCTATTTCCGTTTTTATTTGGCGTATCTAGTAATGAAACAAATCTTTTAGAATTTTCATTTTTATCCTTCACTAATTCTTTGGCCTCATTATAGTGGTATTCTTGCTGAGGAGAATTGGGTCTAGATAAACTAGCTAACATTACATGCGGAGCAAATAAAGTTGAATCTAATTTAACTGCTTTCTCAAAGTATACATGAGCTTTTTCAAATTCTATATGTTGAAAGTGCCTAATACCTTCAATAACTATGTCTCTATGATTTGGGTTATCATTAAACCACATGATTCCTGTTTGTACTGGCTCTACCTCTTTACTATTCTCTTGACATGAAAATAATAAGATAGTTACTAAAAATAAGATTTTCTTCATTTTAATTGTTTTTTGAAATTAATATAGCTAATATATAAATTAAAAAACTCACAATCTTACTTTTTAATAAGTTGAAAAAAAAATTAAAATAGAAAACCAAGTAATTGATTATATTTTATATCATTTGTAAGTTTGCTAATTCCTGATTTGTTAGGTCTCGCCATCTTCCTCTTGGTAGATTCTTTTTTGTTAAGCCTGCAAATAGTACTCTGTCTAATTTTACAACTTTATAGCCTACGTGTTCAAATATTTTACGAACAATTCTATTTCTTCCAGAATGAATTTCGATACCAATTTCTGTTTTAGTCTGGCCTTCTACATAAGAAATTGCATCAATAAATACTTTTTTGCCCTCAATAACAACCTCACCTCGTAGCTTTTGCAAATCTTTTAAATCTAGTTTTTTGTCTAGAGAGGCGTGGTATAATTTTTTAACATCATGCTTTGGGTGGGTTAATTTTTTAGCGATTTCACCATCATTTGTAAATAACAAAAGGCCTGTAGTCATTCTATCCAATCTTCCTACTGGATAAATTCTTTCATTTGCTGCGTTAGAAACTAATTCCATCACCGTTTTTCTCCCACGTTCATCGTCCATGGTAGTTATGTAGTTTTTCGGTTTATTCAACAAAATATATTTCTTTTTTTCAGGAGTAATAGAACTTCCGTCAAAACGAACATCATCATTTGTCTGCACCTTATACCCCATTTCTGTAACCAAGTTACCGTTTACTGTTACACTACCGTGTTCTATATAAGTATCTGCCTCTCTTCTTGAACAAATTCCAGAGTTAGAAATGAACTTGTTTAATCTAATACCACCTACATCAACTTTTTTAGGAGTTGTTAATGGTTTTTTAAAGTCTTTACGGAAACTGTTTTTTCTTTGAGGAGTGTTGCCTTTACTTGCTTGTCGTCCTCCCGACGATTTATTATTTGAATTCATTTTTAAAATTTCGGCAAATGTAATCATAAATTTTCTCACATCAAATTCACCAAACCAATTGATAGCAAAACACCTTCGCTTGTTAAAGGTTTAGTAGTGCTTAGCACTAGAAATTATTCTTTTAATTGATTTTATTATTTGAGCGTTTCTATTACTTTATCTAAAAGTAGGCTGGTATCTATAAATACCAAGCTAAACACTCCAATTAATAACAAGACTTTTAAGGTGGTGTGTAGTATTGTATATTCTTGTTTTTTAGATGACTTCATTAAAACAGCACCAATTATAACTATAGAAACTACTACCACATAAAAATAATATTTCATGTATGAAATTGCCGGGTGGTTTAGTAAAACAATGACTGTAAACAAAGAAAAAAACAACAAAACAATAGAAATTAATTTAGTATTTCTTTCGCCATATGCCACTGGAAAGGTTTTATAATTACTTGCCACAGCACCTTTCATGTTTTCTAAATCTTTAATGAGTTCGCGCACCATAATAATTAAAAATAAAAATACAGCATGAACAAAGATTATTTTAGAGAAGTTTTTGAAGTAAACAAAAATTACAAAAAATGGCAAAATTGTTAGTAATGTAGCAGATATTAAACCGGTTAATGGATATCGTTTTAATTTATGAGAATAGAACCAGATGCCAAAAATATATACTGAAAAAAATAAGGCAGCTTTCCATGAAACTAAAAAGCCTGCAATTACTCCAATAAAGTTTACTAGAAAATAAATAGATAATGTTGTTTCTTGTTTCACAAAACTATCTAAACCAGCTTTGTAGGGTCTATTTATTTTATCGGCTTTTACATCATAAAAATTATTAATAATATAGCCTCCCGCTACTACACATACAGTGGCGAACACCACAAAGAAAAGGTGCAAGTCAAACACTACAGTTGTGACCGATTTTTTTGGAGAAAATATATAAATAGATGCTAGGTATTGAGCTATCACAAGAACCAATATATTATAGCCCCTAACAACAGAAAGTAAACTGAAGATTTTATAAAATATAGAAACTTTTTTAGCGCTCTCCATTGGCGAAGAATTTAAAACCTATAAACCAATTCTAATTTATAATTTTTTAGAGAAACTTTAGCTTTGTCATAATCTTGTGCGAAACCTAAGATGTAACCTCCACCACCAGAACCACATAATTTGAGATAATAGTCATTGGTTTGAATACCTTGCTCCCATATTTTATGAAAAGCACTAGGAATCATTGGTTTAAAATTTGCAAGTACTAGTTTAGATAATTTTTTAACATTCCCAAGCAAAGAGCTTACATTTCCATGCAAGAAATTATCTATACACGCATCTGTGTAAATAGCAAATTCTTCGTTAAGCATTTTTCTAAAACCTTCATTTTTCATCTTATTCATAAAGATGTTTACCATGGGCTCAGTTTCACCAACTTGTTCAGAATCTAATAAAAAAACGGCTCCTTTTCCTTCTTTTTGAGATGGAATACCAGCAGGCTCAATATTTGTTTTAGAATTAATTAATATAGGCAAACTTAAGTAACTATTTAAAGGATCTAAACCAGAGCTTTTTCCATGAAAAAAAGATTCCATCAGAGAAAAAATATCTTTTAATTTTAACAACTTATCTCTTGTTAAATTTTCTAGAATGGTAATTTTATCTTCTGCGTATTGATCATAGATTGATGCTACCAACGCTCCCGAACTACCAACACCATATCCTTGAGGTATAGAGGAATCAAAATACATACCTGAGTCAATATCTTCTTTAAAAACGTTAAAATTAAAAGACACTAAATCTGTTGGTGTATTTTTTAAGTAGTCATATAATTTAATTAAGTTTTCGTTTGATTTTTTTGCTTCTCCTGAAAGATTAGAGGCAGATTTTAGTGCTCCTTTGTAACAATTATATGGAATAGCAAGACCTTTAGAGTCTTTAATAATGCCATATTCTCCAAATAGTAGAATTTTAGCGTAGAACAATGGACCTTTCATAGGGTATAATTTTAATACAAATATACAATAAAATTACTCGTCATCAGGATAGTATACATCTCGGTAAAAGGTAGTCCATTCGCCTACTTTTTCTCCATTTCTATATTTTCCTTTTGTCTTAATTTTTCCAGTTTTGTAATATATTTTCCAAGCTCTTTCCTTAACTCCTCTGTCATACACTCCATCAATTTTTAGCTCTCCTGTTGGATAATATTCTTTGTAAGAACCATCTAAAACCCCGTTTTTATATTTTTCCTTCTTATACTCAGCACCATCGGAATAAAAATAAGTGACATAGCCTTTAAAAACCTCTTTTTTAACAGCCAAAGAAGTAGCCTTCCCTTCTCTGTATTTAGCACCATTTTTATAATAATCTACAATGAGGTAGGTACTTCGTTTCTTTTCAGGAATTGGTCTGTAAAAAACTCCGTTTTCTTGGGTTACTTGATTGTGATTTTCATCTAACCAAACAACACCTTGTGTAAATGATAAAAAAAGAAATGAAGTGAGCGCTAATATGCTAAAAAAAGAAAATTTAGAAAGTAAGGTCTTCATGTATAGACTATAATTTAACGGCTCCTAAACCGACAGAATCACAAATATAATGATTTTTTTGACAGAACATAGAAAGCTCATTATCAATAAATTGAAGCACATTCTCAGATTCATGCTCTGGATATAATACATGAACATTGGCTCCCGCATCTAGGGTAAAACATAGCTTACTCCCAGTATCTTTCCTAAAACGCCAAATGGCATTAATTATTTCTAAAGTATTTGGTTTCATCAATATAAAATATGGAGAACTAGTTAGCATCATTGCGTGTAAACTTAGAGCTTCACTTTCTACTAAATTAATAAATAAATCTATATCTCCTTGTTGTAAAATATCAGTAATGGTTGCTAAATTCTCATTAGCTTGCTGAAATCTTTGAGTAGCAAACGGATGATTGTGCATTAAATCGTGCCCTACTGTACTACTTACTTGCTTCTCTCCTTTGTCTACCAATAAAATAGCATCTTGATAGTTGTTAAAAACTTCATGAACTTTATAAGGAAAAGGAACTCCAAATAAATCTGAACTTCCCTCAATTGCTAGATGATTACCCCATACAACCAATGGGCCTTCTATACTTCTGCTGGCACTTCCAGAACCTAAACGTGCTAAAAATGAAGCTTTTTTATTTACAAACTCATCACTAATTTCTGTATTTGATAATGAACGCTCTAAGCTCATCAAACACATGGCAATAGCACTCATTCCACTGGCCGAAGAGGCAATTCCACTACTGTGAGGAAAAGAATTTTCTGAACTAATCATCATATTGTATGAAAAAAGATACGGACAATATTCTTGAATTCTATCAAAGAATTTAGAAATTTTTGGCTTAAAATCTTCTTTCTTTTTACCTTCAAAAAACAATTCAAAATCAATTTCTTCTGTTGCTGAAGTATCTTTAGGTGTAAAATCAATAGTAGTAATGGTATGACTTTTACTAAGCGTAAAACTAATAGATGCATTTTTAGGAATCTGAGGAGCTGTTTTCCCCCAGTATTTCACCAAAGCAATATTGCTAGGTGTTTTCCATGTACATGAAAATATTTCTAATTTTCTCTGAAGTGAATGTGGAATAAATTGCTGTGTATTCAAGCGATTTTAAGTTTAAAAAAGTAAAGATATAATTATTTATCATTGAAGCATTGATGAAGAAATAAAAATATGATGTACTTATACAGACTCCTTTTCTAAAAAGCAGTGAAAAACAATCCTTTTTGTTTGATAACATTTAGTCTTTAAATAATCATCACTTAACAAATAACTTTCAAATAAACTCATACAATTGATGAATTAAATCTTTACCTCACTTATTAAGTTTATATAAATAAAAGATTATAAATTTTTATAAATTTCAATTAGTTTAGATTAAATCTTAATAATTTTTATCATAAATTTAGGTATCCCTATATTTTAAAAAAAGGCTGTGATTATTATTTAAATAAAATAAAAATCTAAACTATTTAAGATGTTAAGGGATCATTGGAAAGAAGAATGGAGAGACGTTGTCTTTGATGAAAAAATCTCCGATAATGAGCTATTTAAAATCTCTAATTATGGGAGAATTTTAAATTGTAAAGACGAAGAAGAGTTTATTGTTAAAAAATATTTTATTAACGGATATCAAAACTTATCACTTCGTCAAAAAGTAAATGGAAAATTAACCAGCAGGTATGTTCATAAACTGGTGGCCGAAAGTTTTCTAGAAAAAAAAGAAGGTGTTGTTTGTGTCATTCACTTAGACTATGACAAAACCAATAACCACATTGAAAATTTACAGTGGGCTACCAAGCAAGAGAAGGAAATTCACCAATTTACAGGTCCAGAATTTATAAATAGAGACCGCAGAAGTCCTTCCTTTGCTAAACTTACAGAAACCAGAGTAAAGCTTATCAAAAGAAAAATAAATGATCCTAACAGGAGAACTAGAATGAAAATGATAGCGAAACAATTTGGAGTTTCTGAAATGCAGCTTTACAGAATAAAAAGTGGTGAAAACTGGGGCTGGGTTACAGAATACTAATTATTTATTCGGTTTAAAAAGATGGAATTATTTATCTTTGATACATGAATAAAAAAATAAAATTATTATGGGATTTTAGAGGGTCAGACGCCCTAGAAACTGCAAAACACCATACCATTCATTTAAAAGAATTTGCTTCCATAGAAAATCTTCCATGTATTGAGATTGGGGTTACAGAACTTAACCCAATGTTGTGTGCTGCCTTTATTGTAGTAAATGAATCTGATATGAAAGTGTATAGAGATGCTTTGAAACCTCATAGAGGAGAGCTAGCTTAATTTACTTTAATTTATCTGCTTTTTTAGCAAAAGAACATCGCTAGCTGTTTTTACTTCTTTTTAAAAAAATTCTTCTATTTTCGTGAAAGCTATTATTATTAATAAAATGATTTAAATCAATACATTAAAAATCATTTTTATACAAATAGCCTTAATCTCTAATTTTTTAACAATGAAGAAAACATCTTATGTAGTATACTTTTTAATTTTCACATTCTTTGCTTGTCAGAATTCTGAGGTGTTTTTTGAAGACGCACTTTGTATTGAAAATATTTCTACCATAGATCCTGAAATTGGATTGTTAGAAAACCAAACAATTATTATTAAAGCAGGAAAAATAATTCAAATTTCTCCTTCTCCAGAACTTCAATTATCTAAACAAAATACCATTATAGATGGTACAGGGAAGTTTATGATTCCTGGGTTATGGGATGCTCATATTCACTTTTCTTTTATCAAAGAAATGGCTCCTAACATGCTAGATTTATTTTTAGCTTATGGTATTACAAGCGTCAGAGATACAGGAGGTGATATTAATTTTGTAAATACATGGAAAGAAAAATCTTTAGCCAACCCAACCAGTGCTCCAAGAGTAATGGTAGCTGGGCCTCTTTTAGACGGATCACCTAATGTGTATGATGGAAGCGATCTTAGCCATCCGCCACTTTCAGTTGGTCTAAAAACTGTTGATGATGTAAAAAATAAAATTAACGAATTAGACAGCTTAGAAGTAGATTTTCTTAAAGCCTACGAAATGTTAACTCCAGAACAATTTAAGGAAGTAACAAAACTTGCCAAAGAAAAAGGACTAAAAGTAACTGGTCATGTACCATTAAGTATGGATGTAATTGGCGCCTCCAATGCAGGATTAAACAGCATGGAACATTTTAGAAACTTAGAACTGTCTTGTGCCTCTAATTCAGATGAATTATTACTACAAAGACAACAACTCTTAGCTTCTGGAAAAGATGATAAAGGGGGCGTTTTGCGCTCTAGAATTCATAAAGAACAAAGGCAGATAGCTATTGAGAATTTTGATCTAGACAAAGCTAATAAAGTCTTAGATGTGTTGGCAAAAAATGATACTTGGCAAATTCCAACTCTAACACTAAATACAGCCTCTAAACGAAGACCTTTTGCCACTAAAGAATGGCAAGAAAGTTTTACCTATTTACCAAAAAATGTTCAAGAGCAGTGGTTGAATTATATTAATAATTTGAAGAAAACAGAGGTAACTCCATTTAATGAAAAATATTCCAAATGGATGTTTGATATGACTAAAAGAGTTCATGATAAAGGCATTAAAATTATGGCTGGCACAGATACTCCAATCTACTTTTTAACTCCCGGACGAAGCTTACATGAAGAATTAGCTGTTTTAGTTGAAGCTGGCTTATCTCCTTTAGAGGCTATAAAAGCTGCGACTAAAAATCCTGCAGAGTACTTTAATTTAGAAAACGAACTAGGAAGCATAGCAAAAAACAATTGGGCAGATTTAGTGATTCTAGATGCCAACCCTTTAGTTGATATTAATAATACTAAGAAGATTAACGCAGTGATAAAGCAAGGCAACTATTTTGACAGAACTCAATTAGACCTGCTACTAGATCAGTTAAAAACAACTAAATAAAAAGTTTAACCTATTTTAGAGTTATGCTTCAGAACAAGAGCGATAATAATAGTTACAAGTTTGCCAAGCCTTTAGCACACAACCAACCACCAGTCCAGGCATTCTGAAAATTAAAGCCACCTGTAACAGCATCTATATTTAAAACCTCACCTACAAAAAACAGGTTATCTTGTAATTTACTTTCAAAGTTTTTAAAGTTAATTTCTTTTAAATCTACTCCACCAGCTGTTACAAACTCTTCCTTAAAAGTACTTTTCCCTTTGGCAGTAAAGACACTTTTAGTAAGTTGATTAGCCAAAGAATCTATTTGAACATGACTTAAATCTGCCCAATTAAATGTACTAGGAATTTGAGAAGCGATTACAAAACGCTCCCAGAGTCTTTTTGGAATTTCCTCAAAGGGAGAACGAACAATTACTTGTTTTTTTGGTTGTTTCTTTTTTAAGTTCAACAACACATTTACAATTTTATTAGTAGGTCTAGACAGCCAATCTACCTGCACTTTGTATTCATAATTTTTAGCTGCCAAAACTCGTGCTCCAAATGCAGAAAGTTTTAAAATTGCAGGACCGCTCATGCCCCAATGGGTAATTAACAATGGCCCAGAAGCTTCCAAGTTAGTATCTATTAATTTTACAGTAGCATTAGATACCGATATTCCTAACAAGTCTTTAATTCTAATATCCTTAATATTAAAGGTAAACAATGAGGGTACAGGAGATATAACAGCATGACCAAGAGATTGTGACAAATCCCATACTTTTTTACTACTTCCTGCTGCCATTACCACTGCATCACAAACAAATTGCTGTTCTTTGGTAGTTACCAGCCAAGAATCTCCTTGTTTTTTGATAGAATTGACTCCATGGTTTTTTAACACAGGTATTCCTAATGCCTTAGTTTTTCCTAGAAAACAATCTATAATGGTTTGCGATGTATTAGATTCAGGAAAAACACGATTGTCTTTTTCTATTTTTAGAGGAATTCCGTTATTTTCAAACCATTCAAAAGTATCACCTGTCATAAACTGATGAAAAGGACCCAATAGTTCTTTTTCACCACGTGGGTAAAATTTCACCAACTCTTTTGGCTCAAAACAAGCATGTGTAACATTGCAACGACCTCCTCCAGAAATTTTCACTTTTTGTAGTACTTCCTTTCCTTTTTCTAAAATTGTAATCTCAAGACTAGGATTCATTTCTTTGGCATTAATTGCCGTAAAAAAACCTGCTGCACCCCCTCCAATAATAATTACTTTTTTCATAATATCATATCTGAATAGGAAAGAATTGTTTCATATCCTTTTTCTTTAAAATACTGTAAAGTGCTTTTATTTCCTGTTACTAAAACAAAATCTCCTCCCCAAGCACCTAAACTTTTAATAGCTCCTAGATAGTCAGGAAATAATAGTTCTTTAACGGGTTTTAGTTTTATAATGGATGCAATAATTTGTTCGTGTTCTTCTATTAATCTTTCAAAGTCTAAAAGTGATTTTACAGAACACATTTCTAAAGAAATTTCAGAAATTCGATGTATTTCATTTTTAAAATCATCATTATTTTCTTTGTATTTGGCAATGCCTTCTTTACTATTTTGTTTTTTATTTAAATAAACAAAATACAACTGATCACTAAATTGAGGGCTAAAGTCTACTGTTTTTATAAGCGGTTTTTTGTTTTTTAACTGATACAATATTGGCAAATTATGTTGTGCATTGGCAATATCATAACCGCTTCCAGAAAAAGAATTCTGTAACAGTTGATAGGCATCTATAGCTGCCCACTGAGCAATGTTATTTACTAAGGTAGATGAAGTTCCTAAACCCCAATCTCTAGGAAATGTTAGGGTTGTTTTCACTATAAAACCCTTTTTTGATTGTAAAAAACCTGGATTCAGTTTTCTAGCTTCTTGTAGAATATCCTGAAGCGTTTCAGCTATAAATTCTGCGTTTTCTTCGGTATCAGAATTAAAAGTGGCAGAGACAAGTCTTAGTTTAGGCAAGTCAAAAACAGCCTCAAACCAACAGTCTCCAGTATGGGTAAAACTTCCCCAAATTAATTGAGGTTCTGTAATCTCACTCACCAACAGGTCTTGTCCAAATTTAGTTGGAACTGCTAGGGCTGTAGCACCATCTAATACAAGATATTCTCCTGTGAGTAGTAATTTTCCGTTAGAATAAAATTGACTCAAGTTAGTTATTGTTTCTAAGTTCGTTAAATTTAGCTACTACTGCACTGTGAGTAACTGTCTGCTGCTCAAAATACCTAGCTATTTCTTTTTTCTCTGCATCATTAGCTCCTAACTGATGTAAGATATTCATTAAATGCATTTTCATATGCCCATGTTGTATCCCAAGGGTAGTTAAAGCACGTAAAGCACCAAAATTCTGAGCCAATCCGGCAGTTGCCACTATCATCATTAGCTCTCTTGCAGAGGGTTGTTGTAACATCTCTAAAGATAATTTTGCCAAGGGATGTAAAGAAGTAAGACCGCCCACTGTTCCAAGAGCTAATGGAACTTCTATCCAAAAGCGAAAAACTCCGTTACTAATATCACAATGAGTTAGACTTGTATAATGTCCTGATCTTGATGCATAGGCATGAACTCCAGCTTCAACAGCTCTAAAATCATTCCCAGTGGCTAACACAACCGCATCAATGCCGTTCATAATTCCTTTATTGTGCGTAACCGCTCTGTAAGGCTCTATACTTGCAATTTGAACTGCCTGATAAAATTTTTCTGCAAATTTTTGGGGGGCATCTCCACCCAATTCTTCAATAGTACAGCTTACTTCTGCCCTAACTAGGCATTCTGGCACGTAATTAGAAAGAATACTCATCACTATTTCTATCTCATTATTTCTAAATTCTTTGGCAATAGCCTCTAAACAAGAGTTAATGAAATTAGCACCCATAGAGTCTACCGTTTCAAAAGTTATATGAAGTTGATAGTAATGAGCTAATTTTTCTGTTTTATCAATAAGTTCTATATCTAATATACCTCCACCGCGTTTTTCCATATTTTTTGTGATGGATGCAGTAGCTAATTTCAATAGTTCTTTTTTTGAATTGAAATATTGAGTCAATTCATTTTTATCTCCTTTGTAGATAAAATGAACTTGACCTATCTTAGTTGTAGAAATTACCTCAGCTTTAAACCCTCCTCTAGTACTCCAAAATTTAGCCACCAAGGAAGCTGCTGCAACCACAGAACTTTCTTCTATCACCATAGGAATTACATACGCTTTATTATTAATGATAAAGTTAGGTGCTACCCCATAAGGCAGGTAAAAATTAGAAATGGTATTTTCTATAAAATCATCATGCAATTGTTGCAATGCATCATCAGAATTCCAATACTGTTTTATGATGGCTATAATTTCTGGTTGATTGGCAAAATAATGCGTTGCTAGCCAATTAATTTTTTCTTCTTTAGTTCGTTTAGAAAACCCGGAAATGATTTTAGACATCGATGTCATTTTATAGTGTAGCGCAAAGATAATTGAATCAATGAAAACAGTGAGATGAATTCAATATTTATAATGTTTTTAAGGTGTTTTTTGCTGATTTTTCCGTAAACTTGGCAATCAATTCCTAAATATGAAATTATAGAATGAAGAAATTATTCATTTTAGCAGTCATTACACTTCTCATTAGTTGTGAGCAAAACAACCCCTCTAAAAATTCAAATGAAACTCTTGGAACAAAAAAAATAACACTAGAAGATATTTGGGGAGCTACTTTTTCTACCAATAGAATGAATGCATTAAATTCTATGAATGGAGATTATTATTCTCTTTTAAACAATGATGAAAACGGATATTCTACAGTAGATAAATATAGCTATACAAGTCTAGAAAAAGTAGCTACAATTGTTGATGGAAAAACACTTCAAAACCTACAAAATTTTGAATCCTACAGTTTTAACAATGATGAGACACAATTAATTTTAGGGAAAGACATTCAAAAAGTTTACAGACGTTCTACTAAGGGAACTTACTATGCCTTTTCTGTAGGTTCTAAGAAGGTTCGTTTCATTGGAGAAAACATTCAAGAACCTACCTTTTCTCCCGATAGTAAAAAAGTGGCCTATGCAAAAAACAATAATTTGTTTATGCTAGATCTCACAACAAATTTAACAACACAAGTTACCAAAGACGGAAAATACAATCATATTATAAACGGAACAACAGATTGGGTTTATGAAGAAGAGTTTGGTTTTGTAAGAGCTTTTGAATGGAGCAATGACAGTAAGTTTATTGCTTTTTTACGTTTTAATGAATCTAAGGTAAGAGAATTTTCTATGGGTGTTACTGGTGATGGATTATATCCTAGCCAACATGTTTTTAAATATCCAAAAGCTGGAGAAGACAATGCAAAAGTTTCACTTCACATGTATTCTTTAACTACAAAAAATACCAAGAAAATTAATCTAGGAGTTTATGAATATATTCCAAGAATTAAGTGGTCTACTAAAGAAGGTGTTTTAATTGCAACCACCTTAAATCGTCATCAGAACGATTTAAAATTACACAAAGTAAATGCTGTAAGATCTAGCGCTATGCTGCTATTTAATGAGAAAGATGCTGCCTATGTAAGTGTAAAAGATGATCTAACTTTTTTAGATGACAATAGTTTTATTTGGACCAGCGAAAAAGACGGTTTCAATCATATTTATCATTATAGTTTTAATGGAAAACTAATCAATCAAATAACAAAAGGAAATTGGGAAGTAACCAAGTACTATGGTTTCAATAAAGAAAAGAAAACAATTTACTATCAATCTGTAGAAAACGGATCTATTAATAGAGGTGTTTATAGTATTGGGTTAGATGGTACTAATAAAAAATTATTAAGCAATAATATTGGAACAAATACTGCCGCTTTTAGTAGAAATCTGAATTACTTTATTAATACACATTCAAGCTCAGAAACACCACCTACATTCTCACTTTATTCTGCTGAGGGTGAAATGATAAAAGTAATTAAAGACAATGCTCCTTTACAAGAAAAACTGACAGATTACAAAATGAGTCAGAAAGAATTTTCCACCATCAATATTAATGGAAATGACCTGAACATGTGGATGATAAAACCTGCAGATTTTGATGCACAGAAAGAATATCCTTTATTAATGTTTCAATATTCTGGCCCTGGTTCTCAGCAGGTGGCCAACAGATGGAATGGCACCAATGATTATTGGCATCAATTATTGGCACAAGAAGGAATGATTATTATTTGTGTAGATGGGCGAGGAACTGGCTTAAAAGGAAGAGATTTCAAAAAAGTCACTCAAAAAGAATTAGGTAAATTTGAAGTTGAAGATCAAATAGCTGCTGCTAAAAAGTTAGCAGAACGCAGCTATATAGATAAAAATAATATTGGTATATGGGGATGGAGTTACGGTGGCTTTATGAGTACCAATTGCCTCTTAAAAGGAAACGACATCTTTTCTACTGCCATTGCTGTTGCACCAGTAACTTCTTGGCGATTCTATGATACCGTATATACAGAACGCTATATGCAAACACCCCAAGAAAATGCAAGTGGTTACGATGATAATTCACCCATTAACTATACAGACAAACTAGAAGGAAACTATTTATTAGTTCATGGTACTGGAGATGACAATGTACATGCTCAAAACTCTATGCGCATGATCAATGCTTTGGTAGCGGCTAATAAGCCTTTTGACATAGCCATGTATCCAGACAGAGCTCACGGAATTAGAAAAGGAAAAAATACGCGCTTACATTTATATAAAAAAATGACGGCCTTTATTCAGACAAACTTAAATACTAACTAACTTAGAACATTAAAATAACAACCTTATGAATACAACGACTGAACAACCCCATGAAAAAGAAATCTTTGGACATCCTATTGGGTTGTATGTATTATTTTTTGTTGAAATGTGGGAACGTTTTTCCTATTATGGAATGAGAGCAATACTTACATTATATCTTGCTGCTCCTATTATTTTAGGAGATCCACAATCTGGATTTGGCTGGTCAAATGGAGAAACACTTTCATTTTACGGAACCTATACCATGTTTGTATACTTAACTTCAATACCAGGAGGTTGGATTGCTGATAAGTTTATTGGTCAGAAAAAAGCAGTTATGTTAGGAGGAGTTTTACTTTGTATAGGCCATAGTATTTTAGCTGTTAATACTCAATGGGCTTTTTTTACTGGTCTTATTTTTATTGTTGTTGGTGTTGGCTTCTTAAAACCAAATATTTCTACCATGGTTGGAGGCTTATATAAACAAGGAGATGATAGAAGAGATAAGGGTTTTTATATCTTTTATATTGGAATTAATCTAGGTGCTTTCTTAGGTGCTTTAATAGTAGGTGCAGTAGCTGCTAAATATGGCTGGCATTATGGTTTTGGTTTGGCTGGAATAGGAATGGCTTTAGGTCAAGTAGTGTACGTATACGGTATAAAATTTCTAGGATCTGTTGGCGATTTTATTGGAAATGAAGATTCTCCAAATAAAGATTTATTAAAAAAACCTTTAAACAGCGTTGAGAAAGATAGAATGCTAGTGATGTTTTTATCATTTTTAATTATCATCGTTTTTTGGGGAGCTTTCGAGCAAGCAGGTGGGCTAATGAGTTTATATACAGAGCAAAAAACAAATAGAATATTGAGTTTTTCTTTACCTTTTATTGGTAATGAAGTTCCTGCTGCAGTGTTCCAATCTATCAATGCTTTTTTTATTATTGTTTTAGGAACTGCAGTGGGTAGTTTTTGGCATAAATGGAAAAATAAAGGAAAAGAATCTTCATCATTATTTAAAATGGCCATTGGTGTTATTATCATGGCTTTTGGTTTTTTATTTATGAGTAAGGCCGCTTCAGAAGTTCTAATGGATGGAAGTGAAGTTGCTGAGAAATCTGCGATGATATGGTTAGTATTGGCATACCTCTTTCATACAATTGGTGAGTTATGTGCCTCTCCTGTAGCATTATCTTTTATAACGAAGTTAGCTCCAATTAAGTATGCTTCATTTATGATGGGTGCCTACTTTGCAGCAACAGGATTAGGTAATAAAGTTGCTGGATATATTGGAGGATTATCGGAGAATGCTGGTGATTTTGAGGTATTTACAGGGATAGCTGTCACCTGTACTCTTTTTGGTATTTTAATTATTGCAATTTTAAAACCATTAAAAAGATTAACTCATGGAGCTGAAGATTTAGAATTGAGCTAAAAAATATTATTGTTAACGTTTCTTTTAATTTAATAAATTATGACCACAGATATTGAAAACATGTTTAAGGACAAAGTTCTAGGACATCCTGCCGGGCTTTTTGTCTTATTTTTTACTGAAATGTGGGAACGTTTTTCCTATTATGGAATGCGTGCACTTCTTGTAATGTTTTTTACTGCCTCTCTTACAGATGGTGGTTGGGGGTGGCCTCGTGAACATGCCTATGCAATTTTTGGAACCTATACTTCACTGGTATACCTATCTACTTTGTTAGGTGGCTATTTTGCTGATAAAAAAATTGGATATCGTTATGCAGTAGCTATTGGTGCATTACTAATGACATTGGGTCATGGTGCCATGGCTATAGAAACACCTTTCTTCATATATCTGGGCTTAACCTTATTGGTTTTTGGGAGTGGTTTTTTTAAGCCAAACATGACCTCTATTATCTCAGAGATGTACAAAGGTAAAGACGAGAAAAAAGACGGTGCCTACACTATTTTTTACATGGGTGTAAATGCTGGTGCTTTTTTAGGAATTTTACTATGCGGATATCTTGGCGAACAAGTAGGATGGAGATGGGGTTTTGGTTTAGCTGGTATTTTTATGTTATTTGGGTTGCTTCAGTTTTGGTTTGCACAAAATATTTTTGGTGAAATCGGAAAAAAGCCATTAAAAATTGACGCAGCTACAGTAGAAATAAGTGCAGATGAGCCTAAATTAAATCCATTTACATCAGGTCAATTAACTCTCATAGCAATAGCAGGAGTTTTGGGGCTTTCATGGATTTTAAATGATCCTGTTGCTAAAATATCTGAAGGTGCTTATAATTTATTTGACTTTAGTTTGTTTGGAATGGAAGGATCTAATCTTGCAATTCTCTCAGCACTAGTAATCTTCATATTACTATTAGTTATTAGAATTCCTAAATATGATAAAATAACTCGCGACCGAATGATTGCTGTTATTTTCTTTGCGTTTATTACAATTTTCTTTTGGGCAATTTTTGAACAAGCACCAAGTTCATTAACCATTTTTGCTAGAGACTATACACAAAGAGTACTTGAAGGCAACGCTGCTTTTATTTTTAAAATTGTGAATACTATGATGACTATTATTCCATTAGGAATTATTACATGGGTATTATGGTTATTATTTAAGAAAACTTTTTCTAAATATGCACTTTCAAATATATTTTTAGCAATTAGTTTTATTATTATTTGGGGAATTGCTATTTGGATGTTATCGTTTGAATTTGGTAAAGAAATTGCTGAAGTACCAGCCTCTTGGTTTGGTGTTTTAAATTCTTTATTTATTATTGCTTTTGCTCCTTTATTTTCAAAATGGTGGGAGAGTAAATACAATCCAAACGCCAATATGAAATACGCCATAGGGATGGTTTTACTAGGCATAGGAATGGCATGTGTGGCTATAGGAGCTTCTTCTATAGAGCCAGGTGCTAAAACTGCGTCTGTAAGTATGATATGGTTGATCTTAGTGTATTTCTTTCATACTATGGGAGAATTGTGTATTTCACCAGTGGCGCTATCTTATGTGAGTAAATTAGTACCTGGTAGAATGATTGCCATGATGTTTGGTATTTGGTACTTGGCTGTTGCTATTGGAATGAAGTTAGCAGGTGTCTTTGGCGAAGCTTCAGAAGGAATTGCACAATCTGAAGGATTAAGTTATTTCTTCTGGTTATTAACTGCTGTAGCTGTAGGTTTAGGAGTTATCTCTGCTTTATTATACCCAGTCATAAAAAAACTAATGCACGGAGTGCGATAATTAGAATTAAAAAAAAACATAAAGAAAGCATCAATATTGATGCTTTCTTTTTTTTTGTAAATTTGCCGTAACAATTACGCCCAAACAAATATGAAGAAAATAGTTGTATTACTTTTTTTATTATTGGCAACATGTCAAGTACATGCACAAAAAGTAAACTGGATTTCTTTTGAACAAGCCGCTGAGCTTACTAAAGAAAACCCAAAGCCTATGCTTATAGATGTCTACACAGATTGGTGTGGTTATTGTAAAAAGATGGATAGAACAACTTATAAAGATGCTACAATTACCTCCTATATAAATGAGCATTTTTATGCAGTAAAATTAGATGGAGAACAAAAAGAAGATCTTGTCTATAATGACTATACCTTTAAGTTTAAACCTTCTGGAAGAAATGGATATCATGAGTTTGCAGCTAGTTTATTGAATGGTAAACTAAGTTATCCAACAACCGTTTTTATGGATGAAGAATTAGGCTTATTAGACAGAGTTCCTGGATATCTTACTCCAAAAATTATGGAGCAAGTGATCACTTATTTTGCTAGTAAAAAGTATAAAACAGCAACATGGCAAGAGCATGTTAAAGGTTTTAAAAGCAATTTAAAATAGCAATAAGCACCTTTCTTATTTTTTAATATATGCGCCTTGCTCGTTAGTAGACCAAAACGGTATCTGTAACTTTAAGCAGGTTGCTTTCCAACGTCTAACATAACTTTTATAATTAGATCCGTCTGCAATAATTATTGTAGGCTGAAGCCTATTAATAAGACGTTCTAAGTTAATTTTTGGAGATTGACGCAACAACACAATTGGTTGACGCAAGTCTGTAAGATTATAAACCCCTGCCGTATCTATAAATAAAATAATTTGTTTATTCAGCTGTAAAACATTAGGTAATTTTTGATAATTTTGATACTGAATATTCTCTCCTACTTTGTAATTTTTTAATAAATTTTGCTTGGTAACTAAAGAATCCATATCGTTGTATACTTCTAAAAAACTGCCTGTTCTAATGCCTACAATTGAATTTCTGCTTTTATGAAATACTATAAATTCATTATTTTTTTCGATATGATATTTCTCACAGAAAAATACAAATTGAAAAATAAGCACTGAGCTTAAAAAAAATAAACACCTTTTTGCATTTCTTTTTAAAAAAAATTGAAAACATGCTATGATTACTAGGTAAGAAAAAAACATTTTGATAAAAGAAAATGAAATATCTGAAAATAAAAAAGCTTCTTGTCTTGCTATAAAAGCAACAAGCCTATTGAGAATTGAAATAATACCACTATAGATATCAACTAAAAATACGGGTAATATAGTTAGATATGAAAGCCCTAAAACAATAATTCCTGTACCTAAAATTACCCCCAGAAAAGGAATAATTAATAGATTAGAAAGAAAAAACAATCCTGGAAATTGATGAAAATAAAATAGACTTATTGGTAAGACTCCTAGCTGAGCTGCTGTAGATACTGTAATTAATTGCCATCCTTTATCTATAATATAGTATTTGGGTTTCCATAATTGATAAAATACCGGTTGCACCCAAATAATTCCAAATACAGCTAGATAACTTAGCTGAAAACCTACATCAAATAAAAATAGAGGCTTCAATAGCAACAATAGAAACATCGAGAAAATTAGTGATTGTTCTATAGCATTTCTTTTGTTGAAAAATTGGCCTATAGCAATGGCTGAAAACATGGTTACAGCTCTTGTTACTGAAGCAGACATTCCTGCTAATACCGCAAAAAACCATAGAAATAATACTACCAAGACTAACTTTATGACTTTTCCTTTCTTGTATCTTTCTAAGGGTTTTAACACAAAGGAAAGCATCCATAAAATAATACCTACATGTAATCCAGATACTGCCAAAATATGAATAGCACCAGCTTTAGAATAGTTGGCTGTTAATTCTTTAGAAATGTCTTGTCGTTGCCCTAATAATAAAGCATTCATAATAGCCAATTCATCTTCTGAAAAGTCATATTGTTGCAATGATTGCTGAATTTTTAAACGAAAGGCAGCTATAAACTCTAAAAAGGATGTTGATGTTTGATCTAACAACAACAGCTCTTGTTTTGTAGCATAAACTTGTTGGTAAATTCCTTGTTTTGCTAAATAGTTTTTATAGTTAAACTGGTGAGGATTTAATGATTCTTTAATAGCAACAAATTTATTTTTTATAAGGATACGATCTCCAATTTTAAAGAACGATGCAACACTATCTTTTTCAATATTAATAAGTACCCTACCAGTAGTTTTTTGATGGTCTATCTGAAGTACCTCAGCCATGTATTTGTAATGATAATTTCCTGGTTTTAGGACCTTGTCTATTGCTAAGATTGCATTTGAGGTATTAGTTAGGTGTTTTTCAAAATAATTGTAATTTTTTGTTGCATCACCTCCATATATAAGTAGAATTCCTATGAGGAAAAAAGAGAGCCATGAAATGAAAATAAAGAGTATAGTTTTTCTGAATAAATAGCCTATAAACCCGAGAAATAAAAGTATACATAAAAATATTACGATCCCAAAATTCCAGAAATCTGTATAATACTGACAACAAATACCTGCAATAAGAAATAGTAAAAAGTGAAAAGGAAGATATCCTAGCAACTTTTTCATAGCACCCTAAAGTTACTAAAAAAATTGATATAGAAATCTTACTTTTTTAAATTTGAGACTATAGAAGTAGCCGTTTTCTCAGAAGCTCCCTTTCCTCCTAGTTTTTGTTCTAATAGATAATAGGCTTCAAAAAGTGCTGTTCTATGATTAGCATCTAGAATCTTATGTAATTCTCTTTTGAGGTTCTTCTTAGTAAAGTCATTTTGAATTAATTCTTTCACCACCTCTTTATCCATAATTAAGTTTACTAAAGAAATAAAGCGAAGCGTTATAATTCTCTTGGCTATTTGATAAGATATCATACTTCCCTTATAACAAACAACTTGAGGTACTTTAAATAATGCAGCCTCTAGCGTAGCTGTTCCAGAAGTAACTAGTGCTGCATAAGAGATACTTAGTAAGTCATAGGTTTTATTGTCTACAAAAGAAATATTTTTAGAACCAATAATTGTAGTGTAGAAATCTAAACGCTGACTTGGAGCTCCAGCAATAACAAATTCATAGTCCGAGAAGTCATCTATTAAAGATAACATAACGGATAACATTTTAGATATTTCTTGTTTTCTACTCCCTGGCAAAAGGGCTATAATTGGTTTATCTGATAAGTTGTGCTGTTTTCTAAAGATAGTTTCGTCTACTTGTTTTATATCTGCAATAGCATCTATTAAGGGATGTCCTACAAATGTAACTTGGTAATCGTGTTTTTTATAGAATTCTTTTTCAAAAGGAAGGATCACATACATCTGATCTACAACTCTTTTAATTTTTTCTACTCTGTTGGCTCTAGAGGCCCAAACTTGAGGAGAAATATAATAATGAGTACTAAATCCTAGCGGTTTAGCCCACGAAGCAATACGAAGATTAAACCCAGAATTGTCTATAAAAATAAGAACATCTGGATGAAAATTACTAATGTCTTTTTTACAAAAAGAAATCATTCCTAGAATCTTCCTAAGATTCATAAATACCTCTACAAATCCCATAAAGGCTCTTTCTTTATAGTGTTTTACAAGAGTTCCACCAACCATATTCATTAAATCTCCACCCCAAAACCTTATTTCTGCTTTGTTGTCTTGTTTTAACAAAGCTTTCATTAGGTTAGAACCATGTAAATCTCCGGAAGCCTCTCCTGCAATGATGTAATATTTCATAAAAATGAAAAAGTTAGGTCGAGTGGAGTCGATACCTAAATAAAAAACGTCTCGACTCCACTCGAGATGATAAACATTTACAAGCTATAAAAACTTTAAGACAAAGGTAACTAAAGCTGTTAAAATAGAAGCCATTAATACACCTCTGGCTCTGTAATCTTGTTTTTTCTTTATAAAAATAAAAAACACAAAGAGGTTTGGTAACGCTGCTAACGAAAGTACTTGAGCATATAAATTACCTTTTTGTATCATTAGAATTGTTTCTTCAAAACCATATTTAGAAAAGTATTGTAAGTATAAGAAAACACCGCAAGCAGTTGCTAGAATAGAAATCACAAAACCAATAGAAATTTCTTTTTTTATAATTCCCATGAATTTAGCTTTTGAATCATGTGATGAGCTGTTAAATCAAATTGAACCGGTACAATAGAAACGAAACCATTTTCTAGTGCCCAAATATCTGTATCTTCTCCTTTGTCTTTATTAACAAACTCGCCAGATAACCAATAATATTCTTTTCCAAACGGACTCTTGCGCTTATCAAAGTCTTCTCGCCAATAGCCATTGGCTTGTCTACAAATTTTAATCCCTTTTATATGCTCCTTTTTTAATCTTGGAATATTTACATTTAAGACAGTTGCTTCTGGAATACCATTTTTTAGAGCACTTAGTGTAATTCTCTTCACAAACTCTATTCCTTGTTTAAAATCTGCTTGATAGTTAAAATCTAGCAGTGAAAACCCAATGGCTGGAACTCCTTCAATTCCTGCTTCAACTGCAGCACTCATGGTTCCGGAGTATATAACATTAATAGATGAATTAGCTCCATGATTAATTCCAGAAACGCATAAATCTGGTTTGCGGTTCAGAATTTCATTTATGGCCATCTTTACACAATCTGCAGGAGTACCAGAGCAACTGTATTCAATTTGTGGTCCATCATCTATGGTTATTGGGTTACAATGCAACACATTATCTACGGTAATTGCATGCCCCATTCCGCTTTGTGGTCTGTCTGGAGCAACTACAACAACATCTCCTATTTTATTCATAATTTGAATTAATGCTCTAATACCAGGAGCAGTAATACCATCATCATTTGTTACTAAAATTAAAGGTCTCTTTTTTGCCATTTTTTGTAAGATTTCACACAAATGTAAGGCAATTTATACGAATATTTTTTTAACATTTTGTAAAGAAGGTCTCATCAGTTTTTTAAGTAATATTGTAGTGTTAGTATCATTTAATAGTTACCAATGAATTATAAAAATAAGATTCACTAGATGTTAATTTAGAATTCACCAATAAAAAAACGAACAAACAGCATCTAGAAAATCAAGACTATCTATCTCAATTATTTGACATCATTTTAGTACATTAGCTAGGCATCATTTTAGAAATTACAGAACCAACATATATTTATGAAAACCAAACTTCTCATCTCCTTTTTATCACTTTTTTTATTAGTAAGTAGCATCAGTTTTGCAAACCCAACAGATAACAAAAATCCAGATCCAGAAAAAGACAAGGTTTTAATTTCTGTACTTAATTACATGCTTACTCGTGGCCATTATGTTCAAAAAGAACTAAATGATGAGTTTTCTGAGATGGTTTTCAATAATTTTATTGATGGATTAGACCCATCTAAAAGATATTTTACAAAAAATGATCTTAAAGAATTCTCTAAGTATAAATTTCAAATAGACAATCAATTAAAAGAATCTGATATTGCATTTTACAGCTTAGTATATGGTAGGTTTTTAGATAAAATTAAAAATGCAAAAAATTACTATGGTGCTATCTTAAAGAAACCTTTTAACTATAAGAAAGATGAAATTATTGATCTGGACTACAAAAAAATAGCATACGCTAGCTCAGAAAAAGAACTCTTAAATTTCTGGAGAAAACAACTAAAATTACAAACCATAGATAGAATTCAAGAGCAAGAAAACTTAGATGAAGAGAAGTTTAAGAAAGACAAATCATACAAGAAAAGATCTTTTTCTGTTCTAGAAAAAAAAGCAAGAGCAGAAGTAATGACCTCTATGGAAAATTTATATATCCGTATAGATGAACTAGAGCACAGAGATTGGTTTTCAACTTTTTTAAACAGTATTGTTGCAGCCTTTGGGCCTCATACTACCTACATGCCTCCAAATATCAAAGAAAGTTTTGATCAGGATATGTCTGGAAAACTAGAAGGAATTGGTGCTCGTTTACAAAAAAAAGGTATTTATACTCACATCGTTGAATTGGTTTCTGGCGGACCGGCTTGGAAACAAGGTGAACTAGAAGAAGGTGATATTATTCTTAAAGTGGCTCAAGAAAACAAAGAACCTTTAGATATTGTAGGAATGCGCCTAGACGATGCTATTAAATTCATAAAAGGCCCTAAGGATACAAAAGTATTGCTAACTGTTAAGAAAAAAATTGATGGCACCACCCAAGTCATTACTATTACAAGAGATATTGTTCAATTAGACGAAACTTTTGTAAAATCATCTGTAGTAGAAAAAGATGGAAAAAAATATGGAGTCATAGATTTACCAAAATTCTACATAAATTTTGATGACAGGAACTTTAGAGACTCGGCTAAAGACATGGAAAAAGAAATTGAACGCCTTAAAGAAGAAAATGTTGAGGGCTTATTAATTGATTTAAGAAATAATGGAGGAGGTTCTTTAGATACAGCCATAAAAATTGCTGGTTTATTTGTAGATAAAGGTCCTGTTGTTCAAATAAAATACAGAAATGAAGCTCCTGTTGTTAGAGAAGATATAGATCCTAAAATTCAATGGACTGGTTCTTTGGTTCTATTGGTAAATGAATTGTCTGCATCTGCTTCAGAAATATTTGCAGCAGCAATGCAAGATTATAATAGAGCAGTAATTTTGGGAGGAAATCAAACCTACGGAAAAGGAACCGTTCAAAATATTTTACCTATCAACAAGTTTTATCCAAATTATGATCAAGATTTAGGGTACTTAAAAATGACTATTCAAAAATTCTACAGAATTAACGGAGGTTCTACACAAGTTGAGGGTGTTTATTCAGACATTGCCATGCCAACTCGTTTTAGTTATATGAAGTATGGAGAACGAGATTTAGAAGGTGCTTTACCTTGGGATAAGGTACCTCAAGCTTCCTATACTCAAGTGAACTCTTACAGTAACTTCTCTGATGTTGTTACAACTAGTATTGAAAGAATAAATAAAGATCCTAAATTTCAATTAATTGATGAATATGCCAAATGGTTAAAAAAAGAACAAGATGACTCCTCTTATTCTTTAAACTATAAACAGTATCAAAAAGAATTAAAACAACGAGAAGATTTTGCGAAAAAATTTAAATCAGTTTTTAAATATCAATCTGGTTTGGCATTTAATTCTCCTAGCTATGAGATACCTCTTTTTAAAGAAAATATAGATTTAAAAGAAAAAAGAAATGCTTGGCATAAAAATCTATCAAAAGATCTGTATATTTCAGAAGCATTAAATGTCTTGAGTCAATTAAAATTGGCAAGTAAACAAGAGATTGTGAAAAACTAACGTATATAAAAATTTAAAATTCTAAAGACCTGATATGTTTGCACAAGCTATCAGGTTTTTTACATTTGTAAAGATGTTAAACCAATCTAAATCTCTTTCTCAACTAGCCGTTCAAAAATTTAAGCAAAACAGGATTGGCTTATGTAGTTTTTGGTTTGTTGTTTTTTGTGGATTTATTGCGGTGTTTGGTTACCTTATTGCACCAGACAATAGTAAAAATGCAAATCAAATGCATGTAGAAATTCATTCAAAAAAACCAGGGTTCACGGTAGAAATGTTAACAATTCCATTAAAAGAAGAAAGATCACAATCTTTTTTTAATAAACTTTTTATGGGAAGTACACAGATCAATACAGAAATTCCCATTCAATCCTATAGCATTCTTAAAGAAGAGTTAGAATACATTGGTTATGGTGATGGATTACCAAAAACAATCAGCTTAGCAGTACTAAATAATACACCAAAAAAATACATCACAAAAAAGACTTTTTATTTTGGAACCGACAAATACGGAAGAGATTTATTAAGCAGATTGTTAATAGGAACTAGAATTTCATTTTTTATTGGCTTTATTGCTGTTTTTATATCCTTATTCATAGGTATTGGTATTGGAGCAATTGCTGGATATTACGGCGGTAAAATAGATGCATTAATAATGTGGATTATTAATATCACTTGGTCTATACCTACTTTGTTATTAGTTATTGCAATTACCTTAGCTCTAGGCAAAGGGTATTGGCAAGTATTTATTGCTGTTGGCTTAACTATGTGGGTAGAAGTTGCCAGAGTTGTAAGAGGGCAGGTCTTAACCACCAAGCAACAACAATATGTAGAGGCAGCTAAAGCCCTAGGATATTCTAACTTTAGAATAATTTTCAGACATATTTTACCCAATATATTAGCTCCAATTATTGTAATTTCTGCAGCCAATTTTGCAGCAGCTATTCTTATAGAAAGTGGCTTGAGTTTCTTAGGGATTGGAGCACAACCTCCTACCCCATCTTGGGGTGCTATTATTAAAAATCATTACAATTATATTATTTTAGGAAAACCTTACCTAGCGGTTATTCCAGGACTGGCAATTATGAGTTTAGTGATGGCTTTTATGTTGATTGGAAATGCCTTACGAGATGCCTTAGATGTAAAGAATTAGAATACTTTCTATTTTCTTCACTCATTTTTTCAATAACCACAAAGACCAAATTATTAATAAAAAATAGAGGGGTTGAAAAATTTAAAGATCAAATAGAAATAGTGGAATTAAAGGATTTATTCTCTTATCAATTTTATCAAAAATATCAGAGAATTAGCTATAATAAAATAGACTACACATTTATGGAAAATTAATGCTTTTACTAACTAGAACTAGTATCTATTTATAATGCGTAATGATAGTTTCTGTCATTTTTCACATAACTCCCAACAACTTCCTTTTCTTTTAGTTTATCAAGCATATTATAGACATTAAGAATACCTGAAATGGAATCTACTTTGTGCAAAATTTCTAAACTTGTTAAGTGCTCATTTTTAAGAGCTGACAATAAAGACGTTTGTATAGGGGTAAGTACTTGTTTTTTCATAATTTACTTTTTAATAGCACTACAAACATAAGATAATTTTTATTAATGCGGATAGAAGTAGTGTTTTTGTCCTTAAAATTTAGAAGCTATTTAAGATACTTACAGCTAACCTTTAATGTCTTATAAACTAATACTTCAATTTATAAAAATATTTTTGAGTGGTCTTTTGTTTTTTTTAAAAACTAAAGAATATGATGATATTTCATGTTTCTTATTACATGGCTAGAAACCAATCCTTTAGAATTTAATCCTTCTAACAGTGAATAAACTTTAAGAATATGGGAAATAGAATCTACTTTTTTTAAAATTTGAAGACTTGTTAGCTGCTCATTTTTGAGGGCATGTAGTATAGATTTTTCTTCTGGAGATATTATTTTATAATGGCTAGGGATCATTATATATGATAATTAAATTACATTATTTATTTACTGTTAAAAAATAAAGCTTCTTAAATTAAGAAGCTTTATTCCGACAAAGAGAATTAAAACATCAATATAAAAAATTGAAACTTATTTTAATTAAAATCATCTTTAATTAAGTTGAAAGCCTAAAATTACTTGTTATAAATAAAAATATGCATTCAGGTTGGGGACAAAATTTTAATAGTTTATCAAGTCAATATGAATACTTATACACTCAAAATTAGCTTTTTACAACTATTGGTTCACATAAAATACGTTGAAAGTTTAGATTTCTGTAGATGAAATAACTCTTTTAGCAGATTAAAAGTTGTTAATTATGGTAGTATCGTGTAAAATAAAAACTTCTAACAAAAAAGTTAGAAGTTTTCACGTTGTACAGGCGGAGAGACTCGAACTCTCACACCTTGCGGCACTAGATCCTAAGTCTAGCGTGTCTACCAATTCCACCACGCCTGCAACTAAAACTGAAAATAATTTTCAGCTTTCGGATTGCAAATATAAGCATTCGTCTGAATTCGCAAAGCGGAATCGTAGGAATTTTAGTATTTTTGAATCCACATAAAAATAAACCATGTCCGACATCAAAAAATATATAGAAGCCAACAAAGATCGTTTCATTAATGAACTCATAGAACTCCTAAAAATTCCTTCTGTTAGTGCAGATCCAGCTTATACCCAAGATGTTTTAAATACCGCTGATGTAGTGAAAGATCGCCTAGAAAAAGCAGGCTGTGATCTTGTAGAAATATGTGACACTCCAGGATATCCTATTGTATATGGAGAAAAAATTATCGATGAAAAACTACCTACTATTTTAGTTTATGGTCATTATGATGTTCAACCTGCAGATCCTCTAGAACTCTGGGATTCTCCTGCATTTGAACCTGTTATCAAAAAAACAGAACTTCATCCTGAGGGAGCAATTTTTGCTCGAGGCGCTTGTGATGACAAAGGTCAGATGTATATGCATGTAAAAGCCATGGAATACATGACCACTACTGGAAACCTTCCTTGTAATGTGAAATTTATGATTGAAGGTGAAGAAGAAGTGGGTTCTGAGAGCTTGGGTTGGTTTGTAAAAAACCACCACGAAAAATTAGCCAATGATATTATTTTAATTTCAGATACAGGAATGATTGCTAATGATATTCCTTCCGTAACAACCGGATTAAGAGGTTTAAGTTATGTTGAAGTAGAAATTACAGGGCCTAATAGAGATTTACACTCTGGCTTGTATGGTGGTGCAGTAGCAAACCCAATAAATATTTTAACAAAGATGATTGCTTCATTGCATGATGAGAATAATCATATTACCGTTCCTGGTTTTTATGAAAAAGTAGAAGAACTATCTAGAGCAGAAAGAGATGAAATGGCAAAAGCTCCTTTTTCTTTAGAAAATTATAAAAAAGCATTAGATATTGCTGCTGTTTACGGAGAAGAAGGATATACAACTAACGAAAGAAACTCTATACGCCCTACCCTAGATGTTAATGGAATTTGGGGTGGCTATACTGGAGAAGGTGCAAAAACAGTCATTGCTTCTAAAGCCTATGCAAAAATATCTATGCGCTTGGTTCCAAACCAAGAATGGCATGAAATTACAGATTTATTTACCAAACATTTTGAAAGTATTGCTCCAGAAGCTGTTACTGTAAAAGTAACACCACATCATGGTGGCCAAGGCTATGTAACTCCCATAAATACTATTGGTTATGAAGCAGCTAGTAAAGCTTATCAAGCAACGTTTGGAAAAGCGCCAATCCCTCAAAGAAGTGGAGGTAGTATCCCTATAGTTTCTCTTTTTGAAGACGAACTAAAAAGTAAAACTATTTTAATGGGCTTTGGCTTAGATTCTGATGCGATTCATTCACCAAACGAACATTTTGGAATTTTTAATTATTTAAAAGGAATTGAAACCATTCCTTATTTCTATAAATATTTTAC
>OJIK01000121.1_pt1 | contig 29520 bp, 24 predicted proteins | sample 1595571 | NCBI WGS metagenome assembly OJIK01 (sample SAMN05416791, study PRJEB24817) | seawater metagenome | isolation source: Sea water | place: Canada:Atlantic | collected 2013-11 | reverse complement strand
CCTCTCTATTCGTCGGCAGCGTCAGATGTGTATAAGAGACAGGTTTTACATCCAATCGGCTATTTTGTATAATATATATGGTGGCTAAATGAGTTTAAGCTAAAAGATATTTTTTGTAATTTCTACAAATGAAAAATTGGAGTTGGTAAAGTAAGGTTGCTTTTTTTACACGCTCTCTAAACCTCCAAAAATCTTTTTCTCCAGAGTGTTTGTAGTTGTAGGAGATTATAAATTTAGAAAAACTTGAAGGGAAACTCAGTTTAATAACATCCTTGTGTTGATACAGTTGGGTTATTTATAGATTTTCGCTGAATTATTTATTATTCAAAAAAACATTTCACCTTATTAAATAACCATAATGCCCTTTTTTAGTTTGTGATCTTCACTAGTTTTGGGCTATAACAGATTAAATTAACTAATGATAATATTATGAAAAAAAACCTACTAATTCATTTATTACTAATTTTTCCAATTATTTTTTTCACCCACAAAAAAAACCTCCACAAGGGAGGTTTTTATTCTAAGTGTTTTCTAAGTTTATTCCATATTAGCTGGAGAACTTAACTCAGGAATTAGCACTTGATGTCTAATCATTCTTCCATTAGGCATTAGGCTTTCATCAACTTTTTGAGAATCTTGTTCGTAGGCATCTTTTCCATAAAGTTCGTCATATTTTGCAATCATATCTGTAAGTGGCTTTCCGTAATCATTGTTTTGACCCGTAAAGTTTTTATGGTGAAATCTAACTTGAACCATATTTCCATCACAACCAGAATTGCAATACATTACATTCATGTTCTGCCCAAAATTAGCTGCTACCATTGCTTTTTTTACACGCTCTCTAAATCTCCAAAAATCTTTTTCTCCAGAATCTTTATAATTGTAATAAATAACTCTTCTATGGTTTTGTCTTTCAGTATTCTTGCTATTATAAGACATGTTTTTATTCATAGACCACATATAGTTTCCAGTAGATTTATGCAAAGAACCAACTTTCTTTTGCCACCAGTTATTCCCTTTAGTATCTACTTTATCTAATTCTTGAATAGAATCTGAAACTTGCATTCTTATAAAGTTTTGGGCATTTTTTCCTGTCAAGATTTGAAAAGTTAAATAGTTGGCTTGGCCTTTTTTGCTATTATACATTTTTGTTTTTTCAGCAACCCCTTCCATGAATTCTTCCATGTTTTCTTGATCTACTGTTAATAATCTCGATTGAATGATTTGAGCATTCATAGCTGTAATTGCAAAAGCAAAAGACAGTGTTAAAATAATTTTTTTCATTTGATACATTTTTAAAATAATTAATTAATAATTAAAATCAAATATACCAATTATTAATTGCAAAATAAAACTAATTAATATTTTGATGTAAGACGAACAAAATAAAGTATATTTAAATCCCTATAAAATCTTATGATAGAAAACGGTATTTCTGAGGTGTATTTTTATTTTTTAGTTAGTGGAATTTTGGTATTTCTTTTAACTAAATTAATCAAAGAAACTGAAAAATACTGCTACTATCATTTTAACAAAATATACTGCCTTCATTGTTGTATTATAAGAAAAAAACTACCTAAAAAAGAGCAAGAATTCTTAGCTCTTAAAGTACCTTTTTACAACAAGTTATCCAATACTCAAAAAAAAGTTTTTGAACACCGAGTTGCTATTTTTGTTGTAAACTATCGTTTTAAGAGTAGGGGAGGTCTTGAAATTTCTAAAGACATGAAACTCTTACTTGCTGCTTCAGCTGTTACACTAACTTTTGGTTTTAGAAATACTAGATTTCCTATGTTAGATATTATTCTATTATATCCAAAAAAGTATACTTCAGTAATCACAAAAAAAATTCACAAAGGAGCGTATAATCCAAGATTAAAAACATTGGTATTTTCTTGGGAAGATTTTCTACTTGGTAATAAAATTATTAATGACAATATTAATCTAGGTATTCATGAATTTACGCATGTAATTCATCTGAATTCTCATAAAAAGAAAGATCTTAATTCAGTAATTTTTAAGAGAGAATTTAGGGCACTAAAAAAAATGATTTATAATGATGTTACACTTAAAAAAAAGCTTCAAACATCTGGTTACATCAGAAAATATGGATTTAAAAATCAGTATGAATTTATAGCAGTATTACTAGAGTGTTTTATAGAAACACCCAAAGAATTTAAAGCATTGTTCCCACAGATTTACAAGAGAATAAAAAAAATGCTAAATTTTAACTTTTTAGGGTATTAGCGTTATTTGCTAAATAGGATTTAAGAATTCGTTGTACATCTCTAGTATCTTTTTGAGGCTTTACATACGGCAAATAATCATTTGGTTCTTTCATGTCTTGGTTCTTATCCACGTAGCCAAAACCTTGATAAATACCGTTTAGAATTAAGGCAAACCCAATTTCTTTATTGTTTCTACCACTTTCTTTTATCACCAAGTTTTCTGTTTGTAAGCCCAAAGATTTAATGGCTTCATAAACTCTTTTATTATAGCTTTCTACAGCTTCCTTTCCAGTACAAATTCCTTTACATTGTTGTAATTGATAATGAAAGCAAGCATTTACATTGGTTTGTAGATGACAGTATTTTGGACACAGTTCAAACACTTCACATACTTTTTCTAACATGCTTCTACAGGCAGCCATAGAATAGAATTTCATGAGTGGATTTGGTGTTAGTTTTAATCTATTAAACGCTAAATGTACAATCCCCTTTTGATCTTCATAGGAAAACAATCCAACGGCTTCACCAGCTTTTCGTTGTGCTCTATTAAATTTTGGATATAGATGCTTTATTTCGGATGATTCACGCAAAAGAGCTATTAGTTCACTTCCAGTTTCTGTATAAGAAATATCTGCAGTTTCTAAACACATGGTGATTTCTTTTTTCTTTTTATCATAAAAATGACTGATGACTCGTTGTTTTATATTGTTGGCTTTTCCAACATAAATAACTTCTTTTTGCTCATTTTTAAAATAATAAACACCGTGTCTCTCAGGTAGCTTATCTACCACTTGTTTGTCTAATAAAGGAGGCAGGGTGGCTTCTCTAGATTTGGCATTTAAAAAACTATTAATGGTAAAATTATCATCTCTTTTTAGCAATCTCCTAAATAGTTCTACGGTAGCCTCAGCATCACCTTTTGCTCTGTGTCTAGCAGCTATTTCAATACCCTCAGCTGTACAGATGTTTCCTAAACTGTAAGATGATAACCCAGGAATTATTTTTCGTGAGAGTCTAACAGTACAGAGTTTTTTTCGTTTAAAATCAAAGCCTAGGCTTTTAAATTCATCTCTAATGATATTATAATCGAAGTTTACATTATGTGCAACAAAAATGGCATCTTTAGTTATTTCTGCTACTTTTTTTGCGATCTCGTAAAATTTTGGAGCTGTTCTTACCATGGCCTCTGTAATGCCTGTAAGATTTGTTATAAAATAAGGAATTGCTTGCTCTGGATTTACTAAGGAAGTAAACTCATCTATTATTTTTTCACCATCAAAAAGAAAAACAGATATTTCTGTGATTTTCTGACCTTTGTACCCATTTCCAGTGGTTTCTATATCAACAACTGAGTACAACCTTATGAAATTTGATTTTTAAGATCTGCAATTGTTTCTGTAGGGTTGTCACTTTTAAAAACATAGCTCCCAGCAACCAATACATCTGCACCAGCTTCTATAAGTTCACTAGCATTTTTATTGGTAACTCCACCATCTATTTCTATCTGGCAGTTAGACTCAGAAAACTCAATAAGATGTTTTAATTGAGATACTTTTTTGTAGGTGTTTTCTATAAAAGACTGTCCACCAAAACCAGGATTTACACTCATAATACACACCAAATCTATGTCTGCTATTACATCTTCTAATACAGCAACAGGTGTGTGTGGGTTTAAAGCTACACCAGCCTTCATACCGGCAGCTTTAATTGCTTGAATAGTTCTATGCAAATGAGTACAGGCTTCATAATGAACGGTTAAAATACTTGCTCCTAGATCTGCAAAAGTTTGAATATATTGATCTGGGTTTACAATCATTAAATGCACATCAATTGTTTTTGTTGCGTGTTTAGAAATTGCTTTTAAGACAGGCATTCCAAAAGAAATATTAGGTACAAATACACCATCCATAATGTCTATATGAAACCAATCAGCTTCACTAGCATTCACCATTTCTATGTCTCTTTGAAGGTTTGCAAAGTCTGCGGCTAAAATTGAAGGTGCAATTAATTTACTCATATTGTTTAATATTTATTTATGAAGTAAAAATAGGGATATAAAAAAGAAAACTCTCGAAGAATTTTCGAGAGTTTTTAATCTTTTATTGACAACTTCTAATTATCCTAAATAGGTCATTAAGATTTTACTTCTAGAAGTATGTTTTAATCTTCTGATGGCTTTTTCTTTAATCTGACGAACACGTTCACGAGTTAAATCAAAAGTTTCACCAATTTCTTCTAGTGTCATTGGTTGGTGTTCTCCCAAACCAAAATATAATTTTACCACATCTGCTTCACGAGGTGTTAGTGTTTCTAAAGCTCTGTTAATTTCTATACGTAAAGATTCATGTAATAATTTTCTGTCTGGATTTGGAGATTCTGCAGAATTTAAGACATCGTATAAATTAGAATCTTCTCCTTCTATTAGAGGAGCATCCATAGATACATGACGTCCAGAATTCTTCATAGATTCTTTTACGTCATTTACAGTCATGTCTAATTTCTTAGCAATTTCTTCTGCACTTGGAGGGCGCTCATTTTCTTGCTCTAAGAACGCATACATTTTATTGATCTTGTTAATAGATCCAATTTTATTTAAAGGCAAACGAACAATACGAGATTGTTCTGCTAATGCTTGCAATATAGATTGACGAATCCACCATACGGCATAAGAGATAAATTTAAAACCCCTAGTTTCATCGAAACGTTTTGCAGCTTTAATAAGTCCTAAATTTCCTTCGTTAATTAAATCAGGTAGCGTTAACCCTTGATTTTGATATTGTTTTGCAACAGAAACTACAAATCGCAAATTTGCTTTTGTCAATTTCTCTAAAGCACTTTGATCTCCTGCTTTAATACGTTGTGCTAACTCAACTTCTTCATCAGCAGTAATTAAATCTACTTTTCCTATTTCCTGTAAATATTTATCTAATGAAGCAGTTTCTCTATTGGTTACTTGCTTTGTAATTTTAAGTTGTCTCATTTAAATTGTAGGATTCTTTATACTATTAATATTAAGTACTATATATTGTTATACGTAAGAATTGATAATTATGTTACAAAATTATTTTTAACAAAAAAGTTAGCAAAATCTGTTTTTATTTATATATTTGCACATATTAACATATGTTAATAATTTTGAATTTTTATAATAGAATGTATAGAGGTTGGGGGACATTTATAATTCATTCAAAAAAAAGATTCAATCAAAAGCTGACTAATTTTAGTTGGCTTTTTTTATTTTAAAATAGTCCGTGTATTTGAGAATCTATTCTGTCTATTACATAGCCTAAGTCTTCTTGATTGTCTACAAAATCTAAATTATCTACGTCTATAATCAGTAGTTTCCCTTTTTTGTAGGTAGAAATCCAAGCTTCATAGCGCTCATTTAATCTGCTTAAATAATCAATACTAATAGAATTTTCATATTCTCTTCCTCTTTTGTGAATTTGACCAACCAGTGTAGAAATATCGGCTCTTAAATAGATGAGTAAATCTGGCGGTGTTACTAGCTTCTCCATCAATTCAAAAAGGGAACTATAATTATTATAATCTCTATTTGTCATTAACCCCATTGCATGAAGATTGGGTGCAAATATTCGAGCGTCTTCATAAATGGTTCTGTCTTGAATAATATTTTTACCACTTTTTCTCAATTCTAATATTTGACTGAAGCGGCTATTTAAAAAATAGACTTGTAAATTAAAAGACCAGCGTTCCATTTCGCTGTAAAAATCATCTAAATAAGGATTTTCATCTACAGATTCATAATGAGGTTTCCAGTTGTAATGTCTTGCTAATAATTTGGTTAAGGTGGTTTTTCCGGCACCAATATTACCGGCAATTGCTATGTGCATAGATTTGTTTCAAAAGATTAAAAATGGGGATCTAAAGATACTTAAATTTTAGAAATCTAACCTAACTAAATTGTAAGTTTATAGCCAAACCCTCTAATATTTATAATTTTTATGGATGGGTCTTTAGAGAGTTTTTTTCTCAGTTTACTTATAAAAACATCCATACTTCTTGCATTAAAAAAATCATCATTTCCCCATAATTTCTTTAAAATAAAAGACCGATCCAATACATCATTTCGTTTTTCTGATAAGTGAAATAATAATTCTGATTCTTTATTAGTTAGCAAAACCTCTTCATTTAAGAAATGAAGTACTTGTTTGGTGTAATTAAAAATATAGTTGCCAATAGCAATTTTTGAAGTATCCTTTTTAATTTTATTTCGATCTAGTAGCGCTTTAATTCTAACAATTAACTCCTCCATGGAAAAAGGTTTTTTTAAGTAATCATTTCCCCCGTGGTCAAAACCATCCAAAACATCTTTTGTTTGAGACTTAGCAGTTAAAAAAATAATAGGAATAGAGGTATTTTCTTTTCGTATTTCTTTGGCTAAAGTAAAACCATCTTTTATTGGCATCATAACGTCTAGCACTAATATATCAGGGTTTATTTGGAGGTAATAATCATAGGCAACTTTACCATTAGGAGCATGGTACACTAAAAAACCTCTAGTTTCTAGACTTTCTTTTAGAATTTGCCCTAAACTAGGTTCATCTTCTGCTAAAACAATTTTTACTTTACTCATTAGGGATCTGTAATTTAAAGATGGTGTTATCAAAACTCGATGAAATGTTTATAGAGCCATTGTGTTTTTCTATAATTTTTTGGGCGTAATACAAACCAATACCAAAACCTTTTACATCATGAGTGTTTCCTTTGGGTACTCGGTAAAATTTGTCGAAAATTCTTTCTTGGTGACTCTTGTCTATTCCTTTTCCATTATCTGCAACAGAAATCTCAGTTACATTCAATACAGGATTTATATTAATTTCAATGATATCTCCACCATATTTAATGGCATTATCAACTAAATTTGATACAGCATTTTCAAAATGAAAGAGATCTATTTTTAAAATTTTCGAATCTATATTTGTTGTGAATTTGATCTCTTTTTTGGTTAATAATTCAAATTTTTTAGCAATTTTAGCTATTAAATCAACAATATTTGTTGGTTCTTTCTGTAACATTAAGCTTTCAGAATCTAGGGTTGCGGTTTCCAATAATTTCTCAACCATTACATGTAATTTTTTAAGCTGAAATGCTGAAATAGCGGCATATTGTTTTGTTTTTTCTTTATTATCTGTAACATTAAAGCTTTCTATGGCTTCAATTGCGGTTGAAATTGTTGCTATTGGAGTTTTAAACTCATGGGTGATATTATTGATTAAATCATTTTTAATTTCAGCTAACTCTTTTTGGGTACTTATTATTTTTAACAAATAAATCAAACAAAAAATTACCGAAAGAGACAATAGTAATGATAATAAAATTCCTGTAGAGCTTTTTTTCAACGCTTGAATAGTTGGGTCTTCGTAATAAGCTCTCAAATTTTGATCTGGTCTTAAAAAAGTAGATTTAGAATTTGAAAATAAGCTTAGTTCAATATCTTTGGCTTTATTGCTTCCCCCAACTTTAATATCTTTATCTATCAAAATTAGATAATGAGGTGTTTTGATGCCTTTTTTTGAAAGTTGATTGGTGAAAATAGAATCTAGCTTGGTAAAATTTATATCATCATTATCAAGTGCAATCGCAACAGATTGAATTCCCTTTAAAAACTTTGTTGTATCTGAGCTAATTTTAATTTTTTGAATTTCTTGTTGTAATATTTTTGGAATTTTACTGGCTTCTTCAACTCCGCTATAATCTGAACTAATTTTAATGGAGGAAATGCTAACTTTAGACTTAGATGAATTAATGTCTTCATTCCAAAAATCTTTTAAAAAGCTACTTTTACTATTAATGCTATCATAGTCTATGATAGCAAAAAAATTAGATTTAGAAAGATCTGTGTAATATTCATCAATGGCAGTATCTAGGCTGTTTTGAATTTCATTCTTTACTCGTTGTTTATTGTCTAAGTAATTATTATAGTTCCAATACAATTGAACCGCAATAGTTAAGACAATTGTCGCAGTAATAGAATATAAAGTCCAATGCTGTTTTTTTGCGTTCATTTCTCAAATGTAATGAGTAAATAACTATTAAAACAATTGGTTAACAAACGTTAACACTCATTAACTCAATAACTCAAATTTCTAGACCATCTTTGTAGCAATAATAATGTTAAACGATAAACTATAAAATATGAAACTATTAGTGTTAAAAACTTTTATGTTGTCTTGTCTTATCACAGGAAGCATGTTTGCTCAAGACTTTTCAGGAAGAGCTACCTACAAAACACACAGAAAATCATCATTTAAATTAGACAGTACCACAATTGCTGCAAATCCAGGGATTCAAGAACAAATGGAGGCTCAAATGAGAAAAATGTTTCAAAAGACGTTTACACTAGATTTCACCAAATCAGAATCTATGTATAAAGAAGAACAAGAATTAGATGCTCCCAAAGGGCCATCAGCTAATGGTGGTGCAATGTTAGTAGTAATGAACGGAAATGGAAGTTCAGATATATTATATAAGAATATTTTAGAAAAAAGAATGGCTAATAAAACAGATTTAATGGGAAAGATATTTTTAATAAAAGATAATCTTGTTAGTTATGACTGGGAATTAACAGGTGAAACAAAAAATATAGGAAATTATACCTGTTACAAGGCAGCATATGAAATAGAAGAAGATGATATTATAATAGATATGATAGATGGTGAGGTTAAAGAGGTAAAAGAAACAATAAAAAGAACCATAGTTGCATGGTATACTCCAGATGTTCCGGTTAGTAATGGACCAAGTAATTATGGAGGTTTACCCGGTTTAATATTAGAAGTTAATGATGGGAATGAAACAATTATGTGTTCAGAGATCGTTTTAAATCCAAAAGAAGTCAAAGAAATAAAAGAACCTATCAAGGGAAAAATAGTAACTCGTAAAAAATTTGCTGAGATTTCTTTAGAAAAAACGAAAGAGATGATGAATCGTTACAGAAGTAGAGACGGTAAAGGGATTGAGATTAAAATTGGTGGCTAGATAATATTTTTATTTTATTTCTTCGAATAAAGTAAACTTTTAAGTTTTTTTTAAGTCTTATAGTTTCTTAATAGAACTACTTTTACTCAAATAAAGACAAAATTCAATGAAACAATTAACTACTTTACTGCTACTACTATTTACTATTGTTACCTTTTCTCAAAAAAAGTTTGAAGGAAAAGCTACCTATATGTCTAAAAGAACTATGGACATGTCTCGGTTTGATAAAATGAGTGAGCAACAAAAGAAACAAATGAAAGCGCGTTTCAAAAATTTTTTAGAAAAAACATACACGCTTAGTTTTAATAAATCTGAATCCTCTTTCAAAGAGAATGTAACACTTGATGCTCCTGGTACTTCAGGACCAAGTTGGGGAAGAAGTAATGGACAGGGCTCTATCTATAAAAATCTTAAAGACAAAGAGATGATTGAGGATGTTGAGCAATTTAGCAAACGCTTTAGAATTGTTGAAGAAATGGAATTTCCTCAATGGGAAATGAGTGGAGAAACCAAACAGATTGGTCAATATCTCTGTTATAAGGCAACCATGGTAAAAGTAGATAATTCAATTGATTGGGGCGGTATTTTTAGTAGAAGAGGTAACAATGCAAAAAAGAAAGATTCTACCAAAGCAAACCAAACAAAAAAACCTGTTAAAACTCAAATGATAACCGCTTGGTATACCCCTCAAATTCCTGTAAGTGCAGGGCCAGAAGGTTATTGGGGATTGCCTGGTTTAATTCTAGAAATTAATGCAGGTAGAACAACCATGCTGTGTACAGAAATTATAATTAATCCTGAAGATGTTGTTGAAATTAAAAAACCTTCCAAAGGAAAAGAAGTTTCTAGAGAAGAATATGATACTATGATGAAGGTAAAATCTGAAGAACTCAGAGAGCGTTTTCAAAATAGCAGAGGTGGAGGAAGACGATTCTAAATTAATCTAATAAAAAATGAAAATAAAAAAGATATTTATACTAGTCATTTTCATGACTACCCTAATTACTAATGCTCAAATTAAATTAACGGGTGTTGTTAAAGACAGTATAGGCCCATTAGAAATGGCAAATGTAATAGCACTAGATACAATTTCTAAAAGAATTGTCTCTTACGGGTTTACAGATGTTAATGGACAATACAAATTAGACCTACAAAAAAATACTGTTTACAATATTAAGATTAGCTATATAGGTTTAAAATCTGTTGATGATTATCTAAAAACAACAGATACAGATGTAATTAAAAACTACAAAATGTCTAACGACAACATGTTAGATGAAATTACGATAGTGTCTAAAATGCCTATCCGAATAGAAGGAGATACCATTATATACAATGCAGATTCATTTAAAAACGGTTCGGAACGAAAGTTAGAAGATGTTTTAAAGAAATTGCCAGGAGTAGAAATTAACGATGCTGGTGAAATTGAAGTTGAAGGGAAGGTTGTAGAAAAAATAATGATTGATGGGAAAGAGTTTTTTAGTGGTGATACAAAACTAGCTGCAAAGAATATCCCATCCAATGCTGTAGATAAAATTCAAGTTTTAAGAAATTATGGTGATGTAAGTCAACTTAGAGGAGTACAAGACAATCAAGACAGGGTAGCCATAAATATAAAATTAAAAGAAGGTAAAAAGAACTTTTGGTTTGGTGATGTTACTGCAGGGTTAGGAAATGCTACTAATGATGATTTATACCTTTTTCAACCAAAATTATTTTATTACTCACCAAAATACACCATTAACATTATAGGCGATCTTAACAATCTTGGAGATGTTGTGTTAGATAGAAATGACATTAGAGGTTTTGGTGGAGGTTTTAGAAGCCAAAGTCCATCAAACGGAACAAACCTTAGTCTAGGAAGTGCTGGTTTAGGGTTTTTGAATGCGAATTCAAGAAACGCCAATCGTATAGAAACCAAATTAACTGCTATTAACTACAGCTATTCACCAACTAAAAAATTAGATTTAAGTGGTTTTGTCATTTGGTCTAGTAATAGTAATGGTCAAAAAAATAATACTGCTCAAAGTTTTAATGATGACCCTTCTAGAAATGATTTTGTTCAGAGCCTTACAGATCAATTTAGTAATACAGGCTTGTTTAATTTTAGGAGCATTTATAAAAAGAATTTTAATAGCCAGGTAAATTATGATGTAACAGGAAGGTTTTCTAATGAACGTAGAACTGATAATGTAAACTCACAAGTGTTAAGTGATATTTCAGAATTAGAAAAATCTACACCTTATAAAATTAATCAGAGTCTAAGTTATTTTTATACCATTAACGAAAAAAATATTCTTGCTTTGGAAATGAAACATCTTTTACAAGATGAAGACCCATTTTATGTAGCATTATTAGAAAATGATCCTTTAAATAATAATACTCCAGAAGCAGATGGTTTTGATAGCACAGCATCTATATTAGGATTAGATACAGGCTTAGATTTATATGAATTAAACCAGAACAGACGTGTAAAATCTAACCAATTAGATGCAAAGTTAGATTACTATTATATTTTAAATGAAAAAAGTAATTTAAATGTTGTTGGTGGAACCATATTAAGCAAACAAAATTTTGATTCTAGATTCTTTCAGGTTTTAGATAACCAAGGAACAACCTTAGATCCTATACCTACTTTTGGAACAGATTTGCAAACATCTAACGATATTGAGTATAAATTCACAGATTTATATCTTGGACTTAGATATAGAGTGAAGTCGGGCATTTTTACTTTCAGCCCAGGTTTTACAGCTCATGCATACAACACAAATAATTCACAATACGGTACTGATTTTTTTAAAGATACTTTCCAAAAATTCTTACCTGAGTTTAAAATGATTATGCAATTTAAACGTAGTGAAAGTTTAACGCTAGATTACAGACAGCAGGTTAATTTTACAGACGTAAATCAATTAGCAAAAGGCTTGGTAGCTAACGGTTATAATGCTTTTTTTGCAGGAAATTCAGATGTTATGAATGCTAGCATTCATAATCTTAGTTTATTCTACAGAAGTTATAATTTATACAATGCTAGCAATGTTTTTGCTAGAGTTGCCTACACAAAAACAATAGATCAAATTAGTACAGATTTTAATTTTGTGCCTGGGTCTGTTGTTTCGATTAGAACAAACTTAAATTCACCTTTTGACAATGAAACACTCTCTGCTTTTGGTAGTATAGGAAAAACATTCAAAAAAATAAGAACATCTTTAGGAGGTAATTTCACGTATTCTAAAAACTTTCAGTTTTTACAAGGAAATGTAAATGAGAATTTATTGTACAATCATTCCTATACAACTAGTATTGGAACTAATTTCACAAAAGCACCTAATGTGAGTTTAAAATATCGAATATCTTTTACAGATCAAATTAGTGGAAATAGAGATGACTTTAACACCGTTACTCATGTTCCATCCTTAAATTTTGATGCTTACATATGGGATTCATTAACCTTTAAAAGCGATTTCTCGTTTAATGAAGTTAAGCAAGATGGAGAGGTTACCAATTCATTTAAAATTTGGGACATGACACTTGCTTACAAAAAAAACAGAGATGCTAAATGGGAATATGAATTAATAGGGAGTAATTTATTAGGAACAGATTCTAGAACTAGTGTAAATGTAAATAATATTTCACGTTCTATAAATGAAACATTCATCTTACCTAGATTTGTGAGTTTAAGGTTGAGATATCAATTATAACATAGATTAATATTTTATGTACAAAGTTGAAAGTTCTTCATAGATTGAGTTTATATCAGTTTATGAGGAGCTTTTTTATTTGTATTTTCGCTAAATGGCAGCATCAACCTCTAAAACATTATTTCCAGCTTTTCTAAAAACTCTAGGACTTCTTTGGGGGTTTATTTTTGTAGGACTTTTTTTAGACAGTAATCAAATGCAACAATGGGTGGCTGAACCTCAATGGATTGCAAATATAGTGATGCTCACAGGTTTCTTTTTGTGTTTTAAGAGTGTAACCCCTAGAATTAAGGAACAGATGATCACAGCAGTTATTATTGCTATAATTGGTGAGTATTTGTTTTCAATAGCCCTAGGGATGTATACCTATCGTCTAGAAAATGTACCTCATTATGTACCACCAGGGCATGCTTTAGTATATGTAGGTGTGCTATATTTTACAAAAACAGCATTTACTAAACTTCACAAGCGTTTGTTAGAAAAGGTTCTCACAATTATTGTGCTTGTCTATGCTTCTGTATTCTTGATTTTTGAAAATGATGTTTTTGGTTTTGTCTTAACAATACTTACGGTATTCATTTTAAGAAAAAGACCTAGAGAGCGGTTATTTTATCTAGTAATGTATCTTACAGTTGCCTACTTAGAAATTATTGGAACAAATTTTCTTTGTTGGGAATGGCCAAGTATAGCTTTTGATTTTTTCTCTTTTTTACCAAGTGCAAATCCACCAAGTGGAATTAGCTTCTTTTACTTTGGATTAGATTTAGGCTGTTTATGGTTGTATAAAAAACGTCACAAAATTGCTTGGAAACGCATGAAAAATCTACGAATGATTAGACTTAAATAGAAAAATTTAGAGCTTAAAAGCTTCTTTTACCTTTGTTACATAATCTAATTTTTCCCAAGTAAATGTTTCTACCTCTTGAGAAACAGTTTCTCCCATAGGATTAGAAAACGTTACTGTTTTAATTTCTGAAGTTCTTCCCATGTGTCCATAGGCAGCAGTTTCAGAATAAATAGGTGTTCTTAATTTTAATCGTTGCTCAATAAAATAAGGGCGCATATCAAAAAGTGATTCAACAACTTTGCTAATAGCTCCGTCTGTGAGTGCAACGTTAGCTGTTCCGTAGGTTTCAACATTAATACTGGTAGGTTTTGCCACACCAATAGCATAAGATACTTGTACTAAGACCTCTTTACATAGACCAGCAGCTACTAAGTTTTTTGCAATATGCCTAGTTGCGTATGCTCCAGATCTATCAACTTTAGAAGGGTCTTTCCCAGAAAATGCTCCACCACCGTGTGCTCCTTTTCCACCATAGGTATCAACAATAATTTTACGACCTGTTAAGCCAGTATCTCCGTGAGGCCCACCAACAACAAACGTTCCTGTTGGATTGATATGATAGGTAATGTCTTTGGTGAATAATTTTTGAAGATGATCTGGTAATTTTGCCACAACTCTTGGAATTAAAATATGAATGATATCAGTTTCAATTATTGACAGCATTTTATCATCAGCAATTTTTTTATCTTCAATACCTTTAGATGTAGGTTTGATGAAATCATCGTGTTGTGTTGAGATTACAATTGCATCAATTCTTTGAGGAACATTATCATCAGAATATTCAATTGTTACTTGAGATTTTGCATCTGGTCTTAGATAGGAGATCTGGTTATTTTCTCTTCGTAATTGGGCAAGTTCAATTAACAATCGATGAGATAATTCTAAGGCTAACGGCATGTAGTTTTCAGTTTCATCAGTAGCATACCCAAACATCATTCCTTGGTCTCCAGCACCTTGTTCTTCTTTAGAAGCCCTTTCTACCCCTTGATTAATATCTGGCGATTGTTCATGAATTGCAGAGAGAACACCACACGAGCTTCCATCAAACATATAGGCACTCTTGGTATATCCAATTTTATTGATAACATCTCTAGCAATTTTTTGAACATCTAAATATGTTTTAGACTTTACTTCACCTGCCAGAATAACCTGTCCGGTAGTAACCATAGTTTCGCAAGCAACTTTAGACTCAGGATCAAATGCTAGAAAATTATCAATTAAAGCATCAGAAATCTGGTCGGCAACTTTATCTGGGTGTCCTTCAGATACAGACTCTGAAGTAAATAAATATGACATATGTTTTCTTTTAAATTATAAAGGAAAATCTAGTCTGATTGGTCGCCAAAAGTAGTAGTGAATTACTGCTTTAGCATTTTTTGTTTTCTGAAATTTCAGTACAAAGAGGTTGCAATCAGTCAAATTTTTCCTCCAATTAAGGAACAAATTTACGATTTATATATATAACGGACACTTAAATATAAATTTATTTCACAGAGAATCCATTTAAATAACTGGCACTTTTGTAGATAATTAAATTTAATAGGTGAATAATTATGAAATACATAAAAATTAAAAAAATAGCAAGAAATAGTTGGATATTAAACTTTTCTAACTGAATATTTGCGTATCAAAAGTTCAAACACTTATTGAATATTGTTATCAAGAAAGGTTGAGGGATTAGACCCGATGAAACCTTAGCAACCCTTTGTTTTTTCAAAACAATTTGAAAACTTAAAGAAGGTGCTAACTTCTACTTCATACTTGTTTTACTGATTTTTTCAGTAAAAGCGTATAAAAGATAGATAACTCAAACAAGATTACATAACTGTAATTTTCTATGATTTCTTTTTAACATTTTTCTTTTAAGCGACTCTTTTAGAGTTGGTTTTTTGACTTTTAAATTTAATTATTTAATCATTCAAATTAGAAAAATGAGTACACAAAAATTTTCAACAAATGCATTGCATGCAGGGCATGACGTAACGCAAACAGCAGGAACCAGAGCCGTTCCTATTTATCAAACAACATCGTATGTTTTTAACAATTCAGACCATGCTGCCAATCTTTTTTCATTAAAAGAACTAGGGTTTATTTATACCCGTTTAAACAACCCTACCAACCAAATCTTACAAGAACGTTTGGCTACCTTAGAAGGAGGTACAGGAGCTGTTGTATTTGCTTCTGGGTCTGCCGCAATTGCCACCGGATTACTAACCTTACTAAAATCTGGAGACCATATTGTAGCCTCCAGTAGTTTGTACGGAGGAACCTTTAATTTGCTAAATGTAACCTTGCCAAGATTAGGCATTACAACAACATTCGTAGATGCTTCTGACCCTGATAGCTTTGCTGAAGCTACCCAAGAAAATACAAGAGCTTTCTTTGTAGAATCTCTTGGAAATCCAAAGTTAGATGTACTAGATTTAGAGGCTATTTCTGAACATGCAAAAGTTGCTAGAGTTCCTTTTATTGTAGATAATACAGTGGCAACACCAGCATTGTTAAACCCAATTAAACATGGAGCAAACATTGTAATTCATTCTCTCACAAAATATATTGGAGGACATGGTACCTCTCTTGGAGGAGCTATTATAGATGCTGGTACTTTTGATTGGTCTAGTGGTAAGTTTCCAGAATTTACAGAGCCATCTGCAGGGTATCATGGTTTAGTATATCATGAAGTTTTAGGAGCAGCTGCTTTTACCTTTAAACTAATTTTAGAAGGATTACGAGATTTTGGAGGAGCTTTAAGCCCAACCAATGCTTTTCAAATTATTCAAGGATTGGAGACCTTAGAACTTAGAATTCAACAACACTCTAAAAATGCTTTGGCATTGGCTACCTGGTTAGAAGCACAGGAAGAAGTTCTTTGGGTAAACTATCCAGGATTAGCTTCAAGTAAGTATAAAGAATTAGCAGATAAATATTTACCAACTGGTCAAAGCGGACTGGTTACTTTTGGTGCCAAAGGAGGTTTTGAAGCAGCAAAAGCTATTGCAGATACTACTAAAATATTTTCATTGTTAGCAAATATTGGTGATACAAAATCTCTGATAATTCATCCAGCCAGCACTACCCACCAACAATTATCTGAAGAGCAGCAAGAAGCAGCAGGTGTAACGAGTGATCTTATTAGATTGTCTGTTGGATTAGAAAATATTGAAGATTTAAAAATAGACTTAAAAGAGGCATTTTCAAAAATCCCTTCACAAGTTTTAGTATAAGAATTTGAATCAAAAACTAGTATACATACCTATTGAAGACTTTACTACTCAGCGTGGTTTTCAGTTATCTAAGCTACAATTAAGTTATGAATTGTTTGGGATGAAACTGGGAACTGCTCCTGTGGTATTGGTTAACCATGCCTTAACGGCCAATAGTTCTGTAATTGGTGAAATGGGTTGGTGGCAAGATATAATTGGTGAAAATAAAACCATAGACACCAATAAATTTACTATTATTTCATTTAACATTCCTGGAAATGGTTATGATGGATTATTGATAGAAAATTATCAAGATTTTGTTGCAAAAGATATTGCAAACTTATTTTTAATAGGCTTAAGGAAACTTGGTATTTTACAATTGCATAGTATTATTGGTGGTTCTTTAGGAGGAGGTATTGCTTGGGAAATGGCTGGCTTAAACCCTAGTATTGCCCAGCATATTATTCCTATTGCAGCAGATTGGAAATCTACAGATTGGCTAATTGCTAACTGTTCTATTCAAGAACAATTTTTATTAAATTCTAAAAATCCTGTTCATGATGCAAGAATGCATGCCATGATGTGTTATAGAACTCCTGCATCTTACAAAGCTAAGTTTAACAGATCTGTTCATGAAGAGTTGAAGATATTTAATATAGAAAGCTGGCTATTGCATCATGGTAAAAAACTTCAGGAAAGGTTTCAGCTAAGCGCTTACAAAATGATGAATCATTTACTAAGAACTATAGAGGTTACCAATGCTAATAATTGGGCTTTTGAATTAAATAAAATAAAGGCTCAGATTCATCTTGTAGCCATAGACTCTGACTTGTTTTTTTTGGCACAAGAAAATAAAGAAACCTATAAGAAAATGGCTGAATCAAATTGCAATGTATTTTATCATGAAATAGTATCAATTCATGGACATGATGCCTTTTTAATAGAATTTGATCAATTAGATAAGATTTTAAAACCACTATTTAAATCATAACAACATATTTATGGATTTTGAAACAAAAGCTATTAGGCTTCAAACTGAGCGTTCTCAATTTCAAGAACATTCAACTCCGTTATATTTAACGTCTAGTTTTATCTTTGAAGATGCAGAAGAAATGCGAGCATCATTTGCAGAAGAAAAAGAGCGCAATTTATATAGTCGATTTTCAAATCCAAATACAGCTGAGTTTGTTAATAAAATAGTAGCATTAGAAGGAGCTGAAAGTGGTTATGCATTTGCAACAGGAATGTCTGCAATCTTCTCAACGTTTGCTGCGCTATTAAATGCTGGAGATCACGTGGTTTCTTGTCGTTCTATTTTTGGTTCAACACATACACTATTTACTAAATATTTTCCAAAATGGAATATTGAAACAAGTTATTTTAATGTAGATGAAGTAGATCAGATAGAAAGTTTAATTCAATCCAATACAAAAATCCTGTATTTAGAAACGCCAACAAATCCAGGTGTTGATATTCTAGATTTAGAGCAATTAGGGAAACTGGCAAAAAAGCACCATCTAATTTTTATTGTTGATAATTGTTTTGCGACTCCATACCTTCAGAATCCTATACAATTTGGAGCAGATTTGGTGATTCATTCTGCAACAAAATTAATAGACGGTCAAGGTCGGGTTCTTGGCGGCGTTACTGTTGGGAAAAGAGAGTTAATTAAAGAAGTGTATCTGTTTTCAAGAAATACTGGGCCAGCAATGTCACCATTCAATGCTTGGGTACTATCAAAAAGTTTAGAAACATTGGCTGTTCGTGTAGAAAGGCATTGTGAAAATGCATTAAAAGTTGCTAAGTTTCTTGAAGAACATCAGCAAGTAAATTTAGTGAAGTATCCTTTTTTAAAATCTCACCGCAGCTATGAAATTGCAAAGAAACAAATGAAAATGGGCGGAAATATTGTTGTTTTTGAAATCAAAGGAGGCATTGATGCGGGACGAAAATTTTTAAATAATATTAAGATGTGTTCACTTTCAGCAAATTTAGGAGACACAAGAACTATTGTTACGCATCCATCATCAACAACACATGGAAAGTTATCTAGAGAAGATTTATTAGAGGTAGGAATAACAGATGGATTAATTAGAGTTTCAGTAGGTCTAGAAAGCAGTAATGATATCATTTACGATTTAAAACAAGCACTAGAAAATGAGTGATATTTATCAAGAAATACAAAAGAGGATTTTAATTTTAGATGGAGCTATGGGAACGATGCTTCAGCAATATAATTTTTCAGAAGAAGATTATAGAGGACAGCGTTTCAAAGATTACCCGTCTTCATTAAAAGGAAATAATGATTTGCTTTCCCTTACCCAACCAGCGGCAGTAAAAGAGGTACATAGAAAGTATTTTGCAGCAGGTGCTGATATTGTAGAAACTAATACTTTTTCTAGCACCACCATTGCCATGGCAGATTATGGTATGGAAAATTTGGTATATGAGATTAATTATGAATCGGCAAAGTTGGCAAAAGAAGCGGCAGCAGAATTTACAGAAAAAGAACCTCATAAACCTAGGTTTGTAGTAGGTTCTATTGGGCCTACCAACAGAACAGCAAGCATGTCTCCAGATGTGAATGATCCAGGATATAGAGCTGTTACTTTTGATGAATTACGAGTTGCTTATAAACAACAAGTGGAAGCTTTACTAGATGGTGGGGCAGATCTTTTAATGGTGGAAACTGTTTTTGACACCCTAAATGCCAAAGCAGCACTTTTTGCTATAGAAGAAGTGAAAAGTGAACGAAATATAAAGGTACCAGTAATGATTTCAGGAACTATTACAGACGCATCTGGAAGAACTTTATCTGGGCAAACAGCAGAAGCTTTTTTAATCTCAGTATCACATATCCCATTATTGTCTGTTGGATTTAATTGCGCTCTAGGAGCTAATTTATTACAACCACATTTAGAAACAATTGCTTCTAAAACTGATGTTGCTATTTCGGCACATCCTAATGCAGGATTACCAAACGCATTTGGAGAATATGATGAGACACCTTACGAAATGGCTCTACAAATAGAAGAGTATTTAAAAAAGAATTTGATCAATATTATTGGGGGATGTTGTGGAACAACACCAGCTCATATTTCAGCTATTGCAGAGTTAGCTGAGCAATACGAGCCTAGAAAGTTATTTGCAAACATTTAAGATTCTAGAATGGGCAAAAGAGAAAAAAATTACATGCGATTATCCGGTTTAGAGCCTTTAATTGTTTCACCAGAAAGTAATTTTATAAACATTGGTGAACGTACTAATGTTGCTGGATCTCGTAAGTTTTTACGATTGATCAAAGATGAGCTATTTGATGAAGCATTGGCAGTAGCACGTCATCAAGTAGATGGAGGGGCGCAAATTATCGATATTAATATGGATGATGGTTTGATTGATGGAAAAGAAGCCATGGTTCGTTTTCTGAACTTAATTGCAGCCGAGCCAGATATTTGCCGGGTTCCTGTAATGATTGACAGTTCTAAATGGGAAATCATTGAGGCTGGCTTGCAAGTAGTACAAGGAAAGTGTGTTGTAAACTCCATTTCTTTAAAAGAAGGAGAAGAAAAGTTTATTTGGGAAGCAACTCAGATTAAACGTTATGGAGCAGCAGTTGTTATTATGGCGTTTGATGAAGTTGGACAAGCAGATAATTATCAAAGAAGAATAGAGATCGCCGAACGTTCATATCGTGTGTTAGTAGACAAAGTAGGCTTTGCTCCAGAAGATATTATTTTTGATTTAAATATTTTCCCTGTAGCAACAGGAATGGATGAGCACAAAAGAAATGCCATTGATTTTATTGAAGCTACTCGTTGGGTGCGGCAGAACTTACCATATGCTAGTGTGAGTGGAGGAGTCAGTAATGTTTCTTTTTCATTTAGAGGAAATAATACCGTACGTGAAGCAATGCATTCTGTGTTTTTATATTATGCCATTCAGGCAGGAATGAATATGGGAATTGTAAATCCTTCGATGCTAGAGATTTATGACGACATTCCAAAGGATTTGTTAGAACGTATAGAAGATGTTGTTCTCAATAGAAGAGAGGATGCTACAGAACGATTGCTAGATTATGCAGAAACAGTAAAAGGAGTCAAAAAAAAGGATGATGGAAAAGCTTTGGAGTGGAGATTATTGCCATTGCAAGAAAGAATTACACATTCATTAGTAAAAGGAATTGATGCTTTTATTGTAGCCGATGCAGAAGAAGCAAGACTAAGTGTAGAAAGACCTTTGTATGTGATTGAAGGTCATTTAATGACTGGAATGAACGTTGTGGGAGATTTATTTGGGAGCGGGAAGATGTTCTTGCCTCAAGTAGTAAAATCGGCACGAGTCATGAAAAGAGCTGTGGCTCATTTAAATCCATTTATTGAAGCAGAAAAAGGAGAAGAACAGCAAGCCATGGGGCGTATTTTAATGGCAACTGTAAAAGGAGATGTGCATGATATTGGAAAGAATATTGTATCGGTTGTGCTGGGTTGTAACAACTATGAAATTATCGATCTAGGAGTGATGGTTCCGCCAGAAAAAATTATTGAAACGGCTAAGAAAGAAAATGTAGATGCCATTGGGTTAAGTGGTTTAATTACACCTTCCTTAGACGAAATGGTTTATTTGGCAAAAGAAATGGAACGTCAGAATTTTGAGGTGCCTTTGTTAATTGGAGGCGCTACAACATCTAAAGCCCATACAGCAGTTAAGATAGATACCCAATATAAAAATGCAGTAGTGCATGTAAATGACGCATCTAGAGCTGTTACTGTAGTTGGAGATTTATTAAATAAAAAGACCAGCACCCAATACGTATCAAATATCAAAAAAGAGTATGAAGTATTTCGTGAGAATTTTTTAAAGCGTGCAAAGACAAAATCATATACTTCTATTGTTGAGGCAAGAAACCGAAAATTTAAAATTGATTGGGAAACGAGTAATATCACCAAGCCCAAAGAATTAGGAATTCAAACACTAGAGCAATTAAGTTTAAAAAAATTGGTTCCATTTATTGATTGGAGTCCATTTTTTAGAAGCTGGGATTTACATGGAAGATATCCAGATATTTTAACCGATAAAGTTGTGGGAGAACAAGCAACTAGTTTGTTTGCTGATGCTCAAGAAATGTTAGAAGAAATCGTTATAAAACAGGCACTAAAACCTAAAGCTATTTTTGGTCTTTTTGAGGCAAACACAATAAACGACGATGATATTTCTATTCAGAAGAAAGGAAAAGAAATTGCCATTTTTAGAACGCTTCGTCAGCAATTGAAGAAAAGAGAAGGGAAATCAAGTATTGCCTTGTCAGATTTTATTGCACCAAAAGAAAGCAAAAAGCAAGATTATATGGGTGCTTTTTGTACCGCTATTTTTGGAGCTGATGAGCTAGCAAATAAATATAAAGAACAGGAAGATGATTATAATGCAATTATGGCGCAAGCCTTGGCAGATCGTTTTGCAGAGGCTCTTGCAGAATATTTACACAAAAGAGTGAGAACTCAACATTGGGGATATGCTTCTTCAGAAAAACTTACAAATCAAGAACTCATTAAAGAAGATTATAAAGGAATTCGTCCAGCGCCAGGATATCCTGCTTGTCCAGATCACCTAGAAAAAGAAACAATTTGGGATTTGTTGGATGTAGAGAAACAAATTGGAGTAAAACTTACAGAAAGCATGGCTATGTGGCCAGCAGCAGCTGTTTCTGGATATTATTTTGGGAATGAAGAAGCAAAATACTTTGGACTTGGGAAAATAACGGACGATCAAGTGCTAGATTTTGCTACTAGAAAAGGAATATCGTTAGAGAAGGCACGCAAATGGTTGTATCCAGTGATTGCTGACAATTAAAAGAGTAAAAAAATAATGTCATTACGAATAGAGCCAAACACTCTTTTTATGAGTAATAAGATAGCCTCATTTTATTCGGAATGAAAATAAAAACATATTTATGAAAGTATTGGATCATATTAAAAATTCTAAAGATAAAACTCAGTTTTCTTTTGAGATTTTACCACCATTAAAAGGTCAAGATATTCAGTCTATCTTTAATAATATAGATCCATTAATAGAATTTAAACCACCGTTTATTGATGTTACTTATCACAGAGAAGAATATGTCTATAAAGAATTAGAAAATGGTTTACTCAAGAAACAAGTGGTTAAGAAAAGACCAGGAACTGTTGGGATTTGTGCAGCAATACAAAACAAATATGGAGTAGATGCCATTCCTCATATTTTGTGTGGAGGTTTTACAAAAGAAGACACAGAAAATTTTTTAATAGATCTTGGATTTTTAGGGATTGATAATGTGATGGCTTTACGTGGAGATGCGGTAAAAAGCGAAACCTATTTTACGCCAGAAAAAGAAGGACATCAATATGCTAATGAACTCGTTTCTCAGATTAAAGATATGAATCACGGGATCTATTTAGAGGAAGAGTTATTGAATAGTTCGAAGACTAATTTCTGCATTGGTGTATCTGGATATCCTGAAAAACATTTAGAAGCACCGAGTATGGATTCTGACATTCACTTTCTTAAGAAAAAAATAAAAGACGGAGCCAACTATATAGTAACTCAAATGTTCTTCGATAATCAAAAATTTTTTAAGTTTGTAGATAAATGTAGAGCTGAAGGAATTACGGTTCCAATTATTCCAGGATTAAAACCCCTTGCTACTAAAAAGCAATTGAATTTAATTCCGCACAGATTCAATGTAGATTTACCAGACAATTTAATCATGGAAGTGGTAAAATGTAAGGATAATAATGCTGTAAGAGAGGTTGGGGTAGCGTGGTGTATTGAGCAAAGTAAAGAGTTGTTAAAATATGGCGTTCCTTTCCTTCATTATTACTCTATGGGAAAATCATCCAACATATATCAAATAGCTTCTAAGGTATTTTAATTGTAAGAATAAGCTTCTTTTATAGACCAATAACAAAAAGTAATTTCAACAAGATAGTAAAGAAAAATATTTAGTTACTTTTACAGGATAAATTTAAACTAATTACAAAAATATAAGACCATGGCATTAGAAATAACAGATGCAAACTTTGAAGAAGTAGTATTAAAGTCAGACAAACCAGTATTGGTAGATTTTTGGGCTGCTTGGTGCGGACCTTGTAGAATGGTTGGGCCAATTATTGATGAAATTCACACAGCTTATGATGGAAAAGCTATCGTTGGAAAAGTAGATGTTGATGCAAATCAAGAATTTGCTGCAAAATATGGTGTCAGAAATATACCAACCGTATTATTATTTAAAAACGGTGAAGTTGTAGACAAACAAGTTGGGGTTGCTCAAAAAAATGTATACACAGATAAAATTGACGCTAATTTATAAAAATTAGCACCCTTTTATCTTTAGGGTAACAATTGACCTTGTAAATAAAATACTATTTATAGACAACCAAAAAAGATTAACAAAATTGAAAGACAAAAGGTTTGGCATTCGCCAAGCCTTTTTCTATTTTCGGTATCTAATGATAAACCTTTCTAACTTACAAAATCCAGAAATTAAAAACCTAGAACTGTTGGCTCGCCAAGTAGTTGAGGGGTTTATTACTGGAATGCATAAAAGTCCCTTTCATGGTTTTTCTGTAGAGTTCTCTGAACATAAGTTGTATAATAAAGGAGAAAGTACTCGTCATATAGATTGGAAGCTCTTTGCAAAAACCGAAAAACTATACACCAAAAAATACGAAGAAGAAACTAATTTACGCTGTCATATTATCATAGACAATTCTGCGTCTATGCACTATCCTGTTGTTAAAGAACAACGGTTAGATCAATTAAATAAGATAGGGTTTTCTGCTGTTGCAGCAGCTTCTTTAATGGAAGTTTTAAAAAGGCAACGCGATGCAGTAGGTTTAAGTATTTATGCAGATTCTTATCAATATTATGCTCCAGAAAAAGGAAGTGATAGGCACAGAAAAATGCTTTTACAACAACTTGAAAACCTACTAACTACTACTTCAAATGCTACAACAGAAACCTATGCGTATTTGCATGAAATAGCTAAAAAAATCCATAGACGTTCGTTGCTGTTTTTATTTACAGATATGTTTCAGTCCAACACCCATCAAGAAGAATTATTTGAGGCTCTACGGCATCTAAAATATAACAAGCACGAGGTTGTTTTGTTCCACACCTTTGATAGTAAAACAGAATTTAAGTTCGATTTTGACAATTCTCCTAAAAAATTCGTAGATATAGAAACAGGTGAAGAGGTAAATTTATTTGCCGAAAACATACAAGAAAACTACACCAAATTAGTAGATTCTTATTTTAAAGAATTGAAAAACAAATGCTTGCAATACAAGATATCGTATGTGCCTGTAGATATACAAGAAGGCTTTCATCAGGTATTAGCACGCTATTTTTTAAGCAGACAAAAAATGATGTAATTTTTACTCTTTCTGTTTGGAAATATAAAAAACTGACTTATATTTGCATCCGCTTAAAGCAACGGTTTGGTAGTTCAGCTGGTTAGAATGCCTGCCTGTCACGCAGGAGGTCGCGGGTTCGAGTCCCGTCCAGACCGCAAAAAGCATCTCATTTGAGATGCTTTTTTTATTTTTATATCTTTAGCAAAAAAAACATTTATGATTATTATTATGGGAGTTAGTGGTTCGGGAAAAACAAGTCTGGGCAAACACCTTTCTATTGTAAGCTCAACACCTTTTTATGACGCAGATGATTTTCATACTCAAGCAAATAAAAATAAAATGGCATCTGGTCTTGCATTAACAGACTCAGATAGATATCCATGGCTCTTAGACTTAGCGAGTAAGATTAAAGAATGGACGTTAAGTGGTGGAAGTATTTTGGCTTGCTCTGCTTTAAAAGAAGAATACAGAGCTATCCTCTCTAAGTTTACTACTAATATTACTTGGATTGTTCTTAATGGATCTTTTGATCTTATTCAATCTCGCTTAAATAATAGAGAAAATCACTTCTTTAAACCCGAATTACTTCAATCTCAACTAAATACTTTAGAACTTCCATCGTATGGCATACATCTAAATATAGATCAACCAGTAAAGGTGTTGGTTCAAGAAGTATTAAATAAAATTCCAAATAAAGGTTCTTTGGCAATTGGTATTATTGGCTTGGGAGTTATGGGGCAAGGAATTGCCATGAATTGCTCTGAAAAAGGTTTTAAAACAGCCGTTTATAATCGTTTTGTGAAAGGAGAAGAAGAGGTAGTTTTTGATTTTCTTTCAACAAATACTCAATATAAAAACCTGAAAGGATTTACCGATATCAGATCCTTTATTTGTGCCTTAGAAAGTCCTAGAAAAGTTTGGTTAATGATTAAAAGTGGTTCTGCTATAGATGATTTACTTGAGGAAATTGTACCCTTACTAGACCAGGAGGATATCATTATAGATGGAGGAAATTCTTATTTTAAAGATACCCGAAGAAGAGCATTAGAACTTCAAAAAAGAAACATACACTATGTTGGGTGCGGAGTATCTGGAGGTGAAGTAGGTGCAAGAAATGGAGCATCGCTTATGTTTGGAGGAAGTAAAGAAGCGTATAAGATTCTTAGGCCTATTTTAAAAAGTATTTCAGCAAAAGATTTAGAAGATAAACCTTGTGAAGCTTATATGGGGGCTGATGGTGCAGGACACTTTGTGAAGATGGTTCACAACGGCATAGAATACGCAGAAATGCAATTATTAGCAGAAACCTATGCTGTTTTAGCTCATCAAATGAGTTATACTGAGATTTCATTACTTTTTGAAGAGTGGAATTGTGGATCTGAAGCGAGTTATTTACTAGAAATAACATCAAAAATTTTGCAACAAAAAGAAGGAAATGACTATGTTTTAGATTTAATTCTAGATAATGCAGGAAGTAAGGGAACTGGCATGTGGTCTACCAAGGCTGCTTTAGATTTAGGAGAAGCAAATACCATGATGTCTTCAGCTGTCTTTGCTCGTTATTTATCGAGCATGAAACAACAACGCACATTTTTAGCTCACAGAAAACCCAATTCTAAACAGCTAAATTCATTTGATCTTTTAAAATTAAAAGAAGCCTATAGTTTTGCAAGAACTATAAATCATATTCAAGGATTTAATCTCATTGAGGCTGCTTCTAAAAAATATAATTGGAATTATAATCCAGCCGAAATTGCAAGAGTTTGGACACAAGGTTGCATTATCCGATCTCGTTTAATGGAAGATTTAATTGGGTGTTTTTCTATCGAAAAATCACTGTTAAACAATGAAAAAATTCTAGATACTATTTCTAAAACAGAACCTAATATAGCGGCTTTATTGCATCATGCAATTGATCAAAAAATTGCTTTAGACAGTTATTCTTCGGCGTATCATTATTGGATGGCTCTTTGTACTAGAAATCTTCCTGCAAACCTTATTCAAGCTCAACGAGATTTTTTTGGTGCGCACACTTACCAAAGAGTAGACAAACCTTTGGGTAAATTTTTTCATACTAAATGGTATTAATATGATAGATTATCATCTTCTTTTATCAGTTTTTATTGGGGTTGCTGTTCTTGTGTTCTTGATTTTAAAATTTAAAATGCAACCTTTTCTAGGACTGCTTATTTCAAGTATTCTTGTTGGAATTCTTGCGGGTGTTCCACCTCTAGAAATAATGGCTACTGTAAAACAAGGAATGGGTTCCACTCTAGGTTTTGTGGCTGTTGTTGTGGGGTTAGGAGCCATGTTTGGCGCCATACTAGAACACTCTGGCGGAGCAGAAGCATTGGCTCAATATTTACTAAAGGCTTTTGGAGAAAAAAATGCTTCTTGGGCACTAATGATTACTGGCTTTTTTATTGCCATACCAGTATTTTTTGATGTGGCTTTTATTATTTTAATTCCACTGGTATATTCTCTTCAGCGAAAAACAAAAAAGTCTTTGCTCCTGTATGCAATTCCATTACTTGCAGGATTGGCTATCACACACGCTTTTATTCCTCCAACTCCAGGACCAGTTGCGGTTGCAGACATACTTAATGCAGATTTGGGTTGGGTTATTCTGGTAGGATTTATAGTAGGGGTTCCTACTGCTATTATTAGTGGTCCTATTTTTGGGAAATTTATAGCCTCTAAAATTTTTATAGCAGCACCAAAAATAATAGATGAGAAGGCTGTTAGTAACTTTCCACCCATTAGCTTAATACTTATCATTATTGGTACTCCTATTTTATTAATAGTTTTAAATACCTTATTAAATAGTTCTATAAGTAGTGGCTTAAACTGGTCTAAAACTACTATTGCTTGGATACAAATGATTGGTCATCCTTTTTCAGCATTAATTATAGCTAATCTAATGGCTTGGTATCTACTTGGAATCAGACGTGGAGTTTCAAAAACTATTTTGTCAAAAATTACTTCTGCATCTTTGGCACCCGCAGGAATTATTATTTTATTAACTGGGGCTGGTGGTGTTTTTAAACAAATGCTAATTACTACAGGTACTGGTGAAATGCTTGCCAATTATTTTTCAAGTATAGGTTTAAGTCTGTTGCTTTTTGCTTTCTTAGCAGCTGTTACTGTCAGAATTTTACAAGGCTCTTCAACCGTTGCAATGATTACTGCAGCGGGTATAACTTCTTCACTTATTACATCTCCGTTAGGAGAGTTTCATACAGCTTTAATTGTTATAGCGATTGCTGCTGGAGCTTCTATTTTATCTCATGTAAACGATAGTGGGTTTTGGCTGGTTAGCAATTATTTGGGTCTTTCAGAAAAAGACACTTTTAGGAGTTGGTCTGTAATGACCTTAATCTTAGCCTTAAGTGGTTTAAGCATGGTGCTGTTTCTATCTCTATTTATTTAAAAAGTATGCTAAGAAAATCTATGTAAATCTTTTTTTTATATTGTTACTTCATTTTCATTCTACATTTATAAAATACTTGTTGAATAATAATTTGTATTTTTAGTTTTAAATTGAAACTAAAAAATGAAATATCAATGCCCAAATTGTGAGCAATTTAAGTATGAACAACAAACCTCTGTACGCGGATGTGGGTGGAGATTATTTATAGTTGTTCCTCTTTTCTCATTGTTAATACCTGGAGCTTCTAGTTTTTATGGAGGAGATATTTCTTTTGAAGACATGGGAATTATTGTTTTATTGTCTATGTTAATAGGAATTATTATCATAATTATTTCTTATATCTCACCTCAAAAAACAATTAATTACAAGTGCTCAAATTGCGAATTTGAACAAGAACATAACATCTAGTTATATGATTAAAGATATTATGGTGCATACTATAATTAACGTGTGATTTCAGAAAAAATGATTTTTATTAATAAATGGTTCTAAATTAATATCATTATAATGATATTAATTTTACCCTAAATTTTACAGAAAGTTACATTTTAAGAACTTGTTTAAAGTAATTAATTTATTATATTTAAAAAGTTTTGTTTGAATCAGACACTCTTAACTCCCTTTTTTTCAAACTACTATCTCCTTAATTTAGATTTTTTTACTGGACTATTTATACCCTGTCTCTTATACACATCTGACGCTGCCGACGAATAGAGAGGTGTAGA
>OJIK01000120.1_pt1 | contig 29596 bp, 49 predicted proteins | sample 1595571 | NCBI WGS metagenome assembly OJIK01 (sample SAMN05416791, study PRJEB24817) | seawater metagenome | isolation source: Sea water | place: Canada:Atlantic | collected 2013-11 | reverse complement strand
TTTGACTTTACAAGAGCATCAAGTGCTACTGTAGTAAACAAAGCTGGTTTAATTGAAACAGTTGGTAGTGGAGAACCAAGAATTGACTTTAGTAATGATGCTAAAGGTGCTTTATTGTTAGAGCCACAGAGAACTAATTATATTTTAAAATCAGATGATGCATTAAGTACATATCAAAGTCAGAATGGAGATGTTTCTGATGCAAGTGAACCTATTAATGGGTTTAATAATTCAATACAAATAGAGTACGATGCAAGTGGTTCTTTACTTTATAAAAGAGATTTTAACCCAACAATAGGAACGGAATATACTATTTCTTTGTTTGTACAAATGAATGATAATTCAGAGCCAATAAATACAGTTGATGCAAATAGTGGAGATTTTTCTTTAATAAATAACAATAGTTTTGCAAGTGCTTCTGATATTAAAACCGAAAGATTAGGAAGTACTAATGTTTATAGAGTTTCATCAACAAGAACTGCAACAAGCACAGATAATAAATTTGGTATATTAAAATATCCAACACAATCATCAAAAGGGTTTAAGGTTACGGGTTTACAATTAGAAGTCAGCTACGCTACTTCTTACATACCAACGCAAGGTAGTACAGTAACAAGGCTGGAAGATGCTTGTATTAATGAAAACTTAAATGTTGATTATAGTGGAGATTATACATTGTATTTAGAACACGAAACATTAAGTATAACTGAATATAATCAATTCCAATTTAGACAAGAAACATCAATATCTTATATTTTTAGAGTTGGTAATTCAATAAACGTAGGAAGTGGTCTTTATAGTGCCACTAACACTATTGGGTTTAATAAATTTGCTTTATCAGTAGGTTCTGATGGCTCTTATAGTTTTTATAAAAATGGTTCTTTACTTTCAAGCGGAAGTGGTTTAAACGCTAATTTAGAAACAATAAAAAGCGATGCTGTTGGAATGAGTATTAAAGATATTAAACTTTACAACACAAGATTATCAAACGCTGAATTACAAGCATTAACAACAATATAAGAGTAACAAATACACACATTAAACCAACAAGAGTAAATATTATGAAAATAGGTAAATACGAATTCGATAGTAGAGAAGCAGCACAAACAAAGATTGATGCTTTAGGAACTGCAACTGATGAGGATGGAAATGAATATCCAACTCACAAACACACAATTGTACATTTAGGAAATATTGTTCTTGAACAAGGAGAATATGATTCTGAAGGAGAAGAAACAAAAGCACCAGTATTATCATCTAAATGGCACATCGATGCTTTATGGGCAGATGATGAAGGGCATCCTTATGGATGGGCTACAAAGTCAGCTGAAGTTGATGGAGATGGAATGCACTCTTTCTTTGGATTAAGCTACAATTCACATAAAATCTAATTAAAGTGGATATGCAAGATATTAAATTGGGTGCTTTAAACTTAATAGCCTTTATGGTTAGTTTTTCTAATATAGAACAATGGTTAAAATTAGCACTACTGTTAGTATCTATTGTGTACACAGTTATGAAAATTATTAATATGAGTAAACAAAATAAAAATGGCAAATAAAATATCAGAAGATACTCAAATACAATTAGATTTAAAAACCATTGGTATTATTGTTACTGGTGCAGTATCTATAGCTTCTGTTTATTTTGCTTTACAGTCAGATATTGAACTAGCAAAGCAATTGCCAGAGCCAGAGATAAAAAAATCAGAGTACGAATTAAAAGATGAGTTAGTTCGTACAACGATAATAAATATCAATGAAAAGGTAAATAAGAATAGTGATAAGTTAGACAAGATAGATGAGAAACTATTTCAAATCATAAAAAGATAATTATGAAAACTATTTTACTTGTTATATCGCTTTTATTTTCTGTTAACCTATATTCTCAAAAGGTTACTTTATTGTATGTTAATTCAAGTTGGAACAAAAGCAACGATTATAAGCATTTAGATTTACTTAAAAATGTAAGAGTTTTAAAAGTGAATTATGATGACCAGCCAAAGAAGTTTAAAGAACAAGTGAAATCTGTGCCAGCTATAATATTGTTTGATGAAAGCAATAAACTTAAAAGAGTATGGCAAGGTGGTTTATCAATGAGATTAAATGTCGAGCCAAAAGAGATACAAACAATGATAAATAAAATAATAGGACAATAAATTGAACTATTTTCATAAATAAATATTTTCGTATATTTACAAAAAATTAATAATTATAAAAACACAATATGGCTACAACCGGAGTATTTAACGGAACTAACTTAATTTTAACAGTTGAAGGTGCAACAGTTGGACATACTACTAGTTGTTCAATGTCTTTATCAATGGACACGCCGGAGGCTACAACTAAAGATTCAAACGGATTTTCTGAATACATCGGAGGTGTTAAAGGTGGTGAAATATCTTTTGAAGGTTTAATTGCTTATGATGATGCATCAAATGCTATTGAGATGGCTGATTTTCTTTTAGCTAGAACTCAACTTACTTGCGTATTTGGAACTGCTGAAACTGGAGACGCGGTTTATACTGCCGAAGCATTTTTATCTAGTGTTGAAATGTCTGCCGAAATGGAATCTGCCGTAACTTATAGCGGATCATTAACCATTACTGGAGCAATCACAAAATCAACAAACTAATTAAATTTAGTTTTTATCATATAGAGCCGCCGTCATAAATTGGCGACGGCTTTTTTTTATATTAATTTAAACCTAATAGAATGACAAACAAAAAAAGGGGTTACATTGACATAAAAGTCGGTAACAAAAACAGAACACTTCATTTTTCAATGAATTTTTGGTCGGAATTTACCGAGCAATTAGGGATTTCACTTCAAGACATTGGCATTGCTTTTCAAAAAGGAATATCTATAAAAGGACTTCGCGCCTTAGTTTATTCAGCAATTTTAGCAAACGACCTAGAACAAAACAACGAAATCGATTATAATTTATTTACTGTAGGCGCTTGGTTAGACGAATTAGACGCCGATAAAATAAATGATATTGTTGAGGCTATGATGCAATCTAAAGTCCTAGGTAATAGCTTACAAGGCGATACTTTAGAAAAGGGAAAGCGTCAGCCGTCAAAGAAACAATAGATTTTGAAAGTTTAACCGATCATTATATCGGTTTAGTTGGTATTAAACCGGATGATTTTTGGCGGCAAACGTGGCGCGAGAACGCTTTAGTTGCTCAATCCTATCATAACAACGTAAATTTAGCTTGGGAGCAAACGCGATATATTTCTGTAATGATTCACAACGTACAATGCGAGAAAAAATCGCAGATGCTACAACCTTACGAATTGTTTGAATTGCCAAGCGATATTGCAAGAAAAAAGAAACGAGCAGAGCCAAAATCAACGCGTAAAGAAATGGAAGCATTTTTGGCAAAATATAATTCAATGACTAATAAAAAGACGTTAAAATAAAAGCGTCTTTTTTTTTGTATTTTTGTTTCAACTTATTTAATACTATGGCAGATCAAAATTTAAAAATAAATATCACCGGAGATTCGTCTAAATTGTCAAACGCTCTTTCGTCGGCATCTTCTAAACTTTCTGCATTTGGTTCTAAAATGCAAGGCGTTGGAAAATCATTAACTACTAGATTAACTTTGCCTTTGGCAATTGCTGGTGGTGCTGCAATAAAATTCGCAAGTGATTTTCAAGAATCAATGAATAAAGTAGATGTTGCTTTTGGTAAATCTAAAAAAGAAGTAAAAGACTTTGCAAAAACTACACTAAAACAATTTGGTATTGCGGAAGGTAGTGCATTGGATATGGCCGCCTTATTTGGCGATATGGCAACTTCTATGGGATTGAATCAAAGCGCTGCATCCGATATGAGTACTTCTCTAGTTGGTTTGGCCGGTGATTTAGCGTCTTTTAAAAATATTGGCATAGAACAAGCGACAACGGCATTGGCTGGAGTTTTTACTGGCGAAACCGAATCATTAAAAAGATTAGGTATTGTTATGACGGAAGCGAACTTAAAAAGTTTCGCAATGGAAAAAGGTATGAATTCCAATATAAAAACAATGACACAAGCGCAAAAAGTAGCGTTGCGTTATAAGTTTATAATGGAATCAACCTCAAATGCACAAGGCGATTTTGGTAGAACAAGCGGAGGCGCTGCGAATCAAATGAGGATTTTTCAAGAATCGATGAAAGAATTGTCTGCAAAATTTGGACAAGAAATTTTACCAGCATTTACGAAATTAGTAACTTTTGCAAATGGTTTATTGCAAAAATTTAGCGAATTAAGTCCAGCAACAAAAAAAATAATAGTAATTTTTGCGGGTGTTGCTGCTGCTTTAGGGCCGGTTATTTATATTCTAGGAACACTTTTAACAATGGCGCCGGCTATTGGTGCGGCTTTTACTGTTATGATGGGGCCAGTTGGTTTAATTATTGCCGGATTAACTGCAGTATCGGTTGTAATTTATAAAAATTGGGCGGGTATAAAACAAGCGCTTGTTAATATTGGAAACTATTTTATTGATTTATATAATAATTCATTGCCGATTAAATTAGCAGTAAACGCGCTAATAATGAATTTTAAAAATATGTTAGCAGTTGGAAAATTTGTTTTTTCTACATTTTTAACAATAATAAAAACTTTTGCAAGTAATTTTATTACAATATTTAAAGGTATTGGAGACATTTTAATGGGTGTTTTTACCTTTGACAAAGATAAAATTGTACAAGGTTTTACGGATTTAACAAGTGGCTTAAAAAACAACTTTACAAACGCATTTGATGCAATTAAAACAGACGCCTCAATTTTAGGTGGTTCTGTTGTAGATAATTTTAATGAAGCGTTAAAAAGCAAAACAATTGCTAAAATTGTTATACCAGTTGAAATGGCCGTAAGTGGTGGCGCAACTACTTCTGGTGATGCTGCTAATGGCGGAGGCGGAGTTTCAACAAGACCAATGGCAACCTCTGCATTAGATGGAGTAAATGCTGCCGGAATACAAACTCCAATTAGTGATATGGTTGCGGCAGACAATGAAAGATTGCCAACAGTTTTAGGAGAACAACAAGCACTTTTTATGGGTTTCACAATGTCTTTTCAAACGGCTATGGATTCAGTAAGAAGAATAAGCGGAGCGGTTAGTCAATCATTTTCTCAAATAGGTAATTCTATTGCTAACGCTTTTGGCGGTGCGCAATCTGCAATGGGTGCTTTTTTAGGAACTTTAGCAAAAGATGCTTTAAAAATTGTAGGGCATAATTTATCAGTATCAATGTCTAACTCAATAACTGGAGCAACTCAATCAGCTAAATCTTTTGGCCCAGCTGCGGCTTTTGTTTTACCGGCATTAATAGCGGGAGCAACTTCATTAATATCGGGTGCTTTTTCTGGTATTAAAGGTGGCGGAGGCGGTGGTCGTAGAGCAATGGGATCGTCTGTTGGTGGTTACGCCGGTGGTGGTAATAGTGGGGTTGTTACTGGTTTTGCAAATGGCGGAATAATAAGCGGCCCAACAATGGGATTAGTTGGCGAATATCCGGGAGCAAGACAAAATCCGGAAGTTATAGCGCCATTGAACAAATTACAATCTATTATTGGAAAATCTAATAACGGCGGAAATTTAAACGTAACCGGCCAAGTTAGAATTGACGGACAAGATTTATTGATTGCAATAGAACGCGCAAACGAAACCGCGGGAAGAATTTACTAAAAAAAAAATATGGCATACGGCGTCAAATACAGATTAGAATTTTCCGATGTTTTAGGATTTGGAAAAAAAGTTGAAATATTTAAAAAAGATTATGTTGGCGATGTTCTTCCAATGATAGGAGGAGCAAATCCAGTAACAATTTCTTGGCAATCGTCAAACGATTTTTACAAACCAATAATCGGATCAAAATGTCAATTGTCTTTATTTGTAACAGACGAAGTTTCGTATGATGATTTTTATAAATTTGATGAACGAGAATATAAAGTAGTCGTTTACTATGCGCAAACACAAGCGGGTTTATATTCAAAAAGAGTTACAGACGATGCCGGAAGCATAGAATCAATTGAATGTGTTGAAGGCGAAATTGATGCAACATTAGTAACCTCGACAAGTTTTAGAAGAAAAGTTTTAGACGAAGGAGGTTTTTTTGAATCAATAGAATGTTTGTCAAGTCAAATAACAGAAGAAAATGCTATTTGGTCAGAATATTGGTCTGGCTTTTTAGTTGTAGATAGATACAAAGAAAAAATGATAACACCGCCTTTTGCGGTAACTTTTAACGCTTTTGATGGTCTAGGTACTTTAAACAATTTTAATAGCGTAATTGGCTATAATAATAACAATGCGCCAGTAAATAAAACAAATTTAGAGCGTATTTCTGCAATACTGCAAAATTTAGATTTAGATTTAGACATTTACATTGCATCCGACATAAAATACAAAACATTTGGGCCGGTTACAACAAGTGAATACGAAGATATTACAACTTTAGATGTTGGCTTTGATGAAATGATTGGCGAGTATGGTTTAAGAACTGCAAAAGACCAACTAGAATTAATTTTAAGACAGTTTAATTTAAGAATATACCAATCACATAATAAATGGTACATTGTAGAGGTAACAAATATTTTTGACTATTATGTTAAAGATATTATTTACAATGAGTTACAAGAATCAGCAGTAACACCTACAAATATTAGAAATAGAATTACAACACAACTACAAAACACAAACGTAGAATATATTGATTTTAGGAAATTTGATTACTTAGGCGCTAGTATTGGAAATGAACGAAAGCAAGTTCTTTATGATAATAAAAATGATTTAAAAGCAACTAACAATAATTTATCGCGCGAATATTTACAAGCTGCGTCAGAAGTTCATACAGTTGGAAGTTATTTAAAAACTAGAAACGCATTTTACAACTCTGGTTTTGAATATGGAAAATATGGTTTTAATGTTTTAGAAGATTCTTCGGTTTCGCCCGGTTTTGTTATTACAAATCCCGGTACTGGATTTTTTCCAGATGGCACTAGAAACTATACACCAACTGGCGGAAGTGGTACCGGAATGATTGTAAGCGCAACTATTAGTGGCGGAGGTGTTCAATCGTTTGTAATTACAAACAACGGACAAGGTTATTTAGTTGGCGATAGTCTTTCAATTCCTTTTGATGATGTTTTTGGAGTTTATTGCACGTTTGATATAAATTATATTCCATACTATGCAGAAATAGCAACCGACGAAATATCTTTTAAAGGTAGGCGATCAATGAAACTTACGGACATTGCGCCGATTGGTGGATTTACTCAAATGTTTGAATTTGAAACGGAGGTATTCAATCCGCAAGAGGTAAAATATGCTGATTTTAGTTGTAAATTAAAATACTATTTTAGCTTTTTAAATTCACAAAATTCAAATGTTTCGGCAATTTTTCAATATTCAATTTTTACAGTTCTAGGAAGTACCGGTTATTTTTGGGATGCTGCAAGTGGTAAATTTTCTTCAACTTATGGCGGAACAAATTTAATAACAACAACAACGCCAAATAAATGGGTTGATTTATCAATAACTTTAAGTGATACCGATTTAAATATTGGAACAGATACAACCGCGACAATTAAGTTTGTTATATCTAACACAAAATGTTCGGATGCTGATTATGATACAACGTATTTTGATAATATGCAGATATTGCAATCTAAAACATCGGCAGACCAATCGGATCAAACATTTATCGCAAAACTTACAAATGCCGGAGTAAATACAACAATAAAAACAATTAACAGAATACCAGACCAAAAATCTGGATATTTTAGAACTAGAGACGCAAATCCGGTTATTACATTTAAGCCAAATAGTATTGATTTAATGACTGTTTTAAATAGAAACGTTGCCAATGATTATAGAGAATTTATAACTCGTTACAACGGAACTTTTAGAAACTTAAAAAGAGAGCCGTTATCGATACATAATAAAATTTGGTTTGGTTGGCCCGGAATTGAAACCGATCCGCAATCAACTATAATTGACGGATTAACATATAATGTAAAAAATGCTGAATTTAATGTTACTTCACATTTACCAAATAATGATGATGATACGCCAACAACTAGCATAATAAATTAAACTTTTTCCTTTGTTTTGTTTGTCAGCCGTCGTTTAACAACTTTGTTATTCGGCGGTTTTTTTGCAAATATTTTTGTTATTTGAAAATATTTTTTGTATTTTTGCGTAAATAAAACAAAAGAAAATATGTTCGAGAACAATTTTAAGGCCGAAATGAAAAGGCTAAATTTAAAACGTTATGACGTTTGCAAACTTTTAGATTGCACAATGCCAACGTTGAAATCACGTTTAACAAATCCGGAAACTTTTACAATATCCGAAGTACTTATTTTGAAACATTCTAAGTTTGAAATTAGAACTTTGATTGATTTAATAAATATGTAAATTATGGAACCAATTAAATGGATATTAATTGCGGCGCTTGTCGTAATAGTATCAAAGTTTATTGCAAGAAAACTATGGTCAGATGATTGGCCAGAACATTAAAATTAAAGGAAACAATTATGAAGAAAATTAACATCAAAGGAAAAGAGTACATCACAGTAAACGAGCGTTTAATTTATTTTAGAAATAAAGATGAATTTAAAGGCTTTGGAATTAAAGAAGATATTGTAACAATTGACGAAAAAGAAGGTATTTTTAAAGTAACCATTTACAATACTAATGGAGAGCCTATTGTATCGGCACACGCGCAAGAATATAGAGATTCATCTTACATTAACAAAACTTCTTTTGTTGAAAATGGGTTTACCTCTGCGTTAGGTCGTGCGCTTGGTTATTTAGGTATTGGAATTGACACATCGATTGCATCGGCTAACGAGGTACAAAACGCGGTTAATAACCAAAAGGAAACGCCAACAGACAACAGAAATTGGCTCACAGAATCACAATTAAACGCAACTTTAAAGGCCACAAAAGACCAAGCGGAAAAGGTTTTAAAGACTTTTAAAATGAAAAAAGAATACAGACAACAAATAGTAAATAAGTTTAATTTAAAATAGTAAAACAATGAGTAAAGAGACAATCTACTGCGGAGGCGGTAAGCAAGTAAAAGGAGAATACGGAACTTTTAGAGCCGTTACAATTAATTTATCAAATTTACCGGCAGAACATATTTTTGAATATGAAGGTAAAAAATACGTAAAGCTAAATATCAGCGATAAAAAAGAGGCTGATCAATACGGCAAAGATGTTTCGGTTTCTGTAAATACTTGGAAACCAGAACAACAATCGGAAGCGAAAGCGCCAGTTGCACAAGCGTCGAATGATTTACCTTTTTAACATAAAAAGTAGGTAAAAACTAAAAGCGGTTTCGTTATGGAATCGCTTTTTTTTAAAATAATTTTGTAAAATGAAAATATTTTTTTAATTTAGTCAAATATTAATCAAATATTAATCAAATTAAAACAAAATGGAAAACGATTTAATTAAATTTTTGACAATGCAAGTTGAAGCATTAAGAGTACAAAACGAAAAATTACAACAAATTTTAAAAGAGCAAACAGATTATATCTGTGATAATAGGCTATGAACAAAATAAAAAAAATACTAGAAAAAATAAATAAGTTTTTTAATAATTTAGCAGTTGGCGCTGCTTACGCAAAAAGAAAATAAAAATGGAAACAAAACAAAAGGAAATTAATGCGGTATTTGATTCAAACGAAAAATACCATTCATCGCAAGGAATAAGCGCATCGGGTTTAAAAGCAATTTATAAAAAATCGGTCTACCATTTTTTAAATCAAAAGCCTTTTGAATCTTCTGCAATGGCGTTGGGTACTGCGGTACATTGCGCGATGCTAGAGCCGGAACTTTATTATAAAGACTTTCACGTTATGCCAAAGATTGACAGACGTACAAAGGCCGGAAAAGAGCAATTTGCAATGGAGCAAGAAAAGGCTGAAAACAAACAATTAGTTGCGCTTGAAGATCATAATAAAATCACCGCAATTTTAAACAACTTTAGAAATCACGATTTGGCCCAAAAGTATTGCAAAGGCGAAATTGAGTTATCGCATTATTTAGAACAAGACGACTTAAAAGTAAGAGTTCGACCAGATTGTTTGAATAGAGTTGAAAACTTTATTTCAGACGTTAAAACTTGCCAAGACAATTCACCAATGGCGTTTAAAAGAGACGTTTATAAATATGCCTATCATTTACAAGCGGCGTTTTATTCCGATATGTTAGGAGTTCCGACAGAGAATTTTAGATTTATCGCCGTTGAAACAAATCATCCTTTTTCCGTTGAGGTTTACGGATTAAGTGATACAATGATTGAACAAGGCCGAAACGCTTGGAAACGCGCTTTAAATGATTGGAAAATATACAAAGATACCGGTATTGTTTCGGGTTTTATATGGAATGATTTTTCAGATGACGGAAGTTTAATTTTATAAAATATGGAAGAAAATTTAGAAATATTAAGAAACTTAATTATATTATATGCGAAAGTTGATCCGATGGAAAAGAAAAGACTTAGAAGTATAGTTGATGCAAAAAAAATGTTTTGTTTAATTGCTTTTGAAAATATAAGAGGCTTTAAATATATTAAAATTGGCGAGTTTTTAGGAATTCATCACGCAACAGTAATTCACCACGTTAAAAGCGCCAAAGATTTATTAGATAGTGATTATTTTTTTAAAGAAATATTTAGTAAAATAGAAAGTGAGTTTGCTTTAGTAAATAAAAGCATCCCGAAAAAAGATTTAGAAAGTGAAATAAATATTTTAAGTATAAAGTTAGATGAATTACTTAGGCGATTTATTGACAATGAAATTTATGAAAAAAGTTTAAAACTACAAGAAAATAAAATTTAAAATTATGTCAGAATTAAAAATTAAAATTGAAAAAACAAAAAAAGATTATTATAATGTTACACTTGAAAAAGAAAATAAAATGTTTTATGCAGAATTAGAACGTTCAGAAATTAGAAATCTTATTGGCGTTTTAGATAATACAATATAAATGGCAAGAGTTAATCCATATCAAAAGTATTTAAAAGGCGAAGATTTGCTACAAAGGGCCGTTATGAATTATATTGAAATGCAATATCCTAAAGCAATATTCACGCATCCAATGAATGAGGGCAAAAGGTCGCCATTTGAACAATATAAAATGAAATATTTAGGAGCAAAGCCGGGAATTCCGGATTTACTTATATTTACTCCGAATTCTGAAAAGAGCGGTTTAGCGATAGAATTAAAACATAAGTATAATAAACCGACACCGAATCAAAAAGAATGGCTTAAATGGCTTGAAAAATGCAATTGGGAGGTAATTTGGCATAATAATTTAGACGACTGCATTGAAACAATAGATAAATACTTTAAAAAAACTTAAAAACTATGAAATATCACACAATCTATTTTGATGCAGATAATCAAAAGGTAAGATGGACACAAAGTTCTTCTGGCGAATTAGGTGCAACTTATAATTATATTGGAAAATCAACAAGAGTTGAATTTGATTTACTTGTTGAGTTGCTTTGGTACAAGTTTGAAGATGACGAAATACCATTGGAAGATTTCAAAAAAATATTCGATGAATTGCGATCTTTTTGCGATTCGGTTAAATATAATTTGATTTTGTGATAATTTTTTTTTAATTTTGAAAATGCGTCGCGGCATAAAACATTTAATACTCTACTGATGAAGCGACCGCGACCGCTGATTCGGTAGGGTTATTTTTTTTATATGGAAAACAAGAAAAATTATTACGCAATAATACCGGCAAACGTTAGATATTCTAAAAACCTAAAGGCGAATGAGAAATTAATGTACGGCGAATTAACCGCCTTGGCCAATGATAAAGGTTTTTGTTACGCCTCAAATGAATACTTTGCTAAATTATACGATGTTTCAAAAGTTAGTGTTTCAAAGTGGGTTTCTAACCTAGCAAAAAACGATTTTATAAGGCTAAAAATGATATATCTACCAAAGTCAAAACAGATAAAAGAACGACGAATTTACATCACCCCCCCCACAAAGAAAAGTTTAATACCTATTAAAGAAAAGTTAAATACCCCCCACAAAGAAAAGTTAAAGGATATATATATATCTAGTATTAATAATAATATAAAAGATAATAATACCACAAAATCAAAAACGCCAATATTTAATGAACTTTCTATAAAAGCGTTTCCGCATTTTGTAGCTTTATTTCCTATAAGTTATAAACCTAAAACAAAGGCGCAAGAAAACAACTGGTTAGACTGCCTAGATAAATTGCAACGAATAGATAAATATAATTTACGAGACGTTTACAACGTGGCAAAAGAATTAAGAGACGATGAATTTTGGCAAAAGAATTTTCTTAGTATTCTAAAATTTAGAAACACCGATAAAAACGGAATAAAATATATTGATCGTTTTATGACTACTTACAAATCAAAACAAAAGCCAATTGGCTACAATAAAATAAAAGGCCTTATTGAGTATTATATTTATACATCACCGGCAAACGGAGAAAAAGAATTGGGAGCAAAAACAAAAAGCGGAAAGTTATTTGAATTCCATTTAAAACAAAACCTCCAAACAAAAGAATTTCAAGAGTTAAAAGAATATATTAAAAACGGAAATAAATAATAAATATAAAAACAATGGATGAAAAAATACAAAAGATTTTAAGGAAAATTGACAAATATTCTGAAAAGCTAAGATCACAACCAAATCTTAATGATTTCCAAAAAATAATTATTAGAATAAAAATCAACAAGGCAAAACGAAAATTAAAATTATTAATTACTAAAATTTAAACAATGGAAGAAACAATAAAAGAAATCGAACAGTATTTAAAAGTAACTTATCCGGATGATTGGTTTTTGTTAAAAAAAATAGAAATATTAAAAGTCGATGTTGAGATTAAAGTAAAAAAATCACAAATTGAATTTTATAATAAATTTATTAAAAAATAAAAAATGAATATCACAGAAAAACAATTGGAAAAAATAAGCGGTGCAATTTTAACTTCATTTATCAACTTACACTTTTTAGAAGAAGCTAAAAATACTGGCCTATTTCAAAGGCGAATTAAACAAAACGTAAATAGAACTATTGATGATTTACTTTATATTGAGACTCAGTACTATAATAAAGTCGAATCCGTAGACGAAAAAGGTTTAAGCGACAAACTTATCGCTAATAAATTAGAGTTCCTTAAATGGCTTTTAAATGAGTTTGATTTTAATGATTTTTGTAAAATTCAAGAGGTTTGCAAAGCATATTCATTTGACAAAGAAAAATTGACAGACGTATCTGATGCGATTTTAACAGAAAACGGATCGGAAGTATTTGAATAAAATTAATAAAATGACACAATTAGAAACTATAAATTTTATCAATAAAAGAGTAGGCACAGAATTAATCGAACACGATTACATTTTTAATCCTTACGACGCATTTGATAAAAATTATATAGTAGAAATAAAAAACAGAAGAGCCAATTATAAAGAGCCATTTTTAGAGGTTAATAAAACGCTTATTAATATAAAGTTGGCAAAAAAACAAAACAAAGAGTATTTATACGTTCAGCAAGACGATACCGGCGTTTATGTATTTAATATCAGTAAAATAGATTTGAATACTATTTATAAAAGATTTTACAACGTACCGGCAACAACTGATTTCAGTAATAACAAAAGAGTAAACAAAGAATTTTGGATATTGACTAAATCACTAGCAACTAAATTAATAATATAAAAAACAAATGAAAATAACAAACGAAGATAATATGGAATTAATGGCTCGTTATTCAGACAACCATTTTGATTTGGCAATAGTTGATCCACCTTACGGAATTGGTGCTTCTGAAATGACTATGGGTGCTGGTAAAAAGAAATGGAAAAAGGGTAAAAAATGGGATAATGAAATACCAAGTGCTGAATACTTTAATGAATTAAAAAGAGTTTCTAAAAACCAAATTATTTGGGGCGGTAACTATTTTAATTTACCAATTCAAAGAGGATGGATTTTTTGGGATAAAGATATAAGAGATGGACTTTCTTTTTCTGATGGTGAGTTGGCTTGGACTAATTTTGATAGAGTTTTAAAAATGTGTTTTATTCCTTATTCTGGATTTAGAGGTGCAGACAATGGAGGTAAAATACACCCAACACAAAAACCAGTTAAATTATACGAATGGTTATTAATGAACTACGCAAAAGAGGGCGATAAAATTTTAGATACACATTTAGGAAGTGGCTCTATTGCTTTGGCTTGTCATAATCTAGGATATGATTTAACTGCTTGTGAATTAGATAAAGAATATTACAACGCAGCAATGAAAAGAATTGAAAATCATAAAAAACAATTAAGAATGTTTTGATATTGAAAATATTTTTTTAATTTAGCAAAAACAAAAAAGGAAAACTTAATGAAAACATTTCAAGACTTCAATATTGATGTCGGCAATAAATCGACCGGCAAAATTAAAACTCAATGTCCTAAATGTAGCCAAACACGAAAAAATAAACGCGATAAATGTCTTTCGGTAGATTTAGACAAAGGTTTATTCAATTGTCATAACTGCGGTTATAGTGGCACAACTAAATTCGAGAAAAAAGAAGATTACATTGTACCGCAAAAAATAAAAGTTAATTTATCCGAACAGATTGTCGATTGGTTTAAAACTAGGGCCATAACGGAGCCAACTTTAAAACATTGGAAAATAGGTCAATCAATGGAGTATTTTCCGCAAGTTGGTAAAAAAAGACGCGCAATAAATTTTAACTATTATCGTGAAAATGATTTAGTAAATGTAAAATATAGAGATTCGGAAAAGAATTTTAAAATGGTTTCTGGTGCTGAATTAATATTCTACGGCTTAGATAATATAAAGACAATGGAGAAAATTTATATTGTCGAGGGCGAAATGGATGCTTTAAGTCTACACGAGGCCGGTATCTATTCCGTTTGCTCTGTTCCAAATGGCGCGTCTAAAGGAAATCAACGCCTTGAATATTTAGATAATTGTTTTAAGTATTTTAAAGATAAAACAGAAATCATACTTTGTACCGATAACGACAATCCGGGAATTGAACTCCGAAACGAACTCGCAAGAAGATTTGGCGCGTATAGATGCAAATACGTTGATTTCGGCGATTATAATGATGCTAATGAGATACTAACATCAAAAGGAGCTGAAACGCTTAGAAACGTTATTAAAGAGGCTAAAAACTTTCCTTTAGAGGGTGTGTTAAATATTTCAGATATTTGGCAGTCGGTTTTAAATTACAATGAAGCCGGTGTAAAAAACTATTCAATTGGTTTGCCCGGTTCGGATAACTATTTTAAAATGTCGCTTGGCGAATGGACTGTTGTAACCGGTATTCCGAATAGTGGAAAATCCGACGTTATGGATCAAATATTTTGCAACCTCGCAATTGATAACGATATGCGATGCGGTATTTTTGCGCCAGAGTCATTTCCATACGAGGGTCATATAAAAAGAATCGCAAACAAATTAAACGAAACGAATTGTAATAGTGAGCAGTTAAACAATACAAAAGATTTTATAGAAGATCATTTTTTCTGGGTTAAAATAGATTTAGAAAATTTAACATTAAAATCAATTCTGAATCATTTTAGAGATTTAGTATTTCAAAAAGGAATAAATGTTTTTGTAATTGATCCTTGGAATATGCTTGACCACTCAGCACAAAGAGACCATTCTTACATTGGGCGAGTATTGTCCGAGATTACGCAATTTTGTCAGCAAACTAATACGCATCTTTTTTTGGTGGCGCATCCAAGAAAAATTGAATCTGAAAATGGAAACTATAAAAAACCAACGCTTTATGATATAAGTGGCTCGGCAGACTTTTTTAATAAGGCCTACAATGGTTTAATTGTTTTTAGGTGTATTGGTCAAAAAACTAAATTCGGTTCAGATGTCGTTAAAATTTATGTTGAAAAAGTAAAACGAAAAGAAAACGGACAATTAGGCGAATTTGATGTCGCGCCGGATTTTCAAAATGGCGGTGTTTATAAAGATATTGATTTGGAAACAAGAAAATTTGAAGTAATAAAAGACGATATACCTTTTTAATATGCCAAAAAAGAAAAAAATTAATATTGTAGTAACCGAAAAAGACCAAAAGGCTATGCAGTGGTGTTTGCAAAACGATATAAAAGTCGGCGTTTTACCAACTAAAAAAGGTTTAAAAGTTGAAATAGACGAACGCGGAAAAAAAATAATATCACCGGAAACATATTCGCAAGAGGATGCACAGAAAAAATGTTGGGAATTATATTTATATCTTTACAACAAATATTGGAAATTATGAACATCAACTTTAATACAACTCTTTTTGCAATTTATGGAATTTGTTTTGGCGCTAATTATTGGAATTCTAATATGGATGACGATTTCGGCGAAACTGATTTAACTGGCGAAACTGAACATTGTTTGCAATTCTTTATTGCAGTTTTAGGAATTTCTTTTGTTTGGTTTACACAAGATGAAGCATAAACTTGTAAACGTAAAGTCTATAAAACAAACGCCAAATAATCCGCGTTTGATAAAAGATGCTAAATTTAAAAAACTTGTCAAGTCTATAAAAGAGGATGACTGGATGATGAATGTTCGGCCTATTGTAGTTGATGAAGATATGACAATACTTGGCGGAAATATGCGTTTAAAGGCGTGTATGGCTGCCGGAATGTTTGAAGTACCAATACATATTGAAAGAGGTTTAACCGAAGAACAAAAAAGGCGTTTTATAATTAAAGACAATTCGGGGTTTGGTGAATGGGATTGGGATATTTTAGCGAACGAATGGGATATCCAACAACTTGTTGAATGGGGTGTTGATCTTCCGGTTTTTGATTTACCAATTGAAGATGAAGAAAAAGGCGAAACGGACAACGACAAAGAGATTTGCGAAATGTGCGGTAAATAAAAACTAACCAAAATACAACCTCCTAAATATAGGAGGTTTTTTTATGTTTTATAATTTGATTACTTTTGTGATATGACAACAAAAACCGACATATTAAAAAAGAATCTTTTAGCGGCATTGGAAAAATCGTTGGGAATAGTAACGACGGCTTGTAAAATAGTCGATTGTAATAGGTCTACTTTTTATAAGTATTACAACAATGACCAAGATTTTAAAAATGCAGTTGATGAATTGGAAAATTTGACTTTGGATTTTGTAGAATCTAAATTGCATAAGCAAATCAAAGACGACAATACAACGGCGACAATCTTTTATTTAAAGACCAAAGGGAAAAAACGCGGTTATGTAGAACGCCGAGAAGTTGAAATGACTGCCGAAGTAAGCACAAGTAAATTATCACCGGAAGCAAAAAAGAAAATTGACGATATTTTAAACAATGAATATTAACGGAATTATAAAACAAAAATGTGAGAATTCGCTTTTGTTTTTTACTCGTTATATTTTTAAAGAAAATACCGGAAAAAAATTTGAAGCTGCAAAATTTCATCACACTTTAGCAAACACATTAGAGCAAGTTTATAATGGCGAAATAAAACGTTTGATTATAAACATACCGCCTCGTTATGGAAAGACTGAAATCGCCGTAAAAATGTACATCGCTTGGGTGCTATCAAAAAAACCGGCAGCAAAGTTTATTCATTTATCTTATTCAGATTCATTGGCGCTAGATAATAGTTCAATGACAAAGGAGTATATTAACTCGGATGCGTTTCAATGTATTTGGGATATAAACCTAAAAAAAGATTCACAAAGCCAAAAGAAATGGTACACAACCGAAGGTGGCGGAGTTTACGCTACATCTTCCGGGGGTGCAATTACTGGATTCGGTGCCGGTAGTGGTGGCGCTATTATTATAGATGATCCATTAAAGCCAGATGACGCATTATCCGACGTTAGACGTTCGTTTATTAATAATCGATACAATACGACCATTCGGTCAAGGGTAAACGATAGAGACGTACCTATTATCGTTATAATGCAAAGACTACACGAAGAAGATTTATCCGGTTACTTATTAGATGGCGGAAGTGGTGAGCAATGGCATCATTTAAAATTGTCTGCATTAGACGAAGAAAACAACGCGCTTTGGCCCGAGAAACATTCTTTTGATGAACTAGAGGCAATACGCCAAGCAGATAGATATACTTTTAGTGGTCAATATTTACAAATCCCTTCACCGCCCGAAGGTGGCGAATGGCGAAAAGATTGGTTTCAAATTATTAACAAAGCTGAAATACCAAACGATATTGTTTATGAAATGTATATTGATGGCGCCTATACTAAAGATACTCGTAATGATCCAACCGGAATACAAATCAGCGGTAAAAGTGGCGATAATCTTTATGTATTTAAAAGCATCGATAAATATTTAGAAATGCCGGAGCTAAAAAACTTTATTACTTCATTTGTAAAATCTTGCGGTGTAAATGTTTCTCAAATATTAGTTGAGCCAAAAGCATCGGGAAAATCGCTAGTACAATTATTAAGGCGAGAAACAAATTTTAATGTATCGGAAATAAAAACAAACTTTGTTAGGTATTCTAAAATCGAACGCGCTAGAGCATCGTCTCCATTCATTGAAGGCGGTCGAGTTTACTTAGTCAAAGACAATTGGAACGAGGCTTTTTTACAACAAGTTAGCACGTTTCCAAACGCTAAACACGATGAACATATTGACGTTACATCATACGCAATAGAACGGAACTTAATTAACAACTTTTTTATCGTTTAAAAACAAATTTTAATTTTGTATTTTTACGAAAATTTTATATCTTAATAAAATATGGCATCTTTTCTCGATAGATTCAAATCACTAATAAATAAAAACGCGCAACAAACTGCAATCGAATACAACAAAGCAATTTATAATTGGCTTGGTGATTCTATTGTTTGGAACTCTGAAAATGATAATTCATATATTACAGAAGGATATAGAAAAAATGCGACTATTTATTCTTTGATTAATTTAATCACAAAAGCCGCAACAACTATTCCTTTCCAAGTTTATGAAAAGACAAACGAAAATGATTATAAAAGATATAAGGCTTTAACCTCCGGAATGATGGATGCGTCGTCGATACAGAAGGCGTCTATTTTACAAAAACGCGCTTTAGTAGAGTTGCACGATACGGATTTACATAAATTATTAGAGCGACCAAATCCGGCACAATCTTACAATAGTTGGATCACCGAATTAATTGCTTTTGGTAAATTAACCGGTAATAGATACATTTACGGAATTGGCCCAGATAACGGCCCAAATGAAGGCAAATTTACTGAATTGTATGTTATGCCGTCGCAAGTTATGGAAATAGTCTCTGGCGGTATTATGGAGCCGGTATCACAATATAAATTAGAATACAACGGAACAAAATACATTGACGCCTCGGATATTTGCCATATAAAAGACTTTAATCCTTACTATGACGGAACTGGAACTCATCTTTATGGACAATCGCCATTGAGAGCGGGTTTAAGGTCATTAACTACAAACAACGAAGCCGTACAAACTGGTGTAAAATATTTACAAAACCAAACCGCTAGAGGGGTTTTAATGTCTGACGAGGGCGATTTAAACCAAGTACAAGCGCAACAATTAAAAGATACTTTTAGAAGGCAACACCAAGGCTCTGAAAATGCCGGTGATGTTATTATTACGCCAAAAAAATTGTCTTGGCTTAATTTTGGATTGAACGCAGTAGATGTTTCTTTGATAGAGCAATTTAACGCAAGTCAAAAAGATTTATGTAATATCTACAATGTACCAGTACAATTGTTAAACAATACCGATTCATCTTCTTACAATAATATGAAGGAGGCTAAAAAGGCATTGTATCAAAACGCGGTTATTCCAGAATTGTTAAAAATACAAGACGAATTAAATAGATGGTTAGCGCCTAAATATGGAGAAAATATCTGTATTGAATTTGATTTTTCTGCTATTCCGGAACTTCAAGAAGAAACTGACAAAGTTGTTGATCAATTATTAAAAGCTTGGTGGATTACTCCAAACGAAAAACGTACCGCAATGAATTACGGAGTTGATGAAGAAGATACAAAGCTAGACGATTATTTTATACCGGCGAATCTTATTCCGATTAATACCGATGAAATGGATATGCCAATTGAATCAATTGATATTGATGTCAATAAATTTTTAAGCAAACAAGAAACGCCTAAAAAAGAAATCAAAGGAATTAAGGTTGCAACGTATGGCGATAAAAAGGAATAAATGGCAAAGCGCATTTGAAAAAGAATTAACCAAAGCGGATAAAAGGCAAATATCTAAAGTAAAGCGCTACTATAAAAGCGAATACAACAAAGGTATTGAGTCTTTTCTTGCAGAAGGTCAAACAAACTTTCAATTATTATTTAATACTTCCGATTTACTTAAAATATATCGCGATTTGTATTCCGATATCGGTTTACAATTTGCAAAATGGTACGCTATAAACTTTGATAAATACATTGAAAAGGGAGTTAATCCAAATCAATACGTTGATCAATGGCAGAATTCTTTTGCGTCTTATGGTTCTGCGGTGGGTGCGCAAAGAGTTACTTTAGTGAGCGGAACTGCAAAAAAAACTTTGGTAAAAATAACACAACAATTATTAACGGATATTGATTTTCAAAAACTTGGAATTATTGAAAAAGGCCGTATTTTAAAAAGTCAATTCAATAGATATTCAACGTATCAAGCGGAACGATTAGTAAGAACGGAAGCAACAAACGCGGCCAATTTTGCAACAACAGAATCAGCAAAAACAATATTTCCGGCAGAACAATTAATGAAAGAATGGATTGCTAGTTTCGACGATAGAACGAGAACAACACACGCCGAAGTAGATGGAAACGAAGTAAGTGCAAACGATACCTTTATGGTAGGAGGTGCGCAAATGATGTTTCCGGGTGATCCAAGCGCTCCGGCTAGTGAGGTTATAAATTGTCGTTGTTCTGTTGCATATTTTCCAAAAGAAAATGCACAAGCCACCGGAGAAATATCCGACATTGGTTTAGGTGTTTCATTTGGTGCAAATCAAAAAATTTAAAAAATCGTATATTTACAAAAATTTTTCTATATGAATACAATTCTTTACAAAGCGGCTCCAGTTGGTGAGTTAATAGATGCAGACGAAAAAGCGGGAATCATAAAAGGTTACGGAAGTATTTTTGGCAACAAAGATTCCGATTCTGACATCATTATGAAGGGCGCATACAAAAAAACCATTGCCGAGAATGGCTCTAGGGTAAAATACTTGTATCAACACGATATGAATCAGCCAATCGGTAAAATGACCGAACTTTATGAAGATGACAAGGGTTTGGTTTTCGTTGCTGAAATTGCTAAAACGCAACTTGGTAAAGACGTTGTAGAACTTATGAAATCGGGAGTAATAACCGAAAACAGTGTAGGTATATTGCCAATGCAGAAACAAAATAAAGGCGATTACAGAGAGATTAGCGAAGTTAAATTATATGAAATTAGCGCCGTTACTTTGGCAGCTAATGACCAAGCAAAAATATTAGACGTAAAAGGGAACGTTGATTTAGACAAACTTTCTAAAAGATACGACAACCTTTCAAAATTACTTCGTAAAGGCGATATTTCTGACGAAATGGGATATGCTATTGAAGCCGAAGTATTAAAATTAAAATCATTATTTATTGAATTCACAAAGCCGGTTGAAAAAATCACTTTGCCGAATGCTGAGGTAAAAAACAATGATTCCGAAGTGTATAACTATTTAATCAATTCCTTAAAATCTTAAAAATGGAAGAAAATTTAAAAAACCAATTGGATCAATTCAATAAAGCTATTGATTCAAAGATTGAAAAATCAAACAACGACGCAATTGATGCGGTTGTTGTAAAAGCAAATGAGATTGTAAAATCTGAGGTTAGCGAAATGGCTAACAAATTAAACGAGCGTTTTGATGCTATGGAAGTATCAAACAAAAAGCAATTCGATTCTAAAAAGAGAATGACTTTTAAAAGTGCTTTAAGTGAAGCAATCGAAAATGGCGCAATTGAATCAATCGCAAAAGGAAATTCAAGAAGTGCATCTTTTCAAGTAAAAGCTGATATGACTGTTGGCGCTGACTTTACTGGTGAAGTAATTGCAGCTGATAGAGTTGCCGGATATAAATACGATCCAACAAGACCAATTCATATTAGACAATTATTATCTTTAGGTTCAACTCAATCTGACGTTGTTAGATTTGTAAAAGAATCTGGATATTCAAACGGAGCGGCTCCAACTGCCGAAGGTGTTACATTGACACAATCTGATTTCGATATGACTGCATCTGATGCAAACGTAAGAAAAATCGGAACTTACTTCCGTATTTCAGAAGAAATGTTAGCTGATACGCCTCAATTAACTTCTTACATCTCGGCAAGAGCGCCAGAGAAACTTTTAGAAGTTGAAGATACTCAAATATTGAGTGGTGATGGTACTGGTGCTAATTTATCTGGTATTATTGGTGATGCTGCTGATTTCGCCGCTGGTTCTTTAGCCGGTACTGTTGAATCTGCAAATGAATTTGACGTTATCGTTGCATCATTGAATCAATTAGCTTTAGCAAATTACAACGCTGATACGATCTTGTTAAATCCTAGTGATTTTCATAAAATCTTATTATTAAAAGATACTACTAACAATTACTTGAAAGACCAAGTTTATGGAGGTTTACAACCATCTTTTATGGGTGTTAAAGTAATTTTAAATACTGCTATTTCTGCGGGAACTTTCTTAATTGGAAACTTTAGCGTAGGTACTCAACTTTGGGTACGTGATGGCGTAAATGTTGAATTCTTTAGAGAAGATGGAACTAACGTAAGAGACGGATTCGTTACTGTAAGAGTAAGCGAAAGAGTTGCTTTAACTAATTATTTGCCAAACGCATTTGTGAACGGAACGTTTACTGTTGCTAAAGCTGCATTAGAGACTGCATAATCTTTAAAATTTAATAATTTTAGAAGGCTTAGATTAATTTCTAGGCCTTTTTTTATGCGCTTAATTTTCAATAAGTTATAAATAAAATGAAAAAAAACTTGCTAATTGAAAATATTTTTTTAATTTAGCGGAAACAAATTATTACATTTAAAAACAAAAAAGATGAACAAAGCACAAAAAATTAACAAGATTACAGAATTTAACAAAGGAAGCATTTACTATCAAGGCTTAAAAAATGCAATTAATAATATCAAGAAAAATAAAGAAATTTTAGACACAATAAGTAGTAATGATTATTTTTATTTTAATATCTACACGTTTAACGCTTCCTCCAGTTTTCAATTATTCCAAATTACAGTTGAAAATTACTTAACAAATAACGAACACAAAAAAAACAAGTACACAAAAAACGAAATTTTACGCATTATAAATACTAACAACAACTAAAAAAACAAATATGAAAACAAAAACCGGATTAACAATCATTCACGATGGCGAAAGAGTAAACGTTTATACTCCGCAAGAAATCGAAGCATTAAAAAATCAAAATAAGTTTATTAGCGCTTATAAGAGCACTTTAAAACATTTAGGTATATAATGAGCAAAAAACCTAAACACTACGACAATGGCGCTAATTACGACGTCATAGATATATCAAACGATTACAATTTATCTTTTGCTAGAGGCAACGCGGTTAAATACATTGTAAGAGCCGGAGTAAAAAACCAATATACTGAAATCGAAGATTTAGAAAAGGCGATTACTTGCCTAGAGCGTGAAATCAATTATTTAGAAAAAAAGAAATTATGAGTTACTATGACTATTTAGATCCATTTAACGAGCCGGAGTTTGAATGTACTGTTTGCGGTCGCCCAATGGAAAAAGAGGGTTTATGTTCAAACGTTTGCTTTCAAGCGGATTTATTATAACAATTTAAGTTAGTTTGTTTTAAGGCTTGTCAATTAATTTTGTCGGCCTTTTTTTTATTTGCTATATTTACAATATGGATAACAACCAAATTGGATGTTTGGCAGAGTATAAATTTGCAACTGTTGCAATGGAATTAGGCTTTTATGTTTCTTTTCCGCTACTAAATACCTCTAGATACGACTGTATTATCGAAACGCCAAAAGGATTGTTTAAAATACAAGTAAAATCAGTTCAAAAGAATAGAGATAGATCACGAGTATTTATAAGAGATACCAAAAATAACAACTATAAAAAAAAAGATGTCGATTTTTTTGCAATCTACTTTCAAGAAAAAGATGGATTTTTTATTATTAAAAATGACGGCATCGCAAAATCTTTAGAATTAACATCAGCCAAATATTCAAAATTTTTTAATAACTTTGCAGAACTTTGAATGTTTTTCAATTTTGTTTTCCTACAAAAAGGCGCCGCAAATTAATGTGGCGCTTTTTTTTTATCTTTACAAAAATATTCTATTATGAAACTAAAAATCAAAGAATCAATTTTAAGAGGTGGTAAAAGATATAATGAAGGTGATGTTATTGAATTAGACGCAAAAACTGCTAAGAATTGGATTTCAAAAGGTTTTGCATCAAAGATAGGTAGGAAGCAGAACAAAAAAGTTTTTGAGACAAAAGAACTAAAAGTTGAATTTAAAGAAATAAAATCAAATGAGACAAATAAAGATTAACGCAACAACCGGAAATGAAATATTGACGGCTCAAAATGTGAAAGATTACGTTCGCGTTGATACAAGCGCCGACGATAATTTAATCACTTCAATGATTACACAAGCTAGAATCTGGTGTGAAAATTATATTTCACGAGATATTGTTGCAAAAAATAGAACGTATTATCTAGATACAACAAATGGACTTTTTGATTTACCATTCGGCCCGGTTGCTAGTATTTCTGAAATAACATTAAACGGAACTATTACAACCGACTATGAAATTTTGGGTTTAGACAATGAAACTATTGAACTAGATGGCGGTATTGCTGAAAGAGTTAAAATAACTTACATAACTTTAGGTATAAATGATTCTTTAGTTAAACAAGCTATGCTGCAGTTAATATCAACGTATTATGACAACAGAGCGGATTTTACTACGGAGCAAAATGATGTTGGCGAAATACCTACATCAACAAGAAATATTTTAAATTCATATAAAGTAATGTTTCTATAATGGATGCCGGAAAACTAAACTCAAAAATTACAATTAAGCGATTGACTAAAACGCCAGATGAATTTGGTGGTTTTAATTCTACATTGTCAGAAGTTTCTACTGTTTGGTGTGATTTAAAGCAATTAAGCGGAGACGTAAGCGATAGATTCGGAAAAAGAACACAAGATGTTCAAATTGAAATAATGATGCGTAAAAACACCGCTGATTTAATTCAGTTAGGAGACATATTTACACTAGAGGGCGGATCACAAAATTATCGGATAAATGAAAAGTTTGAATTTGATTTAGATTTTTATACTAAATTATTAGCAACTAAATCCGAATAAAAAAAATGAGTATTAAAATTGACAAATCGGATTTGGCTCAACTTAAAAAAAAGTTAGACAATTTACGCGCCTTTGATAAAAACACATTGTCAAATGAGTTAGGGAGGGCCGGTTTAGATATTGCTAGAATTGCTAATAGAGCAGCGCCAAGAAAATATGGTACATTAGGGCAGTCAATAAAGTCAGAGAAAAAGGGCAAAACTGTTGAAGTTATAGCCGGTGCAAAATATGCGCCTTATGTAGAATTTGGAACTGGTGGATTTGTAAATTTTGACGATATGATACAACTTGGCATTCCGGTTAGTTATGCGGCACAATTTAAAGGCTCAAAGCCGGGATATATGAAACCGCAACCATTCTTTTTTAGTTCTGCTAGAATAGGATTAAAAAAATTATTAATTCGTTTAAATGGCGAAATACAAAAAGCAATAAAATAATATGTTAGAAGCGATTTATTATGTTAGAAAATCAATCATTGCAAAATTAAACGGAAATATTTTATTAAACAATATTGCAGTTCCGGTTTATAATCGCATTCCAACAGATGCAACATATCCGTTGATTCGAGTATATTCTGTTTCAACAGATGAAACCGACCAAAATCAACAATCATTTAACACCGAGACAATCACAAGAATTGAATGTATTACAAAATTCTATTCAGACGATGGCGGACAATTAGATTGTAATTTAATGGCCTCGCAATGTCTTGAACAAGTGAGAACGAGGTCGGCTAATTATATTGATTTATTGCCGAATGGTTTTAACGTTTACACAAGCGTGAATGAAGGCGTTACTTATTTAGAAGATGACTTGTCAGATTACACATATTTTCGCGCTATAATTGAAATATCAAATAAAATTGAGCAAGTTGTTCCGGTGATTGTATCATATACCGATCCGTTACAAAGCGAATTGCAATTGGAGTATCGAAATCAGTACACCGACAGAATTATCGCCGATGGCGGACAATATGAATCGATTGAATGTATAGAAACAGACGTATTATATAAATAAAAAAACAATAAAAAAATGGCTAAAATAACTTATTCAGCAAAATTTGACAATGTTACCTCTGATTTACCGAGAATCAATAAAGTCATTGCTGCCGATATGAACGAAATAAAAGATTCAGTAAACGCATTATATGAATCGATAGGCGGCTGGGTTGATTATGAAGATTCAGCAACAAGCGTAACACCGATAAATTTAACTGCTAATGTTTGGACAGATTTAACAAACGACAAGGCCGGAAGCGGTACAATTACAACGTACAAGCCAAGTTTTATTACTGGCGATTTATGGAATTCTGCGTCAAATTCGTTAGATTTTACCGAAGTTGGTTCTGGTAGAATTATGATTGTACGAAATGATTTTGATATAACCGCCGGAGCATCAAATACAAGAATCGATGCGCGTTTATATTTTCCAGATACCGCAAAATCTATTGAGTTTATGCACGATAATATTTCTAGTAACAACGATTTGGTGAGGTATTCGAGAACAACTCAATTGTTTACACATACAGACGTTTTGACTAGTGGGTGCAAAATTCAAGTAAGAGTAAATAAATCCGGAGCAACCGCAACAATAGAAAACTTTTTAATCACATTAATAGCACATTTTTAATTATGCCAGATTTTAAAGTTTACGCCTTAAATGCTTTTTCTTTAATTGTTTCTTTTTCTCAAATTGAAAATGGTTTAAAAGTTATTTTATTAATGGCGTCAATAGTTTACACTATTCAGAGAATTTACCAAGGTTATCTTGAAAAAAAAGAGAAAAAACCGAAAAATGAGAAAAATAAATAAAATAATTATTCATTGTAGCGCAACTCCAGAGGGCCGAAAAGTAAGTGCCGAAACAATTAGGAGTTGGCATCTTGAAAGAGGGTTTACAGATATTGGATATCATTATATTGTACATTTAAACGGATCTATTTCTTATGGAAGGAATGTTGAAAAAGTTGGCGCACATTCAAGAGGGCAAAATTCTATGTCGATAGGGGTTTGTTATATCGGCGGTTTAGACGAATGTTTAGATGCAAAAGATACGAGAACAACACAACAAAAAGATAGTCTTTTAGACTTGCTTAAAACCTTAAAAAGATTGCATCCAAAAGCCGTTATTTATGGACATAGAGATTTTAGTACAAAGGCTTGTCCAAGTTTTGATGCGTTTGATGAATATAAATATATTGTGTGATGTCAGAAACAACTTATAAAGGAAAAAACGGAACTACAAGAGTTGGCGATGCTTTGCGTTGGCTAGTTACAAAAGGAAAATCTGTTGCGCCCGAATTATTAGATATCGCCGGAAACATAACCGGAATTGAAGGCTTAAACTTATTGAGCGATAAAATAAAAAAAGATGATCAACTTAGCGAGGCGGACAAAGAATTGCTTTTATTGGAGTTAAAATATGATATGTTGGAAATGTCAGAGGTAACGAAACGATGGGAGTCAGACAATTTAGGTGATTCTTGGTGGTCTAAAAATATTCGCCCATTGTCATTAGCATTTTTAACATTAACATTATTTATTTATATTATTTTAGATTCTTCAATTGAAGGCTTTAGTATAGCTAAAGAATGGATTAATTTGCTTTCAAGTTTACTATTATTAGTTTATGGCGGTTATTTTGGTGCAAGGAGTGCTGAAAAAATTGTTAAAACTTGGAAAAGATAAAATACTATTTTAATTTTTGTATTTTTGTTTAAAATTCAAAAATATGTCATTAGCAGACGAATCGAGTCTTTTATTTATACCTACTGGTTACAAAGAATCAAAAATTTATTCAGTATTTCCTACAACTGGCGTTGGAGATTTTACATTTAATCGTAATTCATCGGCTACTAGAATAGCAAAAAACGGCTTAATTACTTCGGTTGCAACAGATATTCCTAGACTAGAATATCCTTTGATTGATGGTGTAGTAAATGGATGCCCTAGTTTACTTTTAGAGAATAGTGCAACTAATTTAATAACGTATTCAGAAGATTTTAGTAATGCTTATTGGAGTAAATTAGGAACAAGCATTGTTTCAAATTCAACAATTTCTCCAGATGGTAGTTTAAACGCAAGTAAAATAGTTGAAGATACAAGCAACGGAACTCATATACTTTATAAAAACAATGTAACTACTGGTGCTGGTATAAATACACTTTCACTTAAAGTAAAAGCTAATGGTAGAAATTGGGTATTATTATACGATGCTGAACAAGGTGAAGCAGTTTACTTTGATTTAGAAAATGGTGTTTCTGGTTCAACTATTGGTTCTCCAGATGATTACTCAATTACTGCTTTACCAAATGGTTGGTATGATATATCTTTAACAACTACCGCTACATTAAGAGTTGATTTTCAAATTTATTTAGCTGAAAGTGATGGCGACAATTCATATACTGGAGATGGAACAAGTGGTATTTATGTATGGGGAGCACAATTAGAAGTTGGCTCATACCCAACAAGTTATATCAAATCTAATAGTGGAAGTACTACGACTAGAGCAGCTGAAACTGCTAACGGCTCTGGAGATGCTTCTACGTTTAATGATTCAGAAGGTGTTTTGATGGCGGAGATAAGCCCTTTAGCTGATGATGGAACAAATAGATACATAACTATAAGTGATGGAACTACAAGTAATAGAGTTGCGTTAAGATTTGATACTAATAATTTCATAGGAGGTTTTGTTACAGATGGAACATCTCAAGCATCATTCCGTTATGAAGTTAATACTTTAAACTTTAGCAAGGTTGCTATAAAATACAAAACAAATGATTTTAGTTTATTCGTAAATGGATTTGAAGTTTTTACAGATTTTGTAGGAAGCACACCAAGTGGTTTAAATATAATGGACTACAGAAATTCTATATCTGGCGATGATTTCTACGGAAAAACTAAACAAATACAATACTACAACACAGTATTAACAGATAGCGAACTAGAACAATTAACGTCTTGGACATCTTTCACAGATTTAGCCAATGGACAATTATACTCAATAAAATAAATTATGGCTAATACTTTAAATTTAGGGAACGGAAATTGGGCAACTAAAGAAGATTCTTTGCTTGGGTACAATTCAGAAAATAACAATTTTAAGCCATTGCCTTTTGACTTTACAAGAGCATCAAGTGCTACTGTAGTAAACAAAGCTGGTTTAATTG
>OJIK01000118.1_pt1 | contig 29999 bp, 20 predicted proteins | sample 1595571 | NCBI WGS metagenome assembly OJIK01 (sample SAMN05416791, study PRJEB24817) | seawater metagenome | isolation source: Sea water | place: Canada:Atlantic | collected 2013-11 | reverse complement strand
GTCTCGTGGGCTCGGAGATGTGTATAAGAGACAGCTTAAATATCTTATCAATAGAGGCTTTACTGCGGTCTATAGCACCTGGGTAGGCGTCGTAATAACCTACCTCATGTCCGTTCTGCGCGGCGACTTGGCCTATACCGGTGCCCATGGCACCCGCACCTAGGATAACTACTTTCATATGGTTATTCTCCCTTAAAATTAGGAGCACGTTTTTCTAGAAAAGCTTGCACTCCTTCATTAAAATCATTTGTTTTTCCAGCTCTGGTTTGCAACGCTTCTTCGAGGTCCAATTGCTGCTGTAAATCATTAACATAGGACTTATTAAGCGCTGCTTTTGTTAGCGCGAGCCCTTTTGTAGGCATCTGTGCCATACGCATAGCTAAGGCAGCGACTTTTGACTCATACTCCTCCGCACTGAAAACCTGATAAATCATTCCCATCTGCAGGGCATCAGCTGCGGGGACCTTATCGCCCGTCATCATTAAAGCGCTGGCCCGTTGAAATCCAACCAGCCTAGGCAGGGTAAAGGTTCCTCCACTGTCAGGGATGAGTCCAATTTTACTAAAAGCCTGTATGAAACTTGCTTTTTCATGTGCCACGACAATATCGCAAGCCAGGGCAATATTAGCACCAGCGCCAGCTGCAACACCATTCACGGCGGCAATTACCGGCTTGGCCAATTTTCTAATAGCAAGTATGATGGGGTTGTAATGATCACTCACGATGCTACTGAGTGCAGGACCATTTGGATCTATAGCCTCTGCCAAATCCTGTCCGGCACAGAACGCCTTACCATTCCCGGTAATAACGACACACCGGATGGCCTGGTCATCTGCGGCCTTTTTCAAGGCGTCTTGGACGCCTAAGGCGAGTGCTCTGTTGAAAGAGTTGAATTTATCTGGGCGGTCAAAAGTGATGGTTAAAATCCCAGCTTCTTGAGTGATCTGTAACATGCGTTTTGGGTTTGTACTCCCAAGGTACACCAATGCTCAATTTTAGCCAATTCCTGACCGTGCAGTTTTACAGTTTAATAGACCTCATAGTAGCCTCTAGTTCCAAGACTACATTTCGTTTTTTAGCCGTAGGTCCATAAACCAGGCTCTCGATGGTCAGAATGCGGTCGTTCTTTTCATCATAAATAGTATAAGAAAGGAAAGGTCCACCCATGAAATCACCGTTCATTTTCCATAAACCACGGGTCTCTAGCGCAAACATTCCACTGATTTCTGTATTTGAGATCGTTGGAGGAATTAATAGTTCCGTAGACATATAGGAGCCGTCACGAGTCCCTTCAAAGAAGTGCTTTCCTATACTGTCTCTGTGTGAAATCACATCATCAACACTCACCATTCCCTCGCTCATGGGGCGCTCGCTCACAACAATATATTGCACGGTGCGTACCGTTTTTGTTGCAAATATTTTCAAGCCTTCTTTGTCCAATGTAGGATCAAACCCCTTGTGAAGCAGCATATTCGTGATGCCCATCTTCTTTAAGTTCTCATGCGTGTACGCGTAAGCCGATTTTCGCAGTCTACCTTGAATGACACCCATATCGTGTTCTTTATAAGCGCTGACGATCTGTTCTGCACTTGCGCGCATCGTAGTTATGACCTCTTCTTTTGTGGGCGCCGTAATTCTAACCAAACGTTGCGGTCTGGACCAAAGGTCTTTTTGCATCTTCACAAAAGAGGTGTCGCTGAGCTCTACCCAGATGATGCTCTTGGTTTTCTTTAGCAATCCATTCACCTCTCCTGGCTCTACTCGGTCGATGTCAAAGTAAGATTCTGGTTGAGGTAATCCCTCTTGCTCGGCAAGAAAAATCTCACGAAAGGCTTCCCCCGTTGACCCTAACCACATCTCGTCAGTCATCACCAATAACAATTCACTATGCGTGCCACTAGAGGGCGGAAGAATGCGTTGTTTTTTCTTTGGGCTACCATCTTCGTTGGTAGAAGAGCATGAAACCGCTAAGGCGAGCACGAAAATCAAAGACGAAAAGCGAAGGATAGATGTTGCCATGAGAAGTCTTTTAGGTGTTATAGACGTTTAGGGTAGACCACAATGCGCTGGTCTATTCGTATCATATCACTGCGAAGACCGTTCCAACGTTTAATATCACTTACGCCTACACCATACTTACCTGCAATATGACCCAATGTTTCACCACTTTTCACACGGTGCACAGTACGTTCATTCATTTTTGTAAAATCAGGCATGCTGCTCGCACGCTCCTCGAAATAAGCTTCTGCTATGGTGTATAAACTGTCTTGCTGGGCACGGAAAAGGACTGCTTTTGCTTTTGGCAGGGTGATGAAGTAGTCCTTATTTGTAACGACAGGAACAATCTTGTAGCGGTACTGTGGGTTCAAGAATTCCATCGTCGCAGGATCAATTCCCAACTGGTCCTCTATCTGTTTGAAATGAATTTGCTGTGTTATGCGTACTGTATCTGTATCAATGTAATAGGCAGGCACTTCAGCAGGTCCAATGCCATACAAATGACCATACTCCATCGCATATGTGGCCGCAATAAATAAGGGAACATAAGCAGAGGTCTCTCTGGGCAGGAACGGTCTGATTTCCCAGTAGGATCTTTTACCACCACTTTTACGTATCGCTTTTCGCACATTACCCGGACCGCTATTGTACGCCGCCAGTACTAAGTTCCAGTCCTCAAATACATCATACATCTTCAACATGTATTGACATGCTGCTTCTGTACTCTTTAAGGGGTCATTGCGGTCGTCCACATAGCTGTTCACGGTTAAATCGTACATAATCCCCGTGCTGTACATAAACTGCCACAAGCCCGTAGCACCCACGTAGGATTTTGCTTTGGGGTTCAGGGCACTTTCTATAACAGCGAGATATTTGATTTCCAACGGCATGTCGTATTTGTCCAAGTGCTCTTCAAACATGGGAAAATAATACTGCCCATGGGCCATCATTCTACTCAAGCGGGTGGTGCCAAATTTCAGGTAGCGCTGTAAGTATTTCTTGACCACCGGATTATACGTCATTTCAAAGGGCGTACGAGTATCCAGATCTGCCATATAGTATTTAAAAATACTGTCGTTGAGTGGCAACGGATTAATAGTGTCTACTAAAGGAGATGTGGACTGCGCGAACAACACATGGTCGGATTCAAACTTAGCGAGCCTTTGATCAAGCGCCCATAAAGCGTTGGAGTCCATCCTCACCTCATGATGAGCCATAGAGTCCATGGCTAGAGAATCGTTTTGACCCACCACTAAAAAACTTGTTAGGATCAAGGTGATCGTTAGAAAGAAGCGCATATTAATGCTTTTGAATCCAACCCACCATGGCGAGAACATCTAAATCGGCACCATTAGCACCCATTGCTTGCATTCCCATAGGAAGCCCGTTTGGATGCATTCCCATAGGCACACTTACCGCTGGGTTTCCCGCGATATTTGCGTGAACGGTGAATATATCTTCTAAATAATTTACGGTAGGATCTTCCACCACGCGACCAATATCAAAGGCGGTGTTAGGTGTCGTGGGACAAAGTATAAGATCGTAAGTCTCCAGCGTTTTATCCGTCCATTCTTTCACTAACCTGCGCACAGACTGGGCTTTACCGTAGTAAGCATCGTAATATCCAGCACTCAGGACGAAAGTCCCAAGCATGATACGACGCTGGACTTCCAAGCCAAACCCTTCACTTCTGCTGGTCTTATAAATACTTTCAAGATCCGTACTCTTGTCACTTCTATATCCTGCATGAACACCATCAAAACGGGCCAGGTTAGAGCTTGCTTCTGCCGTGGTGATGACATAATAAACAGGAACCAGAACATCTAGAAACTCAAACTCCACGGGTTCAACAACAACCCCTGCGTTTTCTAATAATTCAAGCTGAGATTCGAAGGCTTTGCGCACAGACACATCCACCATGGGATGGTCTAAGGCAGTCTTTAGGTAGGCAACCTTTTTTGGAGCAGTTTTAACCGCCTTGGGCAAAGGTGATTGTATGGCTGTAGCGTCAAAATCATCTGGACCAGCAATCACTTCCATGATTAATGCAGCGTCTTCTACTGTAGAAGTAAAAGGACCTATCTGATCAAAGCTACTTGCATAAGCAATAAGCCCATGACGACTCACACGTCCATAAGAAGGTTTAAACCCAACGGTTCCTGTGAAGGCGGCGGGTTGGCGTATGGAACCGCCAGTATCCGATCCTAATGCGGCATGGCAAAGACCAGCAGCAACAGCTGCGGCAGAACCGCCAGAAGAACCACCAGGTACCTTAGTGGGGTCGTGGGGGTTTTTAGTAGGGCCAAAAGCAGAATTTTCATTTCCGGAACCCATGGCAAATTCATCACAATTCGTACGGCCAATCAGTACAGCGTCTTCTGCCAGAAGGCGTTGGACTACCGTGGCTGAAAATTGACTTTCGAAGCCTTCAAGAATCTTGGATGCGGCACTGACTTTATGATCCAGGTAACAGATATTGTCTTTTAAAGCGATGACCATTCCGGCAAGTTTGCCTCCGGTACCCTTCGCTATTTTTTCGTCTACAATGATTGCTTGATTGCGCGCTTCATCCGACCAAACTTCTAAAAAGATGTTGAGGTCCTTGGTTTGCTCAATTTTAGACAAGAATGTCTCTACCGCTTGTGCAGTGCTGCTCATAAGATTGGGATCGTTAAGCGATTACTCTTTGCTTTTTCCAGAGGTGTCTTCACTGTCTTCGTCAGCTACACCATCCTTAAACTCTTTCACGCCACGGCCTAGACCACGCATGAGTTCTGGGATTTTACGGCCGCCGAATAAGAGCAATACCACTACTAGAATCAGTATCATTTGGTTGGGACCCATGATCCCTAGAAACACTGTGTTCATTTGCTTAAATTTTGAACGTCTAAAGTACCGATTTTTTACGGAACTAGACGCTTCGTTAATAGTGCAACAGATCCGATAATGCCGCGCGAACCTTTTCCGCATTTGGCAGCATGGCACGTTCAAGTGTACTGTTTAGTGGTATGGCGGGCATATTCTCTGCACCCAGTAGTTTCACTGGAGCATCTAAAGATTCAAAACAATCTTCTTGAACGGCCCCCTGAACGGATTGTGCAAAACTTGGACTACTAGATTCTTCTGTAAGTACAAGGACGCGGTGGTGGGCACGGGCCTCTTCCATCACACGACTTCTATCCCATGGTGCTAAGGTCCGTAAATCAAGAATACTGACCCGACCTTCAAAGGATGTTGCAGCTTCTTGCGCCCAATATACTCCCATGCCGTAGGTGACCACCAGTGCGGCTTCACCGTCAGACTTCAGATCATTGTCGGCCTCTAATACCATACGTGCTTTTCCAAAAGGAATGACATAGTCAGCGCTAGGCTCAGGTGTTTTCGCACCTTCAGTACCTGGGATTTTACTCCAGTACAATCCTTTATGTTCAAAAATGACCACTGGGTTAGGATCGTAGAAGGCTGATTTCATGAGGCCTTTTAAATCGGCACCGGTGGAAGGGTAGGCGATCTTAATTCCCCTAATATTCGTTACCACACTTTCTATAGATGAACTATGGAATGGGCCTCCTGATCCGTAGGCACCTATAGGGACACGTATCACGGCTGAGGTTGGCCATTTACCGTTGCTCAGATAGTAGCTTCTGCTAACCTCCGTAAACAACTGGTTCATCCCTGGCCAGAGGTAATCAGCGAACTGTACCTCTACAAAAGGTTTTAAACCTGTAGCGGCCATACCCACCGTGGACCCTATAATAAAAGCTTCCTGTATAGGCGTGTTAAAAACCCGATCATCTCCAAAAGTTTGAGCCAGTGTAGCGGCTTCACGGAAAACTCCGCCAAGCCTCGCGCCAACATCTTGGCCATAGAGTAATGCTTCAGGATGTGCTGCCATGAGTTCTTTGATGGCAAACAATGCTGCGTCAACCATGACCGTAGGGGCAGCTCCTTTTGGAGCGCGTTCTCCTTTTTCTTCAGTGATGGGTGTTGGGGCAAACTGGTGGTTGAACAAGTCCTCCGGTTGTGGGTCCGGCATGGAGAGTGCAGATTTATATTGTGCCTCAACAAATTGAATGGCCTCGCCTTCCCATTGCTTTAGTTCCGAGTCTTTATGTCCAGCCTCCAGACATTGCTGCCATAGCACGGGATAAGGGTCACGCGTTGCCGCTTCTTCCAAATCATCTCGATACCATTCCTTGCGAACTCCCGAGGTATGGTGATTCAACAGGGGTACATCGCACCTTACTAAGAAAGGCCTGCGCTCTTTCCTCATGATGGTGATCACTTCTTTTAAAGCCGTAAAACACTCCTTAAAATTAGATCCGTTTAGGTCTCTGGTTTCAATTCCAGCAAACCCTTTTGCATATTCAACCGCAGTACTGTGGTGAACTTCGTTTCGGTTTGCGCTAATGTCCCATCCGTTGTCTTGTACAAACATCAGTAGAGGAAACTGCTTAAGTGCCGCCATGTGCATGGCCTCTGAGATTTCTCCCTCGGTCATTGCGCTGTCACCAATACTACAAACGGCAATAGCTCCTTTTTCAGCATCTGTTGCTAAACCCTGTCGCTCTCTATATTGAATACCCATTGCAACGCCAGCGGTAGGTATGGCTTGCATGCCTGTTGCAGAGCTTTGGTGGGGGATTTTAGGCTTGTCATCGTCTTTTAAGCTGGGATGACTATAATAGGTTCTTCCGCCTGAAAAAGGATCATCAATTTTTGCTAGCAGCTGCAGCATCAGATCTTTTGGCGTCATACCAATTCCAAGAAGTATACTGTCATCGCGATAGTAAGGGGCAACGTAATCCTTAGGCTCTAGCTGTAGAGCTAAGGCAAGTTGAGCCGCTTCATGGCCTCGGCTTGTGGCGTGTACATATTTAGAAGTAGTGTCTTTTTCACGTTCGTAAAGCTCTGTTAAACTCTTAGCCGTAGCCATGAGTTTAAACGCCTTTTCGAATGGTATGGTGGTTTTTTTAGACATGTATCTGTGTTTCGCTCGTCAAAGTTAGGGCATCACGCCCACTTTTAGAGGCACTTGAAGTATTCAAAAGGTTCAAGACAGCTGGTACACACATATTGGCTTTTGCAAGCAGTGCTGCCATGTAGGCTGAGCATTTTTGTGTCCTTACTTTTACATTTTGGACAATTCACCTTAGGGGCCTCCGCAAAGAGTACTCTCTTGTCGTTAGAAGCTCCAACCGGAGGTGCAATACCGTAAGCTTCCATTTTCTCCCTGCCTTCTTTTGTGATCCAATCTGTAGTCCAAGAAGGTTGAAGCTGCTGCTCTATAACAAAAGGCAATTGACGTACATACATCGCTTCGCGCAGGTCTTGTTCCATTCTATCCATTGCCGGGCAACCCACATAGGTTGGGCTGATGGTAATGAGGTAGACAATTTTGCTATTTTCTGGAGAGGCATCCGAATGGTCGGAGGCAAAAACATCCATCGCTTTTGCGAAACGCTCGTCGTTTTTGGGCAGTAGAGTAACACTGCGCAGTATCCCCATATCATGAAGGCTCAATACGGGAATTTCAGGATCATTAACCTGACATAAATGCTCGTATAAAGTCTTGCTTTGGTCCATATCTATCCCCCAAAGGCTTTAAGCACATCGTTTCCATTAGCGAGTAGTAACAGCGCAAGGAGTAAAAAGAATCCAACCATTTGTGCATATTCAAGTACTTTGATGGAAGGTTTGCGACCTGAAATCCACTCGACTAATGTGAAAATAACATGACCTCCGTCTAAAGCAGGGATGGGTAGAATGTTCAGGAATCCAAGCATGATGCTCAAGAATGCAGTAAACTCCCAGAAGTGTCTCCAGTTCCAGGCATTATCGTATTGCTTGAGTATCGTTAGGAAGCCACCAACTTCTTTGTACGCTTCTGTTTTTGGATTGAAGATCAGCTTGAATTGGCGTACATAACTATTTAGTTTAGACTGTACTTCTCCAAACCCTCCGGCCAGAGCCTGACCCATCGTGTATTTCTTGTTTTGTATCTCGTAATATTTGAATACTTCACCGGTGTTTTGAACCCCGATTTTCCCTGACTCAGGAAGTAAAAAATTCATAGTGTCAGACCTACCTGCCCTGAAATAGGTAAGCTGAACCTCTTCTCCAGCATATTTAGGCATTTCTTCTAAGTATTGGTCAAAGAACAGCATGGTTGTTCCGTTCAGACCAACGACACTGTCACCAATTTGAAGGCCGGCCGTCTCTCCAATAGAGCCCTCCACAAAAGCACCTACAACGTAGGGCATTCTAGGCTTGATCAAACCAATAAATGTTTTGTTCTTCACCATATCTTCAATAGATTCCACTCGGATAGGCACGGTAACTTCTCTGCCATTGCGCTCTACAACGATGTCTTCTCCTTGGCTCAATAGAATTTCAAGTCCAGTCTCACGGTAACTTTCAGGAACAACATCTCCAATGCTTAAGATCTTATCTCCATTTTGAAGTCCCATTTCTATTCCTGTGGAATTCGTCCAAATACCATGCACGAGACTCTCGTTTGGCAGATAGTCTTTCCCGTAACTCAGTAATAAGAAGACATAAATAAAGTAGGCGGTGATAAAATTCATGATGACCCCTCCAGTTAGGATGATGATCCTCTGCCAGGCTGGTTTTGCGCGGAACTCCCATTCTTCTGGTTCCTCACTCATCCCCTCAGTGTCCATGCTTTCGTCAACCATACCAACGATTTTAACGTAACCCCCTAATGGAATCCATCCAATGCCCCATTCAGTTTCCCCGATCTGTTTTTTGAAAAGCGAGAATTTGTAATCAAAGAAGAGGTAAAACTTTTCAATACGCACGCCAAACCATCTCGCAGGCAGGTAATGCCCAAACTCATGGATAACAATAAGCAATGAAAGACCTAAAAGAAACTGGGTGATTTGAATCAACATAGTATGTGTTCTAAAAAAGTAGAGTTCAAAAGTAACGCGCAAGGTTGGACTAGTGTTTACTTCATCCAGGGCTTACGCCATAATAGTGTGTTAAAGTTTAAGCAGGCAATACGTCAAGCGCTTTGCCCACCTTTATAAAGGCCGCAATCGCTTTATCTAAATGCTCTTGGGAATGTGCTGCACTGAGCTGTACCCTGATGCGCGCTTGATCCTTGGGTACCACTGGATAAAAGAATCCTATGACATAAATACCCTCGTCTAACAGCAGGTCTGCAAATTTTTGGCTCAAGGCCGCATCATACAACATGATAGGCACAATCGCACTTTCTCCGTCTTTAAAGTCAAACCCAGCTGCAGCAACACCTTTTTTAAAGTAGTTGATGTTCCATTCCAGCTGGTCCCTCAGTGCGGTACTTTCATTCAGCACCTTGAATACCTCAAGAGAGGCCCCTACAATAGCAGGTGCGAGTGAGTTAGAAAATAAATAGGGACGTGATTTCTGGCGTAACATTTCTATGATTTCTTTACGCCCTGTTGTAAATCCACCCATAGCGCCTCCAAGCGCTTTTCCAAGTGTACCTGTAATGATGTCGACTCGTCCAAGTACATTTTTCAGTTCAACAGTGCCGCGACCATTTTTCCCAATAAAACCTGTGGCATGACATTCATCAACCATAACTAAGGCATTGTACTTATCTGCCAGGTCACATATTTTATCTAGCTGTGCAACGTAACCGTCCATGGAAAACACGCCATCAGTAACAATCATTTTAAATCGTGCTCCATCAGCATCCTGAAGTTGTTTCTCAAGGTCTGCCATGTCATTGTTGGCGTAGCGATAGCGAGCAGCCTTACAAAGGCGAACGCCATCTATAATAGATGCATGGTTAAGGCTGTCAGAAATAATAGCGTCTTCAGCCGTAAGTAATGGTTCAAAAACACCGCCATTTGCGTCAAAAGCCGCCGCATATAAAATGGTGTCTTCGGTATGAAGAAAAGAGGCTATCGTAGCTTCCAATTCCTTATGTATGTCCTGCGTCCCGCAAATAAAACGCACAGAGCTCATCCCAAAACCATGAGTATTCAGCGTTCTATGCGCAGCCTCTAATACTCTAGGATGAGAGCTTAGGCCTAGATAATTGTTAGAGCAAAAGTTCAATACCTCCTCGCCATCTGTTGTTTTGATCACGGCATCTTGCGCCGTGGTGATGATGCGCTCTCTTTTAAAAAGACCAGCGTCTTGAATATCTTTAAGTTGTGTGCTCAGGTGGTTTTTTAAATCGCCGTACATGGAAGAGGTGTTTGGATTCTATTGCGAAAATAAGTGTTGAAGTCGTCTTGTGAGTTCCTACGGACACTTTCTTTTACATAATTGTGGGGTATTTAACGGTCATTAGGACACTTTTAAATGATGAAAATCGAATTTTTTCATAAAATGAATATCGCTAAGTCCATTCAATTCAACGAAAACCACCAAATTTGTCCACATGCGTGTAGATAAATTCATTTGGTGTGTACGATTTTTTAAGACCCGTAGTTTGGCTGGGGAGCAGGTTCGTGGAGGAAAGGTTCTTCTGTCTGGTTTACCTGTGAAATCATCTCGAGACATTAAAAGTGGTGACTCTATTACCATTAAGCGACATGGTTTTGACCAGGTATATGAAGTGCTATCCATCCCAAAATCAAGGATTGGCGCTAAACTTGTTGAGGATTATGTTGTTAATTTAACACCTCAGGAAGAGTTAGACAAAGAAGAATTCTTGAAACTTGCCCGGAATATAACAAGACAAAAAGGTCTAGGGCGACCAACCAAGAAAGACCGTCGAGATATTGAGGGATTTAGTGACAATGAATAAGTGTGTAATTTGACCATATAGTTTAGGCTCTTGCCTTATTGCAACTAGCTTAGCTAAATTGTCCGGTATTTGTCCAAGAGAGTATTTTGGTTAACACCTAATCGTTTATCACATTTGAGTGTACTAAGTACGCTTAATCAACAACACGTGAAAAAAATGCGAAAACAAACACAGAAATTAACCCTGCTACTCGCAGCGATGCTCGTAATGTTCTCTGCTAGAGCGCAATACAGTGGTTCGGTAACGGATGCAGGAGACAAAAGCACACTTCCCGGTGCAGTTATTCAAGCAGGTTCTACGGCAACTACCATGACTGATATGGATGGTAAATGGTCCTTGGACGTCCCTGAAGGAACTGAAATTAAAGTTTCGTTCGTGGGTTATGTCTCGAAAAAAATAGTTTTAGGTAAAGAAAAAAACATAAAAATCAATCTTTCTTATGACCAAGCATCTTCCACACTAGAGGAGGTTGTTGTTGTAGGATACGGTGTTCAGAAAAAATCCAATGTAACCGGTGCTATTTCCAGCGTTAAGGCGGAAGATTTGGAAGGACTTCAACTGCCACGAATTGAAACGGCGCTACAAGGACGTACTTCAGGGGTAACTGTTATACAGAGTTCTGGAGCTCCAGGTTCCGGAGCGGTTATTCGTATACGTGGTACTTCGTCTATTAATGGTTCAGATCCTTTATATGTAGTAGATGGTGTTGTGATCGGTGGAGGGATTGATTTCTTGAATCCTGGTGATATAGAAACTATAGAGGTTCTTAAAGATGCTGCATCAGCTGCTATTTATGGAGCTCGTGGTGCGAATGGCGTTATAATTGTCACGACTAAAAACGGTAGCAAGATTAAGGGCATGCAGGTGAAGATATCCTCTTACACAGGACTTCAGAGCCCATGGAAAATGTTACCAGTATTAGATGCTCGTGAGTATGCGACCATTCAAAATGAAATGGCTGCTTCAGCTAATCAAGCAATTCCTTATCCTGGTGCTGCAAGTTTAGGTAGTGGTACGGACTGGCAGAGTCATGTGTTCAATCCAAACGCAACTATACAGAGTACGGACTTCAGCATAGCTGGATCTACAGATAAAGGCTCTTACTACTCATCAGTGAGTTATTTTAACCAAGACGGTATTGTTGCTAAAGGAAAGAGTAACTACGAAAGACTAGCGGCAAGACTCAATACCATCACAAATGTCAATGATAGATTGACTGTGGGATGGAACGTAGCATACACGCACAACGAGAGTAGTGGTGTAGCTGAAAACACAGAATACGGTTCTCCTTTAGGTAGAGCATTGAACATGGATCCATTAACTCCGTTGTACGAGACTGATCCTACAGTTTTGTCGCAAGCGCCATATACTTCCGGTGGTCAATTAAGATCTAACCTAGTGACTGATGAAAACGGAATCTTCGGTATTTCAAACCGTGTTACCTCGGAAATCGTTAATCCAGTTGCTGCGTATAGCTTAATTAATAATGTAGGCTGGGCAGACAAAGTAGTCAACAATACTTATGCAGAGTTTGAAATCCTCCCAGGATTAAAAGCCCGCTCAAGTATGGGAATTGACCTCGCTTTTTGGGGTAATGATGGTTTCAACCCATCGCATTACTTGAATGCAACAAACTACTTAGATACGAACACGGTGTACTCAAGCTTCAACAGAGGGTTTACATGGATATGGGACAACACCCTGACGTATACGCACTCTGTAGGGAAACACAACATGAACTATCTTTTAGGTCACAGTGCTCAAGAGATAAATGGACGTTACATAGGTGGAAGTAAAAAAGATGTTCCTACGTCAACTTTCCAGGACGCAACGATAGATTACGGACGCAATGAAATTTCAGAACAGGTTTATGGAGGTAAATGGGAACGTTACGCCATTGAATCGTACTTCGCTCGTGCAAATTATGATTACGACGGTAAGTATGTAGCCACTGCCATTATTCGTGGTGATGCTTCTTCTCGTTTTGGATCAAACAACCGCTGGGGTTATTTCCCATCGCTTTCTGCAGGTTGGAACCTTCATAAAGAAGATTTCTGGGTGTATGATAACATCAACCAATTAAAGTTGAAAGCTGGTTACGGTCTGAATGGTAGTGATGCTGCTGGAAGTCTAGAATTTGCTTCGACCATTATCGGTGGAAGGTCATATACATTTGGAGGCAATGAGGTACTGGTCAATGGTACGACTCCTGCCCAGGTAGCAAACCCGGATTTAAGATGGGAGAGCGTTGCACAATTAAACATTGGTGCTGAAATTCGTGCGTATGACTACTTGACCTTTGGTTTTGATGTCTTTAATCGCAGAACGAATGACATGAAGACTCGTCCACCACTTCCAGATTACATTGGAAATGATGCGCCAACAGCAAACGTTGGTTCTATGTTAAACCAAGGTATAGATATGGAGTTCGGTTACGACAGAGCATACAACAAGGACTTCTCTATAGGAGTCATGGGTAACTTGAGTTTCATTAAAAATGAAGTGGTTCTTATTGGTAATGACGCTGGATACCTAACCGGTGCAGGATGGGGTCCTCAAGGATTAGAAATCACCCGTATCACAGAAGGTTTGCCTATTGGCTACTTCTATGGGTATCAAACGGACGGATTATTCCAAAACATGAACGATGTACATTCTCATGTTAGCGGTGAAGGAGATACACTACAGCCATTGGCTAAAGGAGGTGATTTACGTTTCGTGGATGTTAACGGTGATGGAAAGATCGATGCTGATGACCGCACTATGATCGGAAATCCAACGCCAGATTGGACCGCAGGTATCACCCTTGATGTACGTTACAAAAACTGGGACTTTAACATCTTTGGTCAAGGAGTGTTTGGTAACCAGATTTATAATGCAACTAGACGATACGATCTGCCAACCTCAAACATGGCGGCAACTGCCTTGAACAGATGGACGGGTGAAGGTTCTTCGAATGACCACCCTAGATTGACGTTTGATGATCAGAATAAAAACTTCGCGAGAAGCTCTGATCTATATGTGGAAGACGGTAGTTTCTTTAGAATTAAGGCGCTCCAGTTAGGGTATAATCTACCTGCGACTGTTGCAGATAAAATTGGTCTAAGTAAAATGAGAATTTACTACAGTGGTACCAACGTATTAACCTTTACTAAATACTCTGGCTTTGATCCGGAGATTGGTTCTGGCTTTGGTGTTGATAGAGGTCTATATCCTCAGGCACGGGTAAATTCAATTGGTTTGAACATCACATTTAAATAATTAAGTCATGAAGAGATTAATTATGAAACAGAACATTTGGGCAACACTTTCTATTGCCGCACTATTGATTTTTGGATCTTGTTCCAAGGACTTTCTAAATACTCGCCCAGTAGGTCGCGTTTTAGAAGTAAACTATTATCAAACTCAAGACCAGGCTTTTGAAGCATTGGTGAGTGTCTATGATGTGCTTCAGTGGAATGACCAGTACGGCTTCTCCATGTTCCGTTTGTTACAAAGCGTAGCCTCTGATGAAACGCATGCAGGTGGTAGTGATGCATCTGATCAGCCTTCATGGGTGGCGTATGACAACTTTACACTTTCACCTAACCTAGGTCCTCAAAGAGGATTTTGGAGAAAGTGTTACAAAGGAATTTACAGAGCAAACCTATATTTAGAGAAGATTGAAGGTATTGACGATGCGTCTGAGTCTTTCAAGGCTCGTACTACCGGTGAAGCTAAATTTCTTCGTGCGAAGTTCTATTTTGATTTGGTACGCTTGTTTGGAAACGTTCCTTACATAGACCATACGCTAGGTGCTTCAGAATACTATACTGTGGAGCAAGTGGGACCAGCGTTAATTTTCCCTTTGATTATTTCAGATCTTGAAGATGCTATAGCTGCATTGCCGTCATCTGTAAGTTCAAATGAGATAGGTAGAGTAACTAAAGGAGCCGCTCAATCATTATTGGCTCGGGCTTATTTATTTCAAAATGACGCTTCAAAAATGAGTGAAGTAGCCGCTCTTTCAGAGTCTGTTATTCAATCAGGTGAGTACGCGTTACTTTCAAGCTTTGGTGAGATTTGGACCAGAGACGGCGAATGGTCGTCAGAAAGTGTATTTGAAATCACATACAGTGAAAACTCCTCAAGTGATTGGGGATCGTTTGGCTGGGGCGGTGGTGAAGGTAATGTGGGTGTCCAATTTGTTGGAATGCGCGATTACAACGGTCCAATTTTCGCTACAGGCTGGGGTTTTTGCCCAGTATCTACCGAACTAGAAGCTGCAATGGATGGCGATCCGCGCTATGGACATACCATTATCGATGTTGCTAATCTACCAGGTTCTGAATATACTCCGGGTTACCAGAACACGGGTTATTTCATGCGCAAGTATGCTCCTATAGCGTCAAGTGTTGCTCCAGATGGAGATCCAGCATTGAATTGGGGTAACAACGTAAGAGAAATTCGTTACTCAGACGTTTTACTCATGGCCGCTGAAGGTTTAGTAAGGTCTGGTGGCTCTGAAGGAACTGCAAGGGCTTATGTGAATCAAGTTCGTAATAGAGTTGGACTACCTGCGATCACTAGTTCAGGATCTCAGTTGTTAGATGATATCTATACAGAACGTAGGTTAGAATTAGCTTGTGAAGGTCACAGATTCTTCGATCTAATTCGTACCGGTCAGGCTGAAAGTGTGTTATCGAGTAAAGGCTTTAGCGCTTCTACTCATACCTATTTGCCTATACCACAGCAAGAAATTGACGCAAGTCAAGATGTTTTAACTCAAAATCCAGGATATTAAAATTATAATCTCATGTTAAAGAATTTAAGTCTTTTAATTATAGTAGCATTGGGTTTCACGGCATGTGAGCCTAACGCAGGAACAAAAACTGAGCTTGGCGCACTTCCGGTTTCAGATTTTTCGTATACCATGGTAGATAGCAATACAATTGCATTGACCTCTGAATCAACGGGTGATCCATTCTTGTTTCAATGGGACATTGATGGCGTAGGCTCTTTTACTGGTGAGAACGTAGAAGTGCTGATCCCGCTAACAGGGACTTACGATATTACACATACAGTTTTTAATCAAGGTGGTCATGCATCCTCTATGGATCAGGTTGAAATTTTGAAAGATGCTGACTTACCATGTGTTGGTGCTATAGAGTATCTAACGGAATGCTCTAGCCGTACTTGGAAATTGGCTCCTGAGGAAGGTGCATGTTGGGTAGCCCCTGATGCAAACGGATTCTGGTGGCAAAACTCAACTGCGGATGTCACAACAAGAAGTTGTTTGTTCAATGATGAATGGGTTTTTCATGAGGATGGAACCATGGAGTATAAAACCAACGGCGATATTTGGGGAGAGTCTTATATGGGCTTTGCAACAGAGGGTTGTTATGCAGAGAATGCGTTAACAGGTACTTTAGCTGCATGGGCCAGCGGTACGCACACTTTCGAAATCATACCAGCTACAGTCGATCATCCAGACCAATTAAGAGTCATAGGCACAGGTGCTTTTATGGGTTTCCCAAAAGCAGCTAATGGACAAGAGGTGTCTTCACCGGTTAATGAGGTGACTTATGACATTCTTTACATGACAGATCAGAATAACAATAGATATATGCAAATTGAGGTTAATTATACCGTTGGTATTTGGCGCTTTAAATTCTACTCAGAGTCATAGATGATTAAAAAAACAGCATATATATCCCTTTTAGGAGCGTGTCTCATAACCTGTTTTTCAGGTTGTGAGACTCCTGCTTTGGCCCAATTAAGCGCCGCAGATCTAGAAATAGACGAGGGAAGCGATAGTTATGTGTTAAATTTCACAGTGTACCTCAATCAAGAGGCAACTAAAGAATTGACCTTCGATTATACAACGATAGAGGTGAACGCCACGGAAGGCGAAGATTTCATGCCTACCTCAGGAACAGTCGTTATTGCTAAGGGTGAAACCGAGGCAATTATCCCTATCACTATTAACGGTGACCAGGATCCTGAGGATACAGAAACGTTCTGGCTGTCTTATTCTAATCCAGTTAATCTCGCTATACCACAGCCCTTTAATCAGATCACATTGATCAATGATGACGGTGCGCAACCCGTGAATGATGCTGGATATACAACGCCGAACAGTTATACAGGCTACACACTTGTCTGGTCTGATGAGTTTGACGGCACACAGCTTAACACCTCGGATTGGAACTATGAAACTGGTGCCGGTGGTTGGGGCAATCAAGAGTCTCAGTATTACCGCAGTGGAACAAAGAATGCTGAAGTTGCTCAGGGTTATCTGAGAATAACCGCGAAGGAGGAGACCTATTTAGGAGCCCCCTTTACGTCAGCCAGATTAACCACCCAGGGAAAACAGTCGTTTAAATATGGCCGTATAGATATCCGAGCGAAGACTCCCTATGGTTCAGGTCTCTGGCCAGCACTTTGGATGTTAGGGGACAACATCTCTTCCGTGGGATGGCCCGCATGCGGTGAATTAGATATTATGGAGCTCATAGGGGGCGACGGTAATAATGACCGAACTGTTCACGGGACTGGGCATTGGAGAGATAATGGTCAGCAAGCCAGTTATGGAAACGCAAGTTCATTAACGACTGGAAAGTACGCTGATGAATTTCACGTCTTTTCTGTCGTTTGGAATCAAAACTCGATCAAGTGGTACAGAGATAACGCGTTATTCAGTACATTGAACACGTCGAGTATATCCGCTTTTCAAGAACAATTCTTTTTTATATTAAATATTGCAGTAGAAGGCGACTGGCCTGGACCTGTAAACCAATCAACAGTATTTCCACAATACATGCTAGTTGATTATATCCGTGTATTTCAATAACAATTATTAACCATAAATATTACTAACCACAAAAAACAATTAACATGAAAAAATTCTACGCTTTAATGATGTTCTGTTTGCCTATGCTTGCATTCACGCAGACTTCAAAAGACGTTACGTTTATCGTTGATATGCGTGACAACACTTCCTCGTACACAACAGTGCACTTGAACGGTGATTTCAACAGCTGGTGTGGTACTTGTAACCCTATGTCTGATGCTGATGGTGATTCAGTATGGACTGTTACATTGCCATTGTCAGTTGATTCTATGGAGTACAAGTTTACTCTAGACGGATGGACAGGTCAAGAAAATTTGACTTCAGGTACTACTTGTACTAAAACTACTGGTGCTTACACCAACCGTTTTGCTGTTTTATCAAATGACACCATCCTTGATGGTGTAGCTTGGGAATCTTGTGATGCAAAAGCAGGAAAGGTATACATGACCTTCCAAGTAAACATGGGATACCAAACAGTCGATACAACAGGTGTCTTCATCGCTGGTGGTGGTAACTTCGGAAATCCAGGTGACAACGAAATGTTGCCTATTGGTGATAGTGTGTATTCATTTACAATGTCTGCTGATACTGGGTTCAACTCTGATTTCACTTTCTCTAACGGCGATGACGCAGGTTGGGGACAGAAAGAAAACATTGTAGGAAAGCCTTGTGCTGTTGCTCCTTATAGTGATCGTACAATTCCTGGTCCTATATACAGCGATTACCGTTTGACTACTTGTTTCGGCGAGTGTACTACTGATGGTAATTGTCCAGTTCCTGCAGTTCCAGTTGACGTTACTTTCCATTCAGATCGTAACTCTGTTGCTGGTACTTTCACAACGGCGTATGTTTCAGGTACAATCAACGGATGGAGCGGTAACGCTAATCCTATGACTGATGATGATGGTGACGGTGTTTACAGTGCAACTATATCGTTGTTACCAGGTAACTACGAGTTCAAGTTCACAGCTGATGACTGGGCTATACAAGAGAACTTGGATCCAGCTACGCTTGATTCTACTTGTACGTTAACTACTGGCGCGTTCACAAACCGTTACATTTCTATTGGCATGGCTGATACAGTTTTACCAATTCAGTGTTGGGAAGAGTGTGGTCCTTGTGCCGGAATAGGTATGGAAGAGGTTACTGCTGACTTTATCGTTAAGCCAAATCCAGCTTCTGACGTATTGTTCATTGAGAACACTACGGGTACTGTTTCAACAGTTTCTGTTTACAACGTAACAGGTGCTAAAGTATTGGCTGATCAAACATTCCAAGCTGAGGCTAGAATGGATGTATCAGCATTGCCACGTGGCATGTACATCGTTCGTATCCAAAATGGATCTACGGAGCGTGTAGTACGCGTTGCATTGAAATAATCACTTACCAAAATGGTTAGTAAGTAAGTGAGGGGGACCCAGTTTTGGGTCCCCTTTTCATTTTGTAAATTCACGAAATGTTTCGACTCCTTCTTCTTTTTGCACTTGCAAGTCCAGCCTTACTGTGGGGACAGAACATTAGTCACGTAGGCCCCTCGGAGGGGCTACTTCATCCTACAGTGTATGACATTGTTCAAGATCCATATGGTTTCGTTTGGATAGGTACCAGGGGAGGTCTATACAGATATAATGAAGGACATGCTAAGGAGTTTTCTTTTTTAGATTCCACTTCTGTTAGGAGATCTAGAAATGTGCAGAGTCTTCTTGTTACACAAGACTCGACGTTATTGATTGGCCTGCAACGGGGGGGAGTTGTGCATTATGACCTCACTACCTTGAGGCCATTTCCCGAAGAATCACTGCCAGCATTGCCTGGCTTACCTACAGTTATAGGGTCTTATGAGGATCGTTTTGAAACTATTTGGCTGGGTACCTCAGGTGATGGGGTTTTTTACTTGCCTAAGGGGCGGAGTGAATGGGTCAAAATTGAGTCTAATGAGTATAATGGTTCCCTCGAATATTGTTTCGAATTTGTAGAGCAGGGAGATACGCTGTGGTTTGCCACTGCAGGTGAACAACTACTGTATTATAAGTATAGCAGCAAGTCCTTGAGCCATATTCCTACGTCACAGAATATGTCATCCTTCAAAAAGGCCATTGATATCCAAGGCGATCGAATGGTTATAGGGATTGGGGATCAAGGTGTATTTGAATTGATTGATGGAGAATTGATTAATTTAAATATCCCTGTAAATAATGCTTTTGATGTAGCCATTAATCATGATGACACGTGGGTTTCAACGGATGGTGACGGTATTTTCGTTGCTCATAGTTCGGGCATTGACGTTTATTCTAAGCAGGATCCTTACAACGAGATATTAACCGATCAATTTTATAATATCCATGAAATTTATGACTCCTATTGGTTTGGAACATTTAACGGTGGTGTAGCGGTTATTCCTAAAGAAAGTAATGAACTAACGAAGCTAAGAAAGCCAGCCTCGTTTACATACTCGAGTATACAAAGCGCTATCAGTATGTCATCTCTCGGTGATCAGTTTTGGGTTGGCTTTGATGGTGACGGCTTGGTACAGTATCAAGGCGATAAAGACAACTTGACACCTATCATCCCATCTGAGAGTTATGTTCCCAAGGTGATCACAGCGTTGCACTCTCAACACTCAAATAGTATTTGGCTAGGATCTTTTACGGAGGGGCTCTTTAAATACGCGGAGAATGGTGAATTGTTAGACCACTACCTACCATATACCCCAACAGCTAGTGGATTGAAACACGCCAGTATTTGGTCATTAGAATCGACATATGGTGACAGTTTATGGGTAGGAACACTCGGAGGACTTCAACTTTTTAACGGAGAATTATTTACAACCCCTTTCAGCGAGGAGCAAATGCGAGGCAGGGTGATCATGGACTTGGAATTTGACGGTGTTGACCTTTGGATCGGTACAGAATTTCATGGACTGTATCGCGTTGACATTCGGGGTGAAATCACCCATTATCCTATAGGTAATCCAATACTCGACCTACTCGCTTTCCAAGACCATTTGATCATAGGTATGGAAGGTGGAGGAATTCTCGCCTTTCATGGCAGCAGCATAGACACTATAGTGTCTGATGAGGATTATATTACCAGTTATGGGTTAACAGAACATGATGGTCTGGCTTATGCAACGACCAGTATAGGCTTATTGAAGTTGACTTACCATGATTCACTAGGCTGGGGAAATGAGGTTATTCAGGAATTAGATGAGTTGCAAATAGGCTTGTTTAATAGGAAGACACTTAGCTCCCATCAGGGAAAACTGATGATTGGAGGCACGAGCGGTATAGCGCAGTTTGAGACAGCAAGCCGAGGCTCTGAACCGACGTCCGATCTGATCATGACTAACGTACTGGTGGATAACCAAGACATTCACAGCGCAATGATTAATAGCTCGCAAGATCGCGTTCCTTTTATCGAAATTTCTCCAGGGACAAATACGCTTCAGTTTTTGTTTGAAGTGATGAGCCCTAATCGGATGAATGGTGTAGAATGCTCGTACAGAATTAAGGAGGCAGGAAATGTTTGGATAAATCTAGCCCCGAACGAGCGTTCTTTTATTGTACGGGAATTACCGCCAGGTAATTACTCTATTGAGGTTACAGCTAAATTCAATAACCAGCAAGGAACATCACTCTTTATACCGGTTAAAATTAATGCTTTCGTTTGGCAACAAAAATGGTTTCAGCTTTCAATAGTTGGTGTAATCTTTTTAATACTCCTGCTATTTATTTGGCTCTACCAAGACAGACAGCTACGCGCGACAAGACTTAAGCTCGTCGAAATAGAGCGTGAACTTCTTGAGGTTAAAGCGACAGACTTAGAGATTAAATCAAAACAACAAAGCTCGGAATTAAGTTTCCAGTTACTCAAAACATCAAGCAGACTAGAGCTATTGAACACGTTCAAGCAGCGTCTGAGTTCTGAATTAAACAAGTCTAATCGTTCACCAGAAACGAACAAGTTGCTTCAAGAGCTTATTCGAGAGATGAATAGGGAGCTTCAAAGTGAAAATTACTGGGATCACTTTGAGCGAAATTATAAGGATTTACACGAAGAATTCTCCCAAGTTGTGATTTCTAAGTATCCAAGTCTTACCAAGGGAGAGATCAGGCTTTGCTACCTGATCAGAGAGAAGATGAATAACAAGGAAATTTCTACAGTTCTCAATGTGAGTCTATCGGCTACGGAGAAGGCGAAATATAGACTTAAGAAAAAAATAGGATTAGAAAAGAATGATGCCTTGGATCGATTTATTCAGGAAATATAGGGTGTGTCTTGGTATTGTCTTGTTAGGCAATGACTGATTTTTTCAATGAAAACATCATATTCGATCTGAAGAAAACAACAAGAATTATGAAGAGTTCAAACTATAAATCCTTCCTCGTCCTCTTATCATTGGTGGTTTTTCAATCCACCGCATGGTCGCAGAATTACGTACATGCTAATGGCAAAGCCATTGTTGAGGGTAACGGTGATACCTTGATCATTCGGGCTATGGGTGTAGGTGGATGGATGGTCCAGGAGGGCTACATGCTACAGACGGCTTCCTTCGCGAGCCCGCAGCACAAGATTAAAGACACGATAGAAGCCTTAATTGGTTCAACAGCAACGGATGCTTTTTATGATGCGTGGTTGACCAACCATTTCAATAAGGCAGACGTGGATTCATTAGCCGCCTGGGGATTCAATGCTGTTCGTATTCCCATGCACTACAACTTATTTACGCTCCCCATTGAAGACGAGCCAATTCAAGGTCAAAACACCTGGCTTACGAAAGGGTTTTATCTTCTTGACTCTGCAGTAGAGTGGAGTAGACAAAACGATATCTATGTAATATTGGATTTGCATGCAGCCCCTGGTGGTCAGGGTTATGATTCTGGAATTAGTGATTACGACCCTACTAAACCATCATTGTGGGAGAGCGCATTCAATAGATCTAAAACAGCGGCACTTTGGAAGAAATTGGCAGAGCGATACGCTACGGATACGGTTATTGCGGGCTATGATTTAATTAATGAGCCCAACTGGAATCTTCCAGGAGGCACAGCCCTTAGGGCGATTTATGAGGACATCACGGATAGTATACGCTCTGTAGATACCAACCATATTATTTTCATAGAAGGGAATTGGTTTGCAAATACGTTCACAGGCCTCACGCCGCCGTGGGACAACAACATGGCTTATTCTCCTCACAAGTATTGGTCTCCAGTAAACAGCACCGCGGATATTCAATACGGCTTAGACTTGCGCGATACATATGGTGTTCCTATATGGTTTGGTGAGACCGGTGAGAATTCTAATGCTTGGTACACTGGTTTGATTGAAATCATGGAGAACAATGGTGTAGGTTGGGCTTGGTGGCCTCTTAAGAAAATCGAGACCATAAATGCTCCGTTGTCTATTACTAAATCAAGCGCTTACCAAGGTCTATTGGATTATTGGAGCGGACAAACCTCTACGCCCCCCAGTGTAGCTTCAGCAACAGCAACATTGATGCAATTAACTACAGATTTAAAGGCAGAGAATTGTACCTACAATCGTGGTGTGATAGATGCTATGTTCCGTCAAATTAACGATACGATTGCATTACCCTGGAAAGACCACTATATCCCCGGAGTAATACACGCTTCAGAATATGACATGGGGCCTATAGGAGTGGCTTATTATGATACAGAGTCCTACCAATTAAATCCTCCATCCTCTTGGAACTCTGGATGGACGTACCGCAACGACGGTGTGGATATCGAAAACTTTTACGACCAAGTGAACGACAATGGCTACAAGGTAGGCTTCATAGACACGGACGACTGGATGAATTATACGGTGAATGTCGCTGAGGACAGTGTTTATACTATAAATGTTCGCCAGGGTTGCAGCGGCTCCACTGGAGGAAATTTTTACTTTGAGGCGGATGGTGTGCGCATCACACCGAATTACTACACTACAAACACAGGAAGTTGGAATATTATGGCGAACAAGGCCATTCCTAATGTCATTCTGTCTAAGAGTGATAGATCAGTTAAATTCGTCGCGAATGGTGGTGGCTTTAATGTAACGAGCTTTGAGTTTATCGCAACAGGAAGCACCTCCTCTATAACGGCAGAATACGTTCATTCTAGAACAAGATCAAGCACCTGGATTGAGGTGCAAACGAACAAGCCTGTTGATACCCTAAACTTAGGAGCCATTTCATCTTATGCCGTTACTGTGAATGGCTCAGCAGTGAGTGTTTTACAGTTAAAACCTAGCCCAAATAATTCTAGGAGCTTTTTGGTTGAAGTGGCCCAAGCGATGACATTCTTAGATGAGATTAAAATCTCCTACAGCGGAACCTCCTTAAAGGCAGTGGACGGAACATTGGTTCAGGGGTTCACACTGGAGTTGGTAGAAAATCTTTTGCCAACGGTTCAGGTCATCCCGGGTAAAATTGAAGCGGAGGCTTATACCTCTATGCAGGGTATTTCCGTTGAGAACACAAGTGACCTTGGTGGTGGACAGAATATTGCATACTTAGACCAAGGTGATTATATCATTTATGATGTGAAGGTGCTTAACAGCAATTCCTATGAAGTCCTGTATAGACATGCTTCTGAAAGTCAAGGTGCGCTACAGCTTCAATTACTAGATACTTCTGGTGCCCTTATTTCTAATTTGCACTACGCTACACTATTGTCTACCGGCGGATGGCAGAATTGGCAGACCACCAGTTTCTCCACAGGACCTTTAACGGCGGGAGATTATAAATTGAAAGTAGATATATTACAAGCACCATTTAATTTGAATTGGTTTGAATTTGTCCCAAGTATAAATATTACTGAAGCAGCCTTAGAGCCTGATCATGGCGGCTTGCGTGTATATCCTAACCCTTCCGTAGATCGTTTAACTGTTCAATATGACTGGGATCCGTCTTTGACGTATGGGATATTTATGTATGATTTAGGGGGAAAGTTATGGTATAAAATGACGGAACAAACGATGCAAGGACCCTTGGAACTTTCCACCTCTAATATTCCTAATGGATCCTATGTGATCACTGTAACTACTGCCGATGGGAAACGTTTTTCAAAACAGGTCTCGATTCTGCATTAAGAAATAAGCGTCAAAATTGGGTTTTATTCAGTTTTGCATGCATGTAGTTTGTCCAATGATTGTCCGGCATTGATCCCTTGGTATAAGCTGGTTATGTTTGAACTTTAGCACTAGACAAGAAAGTCGTAAAGTGACTCCCTGTGGGTCGTAGATTATTTAAAAAGATATCATGAGAAATGTATTATTCCTAGCAGCAAGTCTTTCCATTGTATGGACAAGTTGTTCTTCACCTGAGGCACAATCAGATGATGCTGTAGGTGACTTAATGTCTAAAATGTCTTTAGATGAAAAGGTGGGCGAAATGACGCAGTTAACCATCTGGCCACTTTTAGAAGCAGATGATGATGGGCTACTGATGCCGCAACGTGGAGACAGTACAAAACTCTATGACGCACTTGTAAATCACCATGTAGGTAGTATTTTGAACGTAGAGGCACACGATTATACCGTAGATCAATGGACAGAATTACACAAATTGATTGCAAGCATCTCCTCGTTAAAGCCGAATAAAATACCCGTTCTGTATGGTATAGACGCCATTCATGGTATTAATTATACCAAAGGAGCTACCCTGTATCCACAACAGATTGGTCAAGCCGCCGCTTGGGATACCGTAATGGCAAAGACTATTGGTGAGCAAACGGCTATCGAAACTCGCATATCGGGTATACCATGGGCCTTTTCTCCAGTGCTTGATGTTGCTAGAGATCCAAGGTGGCCAAGATTTTGGGAAACTTACGGAGAAAGCACTGTCTTAGCTTCATGGATGGGAGCCTCTTATACCCGAGGAATGCAGGGAACAGACGCTAAAATTGATGACAATCATATCGCAGTTAGTTTAAAGCACTTCTTGGGATACAGTGCTTCCGTCACTGGAAAAGATCGTACACAGGCTTGGATTGCAGAACGCCAACTAAGAAGGTACTATTTGCCCACATTTGCAGCAGCTATAGATGCTGGAGCTAAAACAGTGATGATCAATAGTGGCGATATCAATGGAATTCCTGTACATGCTAGTAAGGAGATCCTTACTGACATCCTTAGAGGCGAATTAGGTTTTGAAGGTATTGCGGTAACCGATTGGGCCGATATTCACTATCTATTCAACAGACACCGGGTAGCAAAAGATTACAAAGACGCCGTGGCGATGGCAATCAATGCCGGAATAGACATGAGCATGGTGCCTGATGATCTAGATTTTCCAAGATTACTCAAAGAGTGTGTGGAGGAGGGCCTAGTTCCAATGTCCAGAATTAACGAAAGTGTCCGTCGCATCCTACAGGTAAAGATGGACCTCGGGTTATTTGAAGGTAACGTTCGCCCGGATCTGGCGTTATTTAATTGCGATGAACATAAAGCCACCGCGCTCAAGGCAGCTCAAAACTCCTTAGTGCTACTGAAAAACAAGAATGTATTGCCATTGAAAAAGGCCCCACTTGTTACTGGCCCTACTGCCAATAGCCTTATACCACTGAACGGTGCTTGGTCACACAGCTGGCAAGGTGACAATCCAGGCTTAGCTAATACAGGAAAAGTACCAACTATTGCAGAGGCCATGGAAGCCCGTGGAGCGACCTACTACACTTCTGGAGAGGACATCAATGTTTGGGAGCCCACAGGTAGGCTTCGCACGGCTTCATTAAAGGGTGAAACCGTGGTTGTTGCTTTTGGCGAATGGTCTTATTGTGAAGGGGTTGGAGATATAGAGGACATGTTCCTTCCTGCTGCCCAGTATGAAATGATCAAAGACATTAAAGAAAGAGGAGCGACAGTTGTCGGTGTAATGACCGCAGGTCGTCCAAGGAATATTCGTGATGTTGAGCAATACTTTGACGCGTTATTATACGCCCCGTTGCCGGGTGATTTCGGTGGTGAAGCCATTGCGGGTGCGTTATTTGGAGAGTTCAACCCATCAGGAAAGTTGCCATTTACGTTTCCACGTCAGCCTTCTACTCACATCACTTTTGACCACAGGGTTGCAGATGCAATGAGTGTTGCCGCTGGGCCTTCTGGAGACAAAGGGACCGCATCTTTTGGTCCACAGTTTGAGTTTGGACATGGTTTGAGTTATACGTCTTGGACTGTAACTTCTGCGTTAGTGAATGCGGAGGTTAATGAGGAATTGGTTGTGAATATCACCATTTCTAATACAGGGAGCATGTCAGGTAAGCACACGGTTCCTGTTTACTATGAAGATCTCGTGGCCAGTATAGTGCCAAGTGTTAAAAATCTCTGTGCCTTTGCTCAGGTAGATTTAGTACCAGGTGAACAATCTGTCATTGAACTGCGAATTCCACGCGAACGTTTTGCCTTAGTGGATGCCTCTAACAAATGGGTCGTGGAAGAAGGTGATATGAAATTAATGGTGGGTGAGGAAGTTCATGATTTTGTGATCAAGTAATCCTTACCATCTATATCATTACATAAAAACCCCCCATGAGGCAGTGCCACGTGGGGGGTTTTTATGTAAATCAAACATGTTTTATTCTTTTTCAGTGCTGTTCAGCCAAAGAGATTGAAGTCTGAGCTGCTCCTTCGTGGGTGTTTTCATGAATCTAATGTAATGGCTTTTCACTCCAGAAGTTGTCTTTATGGAATAAGGGAGTATTATATCTGCGCCACTACGTTGCACTTCAAGTTGAATGACCTCGTCCTTTGAGACATAACCAAACTCATTTTGAAGCTTGTCGTTATAAGAAGTTAACAGATCACCCTCTTGCAGTCCGATCTCGTCGTTCTTTCCTACTTTTTTTATGGTGTAGCGACCTTTTCTCGCGATGCGGGATCGTTTCACATCGTTATCTTTCAAAGGATCAACGACAATTTCGCCTTTGAAGCTGCGGTCATATTCTATCCCAACTTTACGGAGGTATTCTTTAATAGGCAAGTCCTCTCTCCCTGTGATGTAGCGGTCAAAAAACGTTTGTAATGCAGGGTCTGACATCGATACAAATTCAGCGATAATATCTGAATCCTTGAAGCTCTTGTTAGGCCCGTACTTGTTTCTCAAAGCAAGGATGATGTCGAGTAGGTCTTTTTTACCGTTGGTCAGTTCCATGATACGTATGTCTAACAAAGCGCCCAGGACTGCACCACGTTGGTATACCTGTGGGTATTGTTTTTTATAGGGCTTTTCTAGTACATTTTCACTCATCTCTGTGAACGACATGTCATCGTTAGGAAATTTATCGCTGGTCACGAGTTTCCCACGAAGTAAGGTGCGCACGTATTCTTCTTTGTCAATGACATTGCCTTTTACTTGACTTATGCCTGCGAAGTATTCTGTAATTCCTTCGTAGAGCCATAAGTGTTGGCTCATTTTTGGTTCGATGTAGTTGAAGTTTCCAATTTCCTCACTGTGTAGTCCGAGCGGTGTGAGAATATGAAAGAATTCATGAATACAGACGTCTGCCATGCCCTCTAAGACACTGCTACCTCCAAAGTCAGGCAGGAAATAGACAGAGCTATTGCCATGCTCTAGCGCGCCAAACCCTTTCCCTGCTAACTGGCGAATGACTTTAATGATTTGACCAATGCGAATCTCCGTTCCATTGAACAGGCCTTCAAACTCTGTGTAGTCTTTGATATAGAATATGAAGGCGTAATTCGTAACGGGTAGTTCACCGTCTAGGAAGTTCTCAATGGCACCCATGCTGGTTTTCACGGCATCATAGATATCTCCAGACAGCGCCCTACCATTTTCGGTAAACACGCTGATGGTTACTTTTGCTTCCCCGAGTCTAAAAGAGGTGGTATCTGGCTTACTGACCATAATCGGGCAGTCTAGAAAGTGATGGTAATTCCGGGCATTGAATATCTGGCTGTTTCCATAACGATAGCTTTCCATAGCACTTACTCCATATAAACTAGGGCTCTTTTGAACTTCTAGCGTGATGGGAAGGCTTTCTTGACCTTCGAAGAATCCAAAATAGCCCGCGGCATTTAAGAGAAAATTGCGATGTTCTTGGTTGTTAGTTCCTGCAGGCTCAAACACTTTGTTTTTCCGAACCTTTGAATCGAAGGTGTCTTCTGCCCAATACTCAATTTCCGCAGGTAAACCAATGATCGTATAGGTGTTGCGTTTCTTTTTGACTTTTAAGGCGTTGCCTGAATCATCGTATGCTTTGAAATCATAAATAAACCTGCCATAGTCAAGCGTCGCATAGGTTCCGGGAATTGTAGCAGGAAAATGAAAAGAGTACTCTTCGTCTAGTGTTTTTCCTAGACCTATCATAGAGGCATCAAGGGTAATCTTAACGCGATCGTCTACAACGTTAGTCAGGTCTATCTTATAGGAATGGACACCTGTTTTTTGAGCTGCTGCAAATAAGGGTAGTGCAAGAAAACACAGGTAGATTAAGTTCTTCATGGATAGGTATGGCTAGGTTGAATTTTACTTGTGCTAAGATATTTAAATGTAAAAAGGATTCGAAAAAAAAGAACCCCCCACCGATTTAACGGTGGGGGGTTCAAAACATTTAAACGATTAATTAAGCAGTCGCTTTGTTGTCGCTTATTGCTAGAGCGTAAATCACTAAACCGAAACCGATTTTGTTGATTGCATCAGCAACATTGTAACATAAATTCAATATTTCCGTGTTTGCTTCGATACCTAGGTCCATTCCGAAAAATCCACCTGTTGTACCCAAGATGTAACCGATCGGGTAAATACCCCATCCAATAATAACAAATTTACCTAAAGCCTTATTTGCTTTAGCAACCTGTCCACCTGCGCTGTTTGCAAGCTTGGCAACATCTCCGCGCCATACCATCCATACAATGTAGAAGTAAGCAGCACCAGAAAGTGCACCCCAGAATGCTGACATAGCTTCAGTTGCATAGAATGCTTCACCGATGTAACCAGTAACAAGCATTATTACAGAAGCTCCGATAAGTTTCCAAAGGATTGATTTTGTACCGCCTGCTTTCTTAGTGATAAGATAAAACTCAACACACATCAATGGAACAGTTAAAGTCCAATCTACATAACGCAGGACTACTGGGCTATCTCCTGTAGATGCATAATAGTCACGCATGTAATAATAGTGTACTGCGGCAATACCAGTGATCAATCCACTAACAAGCATTGATGTTTTCCACTCGTCAGAAACTCTACTTCTCTCGAAAAAGAAGAATACTGAAGCTGCTAACATTGCCATGTAACCGGCAAAGAATGTAAACGATACGTAATCGTCTGGTGCGAACCCTAAGGATCCATCTAAAAATAATGACATGTGTTTTGTTTTTAAAAGGTTATAACCTGTCTCTTATACACATCTGACGCTGCCGACGAATAGAGAGGTGTAG
>OJIK01000117.1_pt1 | contig 30119 bp, 20 predicted proteins | sample 1595571 | NCBI WGS metagenome assembly OJIK01 (sample SAMN05416791, study PRJEB24817) | seawater metagenome | isolation source: Sea water | place: Canada:Atlantic | collected 2013-11 | reverse complement strand
ACTACCTTTGTTTAATCACAAAATAGCAATTATTTTAACACATTGCTGTAACACCTATTCTAACTTCTTAATACTGCTTAAAAAACTCCCATATTTGATTATAAGCAACACTCTCTGTTTGTTCGTCGGTAAAGCCATGATCAGTATTTAATGCTGTCAGATATTTTATTTCATGATTATCATCACAATTAGAGAATGTGAATGAATTTAAAACGGTATTTCCCCAATTAAGATCTTCTTGAGTTGCAGTTGAATTGCAGTTGAAATGATTAGCCCAATTAAGAGCACTATTCTGCGCTGACATAAATGTTCCAACAGAACTTGCCCCTCCATTTAAGGGAATTATGCCATCAACTTCTCCGTTAACCTGAAAAACAGAAATTGCTTTAGTAGGTGTTAGATCTCCTGTACTTAAGATTTGTTGACTAAAAAGCGGAGCTATAGCATTGAAATGACTTGTAGATTTCCCTAACAGGTTTACCATCCCCGAACCATTTGAAAAGCCTATGGCGTACGCTTTGGATGTGTCTATTAATGGAGAGGTTACTAATTGGTCGATAATTAAATCTACAAATTCTACATCATCAGCATTAGTAGGTTCAGATCCTAAATTCCAAAACCCGCCATTACTTCCATTATTTGAATGTCCATTGGGAAAAACTCCAATAAATTCTTCAGAATTTATTAGTTCAATTATGTTGTTATTGTACAAGAAATCTTGTCCAGAACCTCCTGCTCCATGAAAAAAGAACACAATTGGATAAGATAATGAACTGTTTAAATTTTGTGGTGTTTTTACATACACTAATCTTGGAACAGAATTCCCGTCAATTGTTTGATTAATCGTCACTTCGTTTGTTCCACCTATTAAATTAAAAATATCTGGTATATCTGTTGCCTTATCGTCTTTGTTACAGCTTTGAATTAAGGTAATACAAAAAGCTATGATAATTATTTTTTTCATTTTAGGCCCTTTTTTTATGTGTTATCACGTTTCGTGTATGATTAGTTGTGGCAAAATATGTATTTAAAAATTAATGCTATACTTTACAACTGGAATCAACCCATTTTGTGTGCCTTTGGTTGTTGCTATTCTGTTGGTTAGTTCGTCAAAGAAATATTCTGGATCAGTTTCATTTAATCTACTTGTTAGATTTTGGATATTGAGACTTAAATTGTGTGTGGTTTTTGTTTTATTCCATTGGTAATTAATGCCCAAATCAAAACGAGAATAAGCTTTTACTTTTTCTGTAAAAGGTGTGGTTGAGTAAACTTCGGTTTGGCCAGCTATAGAAGCCGATTCATCAATTCCGGTAAAACGTTGGCCACCAGCTAATACAAATTTAGCGTTTATGCCAAAGGTTTTATTGCCTGTTGTACCAACTGCAAATTCTTTTCCGCTTAACAAATTAAATACATAATTTCCATTAAATCTCGTGTTTAAATAGTTGCCGTTGCCCACTTTGTATTTAGAATCGTATAATGATAGTGTAGATAAATAATAAAAGCCCTTATTTAAAAAACGTTCTAAGGTAAATTCTATTCCGTAATTTCTTCCTTTACCATCATTAGTTAAAGGCGTATTTACAATATCAAAAACATCAAATACTTGCGAATCTATTGATGAGTAGTCACTTTGCCCACTATTATCAACAGGGACATCAAATAAATTTTGATAGTAGGCTTCTGCCTTAAATCGGGTGTTTTTATTAATACGCCAGTTGTAGCCTAAAACATAATGCAGGGCTTTAGATAATTTTAAATTGGTATTTATAAAATTAGTGTCGGTTGCGTCTTTTAATAGATAAGTATTCAATCGTTCTGCTCTACTATGCAAGCCAGCTCCAAAACTAAGTGAATGTTTATTATTTATTTTGTAATTAAGCCCTAAGCGCGGTTCAATAGCATTGCTATTTGTTTTACCAAAGTGTAAAAAATGAAGACCTGAATTTAAGGTAATGCTTTCTGTCATTCTATATTTCCATTGTACATAACTCTGAAAAATGTTACTATTTCCTTTTATAGCATTGGCTTCAGATTTAAGTGTGCCATCATCAGTTTCGTCTGAAAATTTTAGAGTGGTATTTTCCTTGATATGACTTAAGGTAAAGCCACTTCTTAGGGTGTGTTTGGAATTAAATTTATGATTGATAAAAGAGGATAAACGAAAGGCTTCAATTTTAGAATCAAATAGTTCGGATTCTAAAGGATCAATAATACCATTGTTTTCTACCTGCTCGCTAACTTTTGCATCATCTATGGTATAGGTAATATTTGTTTTTAAATAGGTTTGATCTTGTAAAAAAACACGATGTCCTAAACCTGTAATAAAGGTGCTCACATCGTTTTCTGCTTTGTTTACAAAATTACCAGTCGCAACAGTTCCGTCTTCATCTTCACTTTCACTTTCATTAGTTGTTACTTTATTTTTACCATATAGTCCATACACATTAAATGTTCCAAACTTTTTAGTAGGTAGGTTTATATTGTAGTTTACATCTTGATAATTAAGGTTACCACCTTCGTTTAATTTAACACCAAAATTTTCTAAAAGACCAACAGTAGAATACCTGTAATTAACGAGGTAAGAGGCATCACTTTTTTTACTAAAATACCCTTCGGTAAAAACCCCAACACCTAAAACGCCAGCATCAATAGTGGTTTCTCTTTTTTGGTTATTGCCTTTACGAAAGCGTAAATCAAAAACACCTGCAATACCATTACCATATTCGGCAGGAAAAGCAGAGGTAAAAAAATCGGTTTTATCTAATACGTTAGCACTTAACATACTTACAGAGCCACCAGTTAAGTAAACAAAATGATTTGGGTTTGGTATTTCCACGCCTTCCAATCGCCATAATAAGGTATTAGGTGAATTACCTCTAATTACAATTTCATTGTTTAAATCGTCACCACCTCCTGTAACGCCTGCGAAATTTTGAACTTGCCTTGCTGGGTCGCCTAAAGATGAAGCATATAGATTAGCTTGTTCTGGGTTTAAGGTGCGTGCGCTAACGGTAACAAACTCATTGACGGTTATTTCTTTGCGTTTTTCGGCTACAATCACAACTTCATCTAGCGCTGCAAAACTTTCTACTAAATTAATTTCTAAGACCACTTCTTTTCCTGCGGTTACATTAATATTGGGCAACGTAAAAGTTTCATAACCTACAAACGAAACGATAAGTGTTTGTTTACCAATTGGGACGTCACTTAATGTAAACTTTCCATTTTCATCAGAAATTACACCTAATATTGGATTGCTGTTTTTTACAACAATATTAGCAAAAGGAACGGTTTGTTTTGAATCTTTGTCGGTAATGGTTCCTCTAACGGTTTGTTGCGCTAAGAGCGCCATTGGTAACGTAAGGAATAAAGCATTTAAAAAAAATCTGAACATCATAAGTTTTATTGTTTGGCAAAAAAACGCACAATGTTATTAATTAGTGTTCAACTGGATAAAGTTGAACAACTAAGATTTCTTCAAAAATTACAACTTACTGATTATTAGTGTTTTTATATTGTGTAGGTGTCATTCCAGATTGCTTTTTAAAGAGTGTATTAAAGGTGCTTTTAGAACCAAAACCGCCTTCAAGTGCGATACCTTCTATGCTTAAATGTTGCTTTTTTTGGTTTTTTAAAAGGGCTTTACAATAGTCAAATCTAAAATTATTGATGTAGTTGTAAAAATTTACATTATAATGTGTATTTATAACATATGATACTATGTGTGTTCTACTATTTAATTTATCTGCTAATAGATTTAGAGAAAGATTTTGGTTTAAATATGGCTTCTCTTCTTTCATTACCTTTTCTAAATTATTGACTATTTCAAGCATTAAATGTTCATCAATCAGTCCTTCTTTTTCAACGTCAATTTGTTCAGGAATTTCTTTTTCTGCCAAAACTTTGCCTTGCATTGTTAGGTCGAATATTTCTCTTTGCTGTACGATATGGAAACCACTATAAAATAACATGAAAAATATAGCGATATCTGAAATATTGATTAAGTAATAATGATTTGAGCTAAAATTGAAGACAACTTGAGCAATAAAAATTATTGGGAAAACAAATATTAACTTATACAACCAGTTCAAATCTACACCTTGCGTATTTGCGTGAAACTTTAAAACATTTTTATGATGATTGGCAAGCATTTTTACGACCCAATAAAATACAATTAGTGAATATATATATAAGCCAATAAGAAATATAAAATCCAAAGTATCAATAAAATTTTCTAACGCTAAAGAGTGAGTTTCTGCCCAAATTGAAAACGTCATCAAGATAGCTACAAAAAGAAAAGGTAGAAATAGTAAATAATGCTTTTTTAAGAAATTGGTAGGCGCATGTACAAAATGATATACTGCTATATAAAGGAATGAAGGAATTAGGATTATGGTGTTTTCTAAGATATTAATTACATATAACCACATCCATTTTTCTGAAATATATTCTCCAATATCTGTGGAAATAAAAAGGATAGCTAAAACACCAAAAAGCATAGCTAAGTAGCTGTTTGCATTTTTATTAATTCTGTAACTTTGAGAAAAGGTTACAAAAGTTAGCATTAACGAAGCGCCTATTCGTATAAGAGATAAGTATAAATCCATTTTATTTTTGCGAGATCAGTAGGTTTTTCAAACAATTTAACGTCAAAAATTTTTTATTATTGTTTTTGGTACCTTGTTTAATAACGTGATGTTTTGTATGTGTTACAACGGTTTGTGTAGGCATCAATAGTAAAACTGATGATTTGCTGCAGCTGTAGTCCGTGTCGAGCAACGTGGACTGATCCAAATTCATTTTTCAAAGTATGAAACACGCGCTCAATCATCGAATTTGAGGCGCACGCTCCGTTAAGCAATGATTCCGATATACTCGATTTTCATCAAATAATTTCGTTCAAATAATAAAAGCAAGATTCTCCCAGAATATCCAACACCCCTTAAGAAACACTGAGCTTTACATCTATTTCTTATCCGTAACGGCATCTCTGCAATTACCGCTTTGACATCCAACCAATTATCCCTTCCTTCTAAAACTTCCTCAGGTGTATAGATACCATGTGCCGAATGTGGGCGATTCATGTAAGCATCAATGTAATGCTCAGTCTGTACCTCTCTTATCAGTGAAAGGTGAATAGACACTTGTGAGATACATATCTCAATATTGAAACAAAAGTCTCGATTATAACTAAATAATGCTGGATTCGTAACTAATAAAAGACCATAATAGAGATCTTATTCTTCGAATATGCTAATAACTAACCTCATCTTAACAGAGTAAATAATATCGAAGCATTCCATTTATAAGAAATTACCATTTAACTTGAAACATAATATAGAAGTCTAAACTACAAACCATGGTAAATTCAAAAACCTCCTATAACGATAGAATTCATCTCATTTTAGACAGCATTGAGCTTCGTCCATTTTTTAATATCCAAACGTGGAAAGGGATTTTTTCAGTCATTCAAGAATGGGCTATGATATTAATCGCAGCCTTTCTTTGTGAAACTTATTTTCATTGGAGCATCTATATAATCACCGTTGTCTTTATTGGTGCAAGGTATCTCGCTTTAGGATTATTAATGCATGAGTCTGTTCACGGTTTAATCTCAAAAAACAAAAGGATCAATGACATAGTTGGTGAGGTGTTTTGCGCTTGGCCGGTGATCGTTTCCATGAAATCATATAAAGTAAAACACCTCAAACACCATCAATGTCTAAATACGGATGAAGACCCAGATTATACTGCTAAAACGGATAAGAATTGGCAATTCCCAATGCCCATTAATCGCTTTCTTAAAATCGTCATGAGGCAACTTTCCGGGCTTGGTGTTTTCGAAACTTTTCGAGTGATGTCGGGCAAATCAGTTGCATCGGGCAAACCGAAGTCCAGCAGGAGATACAAGTTCGCTAGAGTTTCCTTCTACATCATTTTCCTTGGTGGGTTTATCTATTTCGATCACGAAATGCTGCTTTTAAAGTACTGGTTCGTTCCCTTCATCTCTTGGACGCAACTCATCAATAGATGGCGACGAATAGCTGAGCATTCAGGTATTGAGCATCAACCCCTAGATATGCAAACGCGAACAACGAAGCACAATTTCATTTCTAGACTCCTACTCTCTCCTAAAAACATTGCGTACCACTGCGAACATCACATGTTTCCCAGTATACCACAATACAACCTTCCAAAGGTTCATGAGAGGCTGGTCAATGATGAAATTGGTAGACAATCTATTTACATTTCAAAAAACTACATAAACGTATTTAATGAATGCATAGAAAAATAAATACTGAACCTTCCCGTCTACCAGTAATTCCAGGAAGAGGACTTGTTGTAAAAAGTGCCATTGAAATGCGTCAAGCCTTTTTAGAGCAGCAAGACATCTCCATCCAGAACATTAAGTATTCCAAGCTGGAACTGAGCGAAATTCAAAACAACATAGAATCGTATATCGGCTCTGTAGAAATCCCTTTAGGAGTGGTCGGTCCAATGTTGTTTAAGGACAAGGCACAAGAAGAATTAGTGTATGCAACCGTGGGTACGCTTGAAGGTGCACTCGTTGCCAGCATGAACAGAGGAGCTAAAGCCATTAGTCACGGGGGAGGTTTTGAGGCTGAAGTTACTTGGCAAAAAATGGTGCGTTCCCCTTTATTTTTATTCGAAACTGAAGAAGAAGCACATACTTTTCAAGCTTTCGTGAAGACGGAAGAGGAGAAAGTGGCCCAACTGATCAAAAAATATTCGAACCATGCAGATTTACGGACTATCGAACGATTCGTTCGAGGTAAGAATGTCCATCTCAAACTCGTTTTTTCAACGGGCGATGCTTCGGGTCAAAACATGACTACAACTTGTTCTTGGCATGCAATTATGCATCTTGTCGATGTGTTTAAAGAAAAATTCGACATATCGCCAATCGACTATGTGATTGAGGGGAATGGTGCCGCAGACAAAAAAATATCCCAATATAATATTACCCATGGACGAGGTATTAGAGTGGTTGCGAATTGCTTCTTGCCTGAAGCTGTCATAAACAAGGTGCTTCGCACGACTTCCGAAAAGATGGAGCGATTTTTCGGCCCGTCGAAATCTTTCGCAGAGGAAGAATCTATGGTAGGTTACAACATCAACGTAGCCAACGCCATTGCTGCATTTTTCGTAGCAACAGGTCAAGACATAGGCTGTGTGCATGAATCTGCAGTTGGTTTTCTGGAACTCGATTGTGTGGAAGGTGGACTAAAACTTCAGCTTACCCTACCTAATCTGGTGGTTGGTACGGTTGGAGGTGGCACTAACTTGAAAATGCAGTCAGAAGCCTTGGATATGATGGGGTGTTTAGGATCAGGTAAAGTAGAGCGATTCGCTAAGCTGATCGCCGGATTTGCCATGGGCTTAGAGATTTCCACCTACGCTGCAATTGTTAGTGGCGAGTTCGCTAAGGCACATGAAAAACTAGGGCGCAATAAACCAGTTCAATGGCTTTTAAAATCCGAATTGACCACAAAATTCTTATCTGAAGTTGCCGGTGAAAGGAACAGTAATAACCTTTTTTCATTTAGAGTTTTAGAAAATGACACATTAGATAATGGCATCTTGACGGTTATAGCGAACCGCACCAGCAAAAAAATGATCGGCTTCATTCCAGTTGAGCGAAATCATGAACTTGAAAATGGTGAGGTTTACTCGGAAAAACTATTACTCAAGTCGAAAGCTTTGGATGTAGAAACCGTTAAGGGATTGCATTTAATGGCCTCATCGATTGATACGGAATTGGCCGACCTAATTAAGAAATACGGCACTCAACTAGAGTACCAAAACGCACATATTAAGGATATAAAAATTTACCAGAAGCTTGCGGAAATTGGTTTCGAGTATATACCACGATTTGAGGGGAGTCTCGTTAATACGAAGCGAGAAATCTACCTCTTTATGCAGGAGTTCCTCGACTATTCGGAACTGCGTATCGTCAACAGCGAGAATAATCCAAATGCATGGAGTGATGCGGATATATCATCTGTGTTATGCGCCTTGAAGGGGTTTCACTCCTCTCTGAGAAACGAGCACTTACCAGAAGTACAAGAATTTGATGCCTCGCGCTACATTCCTCTGTATCGCAAATTATTGGATATCACCATTTTGGAAGGTGGGCACATTATCAATCGCGAGATGCTTCGTAGTATTCAAATGAACCTAGGAAATTGGTCGCGAATTGCAAAGAATATCAAGCTGTCAAAAACCATAATTCACAACGATTTCAATTCACGAAACATCGCTATTAGGAAGAATGGCACGCCTGTTTTTTACGACTTGGAGCTCGCTGTTGTAGATTTTCCGACAAGAGATATCGTAGAGTTTCTAAGCTTCGTTCTACCGCAGGACTTTACCAGAGAAGACCTTGTTCGATATCTCGGGTTTTACAGTGATATAGTCGCTGACCTATCTGAGAACAACCCTTGGTTCGAGGCACTTTGCTATTCCCTAGAGACTTATATCGCGACGCGATTATCTTTTTATGAAGTCGCTGGAGTGATCATGAAATATGATTTCTCGAATCGAGTTTTAAACGTAGCTTTAAAAATGCTCAAAATCTTAAGAGATGAACGTTGATATTCTCTGGCATATTTTAATCATTGCTGTTCCATTGATTCTGAGCAACACCCTTCATATGGTGGTTGTGAAATATAGCCTACTAGAAGAGCTCAATATTCCGATTTCCATTCGTTTATTCGGTCGAAACAAAACCTATCGAGGCTTCCTTTTTCTAACCATTGTAAATGCCTTGATCTTTTTAGCTTTTATTCGATTCATAACCGTTCCTATAGAAATACCTTATTGGTACGGGGCATTGCTTGGGTTTTTTTACCTTTTTTTCGAATTGCCCAATTCTCTTCTCAAGAGATTAGTGAACATTCCACCAGGAGGCACCCATCAACGGTTCAAATACTTTTTTTGGTGGCTAGATAAATCCGACTCCACAATAGGTTTAAGCTTCGTTCACGCCATTATGGGCTTTGTAACATTTGGAGAAGCACTCTGGATGTATTTTCTCTTGCTTTTCATACACATAACAACCACTGTAATCTTAGTTATTTCAGGGATAAAAAAGAGCTTTTAACCGTATGATTACACTACAAGAGTCTCTCTCCCCGTCCGAATTTGGCAACAAGGCGGCTAGCCTATCTCGATTAATTCAATACGGTGAAAACGTACCAAATGGCTTCGTTATTCATAAAGGTTGGTTCGAAGCATTTCAGCAGGAACGGTTAAACATAGACCACTTTAAGGAAGTTCTTGAAAATGCACTTAAATCACTCAATGCGGTTACGCTTATGGTGCGAAGTTCGGCTATTGGGGAAGATTCAGACGAAAACTCATTTGCTGGGCAACTAGAGTCTTACCGCTCCGCTCCTGATCTAAACTCTGTATATGAAAATACACTGAGATGCTGGAAATCGTATAGTTCACAGAGTGTTAAAGCATATGAAAACACCTCTGGTCATCACCTTAAAGGTATGGCTGTAGTCGTACAGGAAATGGTTGATCCAGATTTTGCTGGCGTAGTCTTTACGCGTAGTCCGTTGGCTGATAACGAATTATTGGTCGAATATGTTGCCGGGCATGGAGAGAAATTGGTCAGCGGTGATGTAGAGCCCGAATCCAAGACTTATATTCGAAAGGACCACCACGTACAATGCACTGATTCTGGCGCATTTAAATCTTTAGTAGATATCTGTGTTCGTCTCGAAATCTCCTTTGGCGTGCCTCTGGACATCGAATTCGCGGTTAAGGATGGAATTGTTTATGTTTTGCAAGCAAGACCAATAACTACAGAGGGCAAAGGAGTAACCGTACATTGGTCGAACACGAATGTAAACGAAAATTACCCTAGCGCGATTAGTCCATTGTTATACAGTATTGCACGGGATTCTTACTACCACTATTTCAAAAATCTGTCGAAACTATTCCAGATTCCACAAGAACGTATTCAACGACTCGAATCTTCATTCGCAAATGTTATTGGTGTATTTGGAGGCGGTATGTATTATAACATGTCGAGCATATATAACATTTTTTACAGCTCGCCATTTGCGAAACAATTACTAGGATCGTTCAATAATTTTGTTGGACATAAAGACGAATCCCTGAACGATCAAAAAGTACCATTCATAGAAAAATTTACTTTTGTTCGAAGCGTCATTAAACACAACAGGAAATTAGGTCGTGAAGTGGCACTATTCGAAAATCGCGTTCAAGGATATGTCTTCAAATCCGAGCAAGCCATTTCATTAGATGAATTAAAAACGGCGTTTCACGAGTTTATCGAAATTCGGATGCATAGTTGGTACAAGGCTTCGCTTGCCGATTTTTTTGCCATGCTTCACCACGGACTCTTGGGAAAGCTCTGCTCAAAATTTTATGGAAAGGAAGCTATTGGAATTCATAATCAACTTATTCAGTCTATTCCAAACCTTGTGAGTACCAAACCCGTTTTGCTCATTCACGAAATCTTGAAAATCACTAAAAAAGACGTTATATTATATACTGATTTTCAGGATATGGAGCCTGATCAATTCTGGAAACTTTATGCATCCAAATCCAAAGAATACAAAGCGATTGAATTGATCCATTCCTACCTGGAAAATTGGGGTTTCAGATGTTCGGGCGAACTCATGTTTACGGCTGATAACTTCAGTGATAATCCAGTAGCGTTCATCCAACTTCTCAAACAATATGACGAAATAAATGAACATGATCCCGCTCTTCAAATCGCTGCCACCGCAGACGAAGCAAAGCAAATTAGGCAACGGTTTATTAGGAAGATTTGGACAAAATACGGCATCGTGTTCCCCGTAGCCCTTTTCTTTCATGGACTCGTAGACCTTTCTATCCGGAACGCGATGCGTGGCATAAGTTCTAGGGAACGCGCCCGACTAAAGCAAGCACAACTCTATTACCAATTCAAAAAAGTCATCAGGAAAATTGGCAGCGAACTTCAAAAGCGCAATTTACTTGCGGATTCCAATGACTTACTCTACCTATCCTACATAGAAATCACCGAACTGATAGAATATTCATCAATCTTACCCCAGGCGAACCTAGACCAAATAACTTTACGTAAAAGGCACTATCAGCAAGAGTGCGAAAAATCTTTTCCTGACGAGTTTTTCACCGTAAACGGTCTGGTCGTAAGCACAAAAAATGAAGAGGATTCAAATAGCGAAGATGATCTAATGAAGGGCATGAGTGCTTGCGGTGGAAAAGTGACTGCACGTGCACGTGTCATTGAGTCCATATCCGAGGCATACAAACTGAAAAAAGGGGACATCCTGGTTACCAGACAAACAGATCCAGGTTGGATTGTGGTTTTTCCTCTAATCAGTGGTTTGATTGTGGAACGAGGCGGTATGCTCTCTCACGGCGCAATCGTTTCACGAGAGTTTGGAATTCCTTCCATCGTCGGAGTTCCCAGTGCGACCGCCCGCATAAAAGATGGACAACTCATCCAATTAGATGCTGATACTGGAACCATAAAATTTATTGATGACTGATCTGTTTACATATATGAAAGAACGGATTGTGCTATTGAACTGGGCCGCACTAGCCTATGCACTCGTATGTTTTGCACACGGTTCATTTGCGCTAAACGGTCATCGCTTAGCGGAAAGTGTCGGAGTATTGGCATTCCTTATATTGTTCAGGTTATATGATGATGTTGCCAATTCAAAAATTGATCAACACAAACCCAACAGGTCGTATGCGTTTTCCACCACCGCAGTAAATTTAAAGCGATATTTCTATGCACTATACATAGGATTTACCCTTCTTATTTCCTTCCAGGACGGACTGCAAGCTATTTTGCTCATATCCTTCTTATTTCTATCCGAAATCAGCTATTATTTTCTCTTTCCATTTCGAAAAATCCGTCTCCTTCTTCCGCTTCTCAAATACCCTTTTGCTGTGCTAGCACTTGGCAGCCATGACGCTTACGCAATCTTAGGTCTTTTTCTGATTTTCATGCTAATAGAATACCGCGATGAAGACATCATCAGCAAGATCACCGCTTTGCCCATATTAATCACAGCTTATGCCCTATGCTATTTCATTGATGGGGTTTCGCAAGTCTCGATTATTTTCTTAATTCTTAGTATTGCGGCCTTACTGACTACGCAGAAACAAACTAGGTACCTCCTTCTTTTTCTATACATCCTCACCAACACAGCATTTTAGCATGACAAAATTTGACCCCATATTGAACATCAAGGCCTTTGTAAACCCGGATCATTTTGATTTCGAATCTGTAAACTGTTACCAATGCGGTTCAAACGAAAGTACCTTCTTCTTGAAGGGCGAAGAAGACCTAACAGGAAAGGATGGTGAATTTCAATACGTTAAGTGTAATAATTGCGAATTAGTATACCAAAACCCGAGGATCTCAATTAGCGGAATCAAAGAGTTTTATGATACCGAATATATCGCTCACCGCAAAAAGAAGAATTGGGGAATCCTAACCCCCCTCTATGAACACGCCATGAGCAAGCATGACCGCGAAAAAGAAAAACTCGTACGATCCTATATGACAATCGATAAAAACACACGAGTTTTAGATGTTGGCTGTGCCGTGGGAACATTTTTACTTCATCTCAACAAAAAGTATGAGTGCCAGATAAGTGGTGTCGATTTTAAGGAAAACCTAGATTATCCAGACTTTGAAAAAATCGACTTTCACGAAGGGCTATTCTATGAGCAAGATCTACCCAAGCAATCCTTTGACCTTATCACCATGTGGCACTTCTTCGAGCACGACTACGATCCAAATCAAACCTTAAAATATGCCAAATCATTGCTAAAACCCGGTGGACTATTAATCATCGAAGTGCCGAGACTTGACTCACTCACTTTCAAGCTCTTTAAATCCAAATGGCCCGGCATTCAAGCTCCGCAGCACACAGCACTTTACGATAAAAAAAATCTGGTAAATATTCTTCATAAACACGATTACAAGATCGACCATTACCTTCCCTATGGAGCCTTCCCTGCCTACTTTTACATTTTCACAGGAACTTATTTCAGAACGCTTGGGAAAGGATTGAACTTGGATAAAATAGTTTTCCCATACTTCTTGGGACAATTCCTTTTATCCCCAATCCTGTGGTTCCAGAAAAAACTAAATCTATCTATGCAAACCGTAGTCTGTAGTAAATCATGAAAATCGTATACCAAATAACGGTTACGTTTCTGATACTCGCGATATTCGGGATCGTCTCAACTACCCTACGTCTTGTTTCTTTTGGCGGACTCGTTCCATTCAACCGTAAGGTCCTCACTGTAATTTCGTCAAAACTTATTCTCCGATTCTTAGGGTTCCGTCTTGTACTCCCAAACAAATACACGCTACCTCATCAACCCACATTTATCACATTTAACCATAACTCCTTGCTAGACATCTTCTCGTTAACAGCTCTTGGACTTAACGTGCCATTTTTACTCTCTGAAAAAACCCTTAAACTCATACCCTTAACGTTAACTGCTTTCGGAATGGGCGTCATTTACGTTCCACAGAAAAAACATCCGAAACGCAGAGCTCGGTTTTTTGAGCGGCTTGAAGAACGTCTCCAAAAGAAACCTATGAGTTTTGCAGGATCTTCTGAAGGCGTACATGACTATATTAACGGCATCGCTGAATTCAATAGTGGAGTGTATAGGATGGCCCTGGCTGGAAAGTTAAATATATTACCGATGTTCGTTTATATTCCGAAAAACTACGACAACCTCGATAATTACACATCAGTATCAGGAGGAGTTATGGAAGTATGTACAATGGAATCCGTGTCAATAAAGAATTGGACATCTGAAAATATTGAACAGAAAGTAGTTGAAATGCGACTCAAATTTGTTGAGTTCTATAACATCAAACATAGCACGGAGAGTATATGAAAAAAGTCATCCACAAGCAGCGCCCCTCAAATACCAAGGCACTCGTTTCTCTGGTCATACCATTCACCGAGTTTGGACTAGCTGTGTTGCTTCATACAGCGCTACACTCCCCAATCTCTTATATCCTCTCACAGCTACTTCTCGGTATATTTTTCTTTCAATGTTTTATTCTGCTCCATGAATGCGGTCACATGAGTTTTTTCAAATCTAAATGGGCCAATCAAGGATTTGGCCACGTCATGGGTTTCCTCTCGTTAATCCCCTTTACTTCTTGGGTAGAAATTCATAATCTACACCATAAATGGACAGGGTTCCGAGATAAAGACCCAACTACAGAGGGTACTGTAAATCCTAAATTTTCATCCTTTACAAAAGCACTCGTAAACATCTCCTGGCGACTATACATACCGCTTTTCACGCTTGGCTATAGGTTTGGTAATTATTGGAATCTAGAAAAGATGAAACGTCACCTAAAGTCAAAAAACATACGCAGAATACGGTTGAATATGATAGTACAACTACTACTTTACGCTGGAATCATTGTCCTAGTAAACAAGACATTATTTTTCTATGTACTACCCGCCTATATTTTAAGTTTAATTATAAGCGACCTCGTTATCTTAAGCCAACATTCGCATATTGATATTCCCATTGCAGGAAATACCCCAGTCCGACCAATTCGCTACAGCGATCAAGTTATCTACACGCGCAGCATAACATTCCCGAAATTTATCGCTCACTATTTTCTGTTTAATTTCAACCTACACGAAGCACACCATCAATACCCCTCACTTCCTGCTTATTACCTAGGAAGTGCCATCATTGCAAAATCAAATGCACCTGGGTTTATAGAATACTTAAAGCGCTATAAGTCCCTTTCCGGAATGAATTTTGTTTTCAATACGAAAGACAAATTGAAGACACCCTAGATCCAAGCTTACCAAAAATACACCCGATAACTCGCGAAAATATATCCGTATGTTATACAAAAAGTGCGATAAGCAGGACCGCGATCAGTATCTGAAGAAAAAATAGTGTGATTCCATGAAGGATGCCTTTTTTAGAAATCTTGACCAATTGAGTTAATCGAATCTTAGCACCTATGGCCCCCATGGCAACAATCAGTAACCATTTACCCAAAGTAGACATGGTGTCGTTTATTACCGTTGGTATAACTTGAACCTGTGAAATCAATATCGCAGCTACAAACCAAGCTATAAACATTGGAAATTTGGCCTTGCGTTTGACGTCACTAGAACGCTTCAAAAAGAATAAAATCAGCAGTAAAGGCACCATAAACAAGATCCGGCCCATTTTCACAATCACTGCCCAGTGACCAACATCCTCGCCTAAGGTATGCCCGGATGCCACTACGTGTCCTAACGATTGAAGTGTTCCACCTATCAGCGTAGCACTTTGTAATGTCGAAAAATCTAACGTATGAGCCAGCAATGGTAGACCTACCAAACCCAATAAACCGAGTGCGTTGACAAGACCCAGTGCTAGTCCAGTTTCCTCTTCAGAGGCCTCGATGATAGGCGCAGTAGCAGCTATCGCACTAGATCCACAGATCGCACTGCCTGCTCCGAGCAAATAACTAAACCTATTTGAAGAGGTAAAGACCTTCCCTAATACCCATGATAAAGCAAACGTAGTAAAGACCATGATTACCAAAAGCCACAAAATAGAATTTCCCATCGTTTTTAAGTGAACGGCCTGCAAACCAAATCCACTGAGTACTATAGAGGCTTCAAGAACGTATTTCTCTATAAACTTTAACCCAGGTGCACAGGTGGAATCATTCATAAACGTATTCCCAGCTATGGTACCCAATAGGAGTGCGAGTAACGTGGCGCCGACCATAGGCACGTATTGACCGCTGAACTTCGCTATCAGCGCGATAAGAATCGAAATACCTATACCTGGCGCAAGCGCTACAAATTGTTTTTGCATGGTGCAAAATACATCCGAAAGTTCTATCGGATGTGACCAGAGACACGTTTCACAAAAAACCTTGAGAATACTTAGGTTATAAGCCGTTGAAAAGCAAAAGTTTATATCCACTCTCCAGTCAGAACATAGGGTCTAATTCAACTGCATATAACCCTTCTAGCACATAGTAAGTACTATTTCATCAATCTGTGCATGGTGGACTTCGAAACTGCAAAGTAATTCGCTATTTCTGTTTGGGTACAATAAAGCTCTATTCCTGGAAATCGCTCCTTGACATCAATCCAATAATCTTCTTTATTCATGTGCTTCATCTTGAGTAAACGCAGCTTGCGCATATGAACGAAATAGGCATTGATCTGAATAAGACTCTCCCTAAAACCCTTGTGTTGTGATAAAAATTCTCTGAATGTTGGAAATGAGATTCTATAGGCCGTTGTTGGTGATGAGATAATAGAATCACTAACCGCTGGCCCTCCCCATAACAGACTCTTTTCATCACAGATGAAAATCCCAGGCTCTGTCATGCCATTCAACATTTTGTGACCGTTTTCTAAAAGAATTCTGTCAAAACCAAATCCTGACTGGACGAACCAGAGATAGCACTGTTTTTCACCTACTTCCCAAATATTTTCTCCCGGCAAATAATAGAAGGGACCATCAAAAGCTTCCGCCAAGGAACAGGTGAAGTCTGTAGATTCAGAGATCCCGAGCATTGCGTTCAAACGTTCCTCAATTATAGCTACTCCTTTAATTGGCATGTTGCAAAGCTATTTTTATGTATGTTTTCAACGAGGACATTGAAATGCCGAAAAATATGGACAAATCCTTTCTAGAGATAAGCCCCAGAGCTTTACTATATTTTCTTAACCATTCCACACAGAATGACTTTCTATCTAAGGCAAACTCATTAATATATGACTGGTATTGGTAGGAGCTGTGTAAAGATGATTGAACCATTAATTTAGCAAATAGCGATGCATGTTTATCAGCGTGTTGTCCTTCTAATGGCAAAATGCAAAATACTGCTGGCTCATATAAATGCCATTTCGTTTCCAATTCATTAAAATCTAATTGTATCTCAGTATCATAAATTACATCACCCTCATGATAAAAATGTGAAATGCAGCTATTGTCTTCAAAGACATGTTTTACACCAATAAATCCAGAAACTAAAATCGTAATGCAGTTCTTCAGGTTTATTTCACCAGGCGGTATTAATCCTACATCAAACTTTACAATTCGAATGAATTCATCAAGACGAATATTGCTCATTAACTCTCTATCCACAGGATGAAGAATCTCTGCAATTTTTTTAGTGACTATCGAAATTTCTGACGATGGTATGGTCATTTTGAAACGCTATATGATTGTAATTAATATAGCTAGAAAAAAATAAAGTCATCGCAACATTAAGTACCTGTTTTTCAACGAATTAAATGAATTATAGCAAATCGCATTTAATATTAGATAGGACAAATTGAAACTCGAAGCCAAGAAGAAGAGAAGATATTTGTTCAATAACTAAAAATATCCTCACATGAAAAAAATTCTACTCTCTTTAGTGCTAACATTAAGCACGATCAGTTACGGTCAAGTCTGTACAGTAGATACTGCTGTCCATTCGCTTGCTAGTGTTGGATTCCCTTCTCTTGAATGGTCAGGACTATGGGTAAATGGTGAACTTCCATCTTTTGCTTGTGACAGTACACAGCCCATGATGAATCTATCTGCCGTAGTAGGTCAACCATTTGAGTCAATGCTTACTGGAATGCTTGGAGATACCTTCCCATCAGGAGGGCTGCTTGTTCCAACAACTGAAGTCGCGTTTTTGTACACGACCACATTGCCATCCTGGCTATCATGGACTGCGGCAGATTCGGTTTTCTACCCAGGACCATCTAACAAGACCTGTATCAAACTTTCTGGTACTCCTACTCTAGCAGATACAACCTACTATATTCCCTCCGTTGGTGTAGAAAGTGGATTTTTCACGAGCTGGTATCAAGTCTCAGGAGCGATATTTGGTTTTCCGGCAGTGGATACTAACGGCTTCTGTCACAATATCAGAGTTTTCAAGGACTACACAGATCTTGAAGATCTGCCTCTAGCTACAATGACATTATCCCCCAACCCAGCTAAGGATTATTTGAATCTCTATTTTAACCAAGCAGTTGTAACGGATGAATTGATGGACCAAATCATAGTCTATAATGTAATTGGAAACAGAATAGATATTGACCCTACCTATTTAAGTTCAAATAAAATAGGATTTGATATCAGTACACTTCCTGTAGGTAATTATTGGCTAACCATAGATGTTGAGAAAGGTCTATTACGCAGTCAATTCGTTGTGACACGCTAATGAATCTCTTACAAACCAGTAAGCAAAACTCATTAAGTTTACCCAAGCGCCTTTCGGCGCTTGGGTTATTTCTTATACTTCCATTTTTCACGATGGGACAATTTGCTTTTGAAGGTCCAATTCCTAAAATCACACAAGGATTTGGTGCTTTTGGAAACAACGCCTTCACCAGCGAGTTTTTCCAATTGACTCCAGATTCAACCTATGAATGTTCCGATACATTACGTTGCATCATAACATATCCAACAGGATTAAATTCAACACGCGGAACTGTATTTAGGTTTCCTGGATCTTCCAATACTAACATGACAGATAGTAATTATTGGAAAGAAAGTAAGTTAGATAGAGAATTCGTGGCAAGCTTAGGATACGTTTCTGTAACAATGCAGTATAACAATGCCAACGAATATGGATGCGCCTATTACCTGTTGGATGAAGCCGTTCGTCTCTATTCGAATCTAATAGATACTACAAGAGTTGGATTTCATGGAATTAGTCAAGGTGCAGCAGTAACAAATTGGTTGAGCCTGAAAAAATACACCAATGACGGATGGGGTTCTAATGGTCGATTTGCTTGGCCAGATGCTGGAGCGAGCTTTATTGGCTGGCTAGACAATTGGCCACAAGACATAGACGTACAAAGTGATAGTGGACTAGCCGCAATGCCAGATGATGTACTGTACCTAATGACCTTATCGGATTGGGATCAAGTCCCAGACCCAAGAACGCTCATTGATATGTACAATTTCATGGGGGTCCCCGATTCTAACAAAGAGTTCATGATCATTCGTGGAGACACTGTAAACAGTTATATATACTGGGCGACACATTTCACTTTAAACAGCTATGAAAATGACTCAAATCAGTTTAATGTATATGTTACTAAGCACGACGCATTAGACTATTGGATGGGGACTAGATTACTACACAGTCTAATGGAAGCAGCTTGGAACAATGATAAAACCGCACGTAGAATTTGTATGGGTAATGGAGATACTCTCCAAACAACAATTGCTGGCGGACAAATGCGGGGACCAATAGTTACGGACACTCCTTGGATGAGCATGCTACACTCCTGGAATTCAGGCCTAGGATTTATGGGCGATTGTGAAGCTCCTTGGAACATGCGACAATATGTTACGGCTGATGCCTGCTTCATACTCGATATTCCGGAAGTATCTGCACAGACCGAGGTCAAAATGTATCCCAATCCTGCTCAAACTAATAGACAAATCACATTCGAGAGCAGTGAACGAATAATCTCGATCGTTGTCTTTGATTTACTGGGAATAATTCAACAATCTACAACCGACAGTTCCTTGACACTTGGGCATTCGGGAAACTACATACTTGGAATCACATTCGATTCGGGTAGAAAAACAGCCTTACGACTCACTGTTATCGATTAAATTATACAGACCTATTAATGCACAACGTCTCAATATATGAGGGTGACACATTGATGTCAATAATTTAGCTTTTTTCAATACCCGTTTTCATTCAATTCAATCATCGCCCTCAATACTTGGGCGGTGATTTTTTTGATTCGAATAACGACTAGAGAAGAACAACTATCGCTTAATAATGCGCTGAACTGAAGTATTAATACCATCAGAAAGGAACATTACCCGCAAGCCGGAAGGTCCATTATCCTTTATGGTTCTTCGCTCTAAAGGACCCAAAGATCCTGAGCTAATGAGTTTTCCGGCAAGATTATAAAGGGTATAATCGATAGACTTATTATTTTCATTACTCAATAGGAAGCTTTCAGCAAATGGATTAGGGTACAAAGAGAAGGTCATCTTAGCTAGGGTTTCCTCAAGAGATAACGTTCCATTACTGGCATCTGGAGTTGATGTTAAAAACGAAACCCAGTTGGGTGATGCATCGGTTTCCCTTCCGTAGCTTACGTCCGTCGTTTGAGTGAGGTAAACCATAAAATCGATGGTATCATGGGTGTTTCCATTTTTCTTAAATAGCGCTACCTCTTCCCCAGATTTAGACAATTTAAAATTCGCATGATCATTACCTTTCGTAGTATCACCGGAGGCCCAAACTAATTTAAAATCTCCCGCATTCAGATTTTCAGTTGGAAATTCATATTTAGTTGGAACACCTAAATCATCTGACAAACTGTATTCCCCTAAATCTATAATGGTATTGCTGGCATTATAGAGTTCTATCCAATCCACAAAGTCACCGTTAGCATCAGCAATAACCCCGTCATTACTTGCCATAAATTCGTTAATTACTAGATCGCCTGGAGCTATACCCACGGAGAGTAAATGGTATTCATGCTCTGCTCTGACAGGAGAAAATTTTCCAATCGTAGCATTTTCTGCATAGATGTAGTATTGTTTAAGTGCAGTAGTCATACTCACCTCAGCACCGTAAACTCCATCATTAACTGAACCGTCTCCATGCATGCCGTCATCAAACATTGGAACACGAGAAAACATAGCCTGAACAGAATCTCTTATCCCAAGATAAACGTCATCTTCATCGCTTACCTCGGCAGTTATATAAACCTGTGATCCCAACGAGGGTGTAGCATTTGAGGTAGATACGTTTGTAATGGATGGTTCTATAGCTGTAAAATCAGAACGCGACATTAAATAAGTCGCTCTTGTATTCATTAAATTCTGAATCCCGGGAGCGGAGCCTCCCATAGGACCCGGACCACCACTGTTTACATCCGTTGTGATATTACTCTGGAATTGAGCGTAGGTGGATAGTTTATTAGGATCATTTTGAACTGCAGAATCGATTGTATTGTAAAGTGATTGTGCCTTCAACATATAAGCACCGTTCGAGAAATTCTCATTCACGATTGTTTTGACGTGCGCGAGATACATCTTTTTGTAGGTAGGTATAGCCAATAGTTTCGAAATCAACGGCCAAGCCGCATCTGTACTGTGTAAAAGATGAGACATCTGTTGTTTTGATGTTGTGGAATTAAGATTACTTGAACCCGTCATAGAAAACTTCCCAAACGATTCGTTTAAGTCCCATACTATGGGAGCAAATCTATTGTTATCCATTCTATAGAGGTAATAGTTCTGTTTAAACCCTCCTAGATAACTGTCAAGGTTTACTAATACGTTATCAAAGGCTAACATCCATAGTGCTCTATCAATGTCTAAGATGTCTTCTATAGACGTTGTCGTGTTCTTTAGCGTGTCGGATAGATTGATCAATTGCTGCCAACCGGAAGCTGATTTTAGCTCGTATGCATCATAATAGTCTGTACTGTCTTGACCTAAGTACTCTAAACCTGGTAAATCAACTGTATTTGGACCTGCACCAGCCGGAGGGTTACATTTAATAAATGTGTTATTCTTTGAGTACAGTTTTTCTTTAACAAATGACTTTGTAATAGCTTCGCTACTGGTGTAAAGCCCAATTAAGTTGCCATTGACATAAAGGTTAGCATAGTTACTCTGAGAGGCATCCATGTATTTTCGTGCCACATCATAAGAAAGAACTTCTCTCAAAAAAGAAGGGTCTTTACTGACGTTACTCAGTTTAATATCCTTAAACCCCTGGTAGTTTTGACTTTTATACGTGTCCAATTCTATATGCCAAGGGTTCTTAACTTGATTGGCATTATAAGTACTATTCCCTTTATACTTAACTCCTACTGAATCAAACACAACTCCATTAATGGTAACAGATTGAGCCATGATGTAATTTCCAGCACCTTGCTTCTGTACATCCATAAGTGCATCCCAATTTGATTGGGAGAAAGACACATTGATCGATTGAATAGTCCCTTGGTCGTAAAATGACTGAGCACCTAATGATAACGATATAAAATACCCGAAAAGGGTCAATGCTATTTTCATGGAAGAATTTTAGTTTAGGGTAAGATACGTTCGCTACTCAAAGGTTTAATCCAACACATGAATAGCTCCTTGATAGGTCACTGGTGTGACACTGTAGCTATTAGTCGCTTTAACGTCTATGAAGTACACCCCAGGAGCAACCGGTCTTCCATCAAAATTTCCCTTCCACATAATGCTTGGATCGAAAGACTCAAAGATTAATTGGCCCCAACGATTGAAGATTTTTTGATGAAGCATTTCAGTATTAGATTGCTCAATAAAAAGCTCATCATTAATACCGTCTCCATTGGGCGTCAGAAAATTAGGCACGGAAACAGAAGGGTAAAAGGCAACCTCTCGACATAAGGAATCTACACAGCCTTCTGAGGTGAATAAGTAAGCACAAACATAAAAGGGCTCGCCGGAAACCGTAATAGGTGACCAACCTGCCGCCATTTGACTTGCACTAATGTTACCATTGCTAAATCCTTGCGCCCCTACTTTTATATAAAGACTGTCTTCCATCCCGTTATTGCCTAATCTCGCTTCAAAATGCGCACCTATACCAAGCGTCTCCTGAGGATCCATAATCCACATGCCATTCCATAAACTACCGTTATCACTAACGGTAATTAGACTGTCTAACTGACGCGTGTGCCCCACTCTTACATGAGGCAAGGCCGCTGAGTCTACACAACCATCTAGTGATGAAGTCAACAGGTATCCTGTATAATCACCCGTATCGCGGATGCAATGACTAAAGACCATGTTGCTGTCTACTGTTCCATCCGAAAAAATCCATTGATAATTTAATAAACCCAGCGTATCTAATTGATTTTCAATTGTAAAGCACACGCTATCGCAACCAAATATTGAAGTAGTGTCTAACCGTATTTGTGCATCCGGTTTTGGTGCTAACCAAACGGTATCAAATACCTCACATTGATATTCAAATGAGATATCATCTATTCCAAAGTCGTTCCCGGAACCTGCGCCACTAATGGTGACTAAATTAATAACAGCAGAACCCGATGTAGGTGCTGTAAATGACCTGGACGTTTGTTGCCAGACACCAGTAGAGGTAGGCGTAGAAGCCGTACTGCCAATATTAGTCCCTAATAGTTTTAATTGAATTGAACCTGCAGGTGAAACGAAAGTAAGCATCCACCATTTCATTGTAACCTGAGCTCCTGGAGGCAGGGATACCGTTTGGCGCCAGAGTATTTTGGTACCCGTGGATGATCCATTTACCAGCATATAATTCCCCGTACCAGTAGTGTGATCTCCCCAAGTACCAAAATTAGGATGTACCGCATTAGGGTTTGGCCCCACAGCATAGGTACTTGCATTCCAAATCGAAGTTGCGTTGTAGGTATAGTTAGATAAAAAACCGGTATTGCCTGACGTAAAATTCCCATTAGTCGCCCATTGAAAATTTTGATCTTTCCCTTTAACAACTACATAAGAACTGGTGTCAGTAAGGATCACATAAGGATCGGTACAGGTATCGCAACTCAGTGTTGCGTCATGTGACCATTCATAGGACTGGCTCCCAGATACCGAGAGAAATATAGTGTCACCCACACAGGCCGTTAGCGAGTCATTAGAGACCGTAACGTTGCATTGGGCGTAGGAAGACACTGACCAGAAAAACGGAAAGACTACAGTTAAAAAAAGCTTAACAGGGCGCATGTCCGAATTTAAAGCAATTCTATTGCAATACACTCATGCGCATCTGTATTATTCCTTTGGGAAGTGTTCGTCGTAATAGGTATTCAGAGAAAGATAAAGACTATAGACCATGACAACTAAAATAACAGCAAAAGCCAAGCCCGTTATGGTTGTCGCACTTTGAAGCGTACTTAAACCTCCATAAAGTAATAACACTGAAGCCGTGGCTCCTTCCATAGCTGCCCAAAATATCTTCTGAATCTTTGGTGCATCGTGTCTTCCGCCAGAGGTAAGTGTATCAACAACCATAGACCCACTATCTGAACTCGTGACAAAAAAACTACCGACAAGAAGTATGGCTAGACCAGATGATATAGCAACAAGAGGAAAATGCTCTAATAATTTATAGACAGCCGTTGCAGGGTTGAGGTTTACTGCGTCGGTTAGACTATGATCTCCAGCGAGTTCAAGGAATAGAGCATTACCTCCAAATACACTCATCCAAAGAAAAGTCAACAATGTAGGTACAAGCAAAACTCCCGTAATAAATTCTCTTATGGTACGTCCCTTGGATACCCTAGCGATAAATATTCCTACAAAAGGTGACCAAGCGATCCACCAGGCATAATAGAACACGGTCCAACTGTTTTGCCATTTCGTATCGTTAGTTACACCCTGGTAACTCTCCGTCCAAAAACCGAGCTTGAAAAAGTTATCTATATAGTAACCAATATTTTGTACAAAACTCTCCAGTAGATAAGCAGTAGGACCGATAATAAGCACAAAAATCAATAAGATTATTGCCAAGCCTAAATTCAGTTCACTTAACCTTCGTATCCCTTTGTCTAAACCTGCTAACAGGGATGCTGTTGCTAGAGCAGTGATGAAAGCAATGATGGCTATTTGAGCTGTATTACTGTACTCTATTCCGAATAAATATTCTAACCCTGCATTCACAGATTGAGCACCCATTCCTAATGACGTGGCTAAACCTACTATGGTAGCAATGACAGATATAATGTCTATTAAATCACCCCATCTTCCATAGATTCTATCACCCAAGAGCGGGTAAAATATACTTCTTATGGTGAGCGGTAATTTCATGTTAAAGGTGAAAAACGCCAATGCTAGACCAACTACAGTATAAATAGCCCAAGCATGCACGCCGTAATGCAAAAAAGTAATACCCATTGCACTTTTTGCTGCCGCAATAGTATCCGTATTATCCACAAAAGGATTGTCATTAAAATGATATATAGGTTCAGCTACACCCCAAAATATCAATCCAATACCCATACCCGCAGAAAACAACATAGCAAACCAAGACCCTCGAGAGAAGTCAGGTTTTGCTCCCTTTCCTCCCAACCTGATTTTACCAAATTTACTGCTGGCGACAAAAACCAAAAAGAACAAGACAACATTAACCAATAATATAAAGAACCAACCAGTCGCATTGCTGATTTGAATTTGAACTGATGCAAACCACTCCTCCATGGGCTCACCAACAATAACAGTAGTGGTAATACCTATCAGCAGAATAGCCAAAGACCCTAAAAAAACTGGCGGATTGATGGCTGCTCCGAACAACGTTTTCTTATCACTTCTTAAAGGTTCACTCATTGATCACTTTTTAATAGTAAACCACGGTGTACTGGAGTACACCGTGGTTCAATTGATTAAAACTAATTCGTAAGGAATTACAGGTTAACTACCCACATTTTTGTGTTCTGGGTATTGCCTCCCATTACAGAAATGGCGTCAAAGTAGTTACCTGGATTCAAACTGGCTTCATTACCTGGGTAGAGAAAGCGCATTGGCATCACATCACCATTTGTATTTGAACAAGGCGCTGAGATGAATGGGAGGTTAGCCCAATCCCCACTTTCTTGAGTATACCAGCGTCTTACCTCGAAATAGTTATCAAGTCCTGTAAAGAACATAGCCAACCATTTCTGCTCACGAATACTATTGATACTGTTATCGTAAGCAGCTCCAGAATTTGCCATGTAATCTGCAAAATCGGTCCAACCCGTCATAGCGAAGTCTGCACCATAGTATTCCATAGAAGCTTCAACAGCACTGGCATGGTGTGTCGCAGCATCGTCTGTAATCCAGCCGTTGTGTGCTGCTTCTGCGAGTAAGAATTGTTGCTCTGCATAAGTCATTATAATACCTTCTGCCATAGTACCTGCTTGATCATGTCCAGGATAATTGTAGTAAGCATAACCTAGGCGTGAACCATTCTTGTCACATGAGGCACTAATTGCAGTACTTCCATTATCTGCACCCTTATAAGTAGCAGTGATAGAAGGGTCCGCAAAGACTGTCGATGCATTGCTTGGACGTGCGTAAACGAACATTCTAGGATCATTCAAGCTGTCTAAAGCAGCATGGGCATTAGTACTAATAGCAACTGCATCGAAATCACCTTGCTTCAAAGGAACCAATGGGTATTCGTTCGGAAAGTTACCGGTGTAGGTAAGTATTCCGTTGTCAGCGTTGCTCTCCATAAGCGATTCGTTCGCAACAATAGCGGCAAAATCAGCGCTTACGTTTTGCTTCTCCGATATGTACATAAGTAGTCGGAGGCGCAATGCATTTGCCAGTTTTTTCCATTTAGCGGCATCGCCGTTAAAGAGTATATCACCTTGAATAGAACCACCGTTACCGAGCAATTGAACTGCCTCAGCTAGCTCTTCTAACAGTCCGTCTGTACCAGTAATGATTTGTTCTTGCGTATCGTATGCCGGAAACCAATTGGCATCAGTTGAGCCAGTAATAGCCTCTGAATACGGAATATCTCCATAGGCTAGGGTTAGTGTAGAAAACACCCAGCTTTTCATCACCTTAGCCGCACCTTCCATTTGTGCATTACCAGCTTCTGCTGCTACGCGTTCTGCCTCAATAATATTACCGAGACTCGCATAGTTTTGATTCCATGTATTTGGGAAAGCATTCCAGCTGTATTCGCCAATAACTGCGCGCAGTGTTTTTGCCGCAAGTTGTGAAGCAACATTCCCTAATAAATAGCTTTGTGTTACAGAGGTACTTACGCTTGAACGTAAACCTTCCGTAAACAAAACACCAGCATCTACATTAGAGGGCTCGTTAGGGTTCTCGTTAATAGATGATAATTTCTCGCAACTTTGAAAACTAAGACCCGCCATTGCGATGAGCGCGCCTACAAAAAATGATTTTTTCATTGTTAGAGTCTTAAAGATTTGCATTAATAGAGAAACCGAAGCTTCTTAGTGAAGGCATTGAGGTACTCTCATACCCATTCACGAACAGTCCATTTCTTATAGAATAAGTCTCTGGATCAATGGTCGGTACCTTAGTGAATAAAAGAAGATTACGTCCAACAAAGCTTACAGTAAGGCCTTTTAGCCCTGTGTTGGTAAGCTTGTCAGCAGGTACGGTGTAAGCGACACTCAGTTCACGAAGCTTGAGGTAAGAGGCATCGAACGTTGACGGCTCTATGTTATCTCTACTCCAAACGTTACCGTAGTATTTGTAATAGTAATCACGGATAGGCACAGATACTGTGTTCTCTACTAAATTTCCACTAGCGTCGTACATGACTCCTGAACCAACTACGCCACCTGCTTGATCAAGGTTGTATAATGGTTCACCATTGCCGTCGTAGGTAACATCGTAGATCACACGACCATCAATGGCATTCATGTCAAGATGCGGATCGTTGTCGTTTACGAGATTACCTGCTGTGTTGTGTAAGGTATGTGAACGCGAGTAGATCAATCCACCGATCTGACCGTCGAATAGAATATTTGCTTGCCAGTTACCTACTGAGAAACTGTTCATCCATCCAATACGTGCTTTTGGCTGGTAAGAACCTATCGTACTTTTTTCTTCGCTTACCATTGGTAACCCATCTTGATGGATGATGTTATCATTCTCATCACGCATGAAGGTTAATCCTTTAAGTTGGCCTAGAAGTTCACCTTCTACAGCAACGTATTCTAAGCCCACAGTTCCACCATCATTAGGGAACATACTTGCAACGATAGGATAACCTCCGCTAACACCGTCAGGTAGTTCAGTCACTACAGCACGATTCGCACCAAGGTTGATGCGCGAATGCCAGGTCAGTTTATCGTTTTTAACGATATCCCCGAATAATTGGAGTTCAATACCTCTGTTACGAATAGCGCCGCCGTTCGCAAGTCTACTGGTACGTCCAGTAGAAGTGGCTACAGGTAGGTAAATGATCTGATCTTTAGTAGTCATGTCATAAACGGCTAAATCCACACCAAAGCGCCCTTTAGCGAAGCGCGCGTCAATACCAAACTCGCTTGAATTGGTACGTTCTGGACGCAGGTTAGGGTTCGTCGCGAATGTATTGACACCAAAGGCTGGATAACCGCCAAACATTGCAGCCGGGCTGTAGGTGTTATTCAAAAGATAGGGATCAGTATCTGAACCTACGGCAGCAACTGCAGCGCGAAGCTTCAAGAAGCTGATTGAGCCTAAATCTGCCATTTCAGAAACGATCATTGAAGCGGAAGCCGCCGGGTAGAAGTAACTGTTATTGGCCGTAGGTAACGTGGAAGACCAGTCGTTACGAGCACTTAGATCTAAGTAGTACGTGCTTTTGTAGGCAAAAGAAGCCAAACCAAACAGTGAGCGAATTGCCTTACGCGCATACCGGCTTTCAGTTTGCACGTTTGAGCGGTTATTCGTTAATGTGAAAACACCAGGCTGAAGAAGCTGTGGGTTATTCGCAACAAGCGATGAGCTCTGCTGCATCATAAGGTTTCCACCAATTTTAGCATCGATCCGTAAATCTTTTTGCTCCATTGGTGCAGCATTTGCCCAAGATAAAAGTGCCTCTGTATTATTCTCACTAAAAGAAAGACGGTCTTCGCGGTAGCTACCGAAAAGTACTTTTTTCGTAGAAGTAGCTCTGCGGTACTGGCGAATATCATTCTTCATATCCTGACCTGAACGAAGGCGTATGTTCATACGATCGTTAATGTGATAAGTCGCATTGATATCTCCTAAAAGACGCGATGCGTTGAAACTGTTTGTGTTTTCATTAACAATAAGAAACGGGTTATTTCCCCAAAGTTCCTCAACGTAAGATTGCTGAACATTATCTTGCCCGGGCTTCCATATATCGCGCAAATCATCGATTGGCGTATTACGTGGTATCCAAAGAAAAGAATACATTACAGAAGAACTTTCATCGTACCCAGCGTTTGGTACATTGTCTGAACCCGAGCCTACATACATCGCGTTTGCTCTGAACTCTAAGCGATTATTAAAGAGTTTTTTACCCATTGACGTTTGAAGCGTATTCCGATTCAAGTCAGTGTTAGGTACAATACCTCGTCTGTTAAGCTGAGTTCCCGAAAATCTGAAATCGCCATTTTCATCCGCATGAGAAATACTCACGTTGTTGTTGGTGCTTACTCCTGTTTGGAAGAAGTTTCGCATGTTGTCAGGAGCAGCTTCGAAAGGCACTGCGTCACCGTCAGAGTTAAACACTTTTACATTTTGGCCATTCGTACGTGGTCCCCAGTTTTCACCGAAGGCATCGTAGTAATCACCCGTATATGTAGATCCATCGTTGTAGCTGTATTTACCTCCACCACCGTTACCAAACTGGTCTTGGAAGTTGGGCAATTTTAAAGGGGTTTCAAGCACTGTGTTAGAATTTACACTTACGCCCCAGCCTTTGCTGTTTTTACCCGTTTTGGTGGTCACGTATATAACACCGTTTGCGGCACGCGAACCGTATAAGGCAGCTGCAGCTGGACCCTTCAAGACAGAAATATTTTCAATATCAAAAGAATTGATAATCTGCGCACCATTACCGAAGTCAATGGTAGAAGAGCCGTTCAGACCATCTCCTGGAGAAAATAAACCATTGGTGATGGGAACACCGTTCACAATAAAGAGGGCTTGACTGTTTCCGTTCAACGACGTTTGTCCACGAATGGTCACGTTTGAAGAAGCAGTAGGACCTGATGAACCGCTAGTAACATAAACTCCGGCAAGCTTTCCGCTGAGGTTGTCAACGGCATTTGCTGCCGGTACAGAGGCAATGTCTTTACTTTTTAGCCCTTGAACGGCATATCCTAAGGCGCGCTCTTCACGTGACACCCCCAAGGCGGTAATGACTACTTCTTCTAATTGGATCTCTGACGGAGTCAAAGTCACATTTAAGATAGATTTGCCCGAGACGTCAACGGTCTGCGTTTTAAATCCGAAATAACTGAAGACCAATTTTGTCTGGCCATTATACAATGCAATGTTGTACTGGCCCATGGCATCAGTTAACGTTCCTTCTTGACCATTTAAAACAGTAACTGAAGCACCTATTACCTGTCTCTTAT
>OJIK01000110.1_pt1 | contig 30559 bp, 26 predicted proteins | sample 1595571 | NCBI WGS metagenome assembly OJIK01 (sample SAMN05416791, study PRJEB24817) | seawater metagenome | isolation source: Sea water | place: Canada:Atlantic | collected 2013-11 | reverse complement strand
CTAACACATGTATTTTAAGCCGTTTAAATAAGGAAGAAAAGGAGTAAAAGTTCCTATTATCCGGAAATAAAGAACCGTAAACTAGAACTTTGTGCATCATATAAACAGTTGCCATTCATAGGCGGAACGAACTCAAAACATAAAGAAAAAGTAAATTATGGATAAAAAAAAGGAAAATAATGGAAGTTTGATTTCAAGTATTGGAGTATTATTTACAATAATTGGAATGACATTATTAGCAATGAAAACTTCAGCAATACTTTATCTATCTTGTACAATAATCGGTTTAATTTTAGCTGCTTATGGAGTTTTTCTAATGTTAAAAAAACTGGATAATTAAAAGAAATAAGGAAAAATTATTTAGTTTTTAAAAGTTTCCTGAATTTGAAAACAAAAACCGAACTAAATGTTGAATTTAGCAAGATGCGGAATTGCTCAGTAAATCGGAATTAAAAAATATTGTGGAATATAACACTCATTGAATTTACTCAACTGAAACAAATCGTAAAAAATATAAAATGAAAAAGTATAGTAAAATGGTTTTAATAATAGTTGTTGCGCTTTTTTTTATAGAAATAAGTTACTATTTTTTTAAAGGATTTTTTTTCCATATACTTCAAATTAACATCGATATTTATTGAAAATAATAGAATTTAATCAAATCCTTAAAATTGTAAAAATAAATTTGATGGAATAATTTGAATTCTGAAAAAAACAACGAAATGGCAATACCGTATATAATTTATTGCTGGCTTCTTATCTACTTACGAAAGTCCTCGCGGACTTTCTTGGTCGGTAATTATTTACCAAATTAGTTGCTTGAAACACGCAACAAATCATATACAACAACGTTGGCAATAATTAAGACGAAAATTGCGGAATACAATTAAGAGTTGTGTTTAATGTAACTCAAAGAACCAATATAATAAAAAGAAATACCTGAAATTTAAAATCTTTAACAGATGTACACAAAAAAAGTATATAACATTAAGACTATGTTAAAATGGACTCGTTACGAGACCTTTTTATTTATAACCATTATTACATTATTTGTAGGCCTTTACTATTTTTTAGATTTAGAATGGCTAAAAATACCTTGGACACCATTGGCATTAATAGGCACTGCTGTTTCTTTTGTAATTGGTTTTCAGAATAACTCTGCATACGGAAGAATATGGGAGGCTAGACAAATATGGGGAGGTATTGTAAATAATTCTAAAACTTTTGGAATGTTTGTTCAAGATATGATTAGTAATGAACATGCTACAGAAAAACTTTCAAAAGAAGAATTACAAAAAGAAATAAAAACACTAACCTATAGACATATTGCTTGGATGACAGCTTTAAGACACGCTATGAGAGCGTCTAAACCTTGGGAAACTGTAATACACGAAAAAGCAAATAAAGAATTAATTAAAAAGATTGGTTTTGCGCCCCCTGAATGGAGTTCAAATGTCTTAGATGATATGAAACCTTATCTTTCAAAACAAGATTTAGACTATACAATGAATAAAAAGAATAAGCAAACCGCATTACTTTATTTGCAATCTCACCACCTCAAAGAACTAAAAGAAAAAGGAATTCTTTGGGAGTTTTCTTTTTTAGAATTAGAAGGCGTTTTAAAAGAGATGTTTACCTTACAGGGTAAATCTGAGCGGATTAAAAACTTCCCGTATCCAAGACAATTTGCTACTTTAAATCATTATTTTATGTGGATTTTTGTATTACTATTGCCTTTAGGGCTTGTTCCACAATTTGGTGAAATAGGACAAGAAATGAGTCTCACACACCCCACTGTTGGGTCTCTTTTTATTTGGTTTTCTATTCCTTTTTATGTTATTGTAGCTTGGATATTTCACACAATGGAAAAAATTGGTAGAACCGGAGAAAATCCGTTTGAAGGTTCTGCAAATGATGTTCCTATTTCTACTATTTCTCGCGGAATAGAAATTGATTTGAGACAGAATTTAGGAGAATCATTAGATGATATTCCAAAGGAATTCCCAATGATTTTTGATACTCAGATGTAAAAATAGAGATACAAAAAAATTAAAACTTGTCTTAAGAAATACGTTTCTTCAAAACGGTGGTTAATAGTGGCCCTATAACCCGAAATACAAGATTTTTTTATTTTATACCATAAAGCTTCAAGTGTTTTTTCATTATTGGTTTAAAAATAAAAGGAAAATAAGACAGCATTAACATCATTGGATAACCAAAAGGTAACATAGGGCTATCTTTTTTTGATTCAAGAAGTTGAAAAGGCTTTGCACCCATATGATGATGATCTGAATGTCTTGTTAACTCGAACAACAACACTCTTCCAATTAAATGATCTGAATTCCAAGAATGCTTAGGTTGTACTCTTTCATACCTTCCATTTTCTTGTTTTTTTCTTCTTAAACCGTAATGGGCAAAATAATTTTGAGCCTCTAAGACGGAAATCCCATAAATACCAGTAATACCATAAATTAGCATCGTATTAAAATTAAAGAAAAAATAAATTGTAGTAAGAAATAGCAGAGGGATTAATGTATAAATAATCATTGGATTTATTAATTTATTCTTTCCAAGAGCTGTTAATCTTTTAGACTCCAATTTCCAAGTTTTAAAATAGCCTCCTATCTGAGATCTTAAAGCAAAATAATAAAAATTATCACCTTGTTTAGCAGATGAAAAATCTTCTGGCGTTCCAACATCTCTATGATGGCCACTATTATGATACGTTACAAAATGATTTTGAATTGAAGTAGTTAGCATAACATGTGCTAAAAACATTTTAAACGGATGGTTGATTTTATGACCTAATTCATGACCAACATTGATGCCATTTACACCTAGAATTGTACCCATCATAAGCACACATGCTATTAAATCTAAGGTAGATATATTAGCATTAGAAACTGTAATTAAAAAACTATAAATAACAAAAAGATGCAATGGAACTAATAAATACAAGGTTAGGTCAAAGAAATAAGATTCTTTAGCTAATTCTTTTTCTACCTTATTCAGATTATAAGAGCTAAGAGGTAGTATTTGTTCTAAAATTGGAACTAAAACATATAAAAAAAACAAACCAAAAAAAGCATAAATACCGGTAGATTTAAATGTAAATAGACCAAATAAAGGAATTAAATATGCACCAAAATATTTAAATTTTCTCATTTATTTTATATTTTTATATTAATTAATCGTACTAATAATACAATTATAGTTCTATTTTGTCGAAAAAAAAAGAAAAAACTAAATAAGTATAAATAGTAATGGTACAAAAATAATCTTTATTTTTATCCTCTAATTAGTTTTAATGGGAAGAAAATCAATTGATAGAAGTCGAAAAAACACCACTAATAAAGTAAATAAGTGGTTAGAAATATTGCTATTAAACTTACAGAATAAAGATATTGAGAAACTAACAATGGATGATTTTGCGATACTTGCAAAAAAAAGTAAATCTACTATTTACAGCTACTTTCAAAGTAAAGAAGAAATTTTATTAGCAGCATGTAAAACAAAAGTAGATGCTTTATCTAATTCTGTATTTAATATTATTGAACAAGATTTAGAAACCGTAGAACTATATGAGTTACTGGTAAAAACATTCGCTGAGGGTACTTCTAGTATCTCTATTTCTTTTTTGCAAAGTATTAAAAAAAGTTACCCAACCTCTTGGTCGGTTATAGAGGTATTTACCGATAATTATATAAATTTATTAAGAGAACAATATAAAAAAGGAATTGAAAAAGGAATTTTTAATACTATTTCTATAGATTTATTGAGTCAGCTAGACAAAATTTTTGTGTTGCAAGTGGTTACAAATCCAACTATTTTTAATGATAAAGAATATTCAGTAAGTGAATTAATTACCCAATACTTAAATTTAAGACTTACTGGCTTATTAAAGAAATAATAATTAGGGAATTTAATTCCATAGAACTACAAATAAACGTTCAAGAGATAGGATGTTTTAATTTCGTAAACAAAGACTGCTAGATATAATTTAAGTTTGAATATAATTAAAGGATTCCCATAGATATAAATGTATCATTCCCTTATATACATAAGCATTAAGCTAATTTAGGGTCTACAGATTTTCTCAAAAGTTTTAAAGTTTAAATTTTCGATATTTACAATCAAATTCATATGCTAACAGGAAATTATTATAAAAATATACTTTTATAGAAATCTCTACTGATTTAGCACAAATAATGAAAAAGAAAAGTGAAACTATAAAAAAAATTACAGAATCGGTTATTAAAAACAGAAGTACAGAAATGACAAAGTAATTAGACGTTACAGTGAACCTTTTAAATTAAAAATTTCATCCAAACTTAGTATGGAAAGCACACAAAAGATGAACATTGGAACTGCATAAAAAAAGCACTCTAAAAACTAAAAATTTCGATATTGTTTAGTTTCCTCAAAAACATGATCTAGAATTTTTTGATCTACTACATCAAAAACCAAGTTTTTACGTTTCATTACTGCAGTAACAACTTCAGAAACTTTATTCATTTGAAAGGTTTCATACCCTGCTGCACCTCCCCAGCTAAAAGAAGGGGTAAAATTTCTTGGAAATCCGCTTCCAAAAAGATTTGCACTTACACCAACTACTGTTCCTGTATTAAACATAGTGCTAATAGCACATTTAGAATGATCTCCCATCATTAAACCACAAAACTGCAATCCTGTTTTTGCAAAACGCTCGGTTTCATAATTCCATAATTTTACTTCAGAATAGTTGTTTTTTAAATTCGAATTATTGGTACCCGCTCCTAAATTACACCACTCACCTATCACAGAGTTTCCTAAATAACCGTCATGGCCTTTGCTAGAATACCCAAAAATAACAGAATTGCTTATCTCACCTCCTACTTTAGAAAAAGGCCCTATGGTAGTATCTTTATAAATTTTTGTACCCATTTTAACAACGGCATTTTCGCACATTGCAAAAGGCCCTCTAATAGAAGAGTTTTCCATAATTAAAGCATCTTTGCCAATATAAATAGGCCCTTCTGATGCGTTTAAAGTAGAAAACAAAATTTGTGCGCCTTCTTCAATAAAAATATTTCCTGGGTTTATAACTTGTATTCCTGCTGGTATGGTTTCAGAAGTTCTTTCTTCTGTAATTAAATCAAAATCTTGCTGAATTGCTTTACCATTGTGCGTAAAAATATCTGAAGTATTTTTAACTTGAATCAATTCTTCATCAAATTCTATTTGGGTATAAGTATCAAAATCTACCTCTTCTTGGCTTTGTGTTGTATGAAATGCCAATACGTCTTCACCTTTAAAAATAGCTTCATTTTTGGAAAGGGTTTTTACCTTTTCTACCAAAGATTCCGTAGGACAAAAAGAAGCATTTATGAGAATATTCTCTTCCATTTCTACCATTGGATATTTTTCTTCTAAATAATCTGCGGTAATTGTAGTGGTAGTTAAACCAAGATGTTTCTCCCATTTTTCTCTAATGGTTAAAATTCCGATTCTAATATCTGCAACGGGTTTTGTATATGTAAATGGCAATAGTGTATCTCTAACATCACTATCAAATAAGATATAATTCATGCTTTTTTTTTCTTGTACCACAAATCTACTTTAAAATGCCCACAAAAAAAACCAATTGCTATAAATACAATTGGTTTTCTAACATTAAAAATTATAGGGTACTTAATTTTTAATAAATTTCTGACTTCCGATTTGATCTGCTGTAAAAACTTTTAAAATATAAATACCTTTACTTAAAGCATTCACATCCATTTTGTTATTAATACGCGTCACTTTTTTAGAAAGCGCCAATCTACCTAAAGAATCATAAAATTCTACCGTAGCATTTTCAGCTCCAGAAGGCAATTGAATACGTACCTTATCTGATGCCGGGTTTGGAAACATTTCAAAGTTTAAACGTCTTGCTTCTGAGGTACTTAAAGTCCCTTCTGCAACTACAGTTACAGTTCCTTTCATATTACCTGCATGTGGATCACAAACATAGTCAGTTGAGCCTACTTGATTAAAAGTATATGTAAAAGTATTACCTGCACCTGTTAAATAGCCACTGTCAATTGATTCTGTTCCTGAAGTAGCTCTTAAATTATGTGTCCCTGAACCCCAAGTCCAGATGATAATATCTCCCTGCTCTATAGTTATACTTTGGTTGTTACTACTTCCATCATTTGCCCAACCAAGATTGTGTGTTGTCTGCGCAACTATGCCCACAGCAAACATTAAAAATAAAATAAAAGGTAATTTTTTAGTCATAATTTTAATTTTTTTATAAAAATAATTAATAATGTTTATATTTCAAAATAATACTTGTTAAATCTTTTTTAATTAATGTTAAACAGTCTTTTATTTATAAACTTATGAAAACAAATAAACAGTATTCCAATGACCAAAATTTCTTTAAAAAAATAAATGCTCCAAGAATATAGCCCTACTTGTATTAGATTTGTATTTTTGAGTTAGTGAAAATTAATATTTTAATGGGCATTAAGATTATAAAAAAAAACCTTTTAAAATTAAAAATACTACAAATGATTAAAAAATTTAAAAACATTGAAGATTCTCAATTAACAATTACAGAATTAATGCTGCCTTCACATTCTAATTTTAGTGGAAAAATACATGGTGGTCATATTTTAAATTTAATGGATCAAATTGCATTTGCTTGCGCCTCTAAACACTCTAGTAACTATTGCGTTACAGCCTCTGTAAATAAAGTGGATTTTTTAAATCCTATCGAAGTTGGAGAGCTTTTAACCTTAAAAGCTTCCGTGAATTATACAGGCAGAACTTCTATGGTAATTGGTTTGCGTGTAGAGTCTGAAAATATTAGAACAGGTGAGACCAAACATTGTAATTCTTCTTATTTTACAATGGTTGCTAAAGATGAAAATGAAAAAAGCACTCCAGTTCCTGGAATTATCTTAACTTCTAAAGATGAAGTAAGGCGCTATGCAAGGTCTATTGTGAGACAAAATGAAGGTAGTAAGAGAACGTCTCGATTTAATAGTAATGTGTTTAAAATTGAAGATTATCTAAATTTATTAAAAGAAAGTAATTCGAAAATTGAATTGAAAGCGTAAGCACCGAAGCTGTTTGCATTAATAATGCGAAAGCAGCCTAATTGTTTATCCTAACTCTTGTATCTTGCAAGTAGAAACACCATTCTTATGAAAGTAAATTTATTGTCTTGCGACGCACAAAGACCAGATAAAAGAGCAATAGCGAGATGCATTGCAGAATTTTCGGCTACCATTAACGATTCTTTAGCAGCAGAACTTGCAGAGATCCTTTTAGAAGGAGATGCCGTAGATATTGAATTAGATAGTAAAAATTCTGGCTCTGCCTTAAGAGCTTTTCGTAAACTAAGTATTGATTACGAAATTATAGAATAATTCTTATTTTGGCTAAAAAGTTCTAGAAAGGTTAAATCCTAAGTGAATGTCTCCACCAAAAAAGTTACCTGTTGTTTCTGTTATAAATGATTTTTCTACCATAGTAATTGCATTCGATAGAATAATTTGAAAAACGTGGCCACCAGTTTCTATATCTACACCAAAAGCCAATGAATTTCGAGCATTAATAGATGTAAGCTTTTGAAACTGCTGATAATATTCTGCATTTAAAGAAACTCGTTTACTCAACTTTACTCTTGTACCAAAACCTAGCGCAAAAATATCATGTGGGTCTGCAGCTATCGTTGCTAAATTTCTATGCACATATGTTGGTGTTACTTGAATTGATAATGAAGAATTTACTTTTTTAGCAATTAAAACTTGCCCCACATAAAATAAGCTCTCAGCAAAAGTTCTTTCATTTCCTGCAATTGCTTTCTGACTCTTGGCAGCAATACTTCCAAAAAGAGAAACTGCAAAAGGAAACGCATTTGCACCCGTTTTCTGTTTTAACAAACGGTATTTCAAATAACCATCGTAGGTTTTTTCAAAACTACTTCTTCCCAGACCAGCGGTTAAATCGTCTGTTAAACCATATTCTAGAGCAAAACGAATATTTGCTTGATCTAATCCAAAAAGCTCTTCAAAACCGGTATTAACTCTCCCAAATCTGTGAGAAATAATGAATTCTAATTCTGCATTCTTTCTGTTTTCTATAGAATGTCCGTTTACAATTCTAGTGCCTTTAAAGGTAGCTGAAACTATATTTTCTGTAACTGGAGCTTCAAGCTCTAAAATATCTAATAAATCTTGAGAAGAAAGCTGTAAACTAGCTAAAATTAAGAATGCTGTTAAAAATATTTTTTTCATAGGTTACTTTTTATATGCTTTGTGATACAAGCGAAAACTTACTTTTATTTTTTCTGAAATGTTATTTTTTACTACAGAAGGAATTTTAACATCAAAATCTATTAAATTAATAAAGAAATTTCCTGTCATTTCAATAACCTCATCTGTTTTTTTAGTAACAGCGTTAATAGTAATTTCTTTTGTTTTTCCGTGAATGGTCAAATCTCCTTTTATAGCTAAAGTTATTTCGGAAGCTGTAATGCTATCAAAATCTATAATATCTCCTTTAAAAGTTGCCTTTGGATACTTGTCAGATTCTACATAATTCTCATTAAAGTGTTCTTGCATTAATGCTTTTTTAAACATAAAAGACTTCATTAAAATGGCAATAGCCATTTTACCGCTAGTTGCATCTACAATGCTTAAAACTTGATTATTTTGAGCTTCTATATTTTCTATTGGAGTTTCTGAAAAAAAAGAAATCATTCCCTTTTTAGTTAGAAAACGTTCCTGCCCATTGGCAAATGAAACAAAAAATAGACATACAAAAAAGGTACTTAATATTTTCATACTATTTTATTTTGAATTCATAATAACGCACTTAACAAGAATTACATCCATTAAAAAACCAGTACAAATTCCTTTTAAAATAACTTCTTGCCCTTCTTTTATTTCTGCACTCTTTTTAAACTCATCCTTTACTAAATAACAAACCACACTTCCAAAGTCATCTTTTGTTTGTAATGAAATAGCTGCTTTTTCACCATTAAATTCTATAGAAGTAACCATCCCTTTTACGGCGATAATCTTATCTAGGTACTTTGTATTCGCCTTTGTTTCGTCTGAAGAAAAATCTGCTAATAAGGTATTTGCAATTATTGTAATCTCTACAGGTTTTTCAGCAACATTTATATGCGGTTTATTATACATTTTATACCCAATAAAAATGCCTAAAAGACCTATTATTAAAATGTATATACTAATTTTTTTCATTTTCTAAATCTGTACATTAATTATCTAAAGCACCTTCATCTACCCAATCTACAATACTTTTTATTTGTGCCGCAGTTAAAACTGCACCTTTTGGCATCCTACCACTTGCAACTTCACTTTTTACCATGGCCGCATGATTGCTAACTTCTGAATAATTTTTTAACTCAGGAAAATTTCCACCAGCACCATGGCAAGACAAACATCTAGCATCCATAATTGGCTTTACATCGTTTATAAAAGAAACCTTTGTTAGTTCTTCTTGCTGTTCTTCTATATTTGAAATACAAGCAGTAAAAAAGACTGTTAAAAGGAATATGGCACAAATGGTACTATATTTTATATAAGATTTCATGAACATTGAATTTAAGTTAGCTGCTTTAACGCATGTAAATTAATACTTTTTTTGATGAGTTTAGTTCTCCTTAAAAAAAAATGTAGTTAATTCTTTATAAATCTGTTTTAAATAAGAAGTTACTACCGTTTATTAATTAAAAAGCCTCCAATAAGGAGGCTTTTTAATTTACACTAATTTCTTAGCATTTGAAACTTTTTGCTTTGTAAGCGCCAGGGCTATTACTTGCTTCATTTCTGTAACATAATGAAATGTTAAGCCCTTAAGGTAACTCTCTTTTATTTCTAAAATGTCTTTCTCATTTTCTTTACACAAAATTATTTCTTTAATATTTGCTCTTTTTGCAGCCAATATTTTTTCTTTAATTCCGCCAACTGGTAATACTTTACCACGTAAAGTAATTTCACCTGTCATTGCCAATTTATTTTTAATTTTACGCTGTGTATAAGAAGAAACTAAAGAAGTTAACATCGTAATACCTGCACTTGGTCCGTCTTTTGGTGTTGCTCCCTCAGGAACGTGAATATGCACATTGTACTTTTCTAAAATTTCTGGGCTAATACCAAACTCTTCAGCATTTGACTTAATGTATTGTAAAGCAATAGTTGCAGATTCTTTCATGACCGTACCTAAATTACCCGTAATAGAAAGAGATCCTTTTCCTTTAGATAAAATAGATTCTATAAATAAAATATCTCCACCAACCTGTGTCCAAGCCAAACCGGTAACTACACCAGCAACATCGTTATTCTCGAATTTATCTCTATTTCTAGGAGTTCCTAAAATATCGGCTACTTTTTCAGCAGTTAATGTAATATTATATTCCTCTTCTAACGCAATAGATTTTGCTGCAAAACGCACCACTTTTGCTATTTTCTTTTCCAAACCACGCACGCCAGATTCACGTGTATAGCCCTCTACAATTTGCTCTAATTGCTTTTTACCTAACTTTAAATCCTTTACACTTAATCCATGTTCTTTTAACTGTTTTGGTAATAAATGTCTTTTAGCAATTTCTACTTTTTCTTCAATAGTGTAACCAGATACATTTATGATTTCCATTCTATCGCGCAACGCCCAAGGGATTTGTCCTAAATTGTTAGCTGTTGCTATAAAAAGTACTTTAGATAAATCATATCCAACTTCTAAATAATTGTCATAAAAACTCTCATTTTGTTCTGGATCTAATACCTCTAACATCGCTGAAGAAGGATCGCCTTGATGACTTTGCCCTAATTTATCAATCTCATCTAAAACAAATACAGGGTTTGAAGTTCCTGATTTTTTTAAATTCTGAATTAAACGTCCTGGCATTGCGCCAATATATGTTTTTCTGTGCCCGCGAATCTCTGCTTCATCACGCAAACCACCTAAAGACATTCTTACATATTTACGTCCTAATGCTTCTGCCACAGATTTACCTAAAGAAGTTTTACCAACACCTGGAGGGCCGTATAGACAGATAATTGGCGATTTCATATCTCCTCTTAACTTTAAAACAGCTAAATGTTCTATAATTCTTTCTTTTACTTTTTCTAAACCAAAATGATCTCTATCTAAAACCTTTGTTGCCTGTTTTAAATCGAATTTATCTTCAGAGTACACTCCCCAAGGCAACTCCAATAACAACTCTAAATAACTTCTCTGCACGCCGTATTCAGCAGCTTGCGGATTCATTCTTTTTAAGCGATTTAACTCTTTTTCAAAAGTAAGCCCCACTTCTTTATTCCATTTCTTCGTTTTTGCTTTTGTGCGCATTTCCTCCAACTCTTCGTCATTCGAAGCACCACCCAATTCTTCTTGGATCGTTTTTAATTGCTGGTGTAAATAATACTCACGTTGCTGTTGGTCTAAATCTTCTCGTGTTTTAGACTGAATATCATTACGTAATTGTAATTTTTGGAGTTCTTTATTTAAGTTTTTTAAAGCTAATAGAGCACGTTCTTTTAGATTGTCTTTTTCTAAAATTACTTGTTTTTGAGCTACACTTAAATCCATATTAGATGAAATAAAATTCACCAAAAAGGAGTTTGACTTGATGTTTTTAATAGCAAAAGAGGCTTCTGAAGGCAACATCGGGTTTTCCTTTATTACTTCTAAAGCCTGTTCTTTAATCGATTCTATAATTGCTTCAAATTCTTTTTCATCTGCTACTTCTTTGTCTTCAACTGCCTCTTTTACAACGGCCTTCAAATACGGTTTATCCTGAACGATAGTGTCTATTTCAAAACGTTTTTTACCTTGAATAATAACAGTTGTATTACCATCAGGCATTTTTAAAACACGTAAAATTTGTGCAACTACTCCCGTTGTATGAATATCTTTTAAAGTAGGTTCTTCTTCGTCTTCATTTCTTTGTGCAACTACCCCAATTACTTTATCGCCTTTATTTGCATCCTTTATTAACTGTATAGATGCATCTCTACCTGCAGTAATAGGAATTACAACACCTGGAAATAATACTGTATTTCTAAGTGGTAAAATTGGTAAGATTTCAGGTACGCTTTCTTTATTAATAATTTCTTCATCTTCAGGCGTCATTAAAGGGATTAACTCAGAATCCTCGTTTAACATACTATGTAGCGACATGTTGTCTAATCTTAATACTTTTGGTTTGCTCATCTTCTATATATCTGTCATACTGACATTGAAATCTTTTACTAAGAAAATCAAAATCTGTTTTATGTTTATTAAATATCTGAAAATCAAAATTTTACAATAGTAAAACGCTAACTTTCTACTTATAAAAGTCAATTTTTATGCCAAAAGGATATATTGGCAAATAAGAGTTTAAATTGTTTAGAAACTAGTTGTTATATGTTAAACCAATAATTTCTCTTACTTTATCTAAGGTGTTTATTAAATTTTTAGAGAACTCAAAAGTCATTATATTACTTTCTTTTTCTCCTGCTCTTAAAAGGTTATTAAAGTGCTCTGTTTCATAATTATATCCAATCGTTTTAAAATCAAAATTAATTATTTCTTCTGTATTATTTTGAATGATTGTAATCGATGAAGATTGATGAAATTGCCTATTTAATTTTACAGTTGCTTTGTCAAATTTTAATATAGCAATACTTGGTGTTTCTTCTAACAACGTACTTTTTAAGGTTGCTTTGGCATTTTTATACTGAAAAACCATATCGCAGCTAGCATCTGCACCATTTTCGAAAAAAGTAGCACTTGCATCAATAGCATCAGGTTCTCCTAAAGTTGCTAAAGCTGCAAAAATTGGATAAATACCAATATCTAACAAACTACCACCACCCAATTCTTTTTTAAATAATCTACTGTCTGTATTGTATGGCGTATGAAAACCAAAATCTGCTTCTAAGCTTTTTAATTTGCCAAACTTCTCACTTTTAACGATGTCTAACACATATGTAAAATGAGGTAAAAAAAAGGACCATAATGCTTCCATTAACAAGACATTATTTTCTTTTGCTACCTGTATCATTTCTGCAACTTCAGACAAATTCATTGCAAAAGGTTTTTCACATAAAACTGCTTTTTTATTTTGCAAACAAAGTATTGCATGCTCTTTATGAAAACTATGCGGAGTTGCAATATAAACTGCATCTACATTGGTGTCTTTAGCTAACTCTTCATAAGAACTATATGCTTTTTTAGCATTGTATTTCTCTGCAAAATTATTTGCATTTTGTATATTTCTTGAAGCCACTGCAACTAATTCTACATGTTCTATGGATGCTAAATCAGTTGCAAATTTATTGGCTATTTTACCTAAACCAATAATCCCCCAGCGTATATTTTTATTTGTCATTAATTCTTGTTTTATCAAAATTAAAAAGACCTAAAAAGAAGAATAGAATGATTAAAGTAACTACATGAATAATATTTAAAGATACATCATTTAAGATATCATAGGTAATTTTAAAGATTGCAAGTGAAGTAATAACTAATGTTAATTTACTTTGCATATTTATCGATTTAAAGACAAATAATAGCGAGAAAAAAGAGACTAGAATACAACCAATAAAATTCAGCCATAAATAACTAATAATTGGATCTAAACCTTGCGCTTCCAAATTATAGATTCCGAAGTAAAAAATTAAACAAATTAATACTTGTGTAATTAAAGCTGCTTTAAAAACAGCATTCCCATTTACCTTTTTAAAGAAAAATGCCAGTAAGAAAATCCCCAATACATTTCCGTAGAAAATAGATCCGATAATATTCACTAATTCTATTAAATTTTCGAATAAATTAGCAACACAAGCTATTGAAATTGCAACGATTCCCCAAACCAACGTAAACCATTTTGACGCGGTTACATAATGGGCATCACTCTTTTCGCCCTTTACATTTCGCTTGTACAAATCTATTGCAGTAGTACTTGCCAATGCATTTAATTCTGATGCCGTAGATGACATTGCTGCTGATAAAATAACCGCTAGTAATAACCCAATTAAACCCCTTGGTAAATTATTTAAAATAAAATGAATAAAGACATAATCTTTGTCATTAGATTCAATTTTATCCAACGTATTTTCCTTATCAATTTTATCAATAATTAGTTTTGATTTTGCTTTTATCGCTAAATCTCTCTCATTTAAATCTTGAATTTGTTGTTTTTCTTCAAGCTGAAAGCCATCAATAAAAAGTAATTTTTTAGTATTTTCTATTTCAATATGTTCTGCTTCTAATTGTTGATATTCAGAAATGTATTTTGAGTTCGCAATCGCATCATTTACCGTTGGATTAAAATTTAATGGAGATGCATTGAATTGATAAAATACAAAAACCATTACCCCAATTAACAGAATAAAAAACTGCATTGGTACTTTTAACAATCCGTTAAAAATTAAGCCTAATTGACTTTCTCTTACAGATTTTCCTGATAAATAACGCTGTACCTGACTTTGATCAGTTCCAAAATAAGACAACATTAAAAAGGTTCCTCCTAAAATACCGGTCCAAACGGTGTATCTATTGCTCAAATCAAAAGAGAAATCCAACACCTCCATTTTATTACTTGCTCCTGCAATTTCTAGGGCATTTGTAAAGGTAATATTTTCAGGAAGCTGACTCATAATCATAAAAAATGCAATCAACATTCCTATAAAAATGATAATCATTTGTTGCTTCTGCGTTACGTTTACTGCTTTTGTTCCACCAGAAACAGTATAAATAATTACTAAAAAACCGATAATAATATTTAAGGTTAGTAAATCCCAGCCTAAAACTGCTGACAGAATAATTGCAGGCGCAAAAATGGTAATTCCAGCAGCCAAACCTCTCTGAATTAAAAATAAAATTGCGGCTAAACTTCTTGTTTTTAAATCGAATCTCCCTTCCAAAAATTCATACGCAGTGTATACTTTTAACTTGTGGTAAATCGGAATAAATACCACACAAATAATCACCATTGCAATCGGTAATCCGAAATAAAACTGTACAAAGCCCATTCCGCTATGAAATGCTTGCCCTGGAGTCGATAAAAAAGTAATTGCACTGGCTTGTGTTGCCATCACAGACAAACCAATCGTCCACCATTTAGAGTCACTTCCTCCTTTAATATAATCTGTAACGTTCGCGTTTTTTCTGGTAACATAGGTTCCATAGGAAACGATAGATATTAAGGTTACAGATAAAATAATCCAATCTACTAAATGTAATTTGCTTGCTATCTCCATCTATTAAAATGTAAAGTAATTAGTAATAACATAAAACGCAATCAAGTAAATTACATTTGCTGCTAGCACAAATGTGTATTCTTTTTTCCAAGTGTATTTTTGATTATTCATGATTATGAATCTATAATTTTTAATTTCTTTTGATTACTTCAAATCGTCTTTACCAACCGCCAACATATTTGCAAACAATTTATATGCACCAGAGACACCTGCAGGCAATTCTCTAAAAAAACTTAAACCAGTGTAAATGTAATTCCCTTTGCCCAATTTTGCAATTAACAGACTTCCTTGTTTTGGAGTTTCGCCTTTATCATTCATAGATAAAATTGGGGTGTATTCTTTACTCCATGTTCCCGGAAAATACAAACCTCTTTCTTGCACCCAACCTTTAAAATCTTCTGGAGTAATTTTATTTGGATAATTTAAAAGCGAATGTTCTTTCTCTAAAACCCTAACTTCTGCAAACTCATCTGTAACACGGTCTCTAGATAATTTTAATTCAAAAGGTGCAGCAATATCTACCCGCCTGTTCGTGTTGTATTGCACAATCATATTACCGCCATTTTCTACATATGCTAATAAATATTTTTGTTTGAATTTTAATTCTTTTACTACATTGTAAGCTCTAATTCCTAAAACAATTGCATCATAGGTAAGAAGGTTCTTCTCATTAATTTCTATCGGGTTTATAAGGTCAACTGTATAACCTATCTGACGTAAACTCTCTGGAATAGCATCTCCTGCTCCTTTTATATAGCCAATTTTAGTGCCTTTAGTTTTTATATTTAAGCGAACAACCTTTGCCTCAGAATTTAATAAAACCGATTGTTTAGGTATGTGATTATAATTGATTTCTACCAACTCTTTGTTATATGTTTTTCCGTTTGAAGTTACAATTACTTTTAATTTTCCTTCTGATTGGTTTACCGTTGGAAAAACTAAAAAGTCAACTTCATATTTATCTCCTTTTTGTTTGATTCTAAATGTTTTGGCTTTTGCAGAGACCTTCCATCCTTCTGGAACTTCTACTTTTATAGTACCAGCTACATTAGTTGCTCCTGCGCGCACTTCAACCACTACTTTTTGTGGCATATCATTAGAAAAAATAAGTACTTTGTCTTTTAGTTTAGTGGTTACTTTAGGTAAAACCTCAAAAGGTTCATAAATTTCACCAATATCTCTTTCTGCATATCTTCTAACCAGATTTTTTGTAATTGTTATTGGAATGCCTTCAATAGTTAAATTAAAATTAATTGACACCGGTCTTGAAGTTTCTGGGTTCCCGATTAATAATTGGTTTTCCACTGAATACATCCCTAAAGAAGCTTCTTTTTTTAACCAATAAGGATCTGAAAATTCAGTTGTTGCTAATGTAATTGTTTCTTTAAAATTTACTTTTTTATTTGCTTCTAAATCCAACTCTTTCAAAAATATTTTCTTGTCAATGGCAGATTCAACTGAAGTAAGTTCAATAGCAATTGTACTTCTATTTAGAGCTTCAAAATTAATTTCTACGGAAGTATTTGGCGCTCCTGAAGCACTATTTGCAGAAACCTCTAAATACAAACCTGCACAGGCTTCAATAATTTCTTTCAATTCCTTTTCTTTAATTATTCGCCAATGGGTATCTTCCAATTTCTGAATCAACTGATATGCTTCCATTAATTTTGGTAGGTATTTAGACGGATTCACAAAATCGAAATCTTTTTCTATTTCATATAAAATAGCACCTATTTCTCCCCCATCTTTTAAACGATTCCAAGTAGTATTGATTCCTGAAAAAATATCATTTTCATCTTTGGGCTTGTCTCCTTTTAAAAACTCTACATATTCATTCTGGCTTCCTCTAGTAGTAACTCTACCAAAACCCTGACATAAATGTTGGCTGCTTGCCATAGACGCTAACTCGTTATTAGAAAGCCCTTTTAACGGATAATATACACCAACATCAAAAGCCATTAATTTGCCTTTTGTTGCCTTTTCAAAATCTTGTTGACTCTTATAAAACCAAGAAGATGTATTAAAAAACAATCTTTTTGGCTGCCAAAGGCCAGTATATTTTAATTGAGAAACAAACTGAGATGTATCGTTCGCCTGATCAAAAGCGGCAACACTTAACATAGCAGAAGATGTATGGTGCCCGTGAGTTGTGCCTGGAGTTCTATGATTAAATCGATTGATTATTACATCGGGTTTAAAGTTTCTAATAACCCAAACAACATCACTTAACACTTCCTTTTCATTCCAAATTGCTAAAGTTTCATCTGGATGTTTAGAATATCCAAAATCATTTGCTCTTGTGAAAAATTGTTCACCACCATCGATATTTCTAGCTGCCAATAATTCTTGCGTTCTAATTACCCCTAAAAGTTCTCTAATTTCTGATCCAATTAAATTCTGCCCACCATCTCCTCTTGTCAATGACAAATAACCAGTTCTTGCCTTTAGGTTATTTGCTAAATACCCAATTAAACGGGTGTTTTCGTCATCTGGATGCGCTGCAATGTATAAAGCAGTTCCTAAAAAATTTATTTTTTGAATTTTTTCGTAAATCTGATTTGAAGTTAATTTTTGAGGTTTTTGTGCAGATATTGAGTTCATAATCAATAAAAACACAATTTTCAGTAGAAAAAATTTCTTCATATTTTAAATTTGGAGACCAAACAAATGTAGTTTTTTAAGAACTAAAATGAAGTTTGTTAACATAATTATAACATTTTAGAATTCATAAAAAGAATAGTGATAACCTGTTAATAAAATAATTTTTAAAGTCACTTATTTAGAATATATTTGTAATTCAAATAACGAAATAACAGTATATGAAATTCATTGTATCTAGTTCGCAATTATTAAAACAACTACAGGTTTTAGGAGGCGTTATAAATAGCAACAACACATTACCAATTTTAGATAATTTTCTGTTTGAATTATCAGAGAATCAACTAAAAATTTCTGCATCCGACTTAGAAACAACTATGAGTTCTGTAGTTGCTGTAGAAAGTGACAGTTCTGGTTCTATTGCTGTTTCTGCACGTTTACTATTAGATACTTTAAAAACGTTTCCAGACCAACCATTAACGTTTAAAACCGAAGGAAGTAACACCATTGAAATTAGTTCTGATCAAGGGAAGTACGATATGGCTTATTTTGGTGGAGATGAATTCCCGAAAGCGGTTTCATTACCATCACCAAGTAAAACGGTAGTGCCTGCAAACATCTTAGGAACTGCAATTTCTAAAACAATCTTTGCTGCTGGAAATGATGATTTACGCCCAGTAATGAGTGGAGTCTTTTTTCAGTTTAGTTCTCAAAGCTTAACTTTTGTAGCTACAGATGCTCACAAATTAGTAAAATATACAAGAACAGATGTTACTGCAGATCAAACAGCAGAATTCATTATGCCAAAGAAACCTTTAAATTTATTAAAAGGAATTTTAGGGGGTTCTGATAGTGATGTTACAATTGAATATAATGATGCTAATGCAAAATTTACGTTTGATAACGTAGTTTTAGTATGTCGTTTAATTGACGGAAAATATCCTAATTACGAAGCAGTAATTCCAAAAGAGAATCCGAATAAATTGACAGTAGACAGAGCTTCTTTCTTAAACTCTGTAAGACGTGTTTCTATTTTCTCTAGCAAGACAACGCACCAGATTCGTTTAAAAATGGCTGGTACAGAGTTAAATATTTCTGCAGAAGATTTAGACTTTGCAAATAAAGCAGACGAACGTTTAAGCTGCGATTATCAAGGTGATGATATGCAAATTGGTTTTAACTCTCGTTTTTTAAGTGAAATGTTAAACAATTTAAGTTCTAACGATGTTTTAATTGAAATGTCTTTACCAAACAGAGCAGGAATTTTAACTCCTATTGATGGTACTGATGAAGGTGAACAAGTGACAATGCTTGTAATGCCAGTAATGTTAAATAGTTAATCGATTAAATTTATTATTCCTGCGCAAGCAGGTATTCACATATAAATTATAAGAAAACCATAATTAATTTTTAAGTTAATTATGGTTTTTTGTTTACATTTAAAAAAATGAATTTCTTAGCGCACTTATACCTTTCCAAAAACGATACCAGTATTATGATTGGCAATTTTATTGCAGATCATATTCAGGGAAATAGGTATGAAGGTTTTTCTAAAGAAATTCAGCAAGGTATCTTTTTACACAGAGAAATAGATACGTTTACAGATGCACATGAAGTGGTTCGAAAAAGCAAAAGACGTTTACATGCACGCTACCGGCATTATGATGGCGTAATTATCGATATTTTTTACGACTACTTCTTGGCTAAAAATTGGGCAACCTATTCTGAAATTCCTTTGGAATTATTTACAAAATCGGTTTACAATTTATTAGACGAGGTTAAATTAGATTTGCCTATAAAATCTCAACAATTCATCAATTATATGATTGAATATAATATTCTATTCAACTATAAATATAAAGACGGCATTGAAAAAGTTTTAAACGGCATGAATAAGAGAACAAAAGGAAAATCTCAAATGAACTTAGCTATTGAAGATTTACATAGCTTAGAAGCTGAATTTGAAGCAGATTTTACAGTGTTTTTCAAGGAATTAATAGCACACACAAACCAGAAATTAAAAAAAATTGATACTACCATATGAGAAAAATAATTTTAGTGCTTACGATTTTATTATTATTTTCTAACTGCAAAACAAACAGCAAGAAAGAAAAAATTACAGGTTTAATTACTGAAAAAGCAATGGTTGTCTCTGCCAGAGAAGAAGCTTCTAAAATTGGTTCTGATATTTTAAAAAAAGGTGGAAATGCTTATGATGCGATGGTTGCGACCCAACTTGCATTGGCCGTTGTATACCCAGTTGCTGGTAATATTGGTGGCGGTGGCTTTATGGTTTATAGAGCCAATGACGGAAAAACTGGTGCGTTAGATTTTAGAGAAAAAGCACCTTTAAATGCAAGTAAGGATATGTATTTAGATACAGAAGGAAATGTAATTCCAGGAAAAAGTAGTTTTGGAGTACACTCTGTTGGTGTTCCAGGAACTATTGCTGGCATTTTTGAAGTGCATCATAAATTTGGAGGACTTCCTTTTAAAGATTTAATTCAGCCTGCTATAGATATGGCAAGAAACGGTTTTAGGGTTACAAGTAAGCAAGCAAAAGCTTTAAACCGAACTCGTAAACTTTTCGAAAAAGCAAATAACTACAAAATTTTATTTGACAAAGAATGGAAAAAAGGAGACCTACTAAAACAAGAAGAATTAGCACAAACTCTAGAACGAATAAGAGACAATGGTCAAGATGGCTTTTACAAAGGGAAAACGGCACAATTATTTGTTGATTATGTAAAAGAATTAGGTGGAATTATTTCACTAAAAGATTTAGAAAAATACAAAGCCATTTGGCGCAAACCAATAGAATTTAATTATAAAAATCATAAAATTATTTCTATGACCCTGCCAGCAAGTGGCGGAATTTGTTTGGCACAAATTTTAAAATCTATAGAACCTTTTGACTTAACTAAAATAGCACACAACTCTTCAAAGTATGTGCAATTATTAACAGAAGCAGAGCGCCGGTCATATGCAGACAGAGCACATTATTTAGGAGATATTGATTTTATAAATGTTCCTGTAGATAGTTTAATAGCAGCTTCATATACTAAAAAAAGAATGAGTTCTTTTTCTTGGGATAAGGCAACAAAATCTTCAGAAGTTTCTCATGGAGCTATTTTAGGACATGAAAGTGATCAAACAACCCACTACTCTATTGTAGACCAATTTGGAAATGCAGTTTCTGTAACTACCACTTTAAATACAGGGTATGGTTCTAAAGTACTTGTAAAAGGAGCAGGATTTTTCTTAAACAATGAAATGGATGATTTTAGTGCAAAGCCTGGAGTGCCAAATGTGTATGGTCTTGTAGGTTCTAAAGCAAATGCCATTGCTCCCGAAAAGAGAATGTTAAGTTCTATGACTCCAACCATTGTAGAAAAAGATGGAAAACTTAAAATGGTTTTAGGAACTCCAGGAGGATCTACAATTATAACTTCTGTTTTACAAAATATTATAAATATTGTAGATTATAAAATGGGAATGCAAGAATCTGTAAATAAAGCGCGCTTTCATCACCAATGGTTGCCAGACAATATTAGAATGGAACCCAATGGATTTGATAGTACTACAAAAGACAACTTAAAGGCATTAGGTTACGAATTGGTAGAGCGTAACTCTTTAATTATTGGACGTGTTGATGCTATTTTAATGCTGCCAAACGGAAAATTAGAAGGTGGTGCAGATCCGAGAGGAGATGATAAAGCTGTTGGATTTTAATTAGTTCTGGGTACAAAAGAAAAAAATTGATTAATTTTAGCATCATATTTGTGAAGATAAATCAACTTTTTCTTCTATATAACTATTTCACAAAGGTAATTGCAGTGCGCATAAAAGCCAAAAGCACTCTAAATAACAACCTTAAAACTAAAACTGATTAAAAACTAAACTATGATTCAACCTTTTCACTTTGCGATACCTGTTCAAAATCTAGAGATATGCAGCGCTTTTTACAAAGATGTTTTAAATTGTGAAGAAGGCCGTTCTACTGAAGATTGGGTAGATTTTAATTTCTTCGGTCATCAGTTAGTAATACATCAAAAAGAAGACTTTAAAGCGGTAAGAATATCAAATCCTGTAGACGGGTACGATGTTCCTGTTCCACATTTTGGAGTAGTTTTAAGTTGGGAAGATTGGCACTCTTTAGCAGCGCGCTTAAAAACTAAAAATACAAAATTTGAGATAGCCCCTTGCATTCGCTTTCAAGGAAAAGTTGGCGAACAAGCTACTATGTTTTTTAAAGACCCAGAAAATAACGCTTTAGAATTTAAAGCATTTAAAGATATAAAGCAACTCTTTGCTAAATAATGCAATTATTAGAAAAACATATTGTTGAAGAATTAGAAAACAAAGTGCGTTTTCAAGAATATGGTGTTGGAATATTTAATACAATACCTACTAAATCTGCTATTAAAAAAGCAATCAAAAAGAAACTTATTTTTATTGACGGAGTTTTAGCGACCACTGCTATATATATTTCTGGTGGTGAAAAAATTGAACTGTTTGAATCTGAAAACTCATCAACTTTTGAGAGGTTAAAGTTACACTTAGAAGTAGTATTTGAGGATGATTACTTAGCGATCATTTGTAAACCGGCAGGGATTTTAGTTAGTGGTAATAAATTTGTAACCATTGCAAACGGATTAACACAAAATCTCAAAAAAAGCAGGCATTCAAATGCTGTAAAGCCACAACCTGTGCATAGATTAGATTATCCTACGAGCGGACTTTTATTAGTTGGAAAAACAAATACCGCAATTACAGAACTTAGCAAATTATTTGAACACAAAGAAATCAAAAAAACCTACTTTGCAATTACTATTGGGAAAATGAGTTCTAAAGGAACTATAAATTCAACGATTGATGAAAAGGACGCACTTACAGAATTTGAAGTAATAGCTTCTGTTACTTCAGAACGTTTTAGGTTTTTAAACTTGGTAAAACTACATCCAAAAACGGGCAGAAAACATCAAATAAGAAAACATTTGTTTGCAATTGGAAATCCTGTTTTAGGAGACAAAGAATATTTTTTAGAAGATAAAATCTTAAACGGCAAAGGATTGTTTTTACATGCAGCTTCTTTAGAATTTATACATCCTTTTACAAAAGCTATCATTTTAAACTCAAAAGAACTTCCAAAGAAATTTACTAAGATTTTTTCTGATTTTTAAATTATAATGAGCCAAACAAATAGTTTTTTCTTCTAAAAATTAATAATTTAGCTTCTTATATAATGTTTTGCTATGAAAAAAATTATTAAATATACCACACTGCTTTTCCTACTTTTAGTTGCTGTATTAGCTATTTGCTATTTTACTTACAACGAGCCGCTTCCAAAAGGAGAACAGGGAAAACAGGCAGATGAATTGGCCTCTAAAATGTTAAAAGAATTAGCGTATGAAGCATATAAAAATACAGAAGTTTTAGAATGGAGCTTTAGAGGTAAACATCACTATAAATGGTACAAGCAAGAAAATATTGTAGTAGTATCTTGGGATCAAAATAAGGTTATTTTAAATACTAAAAAATCAGAGAAATCTGAAGTATATATTGATGATGAAAAAGTAATAAACTCCAAAATTCTTAAGCAAGCAAGAGCCTTTTTTAATAACGATTCTTTTTGGCTAGTGGCGCCTTATAAGGTTTTTGATGCTGGCACAGAAAGACGTATTGTAAAATATAATGACAAAGATGCATTACTAATTACATATGCCTCTGGAGGCACAACTCCTGGAGACTCATATCTATGGATTCTAGATGAAAACTACATACCTACTTCATTTAAAATGTGGGTAAAAATAATTCCTGTAGGCGGACTTTCTGCCACTTGGTCTGATTGGAAAACAACTAAAAGTGGCATAAAATTACCTACAAAACATACCTTGTCATTATTTGGTTTAGAGATACCAATGGGTAAAGTGAAAGCTGAAAATAGAAAAGCAGATATCCTGGCAAAAAATATCTTAAAAGCTGTAAAACATGAGGCTTATAAAAATACCCGCTTTTTAGAATGGAGTTTTGGTGGGAAAAGAAGTTTTAAATGGGATAAAGAAAAAAACATAGTAGCGGTCTCTTGGGATACTATTCGTGTAAATTTACATACCCGGAATAAAGAAAACAGTACTATCTTCTTTAACAATACAAAACAAGAAATTGCAGACCCTTCACTGATATTAAAAGCTTGGAATATTTTTAATAATGATTCTTTTTGGCTAGTAGCACCGCATAAACTATTTGAAAAAGGAATTGTTAGAAGTATTCAAAAAGTAGATGGTAAAGATGCACTTCTGGTAAAGTATAGAAACGGTGGTTCTACCCCTGGAGATTCGTATCTTTGGATTTTAGATGCGTATAATTTCCCGAAAAGCTATAAAATGAATGTACCAAGTATGAACATGGTTGGAGTTCCGGCTACTTGGGAAGATTGGATTACCACAGAAAGCGGCACATTATTACCAACAAGCCACACTTTTTCTAGTGGAAGTAAATTAAGTATGGGAACTGTAAAAGGATATAACTAATGAATTCAAAAACAATAGCAAACGGTATTTTAAGAGCATTAGGAATTCTATTAGGCGTTTTTCTTCTTTGTTATTTTCTAAACGCCATTCAATCTGTAATCGTTTACATAGTTATTGCAGGAATCTTATCGCTAATTGCCAGGCCTATTATTTTAGTCCTTAGAAATAAATTAAAATTCCCCAACACCCTCGCAGTTATCTTTACAATGTTTTTAATGTTGAGTTTCTTCACGGGTTTAATCTTAATGTTTATTCCATTAATTGCAGAACAAGGCCAAAGTTTATCTTTATTAGAAGTAGATAAATTACAGGAAAATATTCAAGAAATATTTAATCAAATAACTGCCTACTTTTCTTCCAGAGGAATTGATGTTTTAGGTAAATTAAAAAACATTGATATTCTTGCCCAATTTAAAGAAATTCCAGATTTCTTAAATGCTGTTTTAGCAACCGTTGGATCTTTAAGTGTTGGTCTATTTTCTGTGTTATTTATATCCTTCTTTTTTATGAAAGATAGCCAATTATTAAAAAACGGTGTAATGACTATAATTCCGAACGGCAAGGAAGGTAGATTTTCAAAATCACTAGAAACTATTAATGATTTATTATCTAGATATTTTATTGGTCTGCTTTTACAGATTACTATTTTATTTGTTTTATACACCATTATTTTATTCATTTTTGGAATTGATAACGCCATAGTAATCGCTTTTTTATGTGCCTTATTAAATCTAATACCTTATGTTGGCCCTATGATTGGTGCAGTTATTATGTTTGTTTTATCGATGACAAGTAACATTGGTCAAGATTTTCAAAATGACATCTTACCAACCACGATTTATGTAATGATTGGATATTTTATTGCACAATTGATTGATAATTTTGCAAGTCAGCCAATAATTTTTTCAAAAACCACAAAGTCGCATCCTTTAGAAATATTTTTAACTATTATTATTGGTGGTTTACTTTTTGGAATTGTTGGTATGATTACAGCAGTTCCATTATACACTGCGTTAAAAGTAATTTTAAAAGAATTTTTATCTGACAATAAAATTGTAAAATCTATTACAAAAGATATTTAAAAACATTTTGAATACAGCAATATTACATACAAAAGTTCAGCAATTTATTACTGAAAATTTAAAAACGGATATTACAAAACTGATTCTAAAAGGGAGTCCTTTTAGCGATGTTTCAATTCAAGAACTAGCAAATCAGATTGTGTCAAAACAAAAGTCTGAGCACAAACTGGCCTCTTGGTTTCGAACAGCACAAATTTATTATCCTTCAAAAATTAATATAGAACAGACTTCATCTGAACATACTGCAAACTATAAATCGAATCTTGTTAGCGGAGCATCAATTATTGACACTACAGGTGGCTTTGGAGTTGATTGTTTTTATTTTTCTAAGCAGTTTGAAGCCGTTACCCATTGTGAAATTAATACGGAGTTATCAACTATTGTAGCGCATAATTTCAAACAATTAAAAATAAATAATATTACTACTTTTTCTGGCGATGCTTTCGATTTTCTTAGAAGCACAAAAGAAAAATTCGATTGTATTTATATAGATCCATCTAGAAGAGATGCTGTAAAAGGAAAAGTTTTTCTGTTGCAAGATTGCGTACCTAATGTTCCAGAAAACATTGATTTTTTATTTTCAAAAACAAATCAAATTCTTATAAAAGCTTCTCCTATTTTAGACATAACAAGTGCTATAAACGAATTAAAATTTGTAAAAGAGGTACACGTAATTGCCATTAATAATGAGGTAAAGGAACTGTTGTTTTTATTAGACAAAAAACATGCTAAAGCTATTGAAATTAAAACGGTAAACATTGGCAAAAATCAAACAAAAACCTTTGATTTTAAATATAAAGAAGATCTATATTCAGAATATTCAGAGCCACTTTCTTATTTGTATGAACCCAATTCAGCAATTTTAAAATCTGGTGGATTTCATCAAGTTACAAACCAACTTAACGTACAAAAACTACATCAACATTCTCATCTTTACACTGCAGATATTCTTCTAGATTTTCCGGGTAGAACATTTAAAATTGAACAGGTTCTTTCGTATGATAAAAAGAAATTAAAAAAATTACTTCCAGGAAATAAAGCAAATATTACCATTAGAAACTTTCCTAAAACGGTAGCTCAAATAAGAAAAGAAACCAAGATAAAAGAGGGTGGTACTGTATTTATCTTCTTTACAACAAATTTTAGAAATGAATTAATTGTATTAATTTGTCATAAAATTATCTAATCTAATTTAGATCTTTCTAAAGTATTCACTAAGCTTATTTTTAGTAAATTTGTAGTAAAGCTACTTATTTCATGCAAACAATCTCTTACCAAGGTTTAAAAATTACCCATCAAATTCAGAACAAAACTGAAGATGATTTGGTGGTTGAAGCAGCTTTGCAAATAAATATAAATAGTGAGCCGTATACCGTTGTTATGAGGACTCCGGATAACGACATAGCGCTTATTAGAGGCTTATTATTTGCTGAAGATATTTATAAAGGTGTTACCAACTTTGAAGCTACAATAGAGAAAATGGAAAACGAGGTTCCTTCTATAATTAATATAACTATTTCTAAATTAAACTTAGGGAAAGGGTACCTTAATAAAAGAACTTTATTGTCTGTTTCTTCTTGTGGAATTTGTGGTAAAAAAGAATTAAAAGACATTGAAGTAAACGGAGATAGATTAAAAACAGAAACAAAATTAACATCAACAATAATTCATAAAATGTTTCTTGAAATGAATTCATTTCAAGAAACATTTAAAAAATCTGGTGGTAGTCATGCCGCAGCCGTTTTCAACAAACAAAACAAACTTTTAACTATTAAAGAAGATATTGGCAGACACAATGCTGTAGACAAAACTATTGGAGATTTATTAATAGAGAATAAATTAAAAAGCGCCAACTACTTATTGGTTAGTGGTAGAGTTTCTTACGAGATTGTATCTAAAGCATTTATTGCCAAAATACCCATCATAATTGCTGTTTCTGGATGTTCTTCTTTAGCCGTAGATTTTGCAAAAGAATTTGGTATTTGCTTAATTGGTTTTACGAGAGAAAATAAAATGACCATTTACTCAAATCCCTCATACATTAAACAGTAAAAAGTAATGTCTAAGAAAATAAACGCACAATCGCCAGAAAAACTTACAGGAATTCAGTTAAAAGAAATTCCGACTTCTGCGGTTGGGTTTAAAGCAATAAAATCTTCTATACAAGTTATTGCAAGTGAAGTTGGTCTTGTAAAAGGAATACAACTTTTAAAAAACATCAATCAAAAAGAAGGTTTTGATTGCCCTGGTTGTGCTTGGCCAGATCCAGACGCTAAACGTGCTTTTTTAGCTGAATATTGCGAAAACGGAGCAAAAGCAGTCGCGGAAGAAGCAACTAAAAATAAAGTTTCGCCACTCTTTTTTGCAACACATTCGGTAGCACAATTATCTGAATTATCTGATTATGAAATAGGTAAAAGTGGTAGAATTACACAACCCATGTATTTGCCTGAAGGAAAAGACAATTATGAAGAAATTTCTTGGGAAGCTGCATTCAATTTAATAGGAAAAGAACTAAATAACCTAAGCTCTCCTGATGAAGCTGTTTTTTATACATCGGGAAGAACTAGCAATGAAGCTGCTTTTTTATATCAATTATTTGTGCGACAATTTGGTACAAATAACTTACCGGATTGCTCTAACATGTGTCATGAATCTAGCGGGGCTGCACTTACAGAAACATTAGGAATCGGAAAAGGCTCTGTTACTTTAGAAGACTTTAAGCATACAGACTTGGTAATTGTTATCGGGCAAAACCCAGGAACCAACCATCCTAGAATGTTATCTGCACTTGGAGAAACAAAAAAAAATGGCGGTAAAATTATTACTGTAAATCCGCTACCAGAGGTTGGATTAATGAATTATAAAGACCCACAGAATCCGTTAAAATGGATCGGTTCTGGACAAGATTTAACAGATCTCTTCTTACAAGTAAAAATAAATGGTGATGTTGCATTGCTAAAAATTATTTTAAAATTGATGAAAGCAAAGGAATTAGAAAATCCTGGAAGTGTTTTTAATCATGATTTTATCGATGAAAAAACTGCTGGTCTTGAAGAAATGCTAATAGACTTAGATTCATATTTAATTGAAGAACTGCTTCCTCAGACAGGAATTTCTTTAAAGAAAATAGAAGAAGCTACAGCACTCATCATTCATAATGAAAAAATTATTATTTGTTGGGCAATGGGCTTAACACAACACAAGAATTCTGTAGATAATATTAGAGAATTGGTAAATATTCTTCTATTAAAAGGAAGTATTGGAAAAAAAGGGGCTGGAACCTGCCCGGTACGCGGACATTCTAATGTACAAGGAGACAGAACTATGGGGATTTGGGAGAAAATGCCAAGTTCTTTTTTAGATAAATTAGATGCCGAATTTGATTTTAAATCTCCAAGAAAACATGGTTTTGATGTGGTTGCATCAATTGAAGCAATGCACCAGAAAAAAATAAAAGTTTTTATTGGTATGGGTGGTAATTTTGTTTCGGCAACACCAGATACCGAGTTTACAGCAAACGCAATGAAGCATTGCAACTTAACAGTTCATGTTTCTACAAAACTAAATAGAAGTCATTTAATTCATGGTAAAAAAGCACTTATTCTGCCTTGTTTAGGTAGATCTGAAAAAGATGTACAAGCCAATGGAGCGCAGTTTATATCTGTAGAGAATTCTATGGGAATTGTACATCAATCTCACGGGCATTTAGAACCACACTCTAAAAAACTATTAAGTGAACCGGCAATTGTGGCTGGTTTGGCAAATGCTACTTTAAAAAAATCTAAAACTAATTGGACTACTTTAGTTTCTAATTATGATTTGATTCGTGCTAAGATTGAGAAAGTTATTCCAGGTTTTGAAAATTATAACAAAAAAGTACGTGTTAAGGGTGGCTTCTATCTGCCTAATAACGCCAGAGAGAATAACTTCTCTCCTACTGCTAATGGTAAAGCAAATTTTTCATTAAATAGACCATCCGATATACAATTAGAAAGAAACCAATTTATTATGATGACTATCCGTTCTCATGACCAATATAATACCACAATTTATGGGTTAAATGATAGGTATAGAGGTGTTTTAAATGAGAGGAGAGTACTATATATGAATGCAGATGACATGAGGGGTCAAAACTTAGAACCATTGGATTTAGTAGATATTAAAAGTCATTTTAATGGAGAAGAAAGAATAGCAAAAGGCTTTCTAATTGTAAAATACGATATTCCAAAACAGTGCACTGCAACTTATTTTCCTGAAGCTAATGTTTTAATACCGCTTAAAAGTGTAGCTAAGGTTAGTAATACGCCGGCTTCTAAAACAGTTATCATTAGCATTGTAAAAAGATAAATTAAAGACTGTTACTTTATACTTTCTACTTAAGAGTTAAATAGGCTTTATGCACTCAACAATTATTTTTAACTGCAATTCACTTAAATAACTTAAACCAGATGCTGTGAAAAAAATTAACTCATTACCAAAGCTGACGCTTTTAACCATCTTATTGCCATACAATATTCCTAAAGGCTTAAAAAAAAGTACTTATCTAAAGATTAAGAAAACAATGATTGAAATGAATTCATTTTAATTACTGCTCCTTTACACCAAGAATAGTGTCCCTTAATTCTTGAACGAAATTGAGATATTCTGCTATTCTATTTTTTTCGAAAAGCTTTCTGTTCGTAGTAATTTCTCTTTTTATATTTATTTGGGAAGAATCTAAAGTAGTTTCATCTATACTATTTATAGAAAATAAGTACAATTCCATTATAATGGGAAGTACAGAAATACCTCTACTAGTTGCTAGATACCGCGTACTTTTTTTTGTACCTGTAGGATCTAATTTTTCAATAAGACCTAGTTCTGAAAGAGACTTTAATCTATTCGCAAGAATATTTGTTGCTATTTTTTCTTTTGAGTCTTTAAGCTCTTTAAATCTAGATTTTTTATGGATGATAATGTCTCTTAATATTAATAAAGACCATTTATCTCCTAACATGGAGACAGAATATGCAATAGCACAAGTATGTGGATTTGTTAAGCTCAAAATCTGTCTCTTATACACATCTCCGAGCCCACGAGACCGAGGCTGATCTCG
>OJIK01000108.1_pt1 | contig 30999 bp, 28 predicted proteins | sample 1595571 | NCBI WGS metagenome assembly OJIK01 (sample SAMN05416791, study PRJEB24817) | seawater metagenome | isolation source: Sea water | place: Canada:Atlantic | collected 2013-11 | reverse complement strand
CAGCCTCGGTCTCGTGGGCTCGGAGATGTGTATAAGAGACAGATTCGGAAAAATAACGCAACTAACGAATTAGATAAAACAGACGAACAAATAATTAGACTCTTACAGAAGAATGCTAGATTGTCTAATAAGCAAATTGCTGCAGAAGTTGGTATTGCAGAATCTACCTGTTCTGAAAGGATGCGGAAATTACAAAGGAAAAAAATATTCTTCGGTTTTAATGCTATTGTTGATTCTTCTAAATTGGGTACGAATATAGAAGCAATGGTTGCTATAAAATTAACTAAAAACACAAAAGATCAAGTAGATCATTTTAAAAATGCAATGTCTTTGTTACCTGAAGTTGTGAATATTTACCATTTAGCGGGGCAAATAGATTTTCTGCTTTACATTGCAGTAAGAGATAAAAATCATTTAAGAGATTTTGTAATGGATCATGTTACAAAAGATTATGTAAAAAGTTTAGAAACTTCTTTGATTTACGATTTTTCACAAAACCCATTGTTTCCAATTTATTTAGAGCATGAATAGCGAAGAAAATCTAATTGAAATAATGATTAGATCTTTTACGCTATACTTACTAATTGAAAATATAAATTTTATTTATATTTTTAATTTGAAACAAACAACCTTGGTTTCAGACATCGCTTCAATAGCAGACTTTACTCCTTCTCTGCCTATTCCGCTACTTTTAACGCCACCAAAAGGCATTGCATCTATTCTATAATCTGTAGAATCGTTAATCATTACTCCAGCACACTCTAGTTCATTAATTGCCTTGTGTGCATTATTAATATCATTCGTAAAGATTGCCGTATGCAAACCAAAAGGTGATTTATTGCAGCATGCTATAGCTTCTTCTAAATTTTTCACTTTTGATATGGTTACAACAGGTCCGAAAACTTCTTTGCAATTGGCAATATCATTGTTACAGTCAGCCTCTAATATGGTAGGTGTATAACAATTTCCTATTGTTTTCCCCCCGCTAATTAGTTTTGCGCCATGCGCAATACTTTCGACAATAAATTTATCAATTTGATGAATCGATTCTCTACTTATAATAGGACCAATGTCAATATCTTCTGATAAAGGTGAACCAATTTTTAAAGTAGCCGTTAATTGAGAAAAGTTATTTATGAATGAATCATAAGCAGTCTCTTCAACAAAAATTCGTTTAACACCAACACAATTTTGGCCACTTGCAAAAAATGCTCCTGAAACACAAGATTGAACAGCGTCTTCTAAATCAGCATCCGATAAAACGATTACAGGAGAATTAGAACCTAGTTCCATCACTATTTTCTTTAATCCTGCTTTTCTCTGAATAATTTTTGCTGCTTCTACTCCGCCAGTAAAACTTACCAATCTTATGCTATCATGGCTAATGAGCGCATCACCAAAATATTCTGGAGATCCTGTAATTATGCTTAACATTTCTTTTGGTAAGCCAGCTTCAGCAAGAATTTCTCCAAACTTAAGGGCTACTAAAGGTGTATAATCACTCGGTTTTAATATGACCGGGTTTCCTGCAGCAATTGCGGGTCCCAATTTGTGACAAATCAAATTTAAAGGGTCATTAAAAGGGGTAATAGCAACAACAATACCAATAGGGACTTTGGTTTCGTACCCAACTCTATCTTCTGAACCTGGAACAACGTTAAATGGTATGGTAGCTCCAATTATTCTTCCCGCTTCTTCTGCAGAAAGTTGCATGGTATTTAAAGCTCTTGTAACTTCTTTTCTTGCCTGTACTATTGTTTTTACTCCTTCTGTTGCTATAAGATTCGATAATACATCAAATTCTCGCTCCATTATGGTTCCTGCTTTTCTAAGAATTGCTATTCTTTCTGAAGCTGGCATTTTTTTACCAATACGCTCTCCTATTTTTGCTAAATCTATTGCATTCATTACATCTTGTTCCGTTGATTGCGGGACAGTTCCGATTTTATCTCCTGTATAACTATTATAAACAGTTACGGTACTTGTATTTTTTTTATCTTTTACCATGTTTTAATTTTTAACCGTTAACTATTGATATTATATCATTGTACAAAGCAAAACCAGTTTCAATTTTCCCTGCTCCTGCTCCAACAATTGTAGTGTCCCCTAAAATATTAGAGGTTATTTTTAAAGCATTAGTCGCATCTGAAATACCATATAATGAATCATTCATTGGTATTAATTTAGGGCAGACTGAACCATGAACAATACCTTTATCATCCTTCCAAACGCTTCCAATTAGTTTCCATCTCTTATTATCTGCTGCTGCTTCTTTTACATCTGAAAGTGTAATTTTAGATATTCCCTTTATTTCAATATTTTCTTGAATTAGTTGTGCATCAAAAACAACATTTGCCAAAATCATTACCTTAGCTAAAGTATCTAATCCTTCAACATCACTTGTAGGGTCTGCTTCTGCATATCCAAGCTTTTGTGCCTGCGAAAGTGCATCATTATAAGTCATTCCTACTTCCATTTTAGATAAAATATAATTAGATGTTCCATTCATAATGCCGCTTACAGCAGTTATATCTGAACCTAATAGACCAGTATTCAAAACATTTATAATCGGTGTGCCACTCATTACAGTTCCTTCAATTGCTAAAGTTTTTCTCTTTAATTTGGCTAAATTAAAAATCTCTTTATACGCTACAGCAAAAGGACCTTTATTCGTGGTAACAACATGTTTATCAGAATTTAGTGCAGTTTCTATATGGGATATTGCTGGTTGCCCTGTTTTAATATCAGTGAAACTAGCCTCTATTACTATATCTGCATTAATTTCTTGTATTGCTTTAGGAATGTCAAGTATATTTTCTGTTAACAAACTATAATCACCATTATTAGCATTTGCAAGTATATGCTGCATATTTATACCTTTAGCATCGAGCTTGCTACCTTTCATTGTATCCAAAATTCCTACTGTTTGTACTTCAAGATTTTTAGCCAGCGGTAATACCGAATTATTTCTTAAAATAATTTCAGCTAATCCTTGTGATACAATTCCAAATCCTACATATACTATTTTTACCATTTTTAATTATTTATGTTCATTTTTATATGACAAAATTATATATATATTCATATATGTTTAGTATTACAGCAAACTATACTGTTATTTACTATTTTAAATGAATTGTATTCGTTTGCTAAGACAAAACTTATTTAAAACAAAATTTAAATCGTTCGTAAAATATTTTACTAAGCAGATAAAATTTAAATAAAGGATTTTAAGATTTAACTTTAATGTGTTTTTTAATATAATCTCATATTAAAATTGAATACTATAGCAAGAATCTATTTAGTTTAATTTTGCCATTCCAAACTCATTGTGCCGCCCTCCTGCGTCAACGAATAAAAAGTATTTACTCATCCACTCTATTTTAATAAATAGGTGTTCGTGAACCTAAAACGTAGCTTGGCCTTTGCCCAAACTTATTCTTGGGTTTCATTAACATTGTAGAAGAAACTTTTTTTCAAAAAACTGTAATATGCTAGTGCTTCATTTGGCTCATTCACTAAAAACGGTGGCCAGAACTTTTCTTAACGCTCTGTCCTGATTCTAACCAAAGCAAAACATTATAGCACAGATTGATTCATAAATAAAGCAGTTGCTAAAACTGCCAACTTAAAAATATTTAAAAGAATTGAAGAATGCCTTTCAATAACTTTTTAATATTTATTTTACTATTCGTCTATACTTATTTGTATTTCATCTGCAATTAGTTGCTTTTAGTCAACTTTAGAAATTTAATTATATTTTATACTTTATATTGTAATAAGGAAAAAAATGAAAATTTATTTATGGAAAAGCAACTTAACGTATTATAATAGGAATGTAAAAAAATAAATTTATAAACACCACATTATAAGAGGTTTACAAAAATATATTTTATATATTTAACATGCTAAATTTACATTATTGTAATTATTAAATACTTTTTTTTTAGAAAAGGTAGGCTCCATAAAACTAAAATTATACTCCTACTAAAACCAATAATATGTTAGAAAAGTTAATAAAAAAAAATAATGTAACAATTCACGGCACCAGTAGTAAAGTTATGTTCTTTGTTCACGGATATGGATGTGATCAAAATATGTGGAGATTTATTACTCCTCATTTCAAAGACTCTTACAAAATAGTTCTTATAGACCTTGTTGGCTCTGGGAAATCCGATGAAAACGCCTATAATTATGACAAATACAATTCGCTTAAAGGTCATGCAGATGATATAATTAATATTTGTGATGCTCTAAATTTAAAAGACGTTTGCATTGTTGCGCATTCTGTGAGCGCTATGATAGCTACACTTGCAGCTGTAAAAAGACCAGTGCTCTTCAAAAAAATAATTATGATTGGGCCATCTCCCCGATATATTAATGATGCTGATTATTTTGGTGGGTTTTCTCAGAAAGATATTGACGAACTTTTAGAAACTTTAGATTCTAATTACTTAGGTTGGTCTAGTGCCATGGCGCCTGTTATTATGGGTAATCTTGACAGACCAGAGTTAGCTGCAGAATTAGAAGCAAGTTTTTGTCAAAATAATCCAGAAATAGCAACTCATTTTGCAAAAGTCACCTTTTTAGGAGACAACAGAAATGACCTTAAAAAACTTTCTACGGATACACTAATTATACAATCTAAAACAGATGCTATTGCTTCTATTGAGGTAGGACAATTTGTAAATAACAACATCTCTAACAGTAAACTTGTGGTATTAGAAACAATAGGACATTGCCCCCATCTAAGTGCACCCAATAAAACGATTGAAGCAATTAAAAACTATTTAACGTAGGTTACATAAAAACAGCACAACTAATGGATTATAAAGAATTTTATAACACCTTTCCTAGTGGTTTTTTTAGTTCTTTACCGAATGGTACTATCATTGAAGCAAATAAGAATTTCTTAGAACTTATCAACTATTCGCGAGAAGAAGTTATTGGTAAAAAAAAATTCACAGATTTTCTTTCTCTCGGAGGAAAAATATATTTTGAAAATGTGTTTGCTCCTGCTTTAAAGTTAAGTGGCACTATAGAAGAAGTGAATTTCAATTTTACAAAAAAAGGAGGTACTAAATTCCCTGTCTTGGTAAACTCCGCAGAAATAAAAGATATCTCTGGAACCCATTTATATACACATTCTGTAGTATTCAATATTGCCCAAAGAAAACAATATGAGCAAGAACTTTTAAAGTCTAAAAAATATGCAAATGAAATCTCTAATAAATTAACAGCGGTCAATAAAGAATTACGAAGTCGGACTAAATTAATTTCAAAACAAAAATTACAATTAGAGGAATTCAACCAACATTTAGAAAATAAAAATAGACAGCTTTCTAGTTTTGCACATATTGCATCACATAACTTAAGAGCACCTGTTAGTAATCTTTTGGTATTAAAGGATTTCTATAAAGAAAATACAGATTTAAAGGATAAAGCAATGCTCTTCTCTAAAGTTGAAATTGTTATTGATCGTCTTAATGAAACATTGAATGAATTAATTGAATCGTTAAAAATACAAGGGAATAAAAATATTATGTATAATGCTGTTACTTTTGATACTGTATTTGCTAAGACACTAGCAATTTTAGATATTCAAATATTAGATTCAAAAGCAGTAGTAACCTCTAACTTTTATGAAGCTCCTACTATCGAATACCCAAAACTGTATATGGAAAGTATACTACTAAATCTGCTATCTAACGCTATTAGGTATCGTGCACCTGATCGCATAGCACAGATTCACTTCCGTACAGAAATTATCAATAATGAAATTATACTTATTGCAACAGATAATGGATTGGGAATAGATTTAAAAAAATATGGACATAAACTGTTCGGGCTTAATAACACATTTCATAGACACCCCAATTCTAAAGGAGTTGGCCTTTTTATGACTAAAACTCAAATAGAGGCAGTAGGCGGCTCTGTAACTGTAGAAAGTGAAGTAGATAAAGGAACTACTTTTAAAATAATTTTAAAGAAACACAAATAATGGTAAAAAAACTTCCTATAATAGGTATCATCGATGATGATACAATTTATCATTTTATATTAACCAGCATTATCAATAAAAATAAATTAGCGGAAAGTATTCTTAGTTTTTTGGATGGAGAAAAAGCCATTCAATATCTCACGGAGAACAAAATGAATAATGAAAAGATACCAGATGTCCTTTTTCTTGATGTCAATATGCCAATCATGGATGGCTGGATGTTTATAGAAGAATATGCGCGTATAAAAACGGATATAACAAAAAAAACCCTTGTATTTATGTTAAGCTCTTCGGCGAACCCGATTGATATTGAAAGAGCAGACAAAATAAGTGAAATTTCTAACTACATCATAAAACCAATAAATTTAGAGGAAGTGAAAATAATTTTTGATAGCTACAAAACTCTTTCATAAAATTTTAAGGATATAGCTGCACAGAAGAGAACCAGACATCGATTTTTAATCAATAGTTCTAAGTTTTAATTTTTATAATTGCTTAAAAGTATTCCTAGTTAGTAAACAGCCATTTTCTAGTATTTCTGAAAATCCGCACCATTGTTAAACTTCAAAAAACAAAATTAAAGCTACTAAATTTAATTATCAAAACAGTTTTTTTTTAATGTATAGCTTTTGTATAGTTTTTATAAAGCTAAATTGATTGATAAATAGCCTTAATTTATTAAGTTTGTATAACAAGGTGTTTTTTAAAAAAAAATAGCTGTGTATTAAAATTACAGAAATAAAAAAAAATGCATAAAAAAAATAATTTCAAGAACATAAAAGCAAGCTATTTATTTGGACTTTTAATATTTAGTATCTATAATACAGCAGCACAAACAGTAAGCATAAATGAAGTAGTTTCCTCTAATTCTGTTCATCTAGACGAAGATGGAGATGCTCCAGACTGGTTAGAAATTCATAATTTTGGAACGGAAGATGTTTCAATAAATGGTTGGTCTTTATCTGATGATATAGATGGTGTTACAAAATGGACATTTCCCAATATAACACTAACTCCAGACCAATACATGCTTTTATGGGCTTCATCAAAAGATCGGGCTACTATTAACTATCCAAGAACACTCATCAATCAAGGAAATGAATTTAAATACGTAATTCCAAATTCCGAGCCCAATTCTAACTGGAACTCATTAAATTTTGATGATTCCAATTGGTCTTCAGGTTCTTCAGGTTTTGGCTATGATGATGGAGATGATGCGACTATTATTCCAAATGGCACACAATCGATATATCTTAGAAAAACATTTACAATTAATAACCTCGCTTCTATTTCTTCTTTAATTTTAGATATGGATTATGATGACGCCTTTGTTGCCTATATTAATGGAAATGAAGTTGCAAGAGCTAATATTAATGGCGCACCACCAGCGTATAACTCAGGAACTATAACAGATCATGAGGCGCTAATATATTCCGGAGGAAGCCCGGAAAGGTTTATGATTACAGATTTTACTTCAATTTTAAATGAAGGTGAAAATATCTTAACCATTCAAGCACACAATATCAGTTCAAACTCCTCCGATTTTACAATAATACCTTTTTTATCGGCAATTTTTTCAAGTCAAAATAATACTGGTATTGAACCACCTAGCATTTTAGGCCTAACGGCAAATAATTTCCACACAAATTTTAAAATATCGTCATCAGGTTCAGAAACAATACGTTTAAATAATGCTTCTGGCGGTCTTGTTAATCAAATAATTACAGAGAACCTTCCAGAAAATACATCTATTGGGGTATCTATAACTTCTGGAGATATTGTAAATTATGCAGAGACTACTCCCGGTTATGAAAATTCTAGTCAAGAATATGTGGGAAGTGTTCAAAGTGAAGTTGTTTTTTCTAACCAAGGTGGTTTAATTAATGCACCCATAAGTTTAAGTTTATCTGGAAATACTTCAGAGGAAGTAATACGATATACAATTGGTGATAATAATCCTACAGAAACTTCTCCAATATATACAAGCCCTATCGAAATTAATGAAGATACAACTGTGCGAGCACAAATATTTTTAGACAATTATTTGCCATCTTCGGTATCTACTAAAACATATATTTTAAACAATAGCACATTTACAGACAGTAACTTACCCATCATTATTATCAATACAGAAAATGGTGCAGAAATTCCTGATGAACCAAAAATACTTGGTACTATGAAAATAATTCAAAGACCTGATGGTGCAAGAAATTTTCTAACGGACGCTAATAATGATGACTTTTTAAATTATTCAGGTACTATTGGTATTGAAACTAGAGGATCTTCTTCTCAGGCATTACCTAAAAAACCATACGGTATTGATACTTTAGAAGATGATGGTATAGAAGATAAAGGCGTAAAATTATTAGGAATGCCAAAAGAAGATGATTGGATTTTAAATTCATTTGCCTTTGATGATAGTATGATGCGAGACTATATTAGTTACGAAATGACAAGGCAAATGGGGCAATATGCTGCCAATTTAAAGTATTGTGAAGTGGTTCTTAATGGCGAGTATATCGGTTTATATGCACTCTCTGAAAAAATAAAACGTGATGGAGACCGTGTAAATATTGCAAAATTATCTGATGATGAAAATTCATTCCCAGAGGTTTCAGGTGGTTATCTTATGCAGACAGATAGACCTGATGCTGAAGACCCTGAGGCTTGGTACAGCAACGGCGCCGGGTATATTCATGAAAAACCAAATTCAGATGATATTACAACAATACAATCTTCGTATATAGAAGGGGTTTTTAGAAGTTTAGATAACAAAGCTAATAATTCTAACATAACAAGTGGTTATCCTTCTATTATAGATATCCCATCTTTTGTAGATTACATATTAATGGCAGAAATTGCGTCAAATGTCGATGCCTATGCCCTTAGTACGTATTATCATAAAGATAGAGGCGGAAAGTTAAGAGCAGGACCTGTTTGGGATTATAATTTAACCTATGGTAATGACTTACTTGATTTTTTTGGAACTAATTATGACAGAAGTCATACCTATGTATGGCAATTTAACTACAGCAATACAGGTTCCTATTTTTGGGGAGACCTTTTTAATAATTCAACTTTTAAATGTTATTTAGCAAAACGGTTTGATGAATTGACTAAAGAAGGACAACCACTAAATTTTAACCACATCTCTAATTTAATTGATAGCACTACTGAATTAATTTCAGAATCTGTAGTGCGTGAAAATGAAAAATGGGATACAATAGATGATTTTGCTGGAGAAATAGCCAATATGAAGGTTTGGATTCAGGAAAGAATTGCATGGATGCGAAACAACCTTGGTGCGTTTTCTAATTGTGATAATGTACAAATACCATCTTTGGTTATTACTAAAATCCATTACAATCCAGAAGAAACAGATACTTTTCCTGAAAGCAAGGATTTAGAGTTTATAGAGATTCAAAATACAGGAACTACAACTGTAAATTTAACTGGTGTGTATTTAAGCAAACTAGGTGTGTCTTATCAATTTGAAGAAAATGCAACTATTTCACCTGCACAATCGATTCAATTAGTTGGAAATACAGACGTTTTTTTCGCTAAATATGGGCTTGAAGCTTATGGTAGATTTGATAGAGATTTATCAAATAGTAGTCAGAATTTAGTGTTAGCAGACGCTTTTGGTAATATCATTGATCAAGTGGAATATACAGATAGTGTACCTTGGCCAGAATCCGCTGATGGTGACGGCTTTTATTTAGAATTGATAGATGTTAATTCTGACAATGCTTTGGCGAGCAGTTGGAAGGCAAGTTCGGATGCCGTTTTAAATACAACTGTTTTTAATTCTAATGAAATAGATTTTACAGTATATCCAAATCCGACCAAAGAAAAATTGACGATAACCTCTAAACAAATACTAGAAGAAATTATAATTTTTAATCCTCTAGGACAACAAATAAAAACGTTTCAAGTCAATTTTAAAACAGGAGAAATAAATATTAGTGATCTTCAAACAGGAATGTATTTTTTAAGTTTAAAGGGAATAAATGGCGTACAATTTTCTACTAAAATTTTTAAAGAATAAATAACTTTATTTTCTATATTTTAATTGACCTGAATTTAAAAAGTATGACAAATACAAAACCCGTATTAAATGTTTTAGGAGGACTTCTAGATAACTGTTCATGCAATCCTATGACAGGTTATTTACGTGACGGATTCTGTAACACTACGCCAGATGATTTTGGTACACATGTAGTCTGTGCAGTAGTTACCAAAACATTTTTAGAGTATTCTTTTTCTAAAGGAAATGATTTAATGACTCCAATACCCCATTGGAACTTTCCTGGCTTAAAACCAGGCGATAAATGGTGCTTATGCGTTTCTAGATGGAAACAAGCAGAAAAAGCAAACGCCGCACCACTTGTTGATTTAAAAGCAACGCATGCCCTTGCTTTAAAATATGTTTCATTAGAACTTTTAACAAAGTATGCAAGCCCAATCTTATAACTTTATAGCTTAGATCATTTTTTATGAGATTCCTCCTACTTCGGAATAACAAACTCTTTTTAATTGTATATTTGCCCCTATAATTAAGAAAAATAAACCATTATCTCTTTATTTCCTATGCCTTTTAAAAAATTACATTCCGATATCAAAGAGAAGCTCGCTTTTTTTGAAATAACAACACCTACTCCTTTTCAGAGTAAAAGCATTCCTTTCATTAAAAGTGGTGCAAATGTGTATTGTACAGCACCAAAAAACAGCGGAAAAACAACTGCTTTAATACTTACTACTTTACAAAAATTGAAATGTGAAGAAGTTGGGGTTGCTCCAAGAGCTATTATTTTAGTAGAAAACAGAGAACGTGCATTTGAATTAGAAGAAACTATTTTAAAATATACCAGACATACTTCTTTACGTGTATATACTTGTGACGATAAATTTCATATAGAAGTGCTTACTTCTGAAATTTTTGAAGGTGTAGATATTCTTATTGCTACCCCTAAAACAGTGTGTAAGCTGCTTTTATCAGAAGGTCTAAACATGACACAATTAAAGATTTTTAATATAGAAGATGCAGAATTTTTATCCAAAAGTTCAACGTATACAGATCTTATGGCAATCACACAAAGTATTCACAAATGCCAATATGTGGTATATTCAGAGAAATCGAATACAATGTTAAAACGCTTAGAAACTAATATTATGCAATACTCTAGAACCGTTGCGCTGTAATATGTTTTTTAAAGATTATTACTTTACATTATCTTAATATAATAAAGAATTAATGATACCAAAACTACATTACATATCTCAAGGAAATTCTCCAAAAGAACATTTAGAAAATATTCAAAAAGCGTGTTCTGCAGGGGCAGAATTGGTAGAGCTGCGTTTGCAAAATGTTTCTGAAAAAAAATATCTAAAATTAGCGACTGAAGCTAGAGAAATTACTTCTTATTTTCAAACAAGACTGCTTATAAATGACGATTATAAAATAGCGAAACAGGTAAAAGCAGACGGAGTGCATATAAGTACTGCAAATGTGTGTCCAATTTCAGCTAGAAAACACCTATATACTTGGCAAATTATAGGCGTAAGTGCCAACACACTAAAAGACTGCGAGGCGCTTCTTGAAAAGCAAGTAGATTATATTAGTTTAAGTTCATTTAAAGCAAAGGAAAAATCAGATTCTAAAGCTATTGGTTTAGAAGGTTTTTCTGCAATTATTGATGCTTTAAAAAGCGAAACACCAATTCTTGGTGCTGGAGGAATTATTAAAGAAGACATTGCTAGCATACTAGAAACAGGTATTTCGGGTATTAGAGTATCTAATGAAATTACGAAAGATTTTGATCTGATGAGAACATTTAATAATTTGTTAAGTGCTTCGGCAACAGACGAAAAACGACATACATTTGAATAGTAAATTAGTATTATATTTACTTTATTAAAAATAGTTAACTTTTAAAAAAATCTTTTGAATTTACTTCCAATTTTAACACTGTTCTCAAGTTTAGCATTTATTTATTTTGGTATACAGTGTTTTTACTCAAAATTTATTATTTCAGAATTTGAAAGATATGGTTTACCAAATTTTAGAAAACTTACTGGTTTCCTTCAATTAATGGGTTCAATAGGATTACTATTTGGTCTATACATAAGTCCTATTCTACTAATATTAGCTTCATCGGGTCTATGTATACTAATGCTTTCAGGATTTGTAGTAAGAATCAAAATTAAAGACAATTTTATTCAGTCTTCCCCATCATTTATTTTTGCTGCTTTAAATTTATGTATCGCTTTAAAAGCGTTTTATACCTATTTTTAAAGAGAAAAATATATAATTACTACATTCATTAATATAAATAATGCTGCAGGAAATGATTTGTATAGGGCGTCTTTTATTTTAAAATGCATTATAACAGAGCCTAATAATAAGGTCATTAAACCAATACTTCCGATTAAAGTTAAATATTCAAACTTTACAGATGCTATTAATAAACATGCAAAACTTATTTTTAAAAAACCAACAACATAACAAAACTTTTTAGATAAACCATAGGCCTCAAATTCTTTAATAATAGATTCAACATTATTGCCTCCCCTCCATTTTGTTGGTTTGTGCGCTTGCAGTAACCAAACGTTTAAAATACTTAAACCAACAATAATCTTTAATGCAATAATAATATATTCAGTTAATTCCATGGGTAGTGTTTTAAAGTGAATTTGTTTAAAGCAAATCTATAAAAAACAATGCAATTAGTAATTACAGAATCGGTTAAAAAACTATATTCGCGCCATGTGGATTTATTTAGGACTTTTAGCTGCGCTTTTTTTAGGATTACACAGTTTATGTAAGAAACACGCATTGCAAGGAAATGAGGCTTTTCCAGTATTGTTAGGAACCATTACTTCAGGGTTTATGCTATTATTGCCGCTATATATTGGTTCTATCTATTTTCCTGAATTTACAAAAGATACGGGTTTTTATATTGCTTCAATTCCTTGGCAAACACATGGTTTTATCTTTATAAAATCAATGATAATGGCAGCTTCTTGGGTATTAGCCTACCAGGCTTTAAAACATTTACCAATTACGATTGTTGCTCCTATACGTTCTGCAGGTCCATTTTTTACATTTATAGGTGCTATCTTAATTTACAAAGAGGAACCTAATTTTTTACAGTGGATTGGGTTCTTTCTCATTATTTTTTCTGTATTGTTATATTCTAAAGTAGGAAAAAAGGAAGGCATTCATTTTAAACGGAATAAATGGGTGTTTGCTATTGTTGGTGCTACTTTTTTAGGTGCTTCTAGTGGATTGTACGACAAGTTTTTAATTCAGAATTTGGCTTTAAATCCACAAACTTTGTTATTTTGGTTTTGTTTTTATACCGTGCTAATTTTAATTATTATAGTAGCCATCATCTGGTTTCCATATGCAGAGAAAAGAAAAGCATTTAAATTTCGTTGGTCTATAATTGCGGTTGGCCTTTTATTACAAGCAGCAGATTATTTTTATTTCAAAGCTTTACAAGATCCAGAGGCTTTAATAATGTTATTATCTGCAGTAAAAAGAAGTCAGTTAATAATAGCTGTTATTTTTGGTGGAATACTATTCAAAGAAAAAAATAAACGTAAAAAATTAATTCCTTTGGCAGGAATTATAACTGGAGTATTTTTGATTTTGTTTTCTTCGGGCTCCTAATTTATAGTTTTTCATAAACTTACAGCTTCTCTCCTATCTTTCTTTTGAGATAAGAGCCTTATCTTTACAAATAGAGACCCTAATTATAAGATTTGGAACAAATAAAAAAATACATCGATCAAATAGCTACGATATCTAAAGAAGATTGGGACTTTTTCAAATCTAAACTGCACCGCCGAACACTTCCGAAAAAAACTATTTTCTTAAAAATTAATCAAATAGAGAACCATATTTCTTTTATTGAATCTGGTGTTGTGCGTTTGTTTATCCCTAAAGAAAACCCTGAAAAAGAAATTACATTTGGTTTTAGTTTTAAAGACCAATTTGTAAGTGCTTATGATTCTTTCCTTACTCAAAAACCGTCATTATATCAATTACAAACACTTACGGAAACAAGTGTCTTAAGTATTACGTATAAAGATTTACAAGCCGTTTATAAAACTACTCAAATTGGTGATTTAATTGGAAGGTTAACCGCAGAACGTCTCTTTTTAATTAAATCTAAGCGAGAACAAAATCTGCTAAACCTATCAGCAGAAGAGCGTTACTTGAAGTTATTTAAAGAAAGGCCAGAGCTTTTAAAAGTAATACCTCTAAAATATATTAGCTCTTATATTGGTGTTACAGCGCAAGCTTTAAGCAGAATAAGAAAACGTTTATAAAAGTGTTTTATTGATTTGGGTTCATTGTTTTGTGCTGAATATCAAATTATCTTTGTAAAAAAAATAGATGATTATAATTATATTTGTTTTGGTACTTTGGTATGGAGGTTTGTTTTTTCAATCTTTCTTTTTACACAGATACGCAGCGCATCAAGTTTTTACCATGTCTAAAACTATGGAACGTGTTAGTTTTGTTTTAACTTGGTTTTTTCAAGGTTCTAGTTATTTAAGTGCCTATGGTTACGGTGTTATGCACCGTATGCATCATGCCTATACAGATACCGAAAAAGACCCGCACTCTCCTTCGCACGATGCCAATTTATTTGCTATGATGTGGAAGACAAAAACAGTGTATCAAGACATTAACGATCAAAAAATTACAGTAGATAAAAAATTCACTAAAAACGTACCACAATGGAAAAGCTTCGATGCCTTTGCAAGTAGTCGTTTTTCTAGAGTTCTTTGGATTAGCTTTTATATTTTATTTTTTACTTATTTTACTACGGCACCATGGCAATGGGTATTATTACCTGTAGCGCTTATGATGGCACCAATTCATGGAGTAATTATCAATTGGTTTGGTCATATTTATGGGTATGTAAATTATAAAATGAGTAACACCAGTAAAAACCTTTTTCACTTCGATTTTTTAATGATGGGTGAAGGATATCATAACAATCATCACAAACATGCCACTAGTGCAAATTTTGGTGTAAAATGGCATGAAATAGATATGACCTACCTTGTTATTAAAGTATTAGATTTTATTGGATTCATTAAATTGAAACCTATTTCTATAAAAAAGTAATATCGTTTTTAAAATTTAATAGATTAATTTTCGATTTATGTCAATCATTTTTATGTAGTTCTCTAGATAAAAAAGTATAAATAAAGGTCAATTCTTCAATAGAACTATTATACTGACTTGCACCAGAATGGCCTTCATTTTCTTGAGCCCATAAAAGAATAGGATTTTTTTGGTTGAGACCGTTTTGTAATTTTCCTGCAAATTTATAAGAGTGATAAGGAGGCACTCTTGTATCATTAGTACCTGTTATTATTAACGTGGATGGGTAATTTACAGCCTCATTTATAGTATGAAAAGGTGAATATGAAAGCATGTTTTTAAACTCTACTTCCTTTTTAACAGTGCCAAATTCACCCGTATTTGTGAAATAAGCCCCTGCCTCCGACTGCTCAAATCTTAAAACATCTAAGACGCCCACATTTATTACCGCAGCTCCGAATAATTCTGGTTTTTCTGTCATGGCAGCCGCAGTAATCATACCTCCATGAGAGCTTCCTATAATTCCTATCTTTTTAGCCTTTGTATACCCTTCAGCAATTAAATATTCTGCAGCACTCGTAAAATCTAAAACACCATTTCTCTTCTTTAAATTTCTACCTTCTTGCCACCATTTATAGCCAAACTCTCCTCCTCCTCTAATGTGAACATAGGCAAATGCACCACCGTTTTCTATAAAAGAAATAATACCAGGATTAAATGAAGGTTTTGCTATTATACCATAACCGCCATAGGTGTTTAATAAAAAAGGTGTTTTGCTGTTTTTGGGTAAAGAATCTTTATACACCATAAATATGGGCACTTTTACACCGTCATGTGAAGTGAATTCTGTTCGTGTAAATTTATAGTTAGCGGAATCAAAAGCAACTGCTTTTTTCCCTAAATAGGTGAATTTATAGGTAGATAAATCTAACTGACAAGTTATTGCAGGCACAGAATAAGAAGATAACCTAAAGGTTAATTCTTTCTTTTCTTTATGGTAATATAAACTACTCACGGCTAAACCTTCTGGAGTAACAACTTCTCCTAGTACTTTGCCGTTAAAATCTGTAACTGTTAGTAAAGACGAATTTTCCATTTGAAAAGAAGTTACTATTTTTTTCTCTGCTATAATGGCATTTGTAAAAACAGTTCCATTATATGAAGGTGTTATTAATTTCCATTTTGCTGGTTCATTAATCGGAAATTTAATTACATACTTTTTGTTTTTAATTTTTGTACTTGCTACTATCGTATCATTTTTGAAACGATGAAAACGAATATCATATTTTATATCCGTAAACAATGGTGTAAACTCTTTTACATCTTGTTTAGGCCTTAAATAATAATAACTATAATTATTTTTAGAGTTATCAGATTTTTTAAGAATATACAAGCTTTGTTTTCCTACACCAAACAAACTTAAATTTTCATCTTTGGTGTCTACATTAAAAACTTTAGCATCTTCAGTTTGCGCAGTTTCTAATGTGTGATACATTAATTCAGGAAAAGCTCTACTTACTTTTTTTGCATTAAATTTATTTTTAATGTAAAAGAAACCCTGACCATACCAATTAATTTGCGGGGATATAACTTCTGTTAATACTTCTTTAAAGAAATGCCTGTTTTTAATGCCAACAATTTTAATTTCTTTCCAATCACTTCCATTTCTATTGTATTGATATGCTAAAAAATGATCATCGTAAGAAGGGGTTAATCTTGTAAAATTAATACGGTCTTTCGTAGAAATAGAATTCGGTCCTATTAATTTTTGATAACTTGTTTTATTGCCTTTTGTATAATAAATGCTTGCTGGAGAATTTCGTCCTGGATATATTAATTTGTAATAATATTCTTGATTTTTTTTTACTTCAGTATACGCTTCAAGCTGCATTTCGCTCCAAACATAAGATTTCATCTTCGCCCGAGCTCCCTTAGTATTAGATATTTTTTTTAGATATTTTAAAGATATTTTATTTTGGGCTTCTACCCAATCTTCTACATCTGGGGTAGCAGTGTTTTCCAACCATTGATAATTATCTATAATTTTTATATTATGATACATATCAATTACAGGATTTTTCTTTGTTTTTGGATATTTTAACTGGGCATTTAGGATAATAGTACCTAATAAAAAGATAATAGTTAAGGGATTTTTTTTGATTTTCATCAATTATAAAATTTTCGATTTCAAAAATAAAAATAAGCTTTTATACTTATAAACGAAATAATATATTAAATAAAAAAAAAGAAATACAAAAACTTTAAACCTACCAGTCAATAGGAAAATAATCTTTCAAAAACTTACCACACCAGTGCTTTCCAGTATTGATTCCATCAATTAAAGGATCCATAACTCTAGCGGCACCATCTACAATATCTAAAGGTGGTTGAAAATCATGTACTTCTTCTTTCTTTTTAGAAAGTTCTGCAGGATCTTCATCCGTAACCCAACCAGTATCAACAGCATTCATGTAAATACCAGACTTTGCAAATGTAGATGCAGAAGTATGAGTAAGCATGTTTAAGGCAGCTTTTGCCATATTTGTATGTGGATGTCTATCTACCTTTTTAAATCGGTGAAACTTACCTTCCATCGCGGTAACATTTATGATATGTTTTTTACCCGTATTCTCTTTCATCATTAAATTAGACAATCGATTACACAAAACAAAAGGTGCTACAGCGTTTACTAACTGCACTTCTACCATTTCTGTAGTTTCAATTTCGCCTAACCTTAAACGCCAGCTGTTTGTTTTTCTTAAATCTACCTGCTGTAAATCGGCATCTAATTCACCTTCAGGAAAAACTTCTGCTGTTTGTAAAGAATTGTCAAAACTATATGGAATTTGAGATAAAGCTGCAGAGTTTCTTAAACCAATACCTGGTTCTGGTCCGTGCCACGTAACTGGTAACACGTTATTTTTACTAGTTTTTACTGTAGAAAGGCTTAAATTAGAAAGTTCTTCTAAACAAAAAGCATGTTCCTTTAATAAAGGCTGCGCTAACTTTGGTAATTGATTCATCGATTTCTTTTCATTTTCCATTAAATGAAAATAAAAACCAGAAGGTCTTCTTACTGTTTGTGCGGCATTATTGATTAGAATGTCTAATCTGTTGTATTTTTGTTCTATATAATTACAAAAAATCTCTACACTTGGTATGTGCCTTAGATCTAAGCCATGTATATGCAAACGATCTCCCCAATCTTTATAATCTTGTTCCTTAGAGAAACGAATCGCAGAATCTGCAGGAAAACGAGTAGTTGCAACAACCGTGGCACCAGAACGTAATAACATTAAGGTAATATGATATCCTATTTTTAATCGAGAACCTGTAATTACAGCTACTTGGTCTTTTAAATCAGTGGTTTGAAAACGTTTTGTATAGTTTAAATCGCCGCAGTCTGAGCACATGGTATCATAAAAATGATGCAACTTTGTAAATACAGCCTTACAAACGTAACAGTTTCGAGGTGATTCCAATTCTTGGGTATTCTCTGAAATTGAAGCCGCAGCTAATAATTTAGGAGCAACATATAAAGCCGCTTCTCTAGCAGAACGAATTCCAGTAGACTTTCTAGCATGCTTATCGCTCTCTATTTGCTTTCTTTTAGCTGCTTTTTTAGCATCTTTTCTACGTCGTTGAAATTCATCACGATTTGGACGAGATAATTCTCCAGCAACCTTAAAAAGTGCTACTCTTTGTGCTTCTGGTATTTCAAAAAGTTGATTGGTATCTTCCAATAACTTCTGAATAGTAGCGATGCAAGATGCTATTTCTTCATTTGTTTTTAACTGGCTCATAGTAGGATAAACTATTTCTTTTTCTTCTTTTTTGAAATGTCTGAAGAGATGGAAGCCGTTTTTGCATTTGCAATATAATTTGCTAAAATCTTATCTACTAACTCTTCTTTTGTTAAATGATGAAAAATTGTTTTAATCTGAGATTTAAAATCTTCTGAAACCGTACGATTTGGCTTTGTTTTAAATATTTTATTTGCCCAAATTAACCCATTACTTTCTTCAATACTTTTTGCATCGGCCTTTTTAAAAGCGTTAAAACGAATGCCTAGTGCTTTTTCAAAGTCAGAAATATCTTGTGCTTCTTCTTTTTGAATAATAGTTAAAGACAAACCGCTTGCCCCTGCTCTAGCCGTTCTACCACTTCTATGCACATATGCATCATACGTGTCTGGTAAATGATAATTTACAACATAAGAAAGGTCTTTTACATCAATTCCACGCGCCGCTAAATCTGTAGCTACTAGAATATCAATATGTCCATCTCTAAATTGCCCCATAATTCGATCTCGAATTCCTTGGGTTAAACTACCGTGAATTGCTCCTGAAGAAAATTTATTAATTGCTAAGTTTTTAGCTAATTTGTTAACAGCTGCTTTCGTTTTACAGAAAATAATACCTCTTTGTCCTGCTTTAGAATTTAAAAAGTGCAGTAAAACCTCTAATTTTTCAATAGGTGCTACAATTACGTATTGGTGATCAATACCTTGATGCCCAACACTAGTCATATTAGCTTCAATATGAACTACATGTTTAGACATATAGTTTTGCACTAATTGCTTGATGGCTCCTGGCATAGTAGCCGTAAAAAGTAATGTTCTTCTTGCTTTCGGAATTTCTTTGATAATACTATCTAGACCTTCTTTTAAAGCAGTAACCATTTCATCTGCCTCATCTAATATAAAATAAGCAATTTCACTAATATCAACCGCTTCTCTTTTTACTAAATCGGCTAATCTTCCTGGAGTTGCTACAACAATATGCGTAGTTTCTTTTAAACGGTCTATTTGAGGTTTAATCGGAATTCCACCACAAATAGTAGCAATTGAAATAGTAGGACTATGTTTTGCCAATGCTTCTAGGTTACTAGCTATCTGCTGACCTAATTCTCTTGTAGGCGCTAGTATTACCGCTTGAATATTTTCATTTTCTATATCAATGAGTTGCAACAAAGGTAAACCAAAGGCAGCCGTTTTACCGGTTCCTGTTTTTGCCAAAGCAACCACATCTTCTTTTTGATTTAAAATAATAGGAATTACTTTTTCTTGAATTTCTGTCGGAATAGTGATTTTTAAGTCGACTAAACTTTGTTGTAATTCTTTATTAATTCTTAAATCTGAAAATTTTTTTGACATTAAAATGTTTTTTTTGTAAAGGTAACAACAGTTTTTATGGGTTGCCTTTATTATATGCAGTATTATTGGGAATTATCTTAGCGGGTATAGATATTGTTTCTATTAAGGTATAATAAGCTTGAAAATACACTTAAATAAAATACTATATTTAAATTTTGAACAAGAAAAAAGCCCAACTTTATAAGATGGGCTCTTTTTTGAAAAAATATGAATTTAAATTATATAACTTTAACGTTAACTGCATTTAATCCTTTGTTTCCTTCTTGTAAGTCAAATTCAACTTGGTCACCTTCTCTGATTTCATCTACTAATCCAGAAATGTGAACGAAATGATCTTTATCAACTCCTTCTTCTGTAATAAATCCAAATCCTTTAGACTCATTGAAAAACTTTACTGTACCTTTATTCATCTTATTATAATTTAATTTGTAATATTATTCTGCAAAATTATACTCTTTAAATGAAATAACAACTATAAATTTGTAAAAATATTAAAAAATCTTACTTTTCTGTACAAAAACAGCACTTTTAGACTCCGTAAATTCTAACTTTTTTCTTTTTTAAACGAGAATTATTCAATTTTTCCGAAAGATCAGCAGCTAAAGTTGCCGGAACGGCAACAAAAGCACAATCTTGTTTTAGTTCTATATCTCCTAATTGATCTTTTGTTAACTTTCCTTGTTTTATAAATAAACCAGCAATATCCCCTTTAGATATTTTATCTTTTCTTCCTCCAGAAATAAATAGTGTCTCCCAAAAAACCGGTTTTCTTTCTGCTTGCTTGGAAATGTTCTCTAAATCTGCATGCTTAATAAAATCTGGTAAACGTTCTTCTTTCCATTTTAAAACATATGCAGTTCCCTTTGCGGAAACTCTAGCTGTTCGACCATTTCTGTGAGTAAACTCCTCTACCTCTCTTGGTAATTCATAATGAATTATATATTTCATTTCTGGAACATCAATTCCTCTTGCTGCCAAATCTGTAGCAATTAAAAGTTGGTTGGTACCGTTTCTAAACTTTATTAAAGAACGTTCTCTGTCTTTTTGTTCCATTCCGCCACTAAAGCAGCCATGCTTAATATTTTTACTTTCTAAAAAAGTACTTAGGTTGTTGATACTATCTTTTAAATTACAAAAAATTATTCCTTGCTTATTTCCTAAAAAATTTAATAAATGCAATAATGTATTTTGCTTGTTCTTTGAAGGAGACAATACAGTTCTTATTTCTAATTTAGAAGTTGTTGCCTTTAAATAGTTTACGGTATTTGGTTGATCTAACCTTACGAAATCAGGAATTTCAACTCCTTGTGTTGCAGATGTTAATATTCTTTTATTTAAAGATATTAATTGATTGATAACACCTCTCATTTCATATTCAAAACCAACCTCTAAAGACTTATCAAACTCATCTAAAATTAATGTTTTTATATGATCCTTAGAAAAACGTTCATTTGCAAAATGATCTGAAATCCTACCTGGAGTTCCTATTAGAATTGCCGGTACGTGCTTTAATTCTATTTTATCCTTAGACATTGGTCTACCTCCATAAACTGCGTTTACTTTATAACCAGATCCCATAGAACGAATAACTTGTTCTATTTGAATTGCTAATTCCCTTGAAGGTACTAAAATTAAAGCTTGTATTTCTTGTATATTCGGATCTAAAAATGACAACAGTGGTAAAGCAAAAGCAAGTGTTTTCCCTGTTCCTGTTGGAGATAAAAGAATAGTATTTGTATTTTTCTTAATCGTTGCAATAGCTTCCTCTTGCATAGGATTTAACTGACTAATATGCAGCTTTTGTAATATTTCTTCTTGTCCTTTTATATGATTTGCCATCTATTACCTTGTTTCTTTTTATTTAAACTAACGGGCAAAGATACTTAGAGTTGTCTGGTATTGACCATAATTACTAAAAAGATTACTAATTTTGTCTTTCTAAAAAAATAAAAAATAAATGCTGAAACAAAAATTGAACAACTATAATGTAATACTTGCCTCTGGTTCTCCAAGGAGACAACAATTTTTTAGAGATTTAGATATTGATTTTTCAATCCAATTAAAAGAAATTGAAGAAATTTATCCAGAAAATTTAAAAGGTGTAGCAATTACGGACTACCTATCGAATTTAAAATCAGAAGCATTTTCTACTTTAAATGATAACGATTTACTAATTACTTCAGACACTATTGTTTGGCTAGAAGGCAAAGCATTAGGCAAGCCTAAGGATGCAAAAGACGCTTTTACAATGCTAAAAGCTATGTCTGGCAAAAAACATGAAGTAATTACCTCTGTATGTTTAAAGAGTAATTCTTTTCAAAAAATTATTAACGATATTACAATCGTTACATTTAAAGAACTTTCTGATGATGAGATTTATTACTACATCAATAATTACAAACCTTTTGATAAGGCGGGTGCATATGGAATTCAAGAATGGATAGGGTTTATTGGCATAGACAAAATAGAAGGTAGTTATTTTAATGTAGTGGGCTTGCCAGTCCATAAACTTTACAAAGAGCTAATGGACTTGTAAATAGGCTAGTTAGGAGAAAAAATCGCAACTTTTAGCAGTTTCTCACATTATGTTCAAAAGTCTTGCGTCTATTCTCTCTTTTATTTTCTTTAGAAATAAATAAAAGTTTATTTTTACGCAAAATTAAACAACACAATACTTTACAATATTACAATGAAAAAATATACGTACACAGAAAAAAAGGATACACGTTCAGGTTTTGGAGACGGTTTAACTGAGTTAGGTAGAACAAACCCAAATGTAGTTGCTTTATGTGCTGATTTGATTGGCTCTTTAAAGATGGATCAATTTATAGCAGAAAACCCAGAAAGATTTTTCCAGATTGGTATTGCAGAAGCAAATATGATTGGTATTGCAGCTGGTTTAACAATTGGGGGTAAAATTCCTTTTACAGGAACATTTGCAAACTTTTCTACAGGAAGAGTTTATGATCAAATACGTCAATCTGTTGCCTACTCGGGTAAAAATGTAAAAATTTGTGCTTCTCATGCAGGAGTTACTTTAGGTGAAGACGGTGCAACCCACCAAATATTAGAGGATATTGGTTTAATGAAAATGTTGCCAGGGATGACTGTAATTAATACTTGTGATTACAACCAAACAAAAGCAGCAACCATAGCAATTGCAGATTTTGATGGCCCAGTTTACTTGCGTTTTGGAAGACCAAAAGTGCCTGTATTTATGCCAACAGACAAACCATTTGAAATTGGTAAAGGAATTCAGTTAACAGAAGGTACGGATGTAACTATTGTAGCAACTGGACACTTAGTTTGGGAATCTTTACAAGCTGCCGAACAATTAGAAGCAGAAGGTATTTCTGTTGAAGTAATTAACATTCATACAATTAAGCCTTTAGACGAGGAAATAATTTTAAAATCTGTAGCTAAAACAGGTTGTATTGTTACCGCAGAGGAACATAACAAATTAGGTGGATTAGGTGAAAGCGTTTCTAGAACTTTAGCATTAAACACACCTACACCTCAAGAATTTGTTGCAACAAATGATACTTTTGGAGAGTCTGGTACACCAGAACAATTGATGGCAAAATATGGTTTAGATGCTGCTGCTGTTGTAAAAGCGGTGAAGAAGGTAATTTCTAGAAAATAAAAAAGTTGCACTAATAATCCCTAATAATTAAGCTTAAAACTATGAAAAAAGTATTTTTAATGATTTCATTGGCTTTTGCATTTAGCCAAACTTCAACAGCCCAAATAGATTTTGGATTAAAAGCAGGTTTAAACTACAATTCAGAATCTATTCAAAGTGTGAGTGAAGATGTTTTTACCGGAGCAGAAAGCAAAACTGGTTACCATGCAGGTATTTGGTTGCGTTTTAAACTGCCAATAATTGGCTTTTATTTAAGACCAGAATTAGTATATACAAACTTAGAAAATCAATTGCTCTACAAAGGGAGTCAAACAACTTCTTATAACTTCCAAAAAGTTGATATTCCTGTCTTGATAGGTAAAAGGTTTTTTGGTATTGGGAACGTTTTTGCGGGACCTTCTTTTCAATACATACTAAACTCAGGCTTTAGTCTTAATGATATTGCTGATGTTGATACAGATGGATTTTCAGTTGGACTGCAGTTTGGAGCAGGAATTGAATTGGGTAATTTAGGAATTGATGTGCGTTGGGAACGAGGATTAAATACGATAGAATCTACCTTTTTAAATGTCTCAACAAATACAAATGTTACTTTTGATACAAGAGTAAATCAAATTATAATTGGTTTATCGTATAAATTCTAAAAATATTATGTTATAATAAAAAAGGCTCTTGAGAAATCAAGAGCCTTTTTTATTATTAATTTATATTTGGATTCAAATAGTCGGGAACATTAGGATTGCTATTGTCACTAAAATCATTTGTTGGATCACCATCCCCATCGGCATCTTCTTGTATTGAAGGAACACCATCATTGTCATGGTCTGTGTCTTCTACAATCTCTAATAAATCTATATAGAATAAAAGGTTTGTATCCACTAGACTATTACGATGATTAAGGGCACTACTTGAAGGGTAACCTAATCCAGAGGGAATAAATAAAAATCCTTTACCTGTATTTAAATATGTAATTGGTCCATTAAAAACACCACCATTTGAATCTTTCTTTAATTCACCACTTAAAAAATTTGTAATACCAAATTTCCATCCTTTCACAACGGCACTTAAAGTAAACCAAATTCCATTTTCATTAATGTCAAAATTATCAACTGCAATGTCTGATTCTAAAAAAGCACGTCCAGAATACTTTACATATACCGAATCCATTACTGTAGGGTTTCCTTTTACAGGAGATGGCTGGCCTTCTTCTATAGTATATACATATAGAGTATGGTCGATGTCATTTTCTACAACGCTTATAGAATCTAATTTACTGGTATCGTCAAACAACGAAATTTCTCCAGCAACTAATGTTTTAATTGAGTCTACGGAGACGTCATAATAATTATTCTGTAAAAATTTTACGATTGAATCGTTGTCCGTAATCGCTAACTCCTCATAGTTAATATCTAAAAATGGGTTAGCAAAAGTATTATTATCAGTATCACAAGAATACATTAACACAACTCCTATTAAAAGAAGCAAAAAAATATTTTTAATTTTATTCATTATAATCATATAAATTTAAGCCTGCAATTTACCATTTTTATACCTTTGTAAAAAGACAAACATTATATTTTAACTTTTTTTATGAGAATTGATAAATATTTATGGTGCATTCGCGTTTTTAAAACGAGAACAATAGCAACAACAGCCTGTAAAAAAGGACAAGTTAAGATGGATGCTAAAAGTATAAAACCTTCAAAAGAAATTTTTGGTGGTGAATTACTACTGGTTCGAAAAAATCAGATTAACTATCAAATAAAAGTATTAAGTTTACCTGAGAGCAGAGTTGGTGCTAAATTAGTAGATCAATATAGAAAAGATGTTACGCCAAAAGAGGAGTTTGAAAAGACAGAACTTCTAAAATATGCCAAAGATTATTACAGAAAAAAAGGAATTGGTAGACCAACAAAAAAAGATAGAAGAGATATAGACGGGTATCAAGAGGAAACAACAGAAGAGATATGATTGCAGAAAACAATATAATTTTAGACAACACTCAGATAAATCAGAAGATTAAAAGAATAGCCTATCAAATTTATGAAAGTAATAGTTCTGAAAAAGAGGTAATTATTGCAGGTATTGTGGGAAATGGATTTATTTTTTCTAAAAAAATAGCAAGTGTTTTAGAAGAAATTTCTACCATTACCGTTATACTCTGTGAAGTAATTATTGATAAAAAAAAGCCTTTACAACCAATAACTACCTCTATCTCTGTAAACGATTATAAAAACAAATCTTTGGTATTAGTTGATGATGTTTTAAACTCCGGCACCACTTTAATATACGGAATTAAACACTTTTTAGAAGTGCCTTTGAAAAGGTTTAAAACAGCAGTTTTAGTGAATAGGAATCATAAAAAATATCCTGTAAAAGCAGACTTTAAGGGTATTTCATTATCCACATCAATAAAAGAGCACGTGCAAGTAGAGTTTAACGAAACAAATGCAATTGCGTATTTAGTATAATAAAATTCTTATTTCTGTTGTAATTTCTTCTATGGATTTATCTTCAGTAATAACGGTTATGGAAGCTTGTTCGTAAAAAAACCTTCTTTCAAAAAGATGTTTCGCTACAAACTCTGTAAGTTTATCGTTTTCTAATTCAGCGACTAAAGGTCTTTTATTTTTTTCGGAAGTTAATCTCGTAACCAGTGTTTTTATACTCGCTTTTATATAAATAGATGATGCTTCAGAATTAAGTATCAATTCCATGTTATTTGAATAACAAGGAGTTCCACCGCCTAAAGAAAGTATAATACTATCCTTAGAATTTAATATTTCACTTAAATAGAAGCTTTCAATTCTTCTAAAATAGATTTCTCCTTTTACTTTAAAAATCTCTGAAATCGAACTCTTTTCTCTCTTCGAGATATAATCATCTAAGTCTATGAATTTCATATCCAGCTTTTTAGAAATCTCTCTACCAATGGTAGATTTTCCTGACGCCATGTAACCTAAGAGTACAATCTTCATTCCTTTTTAATTTTCACAAATATCGCTAAAAAAAAATCATTTTTATACGAATATTTTCAATGATTGATAGTATATTTGCAATCGATTTAAGAGAGACCTGGTAGCTCAGTTGGTAGAGCATCTCCCTTTTAAGGAGAGGGTCCTGGGTTCGAGCCCCAGCCCGGTCACAAAAAGTTAAGCCTACGCTTAACTTTTTTACTTTAAAGTAATTTGCGCACGTGGCGAAATTGGTAGACGCGCAACCTTGAGGGGGTTGTGAACGCAAGTTCGTGGAAGTTCGAGTCTTCTCGTGCGCACTTTTTACTTTTTTACTTCTTTCACAAATAATTAACCATATTATCTAAGATTATTATTATTTTTGTTTATGCAAAAATTAATAATCACGTTGTGCTTTCTTTTCTCTTTAAGCATATTTTCTCAAACAGAAACTTTAACAATTAAAACTTTAAAAGGGCAAATAATTCATGCTGAAAATAAAAAAGTTCTAAGCGCTGCTCATATATTAAACCTTAACACAGTTTCCGGAACTATTACAAACGATTTAGGTTATTTTGAACTATCAACAAGGGTAAATGATACTATTTTAGTTTCCTATTTAGGGTATGAATCAATCAAACTAAAAATAACCAATGATTTACTAAAAGGAAATGAATTAGAAATTGCCTTATATCAAAAATCAGAAAAAATCAGAGAAGTGGTAATACGCTCAACTAAATTAATTGGAGTTTTAGAAATTGATGTAAAACAAGTACCGGTAGACAGATTTACGCGAATAAAAATAAACGGATTACCACAGACATATGAAGTTGGGAAGCCACAAAAGAAAAACTTTTCTTCTCCGATAGCAGCCTTGTTCCAGCCAGTAGATTTTTTGTATAATCTTTTTGGTAAAAAACCAAAACAATTAAGAAAATTACAAAAATTAAAGAAAGTAGATAATTTACGTAAAATGCTTGCTGGTAAATTTGATAGAGAAGTAATGATGGAGTATCTAGATATGGATCGACAAGAACTATCTGAATTACTAACAGACTGTAGTTACTCAGATTATTTTATTAAAAAAGCATCAGATTTACAAATGATCGAAGCTATTTTAGATTGCTATGAAAACTACAAAGCTTTAAAGAAAGGTAAAATAGAACGTAATAAAATTCCTGTAAAGGACTAAATATATTTTTTACGGATGCTTTAAACAGCTTATTATGGCCTTCTCTATTTATACATAGGGCCGCAAATAGTCTTAAAATTAATTTAATGTTAAATGTTACCATACTGTTTTCCGATATAGAGGTAAACAAAAAAAATCCAGCAAATGCTGGATTTTTTTTCTATCTTTTTTAGAATTCTTATTGATTCCCAAGAATAATTGGCATTCCAGATTTACCAGAACCAATTACCACTACTTTGCTATTTGGAGACTTCGCTAACTCTAAAGTTGCGTCAATTCCTTTTTCTTGTAAAATCTTTTCAGTTAAAGAAGCACTCAAAATTTTGTTTGCAATAGCTTTACCTTCCGCATCAATTCTTTGTCTTTCAGCCTCTTTTTTAGCTTTAGATATTCTAAATTCATATTCCAAAGATTCTTGCTCTTGTTTTAATTTTGTTTCAATTGCAATTCTAATCGTACTTGGTAATTTAACATCTTCTACTAACACTCTTTTAACCGATAAAAATTGATCTTTTAAAATGATTTGAATTTCATCTAGAATTTCTTGTTCGATTACATCTCTTTTACTAGAATATAATTGCTCAGGTGTATAACGCCCAACAACACTTCTTGCCGCTGCATTTATAGCCGGATCTAGTAGTTCACGTTCATAATCCTCTCCTTTTGTTTTGATAAGAGATCCTAAGTTCTCGAATTCTGGCTCGTACCAGATTGTTCCGTTTACTTTAACCTCTAATCCATTAACAGAAAGTACATTCATTTCATCAGAAATAGATTGTTGACGTACTTTTCTAATAATCATTTTGTTCCAAGGAGCAACAATTTGAAAACCTTCACCATATGTTTTGTCTGTATTGATACCATTTCCTAAAGTTTCGAAAAGAACGCCACCTTCACCAGGACCAATGGTTACTGTTGATTTAGAAAACAAAATTAATGCTACTACTGCAAGCAGTATAAAAAAAACTCCGCCTTTTGGGAATTTTATGTCTAATTGATTATTTGCCATTTTTTTTTTAATATTTTAAGTTCAATCAAATTTACAATAAACTTTAGGAAAGACAAGGTATAAGGTTACAATCTTAGTAGAAAGGTTTCATAAAATGAAGTTTAAATCTTACCATAATATTTTCGAATAAACCATTCTGCAGAAAATAAAGAGATTACAAAAATTAAAAACCAATGACAATCAATCAAATTTTGTTCTTTTAAAATTGACTTCTGAACGGTATAGTATCTTTTATCTTCGAATAATTTCTTACTTAAGCTAGCAGCCTCATCTTTAAAAAAGACCTTACCTCCTACTTTTCTCGCTAAATTTTTTAACATTTGAACATTTGAATTTGTAAACTGTTCTTCAATATTATAAGCTGTTATTTTAAAACTACCATATTTAATAATATTCTGCCCAACAACTGAAACTTTAAAAATATAATTACCAGAGTCCAAATTCTCTATGGCTATTTGATAAGAATTGTTGATTAGTGAAAACGGTAGCTTTACAACCTTTTTAGTTTCCTTATTTGTAATTGCTATTTCTAAAGAAGCTCTTTCATTAAATTTATAGTTTTTGTCTGTATAAAAAGCGGAAATATTAACAATGGTGTTTGAAGGATATAGGTTTTCTGAATTAATTACTAATCGATCTCTTTTCTTTTTTGAAGAGACATATTGCACTAAGCTTCCTATAAATTGATCAAATTCCTGAAAAGAATTAGAACTTAGAAAGCTTGATGCTCTCCATTTCCAGATTCCTTCTCCAAAAATTACAGCCATCTTCTGCTTATTTTGTTCCAAAACAGCTATTAATGGCTGTTGCAGCTCTAATCCATTTATACTTTGTAATAAAAGATCTTGATGTTCTTTATAGAAGGTGATGGCACCAAACTTATCTTTTAAAGGTGAAAATTCATTAAAACCAATATCTTTCTGGAGAAAAGTTAAAAAAGAAGGATTGTAAACTGCTCCGTAATTTTCCGTTTCATTGATTGCCTTTTTTGTAAAACCTATTTGTTGTTTGTTTATAAAATTCCAATCTGAATCTTCACCTGTAACTACTAGTGAATTTAAATTAAACTGTTTAATTTTACTCAAAACAGACCTAAATAGATTGTTCGGTTGATATAGTATAATTAATTGAAAATCAGTTAATTTACCTTTAAATTTATTAATAACAGAAATCTCTAAAGAACGCTGTTTATTACTTTCTATTGCCTTTTTAATTGCACCAATATCTGGATGTAAAACAGATGTAAGAAGCAGTACTTTTGTTTGCTCATCAATGACTTCTACCGAGAAATTTTTTGTATTATTATTGGTGTTTCTTTCACCTTTTATTTTCTGGATTGTTGCCGTATAATAATTATTCCCTTCTTTTATAGAGGTTAGATTGGTAGTAATTATTTGAGAGTTATCACTTTTAGAAAATTGAAGGTTCTTAAAGAATACTTTTTTATCACCGTTAAAAATTACAAACTTTGTTTTTACATTTTCATCTCCATCATAATTTAAAAGAACCTCTACAGGGAATTTATTTTTTATATAACTGTATTTATTTACATTTACTTGACTTATTTTCAGGTCTTTATAATTTAAAGTATCTCCAAAAACAATAGGGTAAATTGTTTGCTTAGAGTTTGTATATTCATATGCACTGCCTATTGTTTGGTTACCATCTGTGAGCAATAAAATAGGTGCATTTTTACCGTTATTTAAATTATTTAAATCGCTAATTGCCTTGTGAATATTGGTTGATTTTCCTTTAAAAGACAAACTATCAGAAACCGCTAAAGCTTTACTAAATATAAAATCTTCAAAATTGAACTTAGCAGCCAGATCCTTATTATTTTTAAGTTCACGAATAAAGTCAATCACATTTTGTTGTTCATTAAAAAAAGAAATAGATTCAGAATTATCAACTAAAATTGACA
>OJIK01000102.1_pt1 | contig 31513 bp, 36 predicted proteins | sample 1595571 | NCBI WGS metagenome assembly OJIK01 (sample SAMN05416791, study PRJEB24817) | seawater metagenome | isolation source: Sea water | place: Canada:Atlantic | collected 2013-11 | reverse complement strand
TTCAACCAGACCATGCAGATTCTTGAGAGTAAATTCAATGAAGCTAGTCAAGCTGGTGATACTGTTACCATTTCGGCCATCCGTTCAGAAGCTATGAATCTTCTTTCGAGTCAAGCTAAAATGAATCTCGACTTCGCTAAAAAGAATGATATACTTGGCGCCGCTATTTTAATGGGTTCAAACAGTACAGACTTTACTTACGAAGACTTCAAGGCAGTAGCAGCTCAGGTATCAGAGCAATACTTTGACAGCCCTGATTATATAAAGTTGACAGATAAAATCGCAATAATGGAGAAGTCTTCTGTAGGCGCGACATTTACTGATTTTTCTCAGGCTACACCGGAAGGTGATACGATCAGCGTGTTAAGCGTGAATGGAACATATGTTTTGGTAGATTTTTGGGCTTCCTGGTGTGGACCTTGTCGCGCAGCGAATCCTGCGCTACTTGAATTGTATAATGACAACAATCAAAAGGGTTTTAATATTGTCGGCATAAGCTTGGATAATAACGCTGAAAAATGGATTGAAGGCATTGCACAGGATAAATTGCCTTGGCCGCAGATGAGTGATTTAGGTGGATGGCAGAATGAAATCTCTACGTTCTATGGCATTCAATTCATTCCTCAGAACTTATTAATTGATGCCAACGGAGTGATTGTAGGTAAAAACATGGAACCAGCCGAGCTTTCTGAATTTTTAGCCGCTAACCTCTAAACCAACCCTCGTTTTCTTCGGATAAACCATTCCGTAAGCGCGAGTAACAATACCAATCCCCAGTAGGCTAAATAGGCGTGCTGGGGATTTTTCTTGACATAGCTCACTGTACTCTCCTTAATTTCAAAACCTGAGACTAGGTCACTAGAGTCTTCTGCACCCACTATTACTGTTCCACTACGTGCCCAATCCTTCAGCATGGTAATGTTTCTAGGGGTGACTTCTTCTATATTTAGTTTTTCCACTTGCACCTTCGCGGATGCACTGATTTCTGTGCCCATAGAATGAGCGATTACTTCAATGGATAATTGACCCACGTTTTGCACATCAAAGCTTGCCGTACCAGATTGATTTTCTATTGTAAAAGTTAACAGTTCCACCTGATCGCCCTCCATAAACACAGTTCCATTAAACGAGGATGGCGCTACTCTACCCTCTCCATTTACAACTGTAGTCACCACCGTAATCCGCTGACCAGAAAAGGCACGCTGCGGCACGGTAAGTTGCAGTCGAGAAGGTTCGTTTAAGGATATTAATTTCTCTAATAAACCTTCGAATAAGAAAAATGCATCCTCGTTTGCAAGTGCTGAAGCATACCAGTGCACACCGCTCGCATCTATCCGCTTTGTGGAGACCGTGAATTCTGTATCTGTACTCCTCACACGGAGATTGATCCGTTCCTTTAAATTAACGGGCCAAAAGGACGAGGTAAAGAACGCTTTATTGACTGGAGCTTGTTGAGGTGACCAAGCGCCCAGGGTAAGTAGTGCTCCTGTAAATGTATCCTCAAGTAAAGACCATACGTTGTTTCCACCTCCAATAGCGACAATGGGACCATCATGAGGGTCAGCGCTACTGATATCGTTAAACTTTATAGTTTCTACAGCTATGCTGTGCGATCTAGCATACCTACGTATCATCGCTTCATGAGGATGAGGAAAGTCAGTAACCACAAGAATTTTAGTGAAAAACGGTATGATTTCTACCGTTGTAAATAATGTATCTGATCGACCATTTGTTATGGCGAAACTCGTCAGTTCAAGGCTACCCAAACGATCCGGCACTCTTAGGTCAAATGAACTGCCTTGGTAGTATTCGCCCTGAACTCTCGTCTTTAGCTCACAATTCTTATCGGCTAGTATATTTACACGAACTAAAGACCCTGCGAGCACCCTAGAAGGAATAGAAATTCCTGTGATTAATGGACGTTGACGGGGCGTTATACCCTCGAGTAAAATCGCGGCCACGGGGAAATCGCTCTGATGGACAGCCTTAACGTGACCATCTCCCACATATATCCATTGTTTGCTCTCCGGTATATGCTCAATGGAATAGTTTCTGGTTTGGTAGGGAATATCTCTTGCTTTTAGGCTAGTTTCTAAATCGCTAAGGCCCTTTGTATAGCTTTCTATAAGTGAGGCCGATGAATCAAGTAGTATAGTCAGGGGCTCTGCTAATTTCAGCGTAGACTGGGTTGAAGTAGATGGAGATAAAAGCGCATAGACCAGTAAACTGAACCAGGTAAAACGCAAAAATGCCAAGACCCATGGAGTCTTGGCATTTTGCTTAAATAGGTATAAAAACCAGGCTACCGCAGCTCCAGCTATTAGTGCAATTAAAACGGCGGCCGTCGTTGTCATTAAGTTAACATTCCTCCACAAACATTAAGGACTTGACCACTGATGTAGCCTCCCATATCTGAAGCTAAGAAGAGACAAGCGTTGGCCACGTCTTCAGGGCTTCCACCGCGCTTCAAAGGAATGCTATCACGCCATTGTTGAACCGTTTTTTCGTCTAGTACAGCAGTCATCTCCGTCTCAATAAACCCTGGGGCAATTGCGTTACATCGAATATTTCTAGACCCTAGTTCTAGGGCTATAGACTTCGTGAAACCAATAATTCCTGCCTTTGACGCTGCATAGTTAGACTGTCCAGCATTGCCTTTAACACCAACCACGGAACTTATGTTGATGATGGATCCAGAGCGTTGCTTTAAAAAAGTTCGCTGCACTGCCTTTGTCATGTTGAAAACAGAATTCAAATTGACTTCAATGACTCGATTGAAATCCTCTTCTGTCATTCGCATAAGCAACGTATCCTTAGTGATACCTGCATTATTTACTACGATATCAACGCCTCCAAAGGCTTCAATCACATCAGATATTAAGGACTCAGCATCATCCATTTTCGAAGCATCAGAGCGAAAACCTTTAATACCAGTGCCGTACTGTTTTAACTCTTCTTCTAGTGCTTGACCTTTCTCAACAGAGCTGAGATATGTGAACGCAACATTAGCACCAGCCTGAGCAAAAGCTACAGCAATACCTTTTCCTATTCCTTTTGACGCACCAGTAATGATGGCTGTCTTTCCTGTCAATAAACCCATACTATTATTTAATTCGTGGTTTTGTTAGAGAGCAAACCTACGTTTTTTCCGTTCTTATATGCAACTATATAGGCGTTTTCCACACCCACTTTAACAACAATATCTAAAAGATCTTGAGCCTCTAATAGAGAGCTGTAGCTGCCTATTACCAATGTTGACAAACTGTCCTTCTGCAACACATCTGCACTTTCAAATCCTTTACTTAACTCACTAAAATCCAGTGATTTAAACGACCCTATTTGAACTGAATATTCAACATCATCATTAGGCGTTAAAATGGTATCTGTTGCAGTGCCATTTTTCCACAACTCAACGCGCACTCCTGACAATTCAGCGCTAGTCATAGGCGAATCCTTCATGTATAGATACACACAGCAGGCCATCAACAACCCTATTACCAAAAAATACCCTACTGGCTTTTTTGAGGTATTAAATTTTGCGCGTTCTGAGGCGATAGTTGCCTTGAGATCTAGGTTTTCCTGCTCTAAAGCCTCTAAGCGTAGTTTTGTACTTGGGGATAAAAATTCCATGAGTCTTGTTATTAAAGCGGTGCAACTAATATTCCAATAAGGGTCCCAATCATAAATAGAATGGTTTGAATCACGAACCCAATATTATTTAAAATAACTAAGGTCCAGTGCATCTCCCCAAATCGTCTCCAACGCAACGGAGGGTTACTCACCGGATCTCTTCTTTCCTCTTCACGCTGCAATTGGTCTAATGACTTCACTGCGTATGGAGTGTCACAACTGGAGCAAGTATATGCGTATTTATCTATGGTCAGCTCCACGTCATACCACGTCTTACAAGAAGGGCATTTGACTTGTTTCATACGGTAAATATACTTTTTAACTATATATGATAAACGAAAGAGCCGCGACCTGTTTAAGTCGCGGCTCTCTTTATATATCTCAGGAGAATAGTTATTTAGCTAACATCTTCGCCATAGTAATTCCTAATTCTGCAGGAGAATCTACCACTGTGATTCCACATTCGCGCAAGATTGCCTTCTTCGCTGCTGCAGTGTCCTCTGCACCACCAACAATGGCACCAGCGTGTCCCATAGTTCGTCCTGCAGGAGCGGTTTCACCAGCAATAAATGCTACAACCGGTTTAGTTCCATGCTCCTTGATCCAGTAACCTGCCTCAGCTTCTAACTGACCACCGATCTCACCAATCATGATAATCCCTTCGGTCTCAGGGTCATTCATCAATAACTCTACGGCTTGCTTAGTCGTCGTTCCAATGATGGGATCACCACCAATACCTATGGCAGTAGTTTGTCCTAAACCAGCTTTAGTACATTGATCAACGGCTTCATACGTTAATGTACCTGATTTACTCACGATACCGACATTCCCTTTAGTAAAAATAAAGCCCGGCATAATACCAACTTTAGCCTCACCAGCAGTCATCACACCTGGACAGTTAGGTCCAATAAGTGTGCTGTTTTTATCACTTAAGTATTCCTTCACTTTTACCATATCTGCAACAGGGATACCTTCAGTAATACAAATGATCACTTTGATCCCCGCTTCAGCGGCTTCCATGATTCCGTCTGCAGCAAATGCTGGAGGAATAAATATAATTGACGTGTCTGCACCCGCCTTCTGAACAGCTTCTGTTACAGTGTTAAATACGGGACGATCAAGGTGAGTCATCCCTCCTTTACCTGGAGTAACGCCACCAACCACGTTGGTTCCGTATTCAATCATTTGGGTTGCATGGAATGTACCTTCTTTACCAGTAAATCCCTGTACAATAATCTTGGAGTCTTTGTTGACTAAAACGCTCATGAAGATGGTTTTTCTGTGAATTCTGCGACAAATGTACTCTTCAACTTGTAATGTGCTTAGTTGTTGACGAAATTTCTTTGCTCATTACTTAACAATGTATCTTTGCTCTCATGCTACGAGACGACATCATATGTGCCTTATCAACTCCACAAGGCGTGGGAGCTTTAGGAATCATCCGTTTATCAGGGACTAATTCCTCCAGCCTACTCACTCCTTTTTTTAGTTCTGTTCGTCAAAAACGTGAGGGATGGACCTCCCATGTGGCCTACTTTGGTGACTTTACGATAGACGAAGAGCGTATAGATGAAGTCCTTGTGAATTTCTTCGCTGAAGGGAAGAGTTTTACGGGGGAAGAAAGTGTGGAGCTGTCCTGTCATGGATCTCCCTATATCATAGGTCGTGTGATCGAGGCACTCCTTTCACAGGGCTCACGTATGGCTGATCCCGGTGAATATACTATGCGCGCTTTCATGAATGGCAACCTTGATCTTGCTCAAGCTGAAGCTGTAGCTGATCTTATCCATGCAGAAAACAAGTCAATGCATGATGTTGCTCTGAAGCAACTCAAAGGAGGTTTCTCGAATGAGATTACTTCATTCCGGGAGGAATTGGTCCATTTCGCCTCTCTTATTGAACTAGAGTTGGACTTTAGTGAAGAAGATGTGGAGTTTGCCTCACGTGAGCAGCTTACTGCCATGCTGAACCTTTTGAAAACGAAAGTATCCAGATTAATAGATTCCTTTAGGTACGGAAATGCACTTAAAAAAGGGATTGCCACGGCCATACTTGGTGCGCCTAATGCTGGTAAATCCACCCTACTTAATGCACTTCTTGGTGAAGAACGAGCTATAGTCTCGGAAATTCCCGGGACCACTAGAGATACTGTAGAAGACACCTTTACCCACAATGGACTCACCTATCGCCTTATTGATACTGCTGGTATACGAGAAACGCAAGATTACGTGGAGTCCGTTGGTATCGCACGCGCATTAGAACAAGGAAGTAAGGCAGATGTGATTTTTTATACGGTAGACATCACCGCCCCGGAGAATGACTTAGAACAGAAGATATCTGATCTACAAGAAATGGCCCCAGATGCGCACCTACTGGTAGTATTGAACAAGGCTGACACTGCTGATCCAACTCCGATCATCAATAGACTAAAAGAACTAAACCATACGCCATTAGTTGTTTCCGCAAAATCAAAGGAAGGCCTGGAAGCATTACTTCAAAAGCTTTCCGAGCTTACCGCATGGAGTACTACTTCTGCCTCTCAGACCATTGTTACAAATGCACGTCATGCAGATGCCCTAAGACGCACTTTAGAAGCCATACAACGGAGTTTGGATGCCGTTGCGCTCAGTATCCCAGGTGATCTTCTGGCACAAGACCTGAGGGTTGCCTTGGACAGTTTAGGTGAAATCACCGGCACCATTTCTACAGATGACCTTTTGGCCAATATTTTTAGTAAGTTTTGTATCGGGAAGTAAACCCGAAATAAGCACAGTTAATCAAATGAGAAACTCACAAACCTTTAATTAAACTTTCCCGTCTTTTGAAAAGCGATATTGAAATTCCAGAAGTTAAAGGCGTTTACATCGCTGCAATACAAATTGAAAACGAGGAGAAACATCTTGAATGGTGGATTTGCTTGATCAATGACCAAAACATACCTATTGAAAACGTCATTGTAAACTCAAGAGGCTATAGTGACTTAGAAACAAAGAAAGGTAAAGTGACCGCATCACTTCGAAAGAACATTAAGGTAGTCTCCGCAAAGAGCGCTGTTAGGCTGGAGCCTATTATGCCTGAGGTTTTTGAGCTGTTTAATGAATATTGGGTCATGTTTTTTGAAGACGACATAATGAAGGATCGCAAGTATATTTTTGGTCCACACACGTTAGACATGAGGTTCAGTGAAGATCTTCCAGTGCTGAATACCCAGGGAATACTGGTGCGCTAAATACACCGCGCCAAAACCTTCAGAGTCAATTTACGTTAAGGGGTCATGATAACACTACTAACTATTCTTCTTTTGATTCCTCAACAAGTCACCCTGATATTCTCTGCAAGTGCTGAAGAAAACATGAATTGGTCCATTGTTAATGATGGAGTAATGGGCGGTCTATCAAAGGGCAATCTAGAGTCCACTGCGGACTACATCGTCTTTAACGGTAGCGTATCGACCGCTAATTATGGCGGATTTACAAGTGCCGTACTACGTTTCAATCCAATACCTGTTGACTCCAAACAAAAAGTACAACTCAAAGTAAAAGGCGATGGACGGTCCTTTCAGTTCAGAGTCAAAGCGGATTCAAGGGAATCCTACAGCTATATCACTACTTTTAAAACTAGTGGTGACTGGCAGACCATTACGTTGCCACTCTCCTCCTTTTATCCTTCATTTAGAGGCAGAACCTTACAGCGACCTAACTTCAACCACGACCTGCTTTCGGAGGTCACCATTCTGATCGCAAATAAGAAGAATGAAGATTTCGAGCTCTTGATTTCAGAGATCAGTACGGTAAACTAAGAATTGGCGTAAGATCAATCCCCTCCACGTCTAGGATTTATGGTTTTTTTTGTTCCGAACTTCTTCTCACGAAGTGCCACACAATCCAAGCTAGGCCTGAGTTAAAGAGATAAAATATATACTTAGCGACGAAAGCAAAATTACCAAACAGTATATTTTGGTAAAGCTTCATGACGTTATACACCTGCCAGCTCGCCCACGTGTCCGCGTACATCCTTGGGGTATTGAGTATTCCTGAATAGGTAATTCCTGTTATGGCAGTCGTAATGAGAAATTTTGATCTATTATCGCCAATGGGCTCTTTGAGGAAGTCCGTAAAACCAATATAGTTTAAGATGACTGCAAGGCAGAAGCCAAAACCTATGTTGACGAAATAGATGTAGTCTATTTTCCTAGGTATCCGTTCTGGGTGCTTTTTCCAATATAAGTAGCTTGCTCCAGCACCTAAAAATGAAATAGGATAAGTGAGTATTGCTGCCTCATTCCCAAGGAAATAGTCTACAAATGCTGAGTTAACAGCGGTGAATAGTCCCAGAAAGTTGCCAATATTATTTCTCTTAGTAACCAAGCGGGTGACCATCATAGAACAACCTGCACCTATGGTAGAAAACCATCCTATAGGGATTCCATCAATCACCGTATTGTGAAAACCTAACTTAAAAGAAACAGCCAGTATCAGACCTACGCCAAACACGTCCATCCAAGTACTCTCCAAGAAAGATTGTAATTTCTTAAGATCCATTACCACGATTTAGTACCGGTTAGCGATGTAAAATTAATCTAATTATCCCTTCAATTCATTTAAATTCGTAGGATGAAAATAATTACTGATACCATATTATTTGTTCAACAGGAATTAGCCCATGCTGAGGGTGGACATGATTGGTTTCATATCCAACGGGTGTTTAACAACGCTAAGACCATATGCGCCTCAGAGCAAGCAAATACCGTTGTAGTTGAACTAGCCGCATTATTGCATGACATCGCAGATTCGAAATTTCACCAAGGTGATGAAACTATAGGTCCTGCGAAGGCACGAAAATGGCTAGAGGAGCAATCTTTAGATCCAATGCTGATAGACCATGTAGTCGCTATTATTGAAAACGTGAGCTATAAGGGTGGGGCCACGGAGAGAACTCACGAGAGTATTGAGCTTGACATTGTCCAAGACGCAGATCGTTTAGATGCCATAGGTGCAATAGGTATTGCTAGAACATTTAATTATGGAGGTTTTAAAAACAGGGTCATTCATGATCCAAATATTCCACCTCATCTAAACATGACAAAACAGGAGTATAAGTCGTCATCAGCACCTACTATCAATCACTTTTATGAAAAACTATTGCGCTTAAAGGATTTAATGAATACGACTACCGGAAAGAAAATGGCACAAGCAAGACATGATTACATGGAAGCGTTTTTAGATCAATTCCATTCCGAATGGGACGGAAAGCGCTAATTAATCCTATATTCAACCGTCTATAAATCCCACCGCTCTATGCTTAATTCCATTTTATCTGATAGTAAAAATCAACTCCGTAATAATTGGATGGTTGCTATAGCTACAGTTCTAGTTTACGGGATTCTAACTGCAGTTTGTACCTCGTTTGTTCTGGGAATACTGGTAACGGGACATTTATCTGTAGGCATTGCAATGTGGAGTCTTAATGTCGCACGTGGTGAAGAGTTGAGAATGGAGCAATTATTTAGTGGTTTTAAAAACTTTATATCTCCCCTTGTTGCCTATCTATTAATGAGCGCTGCAATAATTATCGGATTGATTTTTTTCGTCATTCCTGGAATCATCATTGCATTGGGATTGAGTCAAACGTTTTACATTTTAGCTGAACAACCTAAAAAAGATGGTCTTGAGGCACTTCAAGAGAGTTGGAACCTCATGAATGGTCATAAAGGAACTTACCTATTGTTGCTTGTCCGTTATTTCCTACTAGGTATCGCCTGTATTTTCACCCTGGGTATTGGCTTTTTCTTTTTAGCCCCCTACATCCAAGTGACCAACGCTAATTTTTTCTTAGCTATTAATGGTGAATCTTCAGACAGCTTTGATGCTGAATACGTTGTTAACTAGGGTATTCCTATGAGTTATAAAATAATACACCGGTATTTAGGGTTCTTTCTTGCCACTATAGCACGTCCCATCATAACACCCATGACATGATAAAGCTTCGTATATACAGACCATCCCGTCTGACCCTGTTTTTAATCGTTCATTTTGCTGCGCTTGGCCTTGGTAGTGCTTTAATGGGTACGGGTCCAATGGGCAACTGGTATCAGGATCTGAACAAAGCCCCTTGGACTCCTCCAGGATGGGTATTTGGTGCTGCTTGGACACTCATCATGATCTTTCTTTCTATCGCAATGGCTAAACTGTTAGGTAAAACCTCGCGCAGGAGTCATGTCATGTCTATTTGGGGAGTACACCTTGTGCTTAATGTGCTTTGGAACCCATTGTTTTTTAATTGGCACCTACTAGGGATTGCCCTTATTGAAATTCTAATGCTTTTGGCTTTAGTGATCTACCTGGGTTTATGCATGAAGAAGGAAATAGGTAGGTGGAGTCTTTTAATTCTACCTTATATCCTTTGGCTTAGTATTGCCGCGACCTTAAATGGGTACGCATTCCAATTCAATTAAATCTTTGCTGCTAAACACACCATGACTAAAGAAACACGGAAATCGCTACTTATCATGCTGGTGTGCGTTGTTACGGTGCCGGTCTTATTGTTTAAGGGCTGTACCAGTTTAGGCAAGACCATATATACCAGCATGGACTGTGACAGGTTTAATATTGATCATATTGAAATGCGCACTGGTATAGATATACAGCAAATACAGCGTAATTATTGTAGGCTCTCCAGTGATGAAAGAGAAGTTTCATTTAAATCCTTGAAGGACGGCGCCTCTGAAATGGCCTACGCTCAGCGGTATTTCACGTGGGACGGCACTACATTTTCAGCCACAGGCTCTAATCCTGAGACCAATTGGTACGCTTCCTTAGACACTATTTCTAATGAGTTATATTTCAGACTTAATTACATAACAAGTGAGTGAGTTAGAACAACATTACGTTAACCGATCGAGTTGGATTCGTGCTGCTGTATTAGGAGCTAATGATGGTATACTCAGCGTAAGTAGTATTGCTGTGGGCGTAGCTTCTGCTACCTCTTCTTTCGAGCCTATAGCTGTTGCGTCCCTAGCTGGACTAGTTGCCGGATCTTTAAGTATGGCAGCAGGTGAGTATGTAAGTGTGAGTTCACAATCTGACATTGAATCCGCTGATCTTGCTCGTGAAGCAATTGAACTGGAAGAAATGCCCGAAGTTGAAGAAATGGAGCTGGCTAAAATTTATGTAAAACGGGGACTCACTCTAGAGACTGCTAAAGAAGTCGCCAGACAACTTCATGAGCACAATGCATTAGAGGCGCATGCGAGAGATGAATTAGGAATTAATGAAATGACCTCTGCACAACCTCTGCAAGCGGCAGGAGCCAGTGCGTTAAGCTTTGTTTTAGGAGGGCTCCTTCCCTTCTCGCTTGTTTTTGTTTTTGAACCTGAACAACTGTACTGGGCTGAATATATTTTTAGTATAAGCTTCCTGGCTTTATTAGGGGGCATAAGTGCCTGGCTTGGAGGGAGTAGTGTATTTAAATCTATTCTAAGGATCTCTATTTGGGGAACGGTAACCATGGTTCTGAGTTCCCTCGTAGGTTCATGGGTGCAACTAGCGGTTTAGCACTAACTTTGCATCTATGGCAACACGCATCAATAAATACCTCAGTGAAATAGGTCGAAGTTCTCGTAGAGGCGCAGACAAATTATTGGAACAAGGCAGAATCACGATCAACGGAACGGTACCTGAGCTAGGAGAAAAAGTTCAGGAAGGTGACGTCGTGGCAGTTGATGGGATAATTGTTGGTGACCGCACTGAGAAGCATGTTTATATAGCTCTGAACAAGCCAAGAGGAATTGTGTGCACAACAGATCGCCGAGTAGAAAAGGATAACATCGTTGACTTCGTAGGCCATAGGCAGCGTATTTTTCCTATTGGTAGGTTAGACAAACCTTCTGAAGGGCTTATTCTCATGACCAGCGATGGAGATATTGTCAATAAAATTTTAAGAGCGCGAAACAACCACGAAAAGGAATATATCGTCACCGTAAATAAATACATCAATGACGATTTTATCTTAAACATGAGTAAAGGCGTCCCTATTCTTGACACTGTTACCCGGGAATGTAGGGTAGAACAGATGGGGCCTAATACGTTTAGAATAATACTCACTCAAGGGTTAAACAGACAGATTCGTAGAATGTGTGAGTACCTGGAGTACCGTGTTACCAGTCTAACAAGAATACGTATCATGAATATTCATCTAGACCTTGAACTCGGTGAGTGGAGAAATCTAACCAAAGGTGAACTCGCAGAGCTTAATCGATTATGCGAAACAAGCACAAAAACCAATGAGGAATAGAATAGCGTTTTCCCTTTAGTTAATTTGGTCAGAGTCCACTAACTTGTTGAAATAATTCAATACAGATGTTTAGTACTGACTCCCTTTTTTTAGCATCAAATACGATTGCTTTTCTAGCTTGGCTTATCCTGATCGCATTACCCTATAAGCGAGCTGTTCACCAGGTATTATACGGAATCATCGTACTGGGAATGGGTATTTTATATAGTGCACTCTTTATTCAATTTTTCGAACCTTCTTCCTTCGAGTCTTTTTCAACCTTAGATGGTCTCATGTCTTTGTTTAGTTCTAAGGAGGCAGTACTACTTGGTTGGATACATTACTTGGCATTTGACATGCTCGCAGGACTGTATATCGTACGCGATGCGGAAAAGAATAATCTACCACCCTACTCGATTACCATCTGTCTTTTGTTCACGTTTATGGCTGGCCCTTTGGGATGGACGTCTTATATTCTTCTTAGAACAATCACTAAGAAACACTACAACTTTTAAATGCACTCTCGCTCCATTTTCAACCACCCTATATTCACACTAGGTGCCTTTACTGCATTTATGTATGCTGCAGTGAGTTTGGTGTTATGGAGCATGACCACCACAGAAGTACTGGGCATCAATGCTTTTATAAAGCCCGCTAAATTCGGGATTTCGACCGGCATACTTTTCTTAACATTCAGCTGGTATTCAAATTTTGTACCTCGTGTTAAAAAGAAGGCCTTTCAGCGTTTTGTTTGGGTAAACGTAGGTGTTATGGCCTTTGAGCTTATTTGGATTTTTATTCAAGCCTACAGAGGTTCTTTAAGTCATTTTAACACCAGCTCTTCCTTCGAAGGTATCATGTTCGCTCTTATGGGAATAGGAATTGGTCTATCTACAACATATACTTTATTACTATTTAAATGGACCTTTAGATCCGATTTTAGAATGCATCCAGGGATTTTATGGTCGCTCCGTTTTGGTATTATCTATTTTGTTTTTTTTGGCTTTTCAGGATTCATAATGGGAGGAATGCTTTCACACACCGTCGGAGCCCCGGATGGTGGCTTAGGTCTACCCATTCTTAACTGGTCCATAGATCATGGAGACATCAGAATACCACATTTCATGGGGCTACATGCACTACAGCTTTTACCTGTTATAGCACACATTACTAAAATGAAGGGTCTAGGTGCCATCATTCTTTCTATAATCTATGGCATGGCCTGCATGTCACTCTTGTATTTTGCAATGCAAGGAATCTCACCTTTTTCATGACCGTTAGCGCACACGTCCAGTTCATTCCCTTAAAGGAAGACGCTCCCATGCAAGCCGTAGATAAGGCTATATTGATCATTCAGGAGTCTGGCATCAGTTACGAGGTAGGTCCATTCGGAACAAGTATTGAAGGAAATGCGGTGGATGTCATGAAACTCATACAAACTTTGTTAGAAAGTGATATTTCCCAAGAGTTTCTATTGAACGCGCAATACCACGTTGGCCCTGCTCGATTGAGCAACATCGATAAGGTCGCTAAGTTCCGATAAGACTACAGGCGATATCTTTTACGCCTTATATTCGCAATCCATTTTACAACATTTTAAACGTCACCCATGTCAAAGATTTTTTACACAAAGACTGATGAGGCCCCAGCTTTAGCAACCTATAGCTTTTTGCCAATGGTAAAGGCTTTTACTTCAAAAGCTGGTATTGATGTCGAAACACGTGATATTTCTTTAGCAGGTAGAATATTATCAAGTTTTTCAGCTTATCTAAAAGATGAACAGCGCTTGAATGATGCACTCAGTGAACTGGGTGATCTGGCACAAACACCTGAGGCAAACATTATTAAACTGCCAAACATCAGTGCCTCTATACCGCAGTTGAAAGCTGCCATAACAGAATTACAGGCTGCAGGATTTGAGCTCCCTGACTACCCCGCTGAGCCCAATAACAAGGAAGAACAACGTATAAAATCCGCCTACGATAAAATAAAAGGATCGGCAGTTAATCCTGTCTTGCGTGAAGGAAACAGTGACCGCCGTGCACCTAAGGCAGTAAAACAATATGCCCGAAAGCACCCACACTCGATGGGTGCTTGGACTGCCAACAGCAAGTCGCATGTATCTAGCATGAGCGAAGGCGACTTTTACGGAACAGAGACCAGTACAACCATGTCTGAAGCAGGCGTCGCTTCCATCGTATTACGCGATTATGACGGTGCAACTACAGTACTTAGAGACGGAATAGCCTTACAGAAAGGTGAAATCATCGATGCTGCCAGCATGAGTATGTCTAAGCTTAAGGAATTTTTAGCAGCACAAATTAACGAAGCTAAAGAGCAAGGTGTTTTGTTCTCCTTACATATGAAGGCTACCATGATGAAGGTCAGTGATCCTATCATGTTTGGGGCTTGCGTAGAGGTATTCTTCGCAGATGTATTTAACACCTATTCAACTGAATTCAGTGAGCTAGGCGTTGATGTAAGTAACGGACTTGGAGATGTGTATGCTAAAATTGCAACCCTTTCTAAGGATAAGAGAAATGAAATTGAGAATGCGATCGATGCTGCCATTGCAAATGGCCCAGATTTAGCCATGGTCAACTCTGACAAAGGGATAACCAACCTACATACCCCAAGTGATGTTATTATTGATGCATCCATGCCTGCAATGATCAGAACCTCTGGCCAAATGTGGGACAAAGAAGGAAAAGGAAAAGACGCTAAAGCCGTTATACCTGATCGCTGTTATTCTGGTATTTACCAAGCCACCATAGATTTCTGTAAAGAGAATGGTGCACTTGACCCAACGACCATGGGAAGTGTCAGTAATGTCGGTTTAATGGCCCAGAAGGCAGAAGAGTACGGATCGCACGACAAGACATTCCAACTGGAAACAGCAGGTGTCGTAGACGTTTTGGTCAATGGTGTAGCTGTACTTACGCAAACTGTGGAAGCTGGTGACATCTTCCGTATGTGTCAAGTAAAGGATGCGCCTATTATGGATTGGGTAGCGTTAGCGATTCGGAGAGCGCGTGCCACAGGAAATCCGGCTGTATTCTGGCTGGACGAAACACGTGCTCATGATGCCCAAATCATTAAAAAGGTTGAAAAGTACTTGCCCTTGCATGATTCAGATGGTTTAGACCTCTTTATTATGGCGCCGAATGAAGCTACTATTTTCAGCTTAGAGCGTATAGTTCAGGGACTTGATACCATCTCTGTAAGTGGGAACGTTCTGCGTGACTATCTCACAGATTTGTTCCCTATTCTAGAAGTGGGAACTTCAGCGAAAATGCTATCCATCGTCCCGCTTATGAATGGTGGTGGACTTTTTGAAACTGGCGCAGGCGGCTCAGCACCAAAGCACGTTCAACAATTAACTTCGGAAAACTATTTGCGCTGGGATAGTTTAGGAGAATTCCTTGCTCTAGGAGTAAGCTTAGAACATTTTGCGGAAAAAGACGGCAACCGAAAGGCAGCCATTCTCTCAAAAACATTGGACGATGCTACCTCTAAATTTCTAGATAATGACAAGAGTCCCACACGAAGAATTGGAGGGATTGATAATCGTGGGTCACATTATTATTTGGCCATGTATTGGGCACAAGAATTGGCGAGTCAAAATGACCATGCTGAATTAAAAGCTCAATTCACACCACTATCCGAAGCGCTTACACAGAACGAAAGTAAAATTATCGAAGAGTTGATCGCGGTACAAGGACAGCCTGCTGACATAGGAGGCTATTACTATATGAACGACGCACTTGCCACAGCAATCATGCGTCCTTCGTCCACGTTAAATTCAATTATTGATCATTTTTAACTGATCAGAGTGTCAAAAAAAAAGCCGGGTAATCCCGGCTTTTTTTTGATACAAACTTTAGCTGTTAACGCTGTTTCTTCAACGTGAACAATAAGGGAATATGTAATCTCTTCGCCCAACTTAATTCGTCGTGCGCAGCCCCTTGAAACTTTTGCGTTCTCCAGTTCACATCTTTGCGAAACCCGTTCCACTCTAAAATGCTATCTACCTGCATTTGAAAAGGCTCATACATCTCATCTAAGGTCTCAGTACCGTAATCGAAATAGATCTTACCAACCTTATCTTGTTTTATGTTCGCAGCGATGTAAGATTGAAATACTTGAGGCACATCTTCGTTAGGAGCATAGCCACCAGGCCAATGCGTACTCATGCATATGGCCGATCCAAAAACGTCGGGGTACTCTCCTATCGCATACATACTCATTAAGCCACCCATGGAACTTCCTGCGATCACTGTAGCACTTTTATCTTCATAGACATTGAACGATTCATTTATAACGGGCATTACCTCTACAACTATATAAGAAAGGTAATCGTCACTTTTCACGCGAAAAACACTATCTGAGCCGTAATGCTTCGCGATATCAGCCATCATAGAATCTGAAAAAGAAGCATTTAATTCGTTGTGAGGTTTCTGTGGAAAGTATTCAAAATTTCGCTGCTGCCCACCGTTATGAAGTGCTACTACGATCGTAGGTAATATTTCTTTCAACTCGAGTAAACTGTCTACAACCTCGTCCACACGCCATTCCTTATGGTTCCATGCCTTAGCGGCGTCAAACAACATTTGGCCGTCGTACATATACAACACTGCATGTTTACGTTTAGCGTCGTAGGTAGAAGGCAACCAAACCTGTAAGGGTCTATTGGGAATATAAGCGCTTACCAGTTCATTAGTCTGTAACAAGACGCCCTGAGAAGGACCCGCTATAGTATCCCATACAACACTTTCTTTACGCTTATTCAAATCAATGGAAGAGGTGCATGAACCTAGCGTAGTCACTAGAATAATGGTACCTATGAATTTAGTTAAGTTCATTATTTCAGTTCCATAATTAAGGTTTCCATGGGTCCAACTGTCAATACATTATTTAAGTTGATTGCTTCTCCAGTGATTAAGTTCAAACCCGTTTTCAAGCCGTTCGTACCTTGACTGTATCTAGCTAAATTCAGTTCTTTAGATATTTCGTTTCTATTTGCAACCACCATGATTCGCTCTAATTCCAGCGATCTAAAGTAAACGTATACTTCACTATCAGGTATATAATGTAGGAGCTCACCTGAATGTAATGCTGGGCTACCTTTTCTGATTTCCGCTAATTTTTTTATCCAATTTTGTGCCTCTAATTGCTGACTGGTAAGACCTAAACCTGTGAAAGCATTGACTTGATCACCCTCCCATCCTCCGGGGAAGTCAGTCCTAATAACACCATGGTCATCCGAGTCACGATTGGTCATAAGTATTTCAGTTCCATAAAAAATTTGCAGCGTACCTCGAGTAGTAAAGTAAAGACTCATTGCCATTTTCCAATGGTCAAAGTTCTCCTCTAATTGGGTGAAAATTCTACTCATGTCATGATTGTCAGGAAAGATCATGATGTTATTGACATCACCATACTTATAATCATTTGCAAGGCTCTCGTATATTTTAGTCATACTTGATCTCCAACCTTCTTCTCCCTGCAAACCTTCTACAATAGCCGTCTGAAGTGGAAAATCCATAACAGATGGCAAATAACTTTGATAGTCATCTTGTCTCTTCGCGCCTGCTTGCCAGTAACTAATCAATCCTGCGTCACTGACCCATTCCTCACCTACAATATTAAATTGGGGGTATTCCTCTAAAATGGCTTTGGTCCAATTCGATAAAAACTCCTTGTTTGGATACGACCAAGTATCCATTCTGATACCATAAAGGTCTAGATATTCAACCCACCATATAGAGTTTTGAATCAAGTATCTAGCCAACTTTGGATTGGCCTGGTTCAAGTCGGGCATGGTTTCCACAAACCATCCATCCGTAAATTGTTTACGATCTACTTCCGCAGCATGGACATCGAACCTGCTAACTTTCATATGGTTAGTCTGTGTAAAAGCCTCCCATTGATTTATCCAATCCCCTGATGGCAAGTCAGACATCCACAAATGATGGCTACCAATATGATTCGCAACCTGATCCATAATTAAACCTATGCCCTTTTGTTTGGCCTCTGAGCTCAACCTTTTATAATCTTCATTAGATCCAAACCTTGCATCTACTTTATACAGATCTGTCATGGCATAACCATGATAGCTATAATCAGGCATATCATTTTCAAGAACAGGGTTCAACCACAAACCTGTTACACCAAGGTCTTGGAGGTAATCTAGGCTTAATCTAACCCCTTCTATATCTCCACCATGTCGTCCACCCAGCTTAGTTCTATCCGATTTCTCCATGTCATTAATATTGTCATTTAATGGGTTGCCATTCCTAAAGCGATCTGGCATTAACAGGTATATAAAATCAACTGAAGAAAATCCTTTTCTCTGTGCACTACCCTCGCGACGATTTAGAATGTCTACAAAGAGCTCACCTGTCAATTTTCCATTTGGAATTCTAAACGACATTTTATGTGGACCTATTGTTGTCGAATTGGTGATAACAGCAGTTACGAATAGATAATTTTCACTCTCCAGTCTCTCAGACTTTGTGATTTTTAATGTCTTAGACTCCGCCTTGAGATCAGCAATAGCGCTGCCATATACCATAAACTCTACGGTATCCATAGACATACCTACCCACCAGGAAGCGGGTTCGATTTTTGACAACTTTTGTGCATTTGCCACTATTCCAGTAAGCAATAGTATCAATATGACGGTGTTTTTCATTTTCAGGTGATTTTATCGTCACTAAAATACAACCCTTGGGCTTTGCGTAGTGCTCATTTGTTAAGGACCCCGTAGTTTTGCATAAAACCTGAGCAAATGTCCAAGCTTAAATTACAAGAAGAAGTTTTACACGCCCTAGAGGTGAATGAAATGATACCATTTACTAAAAATCAGATGCAATTGGTCAGTGCTTTAAAAAGTGGACAGAACCATTGGATGTGTTATACAACTTCCGATGATTGGGTCGCTCCAATTACTGCAACGATCATTCACAAGTTAAAGTACAGTCATGAAGATGTCGCTAGAGCACTTATTCTGGTGGAAAACGACATCCGTGTAGCGCAATATTTAGAATGTTTTGAGAGGCTTGGTAAACACACTGACTTAAGAGTATGGGGGGTGTTCCCTGGCCCACCAGTCCTTAAACAGAAGGAGAATATCTATTTTGGAACAGATGTCGTTATTGCAACATCAAAAGGTCTGAATAATCTCTTAAATATTGAAGGATTTAATAGTGCGTCTGTACAAACACTTGTTGTAGATCGAGCAGACCAGCTCATGAAAGTTGGTGTCACGGGCTATACACAGAGAATTGCTGATAGCATACCTGAGAAACAGCGAATCATTATCTCCCCACCTGCCGTAAAGGGCGTTCAGACTTATATGGATAAATATGCTTTCCCATTTAAGTCTATGGATCAAGTCCCCGAAGACAACGAACTAGCTCAATAATTCTATTCTTACATCTGGCCAATATCCAGAGTTACGCGCTGGATGTTTTTTACTCAATTTTTTCAAGCTCTCATTCCACCATGTCGAGCAATCTTCGATTAATTCAATCGCGCTTGAGCTTGATACTGGAGCTTTTCTTACATCTACATAAGCATTGATTGAGGTTTCCTTACATACGGACCATAGGTGCCTGAGAAAACTTACTCCTGGAGGATATCCAGTTATAGCGTTATCAAAATGTAGAGACCACTGATAAATATTAAAGTTGTGATGGGCCGACTCATGGAACATCCCTGGCTTTAAGGGCAACAATAATGGCCCTTCCCAAGAAGTTCCCTCAGGAAAAATAACAACCGTTTGACCAGAATGTATTGCATCAACTATACTCTCTCTAGTTTGCGTCCTGCTTTCTTTACTCTCTCTTTTGACCCACAACACACCAAGTGCTCGACCTGCAAAACCAAAAATTGGCCACGACCGAATTTCTACTTTACCCACAATGGTAAACAGCTCTGAGGTTGGTATAAATAATACGTCTAAATAAGAGCGGTGATTCGCCATGATCAAACCGGGTCCTATACCCTCCATCTTAGGACCATGTACCTTAACGCCAACAGCTTTTAATAAACTACCCTTTAGAAGCATGAAAATCTGATGGGCCGTTTTCCTAGAAGCAAAGGGCATTATCAAAGCTAGAATGGATATACCAAAAAGTAGGATGTTAAAAATTAGAATAATTCTAAAAAATGCTCGTATCGTTCGCATAGCCTAAATATGTTGATTAAATCTCATGAGCCTTGATTCTATTTATATCCTTATTATTATCGATTTTTCCTGTTATAACATGACTAGAAATTCCATCGATCACTGAAAGTGTCTTTGATATCTACCCCTAATTTAAACTTAAATCCGGGAGTCGCGCTTTGTGGCTCAAGCATGTAATATATTCCAAAACGTGTTGGGGTATCCCATAATTTCACTTTACGTTCTAGTCCTACAAACGACTCCAAATGAAATACATTTTCATTTGGAACAGCCAGAAATGCTGCCCCTATGGCTGTGCCTAATTTCAGCTTTCGCAACACCGGAATTTTATTCAAGAACCATCCGTCAAAATGATGCATAAAAGAACCAGTACCATACACACTGGGTGAAGCAAATGTGCTGTCTAAGGTTTGATAAGTATACAATGGGTTTGTAAACAGGAAGTAGTCACCTCCTCTGAACCATTTGTGCTCTATGAATCTCACCGTAGATGCATCATTTAGAAACCCACCCGATCCTAATCGATAAAAGGAGGTACCTACCTTTCCAAACCGCAGCATGTCTTCAATGAGCATCTCGTACTTTGTGAAACTCACATCACTACCAAGGATATCTGGTATACCCTGTTTCAGAGTGAATTTGAAATCTGGCCATTTACTCGACAATACTATTTTCTGTCGTCCCTTTAAGTAATAGCGCTGAAAGGGACGAATAAGTATTTCAATTCCAAGTTGCGCCACAGTATAGGTTTCAAAAGATGCAGGCTGATTTCTAGCACCAAATAACCCATTAGTCCAATCTGCAAACTGAAGATCCTCTATACTTTCTCTTTGGCTGTATTCTAGACCTAATCGAGTGTAGAAACCATTGATCCATTCGTACCTATGGTAACTTTCTATAAAAGTCTTTCTGATAAAATTTGATCTCGCAAATATTCCAGCTAAATCAATGCTTTGTGTGATTTGATCGTATTCATCACCCATGGTAAAACTCACGGAACCATTGTGTAAGGGCGCATAGGTGTATTCAAGGTCTAAGGAACCCTTTAGATCATTATTTAGAAATCCATAATTAACGTTTGAGCTCAGCTTAATACTTTGATAATTTGAAAAACGCTTGCCCACAACTATGGAAGGCATCCAACGAATACCTCCTATTCCCACGAAATTCCATTGCCCAATCAATGGAGCGAAGTAAAAATATGTACCCTTACTCCTTTTACGATAACCAACGCCACTAACCAGTGGTTCGTACCAATGAAAGGCATTATAAACTGCATCCGCACTGTCTAAGTATACGTCTGAATTAAGATAGCGTATGAGACTATCTTGCCGTGCGGTCCATGCATCTAATGCTTCTGATTTAGGACGGTAGGTGGACCAAAAGTCATTTCGTAGCTCCTGCTCTTCAGGTACAGATGCTACCATCATTTTATTTTTTACACTTCGTTGAATATCAACGTTCACTGCAACAACTTTCGACTCATAGTGGTTGCTACCTGAAGACCATGAAAAAAGCATGGAATGAACATACCAGAGATTGTCTTTGGCAAATTCTTGTTTGATTTCTATATCCTCAATAGTTGCAGTTATAGATTCTACTTTAAATTCCGTCGAATTTATCGATGCACTCCCCGTCCAACCGATTCGATCATTTTTCGGCTCAAAATTCAACACTATGATATCACGACCATCAATAAATTGCTCACTCTCGATAGAGAAAGAATAATTTTGCAAGGCACCTATGACAAGTAATCCAGGTATAGGGTGAGCGTAGTACGCAGATAAAACGGATCTAGATAGCGGAGTCCATGAAGTATTTTGAAAAGAAGTCAACGGATATTTTCCGAAAGTTCCTTCTGGTTGATCTTCATTAAAATCAAAACCTGGTGACATATCAATATCAATTCCCGCTTGAATAGAAGCACCAGATTCTTGACGTTTTTCCTCATAATCCTTGTAAGCTTCGACCTCTTGAAAGCAATCCTTACCCGAGAAATATAAAAAATCTAACTGCTCAAATATGGTTTTATAATCGCCTGAGTATTGTCTAGAATATCGCTTAAGATTAGAAGGCTTGAGCCTATCCATTTTTGCGTAGACTTTAATGAGTGATCTTACCAGAGCCTTAGCGGGGTCTTGCCCATCTATTATAGTGACCTGGTTTAATATCACCGAAGTATCCGGGACGGCATTGTAAGCAAAGACACTACTTGTAAATAGGGATATAAAGAACGCTAAACAATGCTTTTGAATCATAGAACAAAGTTAATGTAAAAACCCTCTCAAGTTTTGCTTAAGAGGGTCTTTGAGTACTATTTACTCGATAAATATTAATCAAATAATCTTTTCTTTTTTGCCGCATTCCATCCCATAGAAATACCAAATCTATAAGAGCTATTGTCTCTTGCCGGAATAAAGTAAAGATTTACTGGAAAATTCATTTCTCCACTTTTAACCGTTTTACCTACGGAAAAGACAAGCGATGTACTAAACTGTAAGTCGCCTCTAGAATCTAGCTTGCCGTCTAGCACTCGTGATAAATCAATGGTAGGCCCAAAGGCTACTTCCCAACCATTTTTATTGGATCTAAGACCGTTGAGAATGGTTAACGTAGGAATTAGTCTATTCGACTCTAAACCACTGAGCATAGGGATTATTTCAGCAAGTGCTTGCCAATTACCTGTGGTGATATAAGCTTTTTCAAACTGATACCCGAACTGAGACATGATTGGTAGTTGCTGGTCAAACCCGCCCTGGTCACGAGGTAGCGCAAGAATGTTCGCATTGTTACCCGTTACAAAACCAAAACCCATTCTTGGTCCTTCGGCAATTAACGTTCTGTCAGATGGATTATTTAGAATGTTTTCGTAATCATTCTCAATAGTTACTCTGCGTACTAATTCCGGATCATTTTCTAACCCCATCATATCCTTTAAAGTAAGTTCGGCCATAAGTAAGTCGTTCTTTGGAACATCTACATAATTTCTATTGACGCTGGTTACAAAAGTACCTTCCTTAACATCAAACATTCTGACCGTTGTGCTCACTTTCTCACCCAACAGGTTCATGGAACCTGTGAGAATAAAATCAACCTGAAGCTTATCACCCAATTCCTTTAAACATATTCTTGAAAAACAACCCGTAAATACGGTACTATCTCTTTTCGAAATATATTCAATATCATAGTTATCTACTACTTCATAGTTACTCATATTGATCATCTCAAGCGAAAGCTTTTGTATGATTTGATACCTTTGAACTTCATCATAACCACGAGTATCAAAATCAAGAATTGCCACTGAAGGAATATTTTGACCAAAACTCAGTGAACTCAATAAACAGGTGATCGCTAATAATACATTTTTCATCTTTTCCGTTTTAATTTGATATTGACAGCAAGATATCGGCATTATTTCATTGACTTAACTTTAAATATATCAATATCGAGCTTTTTTAAGTGTATAATCATCTAAATCACTCTTTTTAATTCCTATAAATCTCATTTTAGAGATACTGTATGCCTCTATTGGCCCTCATAAAAAGAAATAATGCTCTTCTGACTACCCACACCTATGGCAAAAATTTGATTAATTCACCAATATTTTGAGTTGTTAACAGAACATTAATAACTAAATATCTGGAAATAATATAAAAGGGCTAAGTAGCCAATTATAAAATATATATTCGCTTTGTGTTAATACAAAAACGTAGAATTATGAATCCTATTTGTAGTATTAACCAAGCCATTAAACACTTCAAGGGTGATTTAATCCGTGTGAGTCAGTATTGTAAGGATCGAGGTATCTCGATAACCGATAAGGCATTGAAAGCACGCTTAAAATCTCTTTAAATCAAAAGGGCAGCTCTTCAAAGAGCTGCCCTTTTTTTATTTAGATTTGATTCTTAGAACCAAAAATCATGAAGAAATTATTTTTCTGTTTTGTTATAATCAGTGTCATGTCTTCATGCGCAAGTCCAACCCGTGCACTATACGATACCGCAAATAACTTATACGGTGGTAGCTGGACATACATTACCACCATGGTAATTTATCCCGATGTTTTGTACAGCGATAAAATCACCACAGCAAAGCAAACTAGAGAGATTGTTCTCCACGAAGGGTTAATCAGTTACGAAAAGATGCTTCACGATGCCAGATTAATTTACGGAGATAGCGTTACGATCGCTAATGTCCGTATCTACTCTGAAGAATTTAAAACAAAGTGGTTTGGTCGTAATTCTGATGTACAAGCGCTCGTAGATGTGGTATACGTAACAAAGTGATCTATCACCTTTAATGGCTATTGTACTATTTTTTGGACTACATAAAGCGCTGAGGATCACGAACTGTGCGGAGTGCCCACTGTATTAATGTACTGATCTCATCCTCTGGCAACAAACCTCTTGAGATCCCTGCTTGCTTGGCGCCAAGAGTGAGATGATGAAGTACAATTCCACAACTCACTGAAACATTGAAGCTTTCCGAAAATCCCTGCATTGGAATATAAACCAATTCATCTGCAGAGTCCATAAGTTCCTGGCTTGCGCCTTCTTGCTCATTTCCGAAACATATGGTAGCAGGAACCAATGGATCAATAAGTTCAAGAGGTTTTGCAGTTGGACTTAACGTCGTGACATATAGTTTCCTTCCCGTACTCTTCAACTTTTCTGCCCATTCTTTTTTGCCTCCTTCATCATACGTATTATGAAAATCAGTCTCTATCCATTTCTCTGCGCCTTTTGAAATACCAGAGCTCACTCGGAACTTTTCACTCTTATCATAAACATCTACTCTATGAACTCCGAATGCATCTGCAGTACGCATAAGAGCTGATGCATTCTGACTCATCATCATATCTTCTAGGGCAAGTGAAAAGTGACGGGTTCTAAGTCGTACTTTTTGACGAAAGAGCTGCCTTTTGTGAAGGCTTATTTCCCCCGACAATTTGTCGTAGAATTTTTGTTTTTCTTCGAAGCTCAAGGTTCTCCAATCAGTTCTGCTCATTTCTTTGTTTCTTTGCGATATTCAAAAATAAGCAGATGTTAAGTAAAATAATACGTTTAGGGTTAACTGCCGCAATTTTCGGCTGGTCAGTATGGCAATTTGTAGATGGTGAGATAGGTAATGGCATTGCTCTACTACTCCCAGCTGCTATTGTCTTGTTCACATACTTCAGAAACGAACGGATCTTAATTTCGCTCTACCACATGAGAAAAAGCGATGTTGCTAAGGCTGAGAAATCATTATTGCGCATTTCTTCGCCGGAAAAATCATTAATTAGAGGACAACTGGCCTACTATTATCTTCTGTTGGGAATGATCGAGAGTCAACGAAAAGTAGGGAAAGCTGAGACATTGCTTAAAAGAGCTTTGAATACTGGTCTCCGAATGGACCAAGACAAGGCCCTGGCAAAGCTTAATCTCGCGGGAATAGCATTGTCTAAACGTCGCAAAAAAGAAGCTCAGATACTACTTACCGAGGTAAAACGCTTGGACACGAAAAATGCGCTCGCTGAACAGACAAAGTACATAAAGCAACAAATGAAACGAATCTAACATGAAATCGTTTCACCCGCGTCATGAACTCAATAACGCGAGCCGTGTTGTAAAGACAACAAAAGCTGACACATGTATACATTAGAACGCACTCAAAGACTTCCTATAAGCATTCAAGAAGCATGGGATTTCTTTCAAAATCCCAGTAATTTAGCGACAATAACCCCCGACTACATGGGGTTTGACATCATGTCTGAAGTCCCTAATGAAATGTATCCCGGTTTATTCATTCATTACAGAGTGAGTCCGTTATTGGGTATTAAAATGAATTGGACGACGGAAATCACCCAAGTGCATGCTCCTCACTATTTTGTGGATGAACAGCGCGTGGGACCCTACTCAATATGGCATCACGAACATCACTTCAAGGAAATTGATGGCGGTGTAGAGATGCTTGATCGTGTGAGTTACAAGATTCCATTTGGGATTTTAGGAAAAATTGCACATCCTATCCTAGTGAAGTCTAAGCTTCAAGAAATCTTTGATTACCGAATTAAGAAGGTAGAAGAAGTTTTCGGAGTATGGAAAAAGTAGTCGTTGGTATAGACTTTGGAAGCAAGCTTTCAGGCTTTACAGCTCTAGCGGTAAGTGATTCAACTGGAGTGATTCATCTCTTTCAAAGCGAAAAGAAGAAAAGCGCGGATCTTTGGTTGAAGGAAATCCTAGCGCGGTTTAATCCAGATGTTATTGGTATAGATGCGCCGTTAAGTTTACCTGGAGTCTATAAGGGATTGCTAGGGACGAAGAACTACCACTACAGAGAATGTGATCAACAGGTAGGTGCCATGAGTCCTTTATTTTTAGGAGGATTGACAGCGAGGGCTATGGAACTTAAATCATGGGCAGAACAGTCACTTTCCTCCACTGTAATTGAGGTTTACCCTAAGTTAATGGCTCAGAAAATCGCATTAGACCCTAAATTATACAAGAAGTCCCGGGAATATCTATCAGAGGCGTTTGAACATTTAAGTAAGGACCATTCGCTTGGGATTAACACAAATAATAGTATAGATAATTGGCACCAGTTTGATGCTTTATTAGCACTTGCAACATCCTTGAGATTTGCTACTGGCATAGCAGAGGAAATTGGACGTAAAGACGAAGGAATCATTTATTTTTAACACATGTCTGAAAAGAAGCGCACATTTAACCCCATTGATCCAGATAAAATAGCTGAGGACGCGAATATTCTTCCCTATGGCTCTAGTGTAAGTGCACCAGCGTTTAAAGCCGTGGATGTTCTCAAGAATAAATCGCTCGACGTCAATGCCATGGAGATGCAGACGGACATGCAACTTGACCAGATCAGAGCTCAAATAGAACTGCTGGCTGAGCAAGCACAGAAAATTCAACGTAGAAAAGAATTGAGCGAGCACATCTACAATGCGCAGATGGGATTTAAACCCGAAATCAATCACACCTATTACCTATACCAAAGGGAAAACGCATCGACTGTATTAAGTATGATAGGACCCCAAGAATGGAAGAAATGTCCTTATGATTTTTTACATAAGGTCTTGCTGTTGGCTGACCACACCTGGGATATCGTTGAATAATGCTAGAACACGTTTCATACCTACATAGCCCCGAGTCTCCTACCCTAATGCTGCTGCATGGGTATGGTTCTAATAAGGATGATCTTTTTAGCCTACAACCTTATTTTCCTGGGATGAACATTCTTTGTTTCCAGGCTCCTAAAACGCTTGATCAAGGAGGATTCGCCTGGTACGATATTGATTGGACCAATGGTACTAAAATAATTGATCCTGCAGCTGTAAAGGATATCTCTAGAAGCGTCATGAGTGATTTAGACACATGGAAAAATGAAAATCACATTACAGGTAAAACTATAGTCGGTGGTTTTTCGCAAGGTGGGATTCTTAGTATGTCCATATACAGCTTGAATTATGAAGCAGATGCATTCGTTGTTATGAGTGGATATATGCTACCTGAATGGGCTGAATTCAACTGGCTAAAAGACACTCCTCTACTCCAAACACACGGCATGGCAGATCCTGTTATTCCATTTGAATGGGCTGAAGCAGGAGCACTAAAACTAGGCATGAATCCTAATTATAGCTTCAATTCTTATCAAATGGGACACCACTTAAACGCGCAGTGTATTACTGATGTTCAGCTGTTCTTAGAAGCTATTTAGAATGGTGAAGCAAGGTTTGCACGATTTGCAATGCTGCATTTCCGGATCCATAACCCTTAAAAGTATAATTAATCTCTTTCGACTTCATACGTTCTATAGATTTAGCAAGATTGCTGTCGTTTGAGGTAAATAACTCGTTCGCACCAATTTCTAAAAGCTCCACCCACTCTGTCTCATTTCTCAACGTGATACACGGGCGCTTCATAAAGAAGGCTTCCTTTTGCAATCCACCACTATCTGTTAGAACCAAGGCGCATTGCTCTAGCGCCCATAACATTTGTAGATAGCTTACAGGAGGTCCTTGATGTACTTTTAATATCAATCCGTGTTCCTTAAGTTTTTTGACCGTAGAAGGATGCATGGGCATCCATACAGGCATTAAACTATAGTGGACGTTGTTTAATTCTTCGACCAACTGGCTTAGTCGGCGCTTATCATTCACATTCTCGAAACGGTGCATCGTAGCTAAAACAAAAGGTGCGCTGAATATATTGAGCTCACCCATCGAAGAATGATAGGAACTTTGAGGTAGAAAAGTATGAAGGGCGTCTAACATGACATCACCCACTTGAACTATTTTTACCGGAAAAGTATCAAACCCTTCATTCTGAAGGTTTTTATCAGCAGTATTTGTTGGAGTGAATAAAAGGCTCGACATTCTGTCAGTCAATATTCTATTCATCTCCTCTGGCATGTCCATATTAAAGGATCTTAGTCCAGCCTCTACATGAACTAAGGGAATTCTCATTTTTGTTGCTGCCAATGCTCCGGCCAATGTAGAATTCGTATCTCCATATACCAGGACATAATCGGGTTGTTCTCTTGCTAAAATTGGTGCCAATTCCAATAACATTTTACCCACCATCGAGGTGTGATCCAAATTACCACAATCCAATCTTACTCCAGGCTGTGGCAGGTGCATTTCCTCGAAAAAAACATCACTCATTTCTGGATCATAATGCTGACCTGTATGTATCGTAAACTCCTTTATACCAAGGCTTTGAAGGGCTATGCTTACAGGAGCACTTTTAATGAATTGGGGACGTGCACCTATGATCGTTACTACTTTCATTCTCCCTCAATTAGATATAGTTCATCACCTCGCAGTTGGTACTTTTCTTGGGTCTCAGTGCAAATACCGCAGCCATTTTCATCCAACTTTAGTTTCATACCATTTCTACTTACCCAACCGTGCTGTTTTGCAGGAACGCCATACATCAAAGCATAGGCGGGAACGGTTGATGTTACCACGGCACCAGCACCTATAAAGGCATAGACTCCAATGTTGTTACCACAAACTACCGTTGCATTAGCACCAATAGAAGCACCTTTACCCACATTAGTTTCAGCGTAATCCTTGCGCTCAACAAAACTTCTTGGTGTATTTACATTCGTAAAAACCATAGAAGGGCCAAGAAAAACATCATCCTCAAGGGTGACACCGCTATATACACTAACGTTGTTTTGAATTTTCACATTGCTCCCAATTTCAACTCCGGCAGCAATAAATACATTTTGCCCAAGGTTACAATGCGTACCAAGGTTTGCTCCTGACATGATATGTGAGAAATGCCAAACCTTAGTTCCCGCACCTATGTGAACTCCGCTGTCAACAATCGCAGTCTCGTGTTTAAAATAACCCATCAGCTGAAAAAATCATGAATAGCGTTAATGATATACTGTTGCTCGATCAAAGTAAGTGACTCATCTATAGGCAAGCTTAACACTTCTTCTGTTGCCATTCTAGCCTGAGTAAGCTCTATGTCTGAACCCCAATGTTTATAGGCCTGTTGGTCTGACAAAAGCATGGGATAATATACCATAGTAGAAATGCCGTTGTTCTTTAAATACAACGCCAATTCAGCCCTCCTATTGTCTTTCACTCTAAGTGTATACTGGTGATAGGCATGTGTAGAGTAATCGGTCGTGATGGGTAATTGAATCCCTGATAATCCAGTTAAAGCCTCTTTATAACGGTTGGCTATTGCATATTTCGCGTTTATCGAAGCCTCAAAATATTTTAGTTTTACGGTTAGCGCCGCCGCCTGTATAGGATCTAATCGAGAGTTAACACCAATGGTGTCATGAACGTATTTACTCGACTGACCGTGTTTAGCAATAGAATTGGCACTTTGGAATAGCTCAGCATTTTTAGTACAAATTGCTCCTGCATCGCCTAATCCACCTAAAGGCTTCGTAGGAAAGAAACTAAATGTTCCAAAAGTGCCCACTGTTCCTGCCTTTTGTCCTTTATATTTTCCGCTTGTAAACACAGCACCAAATGCCTGTGCCGCATCTTCAACAATGGGGATGCCGTGAGCAGCTTGTTCTATGGCCTCAATGTTAGCACATTGTCCGTATAAATGAACGGCAATAATCGCTTTCGTTTTTGATGTCACCAGCGCTTCTACACTATCCGCACTGACATTATAGTTTTGAGACTCTATATCACACCAGACCACTGTAGCACCAAGCAAACCTATAACTTCAGCGCTTGCTGCGTAAGTAAACGCTGGTACAATCACTTCATCTCCAGGACCAATTCCTAGCACCATCAGTGCAATCTGAAGCGCATCAGTCCCATTACCTACGCCAAAAACAGGAGCATCTAAATAGCTCGAGACTTGACGTTCGAAATTATGCACAACTGGACCTGAAATGTATTGTCCACTGCGGACAACTGCTAGAATAGCGGCATCTAATTCCTGCTGATAAGGTTGGTGAACCCTAGGCAGATCAATCATGGGTATGTTCAGGGTATGGCTCATATAAGGTTAGTGCAAAATAGGGCGAAAGTATCGGTAAATAAAACCTCTGATCGCGAACACGATCGTAGGAAAGTATTGGCCTGTTACGTTACTTCGAATTTCACTATGGTCTTACATAGCTAATACCCACTTTGAACGTTGTACTAGTTCGCCATTTGTGAGAGTCACGATGTATACACCCCCTACAGGAGGGATAGTAACAAACTTTCTATGGGTTCCTATCTTAAGTAATTCATGATAGACCAGTTGACCTGAAGCGTTATGCACCTCTAAACCACTTTGGCTACCTACAGGCTGGAAGATGGCATAAAAACTAGCCGAGTTAGATGGGCTTGGGAACACAGTAAGTACTAACTGTTCCGAATAATCAATAACAGGCTGGCTAGTTGATTTACCTGGCCCCTTAGCAGGGCATAGATATTGACTTGGAGACGTATTCGAGTTTTTCAACACATAAACTCTATCTCGTCCCTTATACAGGAGGGTACTTTGATTTGAAGAAAATGAGTTGAAATCGGCATTGATATAAAGGTGCGTTCCATTATGAGGTATCAGAGCGGTGTGATCAAATGTCGCTTCGATATCATAGGTGATATTGCTATTAAATGTATTATGACCAATATTCAACTTAACATTAGTAAGGTCATTACCATAAATACCTGTAGAGTTACCCATAAAGACGTTACCTGCATTTCCCCCAAGTCCGACCACACCATTTTTTTGGGAAAGTCCAATCGAATTATACGACCATTCGTTGCATTCTAGCTGAGAGTCAACACCGCTTAAGAATACACCTGTAATGGTATTTGAAGTAAATACATTTCTAATTAAAGTCAAGCTTCCGGTTTGACTCTCTACAGTCAGACCTTTTTGACAAGCATAGAACAAGTTCCGTTCAGCAGTAAAATTGGCATCTAGAATATGTGCTCCCTGTAAG
>OJIK01000099.1_pt1 | contig 31658 bp, 27 predicted proteins | sample 1595571 | NCBI WGS metagenome assembly OJIK01 (sample SAMN05416791, study PRJEB24817) | seawater metagenome | isolation source: Sea water | place: Canada:Atlantic | collected 2013-11 | reverse complement strand
TCAGCCTCGGTCTCGTGGGCTCGGAGATGTGTATAAGAGACAGGTCAGCAACCAATAGTTTTGAACCCTTGACTGCGCGACGCTCTGACCACTTTAGGAATACAGCGAGAAGACCCTTGTACTTTGCTCTTTTATGCTCCAGTCCATCCATATTAGTGATGGTTTTATGCTTTGGCCATAAAAAAGACCAAATGCCCGAGGTGGTATATCCCAGCTGTAGAATGACATCATAGTTCTCTTTTCGAGCATGTAGAATACCTAGAAAATCGTAGATGAATTGCCCTGCTAGGCCAAGCGTTTTTTCAGGGTTGAAAATATGGATGATCCTTACCCCGTCCACAGTGTCTTGCTTGTCAGGATGGTCGGAAATGGCGTATACGGTTACCTGATGGCCCTCCTTTACCCATAAGGGGCAAACTTGAGCAGCCATCTCTTCAAAACCTCCATAGCGGTTAGGTATACCTCGTGATCCTAGAACTGCAATTTTCATTGGGTTAAAAGTAGGATTTTTCATCGTGCTTGTCGAACTTATTTAGCAACCCTTAACGATATCAACCATGAAGAATGCACTATTTTTTGACGACCAAGTACCTTGGTCGCAGGAAAAGCTAATCAGCTTTGTACTCAATGGATCAAGTAAATATCAAAAGGTAGATGTTTTAGCAGCGCAACTGGCAAAGCATTTTATTGAAATAGATCAAATTGTTATGACCGATATAGTAGCTCTGACAAGCATCAAAGGAATCGGTCCTGTGAAAGCAAAACAAATTTTAGCGATGTTAGAGTTGCACAAAGCATGGAGTGCCCCTGCTACACTGCCTCTAGCGGTGAAAAAGAGCCAAGATGCCTTGCCGTATTTTGAAGCCTTACGCTTTCTTCCTCATGAAGAGTTTCATGTCCTATACCTCAATAGAGCACATATCCCTTTGAGTTGTCAGTCCTTATTTAGAGGTGGGATTACAGGAACCGTAACCGATGTCAGAATAGTATTGAAGTGCGCCATAGAGTTTGGTGCTACAGCAATGATTGTCGCACACAATCATCCCTCAGGAGCCTTAAAACCAAGTGAAAATGACAAGAGAATGACAAAAAAATTAAATGAGGCATGTTTGACTCTAGATCTAAACCTGTTAGATCACCTTATTGTGGCTCGAAGTGGCTACTTTAGCTTTTCAGATCAAGGATTATTGTAGATGGGCGCAGTAGGCTATATAAGGAATTGGACAATATTTTTAAAGAAGTACGATCATTGGCGTTTTCTATTGGCGGAGGTCAATAAAATCGCCTATTTAAAGTCGTATCTAAAATATCAAAGTAGTCAAGATCGAAGTCAAGCGATGCACCATGCTGCGAAATGGCTCATTAAAAGTATGTCAACGGGTAATGATGCGGGGTCTAGTACGTTTTACTTCAATGCGTCTTGGACCAGTTCATATCCTGAAACAACGGGTTACATCATTCCGACCTTACTGAGGTATTCAAGTACTACGGATTCTGCATGGTCGGTTGAGGCAAAACAAGCAGCGGTTGCCGCGGGGAAATGGTTGCTGGGTATTCAACATGCCGATGGTGGTTGGCCTGGTGGATATATTCATCAAGACAGGCCTTCCGTGGTCTTTAATAGTGGTCAAATTTTACGTGGATTGCATGCACTACATCACGTTGATCAATCCGAGGATTGGAAGGGTGCTGCGAAACGGTGTATTGACTGGATATGGGATCAGTTGGATGACCAAGGAAGATTCAGTACAAATGACTACATGGAGGAAATCAGGGTATATGGGACTTATGTAGTAGCCCCCATACTAGAGTGGGTTGATCTCTTTCCACTTGAGAATGAGTCGTGGAGAGAAAAGGCCTTACTTCATGCAAAATGGGTAATGTCTCAACAGAATGAGTTGGGCTGGTTTGCGAATTGTGACAACACCCTTCATAAAAATGATAAACCAATTATCCATACCATTGCTTATACTGTTGATGGTTTATGGAACATAGGGGTGAAACTCTCCAATGAAGATTGCAAAGAAGCCGCATTGGTTCCTGCCCGTGTCTTAGCGACAGAGTTTCTTTCTAGGGGAATGCTCAGCGGTAGATATACCAAAAATTGGATCGGGAGTGAAAGCTTTATTCCTACTGGAGGTGCCCAATTGGCCATTCTTTGGGAAAGTATCTTTCAAATTACAGGAGAGCCCATTTGGGAAGAAGCATTTCTTAAAATGAATATTTTGCTCGTAGCCATTGCTAAGCGTGGCACTAGAGAGGATTCAGAAACGATAGGAGCCCTGCCAGGTAGCTTTCCTTTCTGGGGACGCTATGAAACTTTTGGTTTGCCCAACTGGGCAACGAAATACATGTTAGACAGTTTGTTAAATGAGCATGAAAAATATAGTTAGGTCATTACTTCCTCCTGGTTTACTGCAGTGGAATCGGTTAAGAAAGAAAAAAGCAAAGCGCAAGTCGTTAGAGACTCTGAAAGCTGCCGGTCAGACCTGGACTAGTGAATCCTTACATGCGTCCATAATGAATGCGGGAATTGACCCTTATAAAGATCTATTGGTCCATAGTTCACTGAGTGCGATAGGATATGTAGAGGGTGGTCCTCAGGGTGTTGTAGATGCCTTGGTGGCATCATTGGACGCAAGCGCAACATTGCTGATGCCTACCAGCCCTGTGAACTCCCTTCAGGCAGCGCATGAATTGGCGTTGTTTGATCCAGAAAATACCCCATCAAAAATGGGTGCAATCACAGAATATTTCAGATCTAACGTGGCAACATATCGAAGCGCCCACCCCTTGGAGCCCGTTTCAGCAATGGGCCCTAAAGCCAAATTCTACACCAGCGCGCACCACACTGACGGGTCCTCTTATGGAGCAAACAGTCCATGGGATAAACACATGGAACAAGGAGGGCAAATCCTTTATTTAGGTACGACATTGATCAACTCGGGCACCAGTTTACATGCTGTAGAAGATGCGATAGGTGATGCGGTATTCAAGTTTCCCATATACCTTGAAAACAGCCAGTTGTTTAAGGTCAAGTTATCTGATTCACGTATCGTAGATTGCCTCACGAAAGTGCATAATCCAACCATGAGTAAACGTCGTTTGTGTGATGAACTTATTCCATTGTTAGAACGTAGCGGTGCCTTGCGAAGAGTTGTCATTGGGAATGCGCCATCGCTTTTGGTGGATGCGGCTAAAATGAAATCCATACTTTTGGAGGAGTACTCTCGTAATGGCGTAACCATGTATACCCCTGAAGGCTCATGAAAACAATTTTGATTACAGGTGCTGGTGGCGGCATTAGCAGGTCGATCATTCCATTGCTCTATAAGCGAGGTTATCGTCTTCTGCTCACTACAAAAAGCAGCACCAACTCCTTGATGTCTTTTTTATCGGAGGAGTCTATCGATGCTGAGGTATTCACGGCTGATTTGTGCGATCAGAAACAAGTAGATGCTCTATTTGATTGGGTGAACGATTTAGGTGGAGCAGATGTTCTTATAAATAACGCCGGAGTTGCCCATGCTGCTCCTTCTTGGAAATTAACAGCGGAACAAATGCACGAGCTGTTTGAAATCAACTTTTATGCAGCTGTTCGATGTACTCAAAAAGTGTTAGTCCATATGCGCGGTCAGAATTTTGGACGTGTAATTTGCGTGAGTTCTGTAGTGGCGCACAAACCTTCCTTTGGCACTAGTGGTTATGCGGCAAGTAAGAGTGCGCTTGAAGGATATATCAGGGGGGTTGCATTTGATACTGCTTCCAAAGGTATTACAGCAAATACGATTGCCTATGGGTACATGAATGCAGGAATGCTAAACGATGTCCCTCAAACCATGCTAGATGAAATTCTAACGACGATTCCTAATGGCGAGTTTGGTGCTGCTGCTCAAATCGCCTCTTATATTGAGCTGTTGATCAACAGCCCTTTTACTACGGGTCAAACCTTACATGTAAATGGCGGACAATGGATGCCATAATTTCCTTATATAGCACGCTAGATACGCCTAGATTTAGATGGGCGTCAAAGGTGCTTTTCACCTCTGCAATGCGGGTTAATGTAATTCACTATTCTGATTTAGAAGCATTCTCTTCTGCAGAGGGAATAAAGGTTAATTATAGCCCAGCTCCGATCAAAAATTCTTGGCATATCTCGCCTCAAGGATTGCTCTGGGAGAAGGAACTCGTTGATCAGGAGTTCTATTGTACAACATGGGAAAAGCTGCCTATCTTTTGTCAGCGATCTATAGGTGATTTGCCTTTTGACCCAATTGCAGCAACATTTTTCTTAGCATCTCGATACGAAGAATACTTGCCATTTATAGCGGATCAGCATGGCCGTTTTCCTGCGAGTGAAAGTTTTGCGAGCCATCATGGTTTCTTAGAACGCCCTTTAATTAACGAATGGGCGCTTAAGATTGGAAGGCTATGGATGGGTGCTCAATTTGAATTGAAACAGTATTACACCTACACCAGTTCTATAGATATAGACAACCTCTTTGCTTATAAAGGGAAGGGAGCTCTACGCACGATGGGAGCCATAGCTGGAGATATTGCTCAACTAGATTTTAAGCGACTTAGAGCGAGGTTAACGGTGTTATTTGGTGTCAAAAGAGATCCCTTTGATACTTTTAGAAAGCAACGAAATTGGAATAAAAAGCATCAAATTCCGATGCTTTACTTTATGCTCTTTGCAGAGTTTGGGAGAAATGATAGAAACGTAAGCCCCTATAGCACGGAAGCCGCAATCAAACTTCGTGAAATATCTGATTGGTCAGAAGTTGGGATTCACCCGAGCTATGCTTCAGACAGCAAAGAGCTCCATGTTTCTAAAGAGCTTAGTAGCCTTCAAGAGGTACTGAGACAACCTATCAAGCAGTCTAGACAGCATTATTTGAAAATGAGAATGCCACACACATTCAGGACTTTATTAGATCTTGGAATTACCCATGACCATAGCATGGGCTATGCTGAGGTAGCTGGGTTTAGAGCCAGCTTGGTGACACCATTTACGTTTTATGATTTAGAATTGGAGGCGGAATTACCGCTGGTTATACATCCTTTTGTTTTCATGGATACGACCTATTACATGTATCAAAAAAAAGGTCCAAAAGAGTCGTTAGAGGAAATGAAGAATTGGCCAGAAAAGATCAAAGAAGTTGGTGGTGAATTAATCACGGTTTGGCACAACAGAACATTTGGTGAAATAGAACCGGAAACTCAGGGATGGGTTCATGTTTATAAAGAATTTATTGATGCAGCACAAGTTTAAGTATATAGCCCATCAAGACATAGACTTTGAGCGTTGGGATAGGTGCGTGTCCTCAGTCGAATGCCCACAACCTTATGGGTTTAGTTGGTATTTAAACTGGTTGTCAGACAGTTGGGACGCACTCGTATACGGTGATTATGATGTGGTTATGCCCGTTTTTCCACGTGTTAAAAACAGTTTTAAATATTCTACTCGTCCATTTGGAACGCAGTCCACAGGACCATATTCCCGTATACCCTTGACATCGGAATGGTCAAGGTCTTTGATTGAGAGTGCCATGGATCATATGGTGTATGGAGAATTTTTCCTCAGTCCTGGGACTTCATTGTATGAAAATTGGAAGCCAAAAGAGTTTACGAACTTGGTTATTGACGCTTCGCCGCCCTATGAAGAATTGATTCTGAAATACTCTACTCAAAATAAGAGAAGTATAAAGAAGGCCAATCAACTAAAGTTGGAATGGGCATCTTGGACTACTGTTAAGGAGGCTGTGACACTATGGCAAACCACTACACAGGAGAAAACTAGCATCTCTTCCGTGGAACTCGATCGTCTGACGAAACTTTTGGAATTTTGTAGCTATCAAAAAAGAGCACGCCTTTACGCTGTTAGAGATGAGTATAACCAACTTGCGGGCGCTCAATGCTGGATTGATTGGAAAGGAAGAACTACACTTTTATTGAATGCCACCAACGAGTGGGGCAAGGATAATGGTGTTAGTGCCTGGCTCATCGACCAGCATATACAGACGGTCGCTGGATCAAAACAGGTCATAGACTTCGAGGGAAGTAGCCTGCCGGGCCTGTCAAGATTCTATACAGGTTTTGGCGCTAAGAATGAACCTTTCTACATGCACATAGAGAACAGATTGCCATTCTGGGCGCGTCTGTTTAAACCTAATTCAACCTATTAATGAAATATAAACACCTCTTCTTCGATTGGGACCACACCTTGTGGGACTTTGAGAAAAATTCTGAAATGTCTTTGCGCAAGCTATTTATAGATTTAGGACTCGCAGATCTAGGTCTCCCTGAATTCAGTGATTTTTTCCGCAAGTACATCGTCATCAACGAATTGAAGTGGGATATGTACCGTAACGGCGAAATTGACAAACAAGGTCTACGCGAAAGCAGGTTTAAAGAGACCTTTGAGCACTTTGGTGTTTCCTCCCCGGAGATTGCCTGGATATTAGAAACTCGGTATATTCAGGAAACCCCTTACCAAAACCACTTAATTGAAGATGCCCGTGAAGTACTTCATGTTTTAAAAGAGAAGGGTTACATTCTTCACATTATAACCAACGGTTTTCAGGAGAGTCAGCAAATTAAATTTTCAGAAAGCGGTCTTGAACCACTTTTCGATGTATTACTGTGTAGCGATCAAGTAGGCGTAAATAAGCCTGATGCTAAAATTTTCAGAAAAGCACTTCAGATGGCCACAGCGCAGCGTAAGGAAAGCCTGATGATAGGTGATAATCTTATTGCTGATTGTGTAGGAGCTCGGGAGCAGGGTATAGATCAAGTATACTTTAACCCACACAAAAATTCACATAGAGAAAAAGTAACATTTGAAATTTCACAACTTAAAGAGTTACTAGATATTCTTTAAGTTGAACGTTATGAATTTAGGGCGAACAATAAATTATTAAATACAGACGAGATGCCAGTATTGCGTGCACTACCTGCTCACGAAGTGATGATGGGAAACATCCCTCTTAAGCAACCGATTCCAACCCAATCCATAGATCAAATAAGTCCTTTTTTATTGATTCATCACCATACCGCTGAGGTTCTAGAAGGTGCTGACAAGTGGAACGCAGGTGTGGGTCCGCATCCTCATCGGGGCTTTTCACCGGTGACATTTATTTGGCAGGGCGGGGTGCATCATAGAGATAGCAGAGGCAACAATAGCGTGGTTGGTGCTGGCGGTGTTCAATGGATGGATGTAGGTTTAGGTATTGTTCATAGTGAACGTCCACCTGCACAACTTTGCGAGTCAGGTGGCACCCAAGAGATCATACAAATTTGGATTAACCTTCCTAAATCACATAAAATGATGGAACCGGTATACCTTCCATTTCAAAAGGAAGAATTACCTGCAGTAGCCGACCATCCTGATTTAAGAATCACCTCTGGCAGTCCAATACCTGGAGGCCCAAAAGGCCCGCTTAGAGGTGCTTATGCCGTTGCTTCCATGCACGGTCATACAACTACAGAACCTTTAACTTTTGAAGTAAAGGATGGTGAAAATGGTTTATTCTACTTCCTAAGTGGAGGAGGCTCATTACAGGGATATGGGCTAGTAGAAGAACATATGCTGTATCACATGTCTAGTGGAATATACACCCTAAATCCATCTGAATCCAGCAAAATTCTGTTTGTAAGCGCTCTGCCTATTGAAGAAAAGGTGGAAAGTTATGGCCCGTTTGTCATGAATAATCAAACTGAGATTATGGAGGCGATGCGGGATTATCAAATGGGAAAGATGGGTGTTCTTGTTGAAAGAGATCTACCCTAGGGCAGCAAGTGCTTTGCATGTATCTTTGCAACCATGATTGAGAAGAAAAGGGACATAAGAGGACTGAGTCAAGAAGCCATTATCGAGTTCTTTGAAGCACATAATGAGCAGTCATTTCGTGCCAAACAAGTATACCAGTGGTTGTGGCAAAAAAGCGCCTCAAGTTTCGATGAGATGACCAACCTGAGTATATCTACTAGAGCTTTGTTGAATGCTAATTTCAACTTCAATTTGCTTGAGGTTGATCTTATGCAAAGGTCAAAAGACGGTACTATTAAAAATGCCGTTAAACTTCATGACGGTGCATTTGTAGAATCCGTACTGATCCCTACCGAAAAACGTATTACAGCCTGTGTAAGTTCACAAGTGGGGTGTTCACTTGACTGTACTTTCTGCGCTACGGCCTCTTTAAAGCGCATGCGTAACCTTGGTCCAGATGAAATCTATGACCAAGTCGTTGTTATTCATAATCAAGGCAAGGAGTATTTTGGCCGCCCTCTAACGAATATTGTTTTCATGGGTATGGGAGAGCCGTTACTGAATTATAATAACGTGCTTGCCGCTATAGAGAAAATAACAGATCCTAAGGGTCTAGGTTTATCCCCTCGAAGAATCACCCTAAGTACTATTGGAGTTCCTAAGCTTATCAAGAGGATGGCGGATGATGGTGTCAAGTTCAATTTAGCCATATCTCTCCATAGTGCGATTGAGGAGAAACGTGCTAAACTTATGCCATTAGCGCATAAAAGTGCCACGTTAGTGGACCTCCGTGAAAGTTTGCAATACTGGTATGCGAAGACCGGTAGGGGGGTGACTTTTGAATATGTGATTTGGAAGGATCTCAACGACACTGAGCAAGATGTCAAAGCGCTTGCTAAGTTTTGTGGTGCCATACCTACTAAGGTGAATATCATTCAATACAACCCCATCGATAATGGCCCATATACCCAGGCTTCTCAGGAAGCGGTCAACATGTATAAGGAAACCCTGGAGAGCAAAGGGATCATAACTACGATTAGACATTCTAGGGGGCAAGACATTGATGCTGCTTGTGGACAATTGGCTAATAAGGTGGAGGAGTAGTCGATATTTCTACTTTTCAAAACTTTGTTAAGTTCTAAAAGTAGTTCACTTAATTTGCACAGATGACCGGGTAATCGACATTTTAATAGAAAATCATTCTATTATGTTGGTCAGATTACATACCACTCAACCCGTTTCACTATCTCACGTTGCGGTCACCCTAGAGGTTAACATCTCTAAGGGGATTCGGCTGCACCTACTTGGGAATACCCATTCCTCACTGAGAGAATCTAAGCAAAGAGTTTATACGGTCTTAAAGCGTAACAAGTGGCACTGGCCTGGGCAAAGGACAACACTGAATTTTTTACCATTGGACTTTCAGAAGATAGGAGGTCATTATGACTTACCGATGGCCCTAGGTATTCTTTGTGCAAGTCAGCAATTGCCAGTGCACAGACTAGGTCAATACATCATCTTAGGACAATTAGGACTGGATGGAAGTATTTCGCCATCTCAAGACATGTACAACGCTCTGGTCTTAGCTAAACAGACCAATAAGAAAGGTGTGGTAACGAATTTCTCCAGGGCTACCTATCACCATCTACGAAGACTATTCCCTGAAATGGAGCTCTGCCAGGTATCCACTCTTTATGAAGCAACAGCCTTCTTCGCCAACGGTACTCTTCCTTCAATCATACCTCCTTTAGCGGTAAATTCCGAAGATAAAACCCTCATAAAAGGTTCTTGTTTTTCTGATGTTGCGGGACAACAACCACTTAAAAAAGCACTTGAAATTGCAGCTGCGGGAGGACATCATTTAATGATGATAGGACCTCCAGGTGTAGGAAAAACAATGCTGGCTTCTAGATTGGGTAGTATACTACCACCAATCAATCCATTCCAAACACATCCGATACGAGCTATGTTTAGCTCAAATGAAGAGCACGAATGTATTGCTGCATTGTCCGGTATTAGACGCGTAGAGCTTATAGATCGAAATCTCACAAAAAGAGAATTGTTTGGCAGTATGAGTAATGAACATATAAAGGCGTGGTTAATGGAGGAAGATGACCATCGAAAATCAGAATATCCTACAGGGCAACTCAGTAAAGAGGTTGGTGTGTTTTACAGATCATCTGGTGGAGTATTATTCCTTGATGAATTTTCGAGCTACCCAATAAAAGTCGTCGATCAATTACTTCAGCAAATGGACCACCATTTAGTACAAGTGATTTTGGCTATGAATCCTTGTCCATGTGGCAATTTTAACCATCCTCAAAAGGCGTGTAGATGCAGTGCCAGTGCTTTAAATAATTATCAAAAGAAGTTGACAGCTGCATGTAAAGATAGATTAGACATGACCATTTATACGCAGTATGAGCTCTGGACGGATGAATTACAAGAGGCTTCGAGCGAGATCAAGTCAAGGGTAAAAAAAGCATGGAAAAGTCAAATGGAAAGGCAAGGAAGACAAAATGCACAACTCTCTACCGCGGCACTTGAAGGAGTATGTCGAATGAAAAAATCCAGTTGGAGGTATTTTCACCAGGAATGCGCAGGTCAAAAGTTGAGTATTAGAGCACAGCAGAGTTTACTTGCATTGAGTCGAACCTTGGCTGATTTAAAAGGCGATAAATCAGTGAATAACAGTCATATTAAGTCTGCTCTGGGTCTTAGGTTAAATGACCGCTCATCTATGAGTCCCCTTCAGGAAGCAAGAGAGACAAATTCTGAACAACGGATTAAGGTTAACCTAGGTGGTGGTATAGAACTTAATACGTGATGTGGCCGGTGAGAATAGTAATTTCTTTAGCGTCTCCAAATGGGGTCTTTTGGATCTGGAGCGTTTTTAGTCCATTCTATGGGACCATTGCATCCTATTTCAATAACCATAGCACTTGGACTGCCAAAAACACCAAGCATGGAGCTTCGCCATGCTCTAAACTCTTCCACATCTGTGGCGTAGCAACTTAAGGTCAGTAGCGTAATGTTGGTTTTGTCAACAATAATGATAGCGGGATCAACGTGGTCCACGGTACGGTAATCTCGGCCAGGAGTGACTCGTTTCCCTCCAATAAACTCTTTGAACCAAAATTTCAAAGCATACATTAACTCCTGTTCGTCCTGATAAGCAAAAGTGCTCAAGTCATATTTAGGGCGAATAAGATTACCTAAGTCGTTAAGTTCTTTTTCTAGTTGCTTGAGTTGATAATATTCATGATGTATGAATTGAGTCTCAAGAAGCACGCCGTAATCTGGCTCACTTCCATTGAGTTCTTTGACCTTGAATTTGCCCTCTTGCTCAGATAAGAAGAGTGCCGTACGTTGTTTTAGTTCTTCTGTTTGAGCATAGCCGCTCAAAGGGATGAAAAGAAGTAAGAGGAAAATGTTTTTCATAATTCTAAATCTGCTATTACAAATGTACTGCCCCCAACAAATATAAGGTCTTCCGCTGCGGCTTCCTTTTTCGCTGCTTTAAGAGCGCTATTTACATCCGTGAAAGAGGAGCTAGTGAGCCCTAATATATTCGCTTCTTTCGCTAATTCCTCGCCTTCTTTACCTCTAGGACTGCTGCACGAAGTAAAGTAATAGGAAGAGGTCTTTGGTAAAAGGGATAGTATTGCTTTACTGTCTTTATCTATGGCGGCCCCTAATATCCAATGAATCCTTCCGCGACTTTCTCTCTCTGCCTGCTCAACCAAATGCACAAACGCGTGGTAGTTATGTCCGGTATCACAAACCACCCTAGGAGAATGTCCGATTGTCGACCATCGCCCAAAAAATCCAGTGAGTTCATTTACATGCTTAAAACCTTCACTCCATACCGATTGGAATTCAGGATGTAGTAAATTTAAAACGGCAGCGGCACCTTGGATGTTTAAAGACTGGTATCCTCCGGCCAAGTCGGTAATTCCATTAAATAACCCAGCCCAAAACAATGGTGCACCTATGCTATTTGCTGCGCTGATAAATGCTGGAGAGGTTTCTGGATCATCTTCTACAATAACAACTGGAATTCCTAACTTCATAATGCCTGCCTTTTCGCACGCAATCTCTGCTCTAGTATTCCCCAGCCATTCCTTGTGATCAAGTCCAATATTAGTGATTAAGCAAATTTCAGGTGTGCAAATATTAGTAGCATCAAGACGACCGCCCATCCCCGTTTCAAGGACAATCCAATCAACCTTCTGTTCTTCAAACCAGCTCATAGCGAGCATGAGGGTTAACTCGAAAAAGCTATTTCCTTTTTGTTCAATTTCGCTTCTATGTTGCGATACCCATTGGGCCACAAATGATTCAGGAACCATTTTAGTCCCGATTTTCGCACGTTCTCTGAAGTTGAAAAGATGTGGAGAAGAGAAAACACCAACTTGGCAACCCATACTTTGCAGTCCTGCAGAGATAAGATGGGCGGAGGAGCCTTTTCCGTTTGTTCCAGCAATATGAATGGTAGGAATAGCATCGCTGGGTCTATCCAAATAATTCCAAAGAGCTTCCGGACCCTCTAAACCAATTTTATAATTCTTACCTCCACCATCTCTTTGGAAGTTTGGAACCGCCGCATAGAGCCAATTAACCGCTTCTATGTAGGTCATTGTAGTTCGAATCGGTAAACGATGAAGCCAACCCTTCTCTGGTTGTTACTATCAGCACTCCATGTTGAGGCCCTTGCCGCTAATCTTGCCTTATTGATTAAACAAGTATTCGACCCAAAGTTTGACATTGCTAATCCATCAGGAATTTGATTGTTTGGTGCTAATTCGGCTTCAAATACCCTGCCTGTAGGATCGACAGCAATTTTAACCACCACAACACCTTCATAATTACAACCTGTTTCTGGCTCAGGAAGATCGATAGGCTTTCCTGACATATAATATTTTCCATTGCCTCCAATTCCACCGTTTCCGGTACGTCTTTGAGAATTCAAGTCTCCATTTGGATCTCCTTGATCACCACCACCAGTAGTTTCGCCTTCACCGGTTCCTGTGCCTTTATTGTTCGTATTGAACATCCTGTCTAATTTGTCTTGCTGCGCTTGTTGTTCAATTTGTTCAGCTGTGGGCTGTGGGTCTGGATCAGGCTCTACTATAGGCTTCTCTTCGGGAGTTTCTTCTACAGGCTCCTTAGGTGTTTCCTCGACGGTTTTTTCTTTTGGTTTTTCGATAACAGGAGCATCTTCAGTATCCTGGGTGATGACTTCTTCTTGCGCCACAGGAGCGGCTAAAGGGGTCTCAACTGGAGTGGGGGGAGGAGGAGTTACAGCGGCTGCTTGTGAATTATCTCCTTTACCCGTCTCTTCATAGCCGAAATTGATAGCTATACCTTCTTCAGGAGGTGGATCCTGATATTTCAGTCCTGTAAATGCAAACCACAGCAATAGAAGCACGTGGATAACTATGGTCCAAGTACGTGCCTTATTTCGGTTTGTATTTTCGTTAAACGTCATGTTATTTTGGGTCGGTTGCGATAATCATTTTTAGGTTGTTACGGTATCCTATATCCAAGACGCGTACGGTTTCGCCCGTGGGTACACTCTGGTCTACGCGCAAAACAACAACGGCTTCCTCATCGCTATTGAGCTTACCAGCCTCATTAATAAGCATGCGCTCTACTTCGTCATAACTCACGATGGTGCCATTCACGTCAAACTCTAATGCGGCATTTACCGTAAGGGCGATATTCTTCTTTTTAACCGTTTGTGCACCGCTTTTGGGTAACACAATGTCCAATGCACTTGAGGTTACAAGTGTAGAGGCAAGAATAAAAAATATAAGGAGCAGGAACACCAGATCGGTCATTGACGACATGTTCACTTCGGCACTTACTTTACTTCTGGATCTAAGATTCATAGCTCGGTGTTATGCAGGTTCGTGTAGAAGGTCTAGGAAGTCCATTGCACTAGACTCAAGCTTATAGACTACCCGATCTACTCTGGTAACTAAAAAGTTGTAACCGAAGTAGGCAATAATACCTACCAAAAGACCTGCCACAGTTGTTGTCATGGCAGTATATATTCCTTCAGCCATCATGTCAAGTTTGATTTGTCCTCCAGCATTTGCCATTTCTTTGAAGGTAAGAATCATACCTATAACGGTACCTAAAAAACCAATCATAGGAGCTCCACCAGAAATTGTTGCAAGCATGGGTAGTCCTTTTTCAAGCCGAGTAACCTCTAGTTTACCTTGATTTTCTATCGCTTGTGTGATATCGCCAAGTGGCTTGCCTATTCGGCTTATACCTTTTGCTATCATTCGGGCAACAGGAGTGCTTTCAGCTTTACATAGGGCGCCAGCGGCATCTAACTTGCCATCCATCACCATGTCTTTAATATTATTCATGAAATTAGGATCGACCTTGTTCGCATTTCTCATGGCACCAAAGCGCTCTAAGAATATATAAACGGCGAAAATACTGAGTATCCCAAGGGTTACCATGATCAATATTCCACCTACGCCACCAGAAGTCATCAGCTCTAGAATGGTCATGGTTTTTTCAGTTGGTTCTTCAGTAAGAACAGCGTCTGTACCAGTTTGAATTTGAAAGAAAATTGCGCTCATGAGTTTCGTGTGATTTACTCAAATATCTATAAAAAGAAGGCCCCCGCTTCGCGAGGGCCTTTGAAATATCAACAAGTTCGAAATTCGTTAGAATAACATGTTTTGAAGGATATAAACTCCGGCTCCCGCTATATAACCAACGAGCGCGAGTAGGGTTATATTCTTTACGTACCAACCAAATGGTATTTTTTCTAGCCCCATCACGGCTACACCGGCTGCAGATCCTATGATAAGTGCTGAACCACCTGTTCCAGCGCAATAGGCTAGGAATTGCCAGAAAGTACCGTCTTGCATGAATAATCCGGTTTCCGTCACTTCGTACATTCCCATGGCAGCTGCTACCAAGGGCACGTTATCGACAATGGCTGAAAGTAGTCCTATGATCAATCCCACAACATATACTCCGTTTTGGGTATCAGTTCCAATACTATGGTCTAATGCGTTGGCTAAATCTCCCAACTGCCCCATACTTTGTAAAGAAGCTACGGCCAATAAAATACCCAAGAAGAACAATACAGATGGGGTGTCTATTTTTTGAAGTACTCCTATTGGACTCAGATGATGTCTAATCTCAGAAGGTTTTCGTCTGTGTAGAATATCTGTAATGATCCATAAAACACCCAAGGAAAGCATCATTCCCATGAAAGGAGGTAAGTGTGTTACTGTTTTGAAAACAGGAACAAATATGAGTCCAGCGACACCTGCGAAAAACACAAAGTTTCTCTCAAAAGGAGTAGTTGGGTCTGTGTAATGCTCGGCATTCTCGGACTTCATAGGTCGCTCGACATTTCCCTTGAGTCGGAATGAAAGAATGGCCAACGGAGCCAGTAGGGTAGCAAGCGATGGCACGATCAAACTTTGTATCACCGCTCCTGCTGAAATTTGCCCCTTAATCCAAAGCATGGTAGTCGTAACGTCTCCAATAGGAGACCATGCTCCTCCTGCGTTTGCAGCAACTACAACCATACCGGCAAAGAACCAGCGTTGCTTTTTGTCTTCAATAAGTTTACGCAGCAAACTTACCATAACAATAGAGGTCGTCAAGTTGTCTAATGCAGCGGAAAAGAAGAAGCTTAAGATGCCGATAATCCACATCAACTTCACCTTGTTTGTGGTTTTTATCTTATCCGTGATTACAGCGAAGCCTTCATGTGCATCAACAAGTTCAACAATGGTCATTGCGCCTATAAGAAAGAATAATATAGACGATATCTCAGAAAGGTGATGAAGCAGTTGTCCCTCAACCTCGTGAATGTTGTTACTCGCTAAAACATAGAGTGTCCATGTAAGTACACCGGTTATTAACGCTGCCGCTGCCTTGTCAATCTTGAGTTGGTGTTCGAAGGCTATAGCAGCGTAACCTAGGACAAACACTACAAGCATTAATGTGTAGATCATATTAAAAGTTTAAGTGCATTTGAATATGCGTGAAATGTTATGTGCGTTTTCTCATTACTTGAGCTGTAGACATCAGACAAAGCTTTGTGAATGGTTTCGCTCACATCATCAAAAATCGAAACATCCTCGACTTTTGCATGATCCTCCATGAGGTATCCAAAAACTCGTGCCATTCCACAATTGGAAATAAAGTCTGGAATTACAGCACATTTTTGATCTGCTAATTCGGCTATTGGTCCATAGAATATTTCTTTATCTGCAAATGGAACATTTGCACCAGAAGAAATCACTTCTAAACCATGGTCCAGCATTTGATCCAGCTGAGAACTATTTACTAGCCTTGACGCTGCTGCTGGAATAAATACTTCTGCACCCATACTCCAAATAGCTTTGTTGGTGTCTTCAAAGCTCAACATATTTTCTGCGTTAAGGGCGTTACCGTCTTTCGCATTGAATAAATCTATAATCTCCTTAAAAGAAAATCCATTGGGTTTGATAAGCCCGCCGGCAATGTCAATAATCCCGACAATATTTGCGCCCATTTGACTTAAATAGTACGCAGCTCCGGAACCTACATTGCCCCATCCTTGAATAATCACACGTTTCCCTTTAACATCACCACCCCAAATCTCATAGAAATGCTTGACGCTCATCGCGGTGCCATATCCTGTAATAAGGTCGCCTACCTTAAGGTTACCTGCGGCTGTTGGCGTATGGTCCTTGGAGTGAACGGCCAGACTTACTCCGTCTTGAAGTTGTTTTATTTTTCTTGCTTTTGCGAAGCCTCCTGGCTGGTAATGTCCATTTAGAACACCTTCTTGTGGATGCAATATCCCTAATTCACTAGTGAAGGGGATAACTTCCGTTTTCTGGTCAACGTTTAAGTCGCCACCAGTACCGTAGTAGTTTTTGAGAAGCGGATAAATAGCTTTATACCATCTACGTAAGACACCATCTTTTCTAGGATCTTGGGGGTCGAAGTCAATCCCACTTTTCGCACCGCCTATGGCAGGTCCGGCAACGGTGAATTTGATTTCCATAGTTTTGGCTAAAGAAAGTACCTCTCCTTGAGTTAGTCCTTTTCTCATTCTTGTCCCTCCACCGGCAGCGCCACCACGTAAACTATTGATGACGACCCATCCTTTAGCTTCTGTTTCCGAGTCGTGCCAGTGAAAAACTATTTCAGCTGGACGCTCCTCAAAGGCCCGTAGTTGTTCTTTCATGTCTTCTTTTATTCTAGGCTGTTAAAGGTAAGATCTAAGGGTTGAATATACACCCTGAACTGTGGTCAATTATACTTCCAGTCGTATGACCTAGGACATTATTTTCTCCACGTATTCGTTTATAGGCTAAAAGTGCGAAAATGATAGCTTCCTTAGCATCAACCATGGTCTTACTAGGAAGTACACATTGAACACCAGCATACTCTAGTCGTTCTATTAGATATTTATTTAATGCTCCACCACCGGTGACAAACACCCGCTTGTTATGAAGAACGCTGTCTATTTGATGAACCATGTGTTCCACGCAGGTTGCCAAAGCGTCTTTAGGTGAAAGGATATCAAGATGTTGGATAAATTCAGACTCTACCCATTCGGATCCAAGACTTTTAGGTCCCGGTAATTCGTAGTATGCTAAACTATCTAATTCATCTAAAACCCATTGATTGATGGCACCCTCTCTTGCCCATTCACCATTATTATCAAAGTCAGCGTTCAATTCTTGAGCGAATTGATTCAATACAATGTTGGCTGGACAAATGTCAAATGCAGCAGATACACCATCCTTTAATAGTGGTTTTCCGAGGCTCACATTTACGAACCCTCCAATATTAAGTGCAGCCTCATATTCGCCGAAAAGCACCATGTCTCCAAAAGGAACTAACGGCGCGCCTTGACCTCCTAGTAGAATATCTTGTATTCTAAAATTAGCAACTACAGGAATACCGGTCCTGGTAGAAATAAAAGGCATGCATCCGGCTTGATAGGTCCATTTTCGCTCTGGTTGGTGAAATATTGTTTGACCATGGGTTCCGATCAAATCTATATGATGAGGAGAATCTTGTGCCGTTGTTTTTATGCACTCAATGCTCCATTCCGCAAACGCAATGTCCACGGCTGGAAGAAGATCAGGACTTGAAAACGCCTTTTTTACCAATTCTAACAGCTCCTTAGGGTACTGGAAATGACGATATTCCAGAAGCTCCCACAGTACTTGATCCCCTTCTGAAAAGCGCACTAACGCGGCATCCATACCATCTAAAGAGGTACCGCTCATTAATCCTAAAACATTGCTCGTTCCATTGTACATTTGCATGACCAATTATAAACAGAATTTTCGATGAACTTCAACCTATCAGAAGAGCATTTAATGATTCGCGATGCGGCTCGTGATTTTGCCCAAACAGAACTCCTTCCTGGAGTGATTGAACGCGATGATAAACAGCAATTTCCCCACGACCAAATCAAGAAACTTGGAGCGTTAGGCTTTATGGGTATGATGGTCAATCCAGCTTATGGCGGATCAGGCATGGATACCATGTCATATGTTCTTGCCATGGAAGAACTTTCAAAAATTGATGCATCTGCATCCGTTGTGATGAGTGTCAATAACAGCCTTGTATGTTGGGGCTTGGACACCTTTGGGACTGAAGCTCAAAAGACCAAGTATTTAACCAAACTGGCATCTGGTGAGCAGATCGGCGCATTCTGTTTAAGTGAGCCCGAAGCGGGTTCAGATGCGACTTCGCAGAGTACAACTGCCATTGATATGGGAGATCATTACCTGTTGAATGGAACGAAAAATTGGATTACAAACGGCGGTACTTGCGAAATTGCTCTTGTTATAGCCCAGACCAATAGAGAAAAAGGCCACAGAGGTATTAACGTGCTTATCGTTGAAAAAGGCATGGATGGCTTTATAGTCGGTAAAAAAGAAGATAAGCTTGGGATTCGTGGATCGGATACACACACCTTATTGTTTAACGATGTGAAGGTTCCTAAGGAAAACAGAATAGGCGAAGATGGATTTGGATTCAAATTCGCTATGAAAACCTTGAGCGGAGGCCGCATTGGCATCGCAGCACAGGCCCTTGGAATAGCACAGGGAGCATTGGATTTAGCGCTGGCGTATTCAAAAGAGCGCACCACCTTTGGAAAGCCAATTCATGAACATCAAGCGATTGCCTTTAAATTGGCAGATATGGAGATGAAAGTAGAGCAAGCACGTATGTTGGTGTACAAAGCTGCTTGGCTTAAGGACGAGGGTAAAAACTATGACAAAGAAAGTGCTATGGCAAAGCTTGGTGCTTCAGAAGCTGCCATGTGGGTAGCCACAGAAGCGGTTCAAGTGCATGGCGGATACGGTTTCGTAAAGGAGTACCATGTAGAGCGCCTTATGCGTGATGCAAAAATCACTCAGATTTATGAAGGAACCTCAGAAATTCAGCGTATCGTCATCTCTCGTGATATGATCAAAAACAGTTAAATATTAGAGATGGGGCAGGAGTCGTTCTAGAGCGATTCCCCTTGATCCTTTTAATAAAATTGAGGCGTCCCTTGGGGCGCCTTTTTTTTGCCAGAAATCGATCAGATGCTTTGTGGTCTTGAATTTAAGTCCCTCAAAATCGCAATCATAGAAATGTTCTCCAATGAGAATACAATTCTGGGCCATATCGAGACTAATCACTTCTCTAACAATTGCTTCATGCTCAACTTTAGAGGCTTTACCGAGCTCATACATATCTCCTAAGATCATGAGTCCAGCGGTATGCCATTTGCCAAAATTTTGAATCGACAAGCTCATGCTGGTTGGGTTTGCATTATAAGCATCCATTAAAACGGCGTTGTACTCCGTTTTTCGCCATTCGACTCTATTCATTGAAGGAACATAGGTCTCTAAGGCTGTTTTAATATCCTTTAAAGGCACATCGAAGTGCAAGCCTAATGTGGCGGCAGCTGCCAAATTTGATTCGTTAAAATGGCCACTAAGTTGACTTTTTATGGAGGTGGAGTTACCTTTGGTTTCGAGTTGAATTGAGGCAAATTCATTGTCAGAAGTGCTTTTCCATGTAACCCCTCCTTTTGAATGACCAAAACCGAAACGATTATGGTCTTTAGTCTTTTCTGATTGTAAGGAGTCGTCAAAGTTTACCATGACTTGCGTTTGATGCTCAAAGGCAAAGTCGTATAGCTCAGATTTACCTTTGATAATCCCTTCGAGGCCTCCAAACCCTTCCATGTGAGCCTTTCCATAATTAGTGATATACCCAATGGTTGGTTGAGATATGCCCGCAAGTAAGGCGATTTCCAGTTGATGATTAGCTCCCATTTCTATGATGGCTATCTCAGTGTCTTTGGACATGGACAGTATGGTCAAGGGAACTCCCACGTGGTTATTTAAATTCCCGAAAGTTGCATGCGTTTTATATTTCGTACTCAGTACGGCGTGCATCAATTCTTTATTCGTGGTTTTTCCATTGCTTCCGGTAAGACCAAATACAGGGATATTCAAGTGATTTCGCCACGACTTTGCACAAGATTGAAGCGCTTCCAAGACATCAGAAACTTGGATGATTCTGATGTCTTGATCCATAGTTTCATCAACAACAGCATAACGAGCTCCTTGGGTAAGGGCTTCTAGGGCAAAATCATTGCCATTAAAATTCGTTCCTTTTAGGGCGAAAAAAACTGAACCTGGAATGATATTTCTAGTATCAGTAGTGACCATACCACACTCTAGAAACGCATCAAATGGAGTCATAGTTAATGAATAGATTCTAGTGAATTTAGGGCATAAAAAAGCCCCGCGGAAGCGGGGCTTGATATTTTTTGAACTTACGCATCAATTACATTTGGTAACGCTTGAAATTATGGCGTTTTACCTTTGATGGTCGTTTGCTTCTACTGCTGTTTTCATTTTGAAATCCTACGCGATCCATAGCACAACGGAAACCTATGTAGTCTTTACTTTGGTCTTCCTCTAGGTAACGTCTAGTACCTGGACTTAACCAGTAAGCTCTATCTTTCCAACTTCCACCTTTGTATACGCGTGTTGTATTGCCTATCAAGGTTTTGTTACCATAGTCATACATTGGAGCTTCACCTTCTGTGGTGGGGTTGGAGTAGTCTTTCGAACTTTCGGTATCTCCATCTAAGTAATCTCTATAATCTGACTTGCTATAGTTGCGTCTCGTTACAGTTTCTTCTACGGTTACATCGCGCGTTGGAAGTTGACCTGGCAAGCGAACAATAACGGTGTCACCATTTCTAACTTCTTTTTGCGGATCCTGTAATACCTCAAGTGAACCTATGTCTTGGTAATTCTTATCGTAGTGTTTGAATTCGTTTCCACGGAAGGCACGGAAATCAGTGACGTCAGAAGATGTAACAGGACGATAGACATCCATTACCCATTCCGCAACGTTCCCCGCCATATCATAAAGACCAAAGTCATTCGGTGGGTAAAAGCGCACTTGCATGGTAACATCAGCTTGGTCATTTAACCATCCTGAGGTTCCCATGTTATCTCCTCTACCTCTTTTGTAGTTGGCAAGAATATCGCCTCTGTCCTGCTTGGAAGAATTGCGCGTTGCGTTTCCATTCCAAGTGTATTTGTTTTTATCAACAACACGGTTGTACATACGCTTTCCACCGTCAGCATAAGCGGCGTATTCCCATTCAGCTTCAGTAGGTAAGCGATACTTTGGTAGAACTACTCCATCTTCTATGCGAGCTGGACGTCCTTCTTTACCGTAAATACTTGTAGGATTAAGATCCTTCAGTCCTTTCTTGTTTTGCTGAACGTATTCACCTTGCTTGTACAGGTATACTTCTGTATTGAAATGGTCTGCATCCATTTGATCTGGCATTTCTCTCAAAATCCCTTTTTCTATAAGAATGGACTCATTCACGCGATCCGTTCTCCATGAACAAAATCTTTGGGCTTGAAGCCAGTTCACACCTACTACTGGATAATAGTTATAGGCAGGATGTCGTAGGTAATTCTCTACGAAATTATCGTTGTAGGCTAATTTATCTCTCCATACTAAGGTATCAGGCAAGGCTGACTTATAGATTTCAGGATAGTAATCGTAGTCATATACACGACGTAACCAGTACAGATATTCTCTGTAGTCTACGTTTGTAACCTCGTTTTCGTCCATGTAGAATGAACTCACAGTAACACGACGTGGAATGTTATTCCAGTCTTTTACGGCATCTTCTTCTACTTGGCCCATCATAAAAGTACCACCTTCTACGAAAACTAGACCTGGACCAGTTTCCTGACCTTTGTAGCTAAGGTTCGATTGGAACCCGCCATTTTTCTTATTGTTAATAGCCCAGCCAGTGGTATTAGATTCAGTACCAGCACAACTGGCTAATAAGGCCGCTGCAAATGTTGCAATCGAAAATTGAATGAACTTATTCATGAACTAACGTTATTTCGTAATTAGAATTTTGGACACTTAAGAGGCTTCAGTTTACTTGATCTTGTTCTACAAGGAAACTTGTAACCAAGGCTTACTTCATGAGACCCCCCGAGCGTATTGGTCAAGTCACTTATGGTATAATCATAACTGTACCCGAACGTCCATGGTAAATCAGGTGGAGTAATTCCGAGGATGAAAATAATCGCATCAGGATTGAAAGAACCTTGACGCAATGCCAATCCACCAGCTAACGGACCTCTTGCAAAGCTCACTCCAGCGGTTAACTGAGAAGCGGAACCTTGTTGTTGGTATACAACGTTGGGTACGATATAAGATTGTAAACTGTTGTGTAATCTTTTTCTGCCGATCGGAATATTTGCTCCAGCATGTGCAGTCAATTTTAATGGAAGTCGACTTTGGCTTAAGAACGCCTCATTTGGCTCCGTTAAGTGGTGCCCCACGACACCGATGTACCAGCGGTCTGTAAACCCTAGCATTCCAAAACTAAGGTCCAGATGGTTGTTGAAGTTATTTCCCGGTGCTACTTCATTAGTAGGCAGTACAAATCCGTAAAATGGATCGATCATATCAGGAAAAGTGAACTGACCCCAATCTAAACTCCTCTGACGGAAAGTAGCTTGAAAGCCACTCAACAAGTTAAAATTCCTGTTGACCTCAAGATGATAACTATAAATAGCACTTACCTCGGTGAGATTTAGTGCTCCATTACCAGCGTCATCTTTAAGTGCCATGATGGCTACTCCACCATTCAACTTGTCCACATATTGATCATATGAGGCAGAATAAGTTTGATAAACACCCAGTTCAGGATATTGATTTCTATAGTTAGAGTGCACCGTAGGACATCTTTCCAAGCCTGCAAAGGCTGGATTTAGATAAATAGGGTTCGCGTAATACTGACTAAAATGAGCATCTTGTGCAACACCTAAGGTGCTGAAAGTCAATCCAATCAATAGCGATAACGTGCGCTTTTTCAATGCATTCATTGATTTACATGTGTTTTCAAGCAACAAGTATAAGGAAAAAAAGTACGATTGTTGCCTCAATTCTCGTTGTGTTTAAACGTTTATACATCATGTTTTGTTATCAAAGTAGTATAAATTTGTCCTCATGAAGAACTACGTTACGTTGTGCTTACTTCTACTTTCCTCCATTGTCCAAGCACAAATGGATTGGGAGGCAGGCGAATACGCCTTGTATTCAACCTCGAAATCAGGGATGCATCAATTAACGGGTTCTGAATTGATGGCCAAGGGAATTCTTAACGCTGGCGACTCACTTTCTAGATTGGTAGTATGGAACCAAACGGATGGAGCGCTTTCCAATATTAATTCTACTACCACGTCTTCAGTTTCTCTAGTCAACCTTAAAATAATTGATTCTGATGAGCTGCTTGATGAGAACTCAAAGATTCTTTTTTATTTAAATACACCTTTTGAAATCGAGTTATTAGACAGTACGTATTCGTATCAGAGTCATCCATATTCGGAACGGGAATACTTCATGGTAACGGCTACTGGTGCTAATTTGTATGACAATAAAATGTCATTATTTCTTTATCAAGGCCAGCCTGCAACCCGAGATATTAATGAATCAGCGCAAATCTGGGTATACGATACCGCTGTTGTTAACTTAGTGAGTACTGGAAGAAGATGGTTTGGTGATTTGTATGACTTTACCACGGTAAGGACTTACACACTACCGTTTATGCCTAAAACAGGCGCTCCATTAGAAATAGAAGTTTCAGCTGTAGCTCGAGCATCGACGTCAAACACATCATTATCTATCGTTGGAGCTGGGTCCATAGTATTCCCTGCTGTGGGTACTTCATCAGTATCCCATTATGTCACGGAAAAGACACTTAAATCCTCGTTACTCCAGAGCAGCGCAACGCCACAGGTGAGTCTATCCTACGAAAAAGGGGGCAATGCCAGTGCAGCGATGTGGCTTGATAAGATCATTGTTAATTACAGGACCAGTAATCAATACCAGTCTAGTGATCAAGCCCAAAAGCGATTTCAAAATTTCGCACGTGGCTCAGGCAGTGTATCCTTAATAAAGGTATCCTACTCAGACAACCAACCGCTTGTTTTTGAAATAACGGATAAAAAGGAGGTCACAGAAATATCTTCGATCAATTCAACTGGAATGGTCTCTTGGGAGTCGTCAGAAGACGTCAATCGTGAATATGTCCTCTGTGTGGCGGATGACGCGTATTTGCCCAAATTTGAGGGCATATCTGCATTAAATCAAATGCCATACTACAGCGGTATCGTGAATTTAATCATCGCACCGGATTCTCTCATGTCACAAGCGAATCGCTTGGCCAATATTCACGCTGTTTCAGGACTACAGACTAAGGCGATTAGTTTGGAGAATATTTACGCGTTAATAAACTGTGGCACTCCTGATATAGCTGCAATCCGAAGGTTTCTATTTGAATTGAAATCAACGTATGCCCAAGATTTGAGGTACTTAACCCTTTTTGGTGATGCCTCTTTCGATTACAAGGACAAGTTGCCAAATAGGTCCAACCTTGTTCCAACCTTTGAAAGTTATGGCAGTTTCAGCTTGTATTCCTCGTATATAACTGATGATTATTTTGGCTATCTAGATGAAGGCGAGGGAATTAATTGGTTCTCCGAAAATCTTGATCTTGGGATTGGTAGAATTCCTGTTAAATCGATAACTGAAGCCACTCAAATGGTGGATAAAATTGATCGCTATCTGTTTGATCAAAACAGACTTGGCCCATGGAGAAGTAAAGCGATTCTTGTTGCAGATGATGCAGATCACGCGTGGGAAAAGGAGTTTGCCGTGGTACAAGATGCGTTGGCGAAAAGACTAGACACAACCCGTCCAGAATTAAGTTTAATCAAGATTTATGCGGACTCCTATCAGCAAGAGGCAAAGCCTGGCTCTCAACGATACCCGACCGCTAGAGAAAAATTGTTTAGAGAGGTCGATGAAGGGGCACTATTAGTTTCCTATATCGGACATGGAGGTGAAGTGGGATGGGCGACTGAGCGTATTCTACAATTGGAAGATATCCAGAATTGGACCAATTCCATTAATATGCCCGTGTTTACAACGATTACCTGCGAATTCACTCGTTTTGATGATCCCAATCGTGTGAGCGCTGGTGAGCAATTATTACTGAATCCAATAGGCGGTGCAATAGCACTGTTCTCTACAACGAGGAGTGTATTTGCAACGAATAGTACTTACGATATAAATAGGTTACTCAATCAACAAATGATGTCCCTGGAAAGTCCAAGATTGGGTGACGTCATAAGAACGACCAAGAACAACAACATTAGTGGAGATAAAATCAAGTTTTCACTCATAGGAGATCCTGCACTACCTCTTGCTCGTCCGGAGTTATCGGTTGTAATGGACAGCATCAATGGACAGCATTGGACGGAGTTTAACGACACACTAAACGCACTATCATGGGTCAATGTCCAGGGGCACATTTCAGGGACGGTGAGTCCTGGTCTGATCAATGATTTTAACGGAAATGTTTGGCTAAACTTTTATGATAAGTCACAACCTCAATCGACTAAAGTTAATGATGCTTCAGGCACTGCATTTAATTTCTCCACCCAAACCAATGCTATTTTCAGAGGAATTGCCTCTGTTAAAAATGGCTCATTCGAACTAACGTTCAGGATTCCTTTAGACATTAACTTAAGTGTTGGGTCACCAAAAGTATCTTCCTACGCATCCGATGTGAACCGAGATGCATGGGGGGGAGATGCAAGCCTGCTTATTGGTGGAATATATGACGGCATAGTAACGGACAATGAAGGTCCAGAAGTAAGGCTATTTATCAACGATACCTTATTTGTAAGTGGGTCGGTTTGCGGACCTAACCCCATCGCAATTGGCAAGCTTTCCGATGAAAGTGGAATCAATGCAGTCGGTCTTGGAATAGGCCATAACATTAACTTGACGCTAGACGGTCAGTCGGTTAGTGCGAATGATTTTTATATCAGTGACCTTGACGACTTCACCTCAGGAACTCTTGCGTACCCTTTTTATGACCTAACGGTCGGAGAGCATTTACTAGAGTTAAGGGCATGGGATGTATTGAATCAATGGGGATATGATAGCTTGTCCTTCGTTGTTTTAGACAATAACGAGCCAATTCTCAATCATCTGTTAGCCTATCCCAATCCATTTACATCTGAAGTCCGTTTCCATCTGAACCACAACCAGCAGTCTAAAACTGGTATTCTAGGACTGGATATCGTCAATAACCAAGGTCAGATCATATGGAGTTGGAGTGAACAATTAACCCTACAAGCATCCGAAACTTCCTTGCCTGTTTTTAAAATAAGTGACATTCCCTCGGGGAAACTGACATCAGGATTTTATCATGCTAGAGCTACTTGGAAAAGAAATGAGGACGGAAAATCTACCTCAATACAAGAAAAGCTCATATTTATACGTTAAACTTGCGCTGTGACTAGCGAAACACCTATGAAAAAATTAACACTCCTTATTCTGACTGTAGTTTTTACACTACCAACAATGGCTCAGGATAATTTAAAATATAACGTTGTTACTACAGCGGTTCCGATTCTCTTAGTCTCGCCGGATTCACGCGCTGGGGCTATGGGAGATGTAGGAGTCGCGACAACACCTGACGGTAATTCCAGTGCTTGGAACCCTGCTAAATTGGCTTTTCTAGAAAATAAGGAAGCGAGTATGGCATTGTCCTACACTCCATGGATGTCGCGTTTAGTTCCTGATATTGACCTTGCTTACGTGAACTACACGAAAGCTTTAAGCGACCGTCAAGGAATATCAACTTCATTACGTTATTTCTCATTAGGAGAAATCAACTTTACGGATGAAGGAGGAAATAGCTTAGGCACATTCAATCCATATGAGTTCTATTTAGACGTGGCCTATGCCTTAAAGTTGAGTGACCATTGGAGCGCAGGAACAGCCCTAAGATGGATTTATTCCGACATTGCTCAAGGGCAGGTTGTTCAGGGATTGCAGACTAAGCCAGGGCAAAGTGGAGCAGCGGATCTCGGCTTTTATTATCAAGGCGACTACGCAAACATAAAGAATGGTCGCCGCCAAGCATTTAGCGCAGGGATCGCTATGACTAACCTTGGTGCGAAGATCGCTTATTCGGAGAGTGGAAATTCTGATTTCCTCCCTACCAACCTTCGTCTAGGAGGTGGATATCACTTGGAAATAGATGATTATAATAAGTTGTCGGTATACCTAGACATCAACAGATTGCTAGTGCCTACACCTCCTGTTTTAGGAACCAATGGTGAAATAATAGCAGGTATAGATTCGGATAACATTACCCCGCTAATGGGCGTTGTTGAGAGTTTTAACACGGGCTCAAAACCTGGTGGTTTTTCGGAGTTACTTCAGGAAAATATTTACAATTTTGGAGCGGAATACATGTATAATGACTTTCTTTTTGCTAGAACGGGATTTTTAAATGAGCATAAATTAAAGGGTAATCGTCAATACATCACGCTCGGTTTCGGTTTGGTTTACAATGTGTTTACAATAGATATGGCCTATTTAATCCCCGCCAGTCCTACGACACGGTCTCCTTTGGAGAACACATTGAGATTCTCGATGAGGTTTAATATCGACGGATTTCTTGCCCAATAGAACTTTATAGGCAACCTGATCGTTAGACCAAAACTAAATCGTCCATCTTATTTTGCTAGGTGGTGTTTTACGTTATTTTTGTCGCACTAAATACATCTGACAAATGGCTAAAAAGCGCATTACCAAGGTCACTTACTTGAAGTGGTATGAAGACATGTTGTTCTGGAGAAAGTTCGAGGATATGTCTGCTGCACTTTACATTCAGCAAAAAATACGAGGATTTTTGCATTTGTATAATGGACAAGAGGCTATTCTAGCTGGTTCTGCTTTTGCTATGGAGAAAGGAGATAAGATGATCACTGCATATCGCAATCACGTTCAGCCTATGGCATTAGGCGAGGACCCGCGCAGGATTATGGCTGAGCTCATGGGTAAAGTAACTGGTACCTCCAGAGGCAAAGGAGGTTCTATGCATATGTTTTCTCCTAAGCATGGTTTTTGGGGTGGTCACGGTATCGTAGGAGGTCAGATTCCTCTGGGTGCTGGTTTAGCTTTTGCAGATAAATACAACGGAAAAAATAATGTTACCCTCACTTACATGGGTGATGGTGCCATTCGTCAAGGAGCATGGCATGAAGCGGCTAATTTGGCGATGCTTTGGAAAATACCTGTAGTATTCATCGTAGAAAACAATGGATATGCCATGGGTACCTCGGTAGAACGCACTGCAAATCACACGAGTATTCATAAATTAGGAGAAGGCTATGATATGCCTAACCGAGCAGTAGACGGTATGGACCCGATCGCTGTTTACGACGCTGTTCATGAAGCTATGGAGCGCGCTAGAGGTGGTGAAGGCCCAACGCTCTTAGAGATACGCACGTATAGGTACAAAGGACATTCCATGTCTGATCCTCAAAAATATAGATCCAAACAAGAAGTAGCAGAATACCAGGCAAAAGATCCTATCACACTTTGTTTAAACAAAATAAAGGAGAAGAACTGGGCGACTCAAGACGAAATTGACGCAATAAACCAACGAGTAAAAGATTTAGTGAAAGAATGTGTTGATTTTGGCGAAAAGAGTGATTTTCCAGATCCATCAGAAGTTTACTTAGGGGTTTATGCTCAAGAAGACTATCCATTTATCAAAGACTAAAAAGGAATCCATGGCTATAGTTATTAATATGCCGAGATTGTCCGACACCATGACTGACGGTGTAGTGGCAAAATGGCACAAGCAAATAGGGGACAGTGTCAATGAAGGTGATTTACTCGCTGAAATTGAAACAGATAAAGCCACGATGGAATTCGAGGCATTCCCTGGTCAAGAAGGTAAACTTCTTTACATAGGAACCCATGAAGGTGAGGCAGCTCCAGTGGATACCGTTTTAGCCATTTTAGGCGAAGAAGGCGAAGACATTGAAGCGCTTAAATCAGGAAAGACTGAAGAAATAGTAGAGAAAAAGACAGTCGTTACAGACCCAACTCCAACTCCAACAGCTCCAGTAGCATCAGCTCCATTAGCTGCTACCAGTTCTGTACCAGCTTTGGAGACTGATGACTCAATTAAAGCCTCTCCCTTGGCCAGAAAACTGGCATTAGACAGAGGTGTAGATATTGCGATGGTTCAAGGCTCCGGAGATCATGGAAGAGTTGTGAAACGTGATATTGACTCCTTCAATCCAGCATTCCATAGCTCTCCTCAACCAGGAATGACCCCTCAACAGAGTTTTCCTGCTGGAGTAGAAAATTATACGGACACACCGGTAAGTCAAATGCGGAAGGTTATCGCCAAGCGTTTAAGTGAAAGTAAATTTTCAGCACCTCATTTTTATATCACGATGGATATCAATATGGATAATGCTATTGATTCCAGAAAGGCCATGAATGTTTCAGGTGAGGTTAAAATCAGCTTTAATGATTTGGTGGTTAAATCGTGTGCTCTAGCACTGAAGAAACACCCCGTAGTTAATTCTGCGTGGATGGGAGACTTCATACGCCAAAACGATCATGTCCATATAGGTGTTGCAGTTGCTGTCGAAGACGGTTTGCTAGTACCAGTACTGCGTCATGCTGATCAAATGCCGTTATCTGCAATATCAGCACAAGTCAAAGACTTGGCAGGTAAGGCAAAGAATAAGAAATTACAGCCTTCAGACTGGGAGGGTAATACGTTTACGATCTCCAATCTTGGGATGTTTGGTGTCGAAGAGTTTACGGCTATTGTAAATCCTCCTGATGCTGGTATTTTAGCTGTTGGAGGTATTAAGCAAGTACCCGTCGTCAAAGATGGTGTGGTTGTCCCCGGTAATGTTATGAAGGTTACATTGAGTTGCGACCACAGAGTAATTGATGGCGCATCAGGCGCTGCGTTCCTACAATCTGTAAAAGGCTTCTTAGAGAATCCAGTAACAATGTTGGTATAAACTAATAATTTACTCACGATATTAGACGGCCCAAACGATTAGTTTGGGCCGTTTTTTTATACATATACTATATGGCACATCATAAAGACTCAAAATTTGCATGGATTACCGGCGCTTCAAGAGGCATTGGCTTAGCTACTGCCGAGGAATTTCTATCTAACGGTTGGAATGTCGTTGTGTTGACCCGAAACATTGGCCCCTTAGGTGAACTTCAAACTATTTATCCTGGTCAATTGTCCTTGGTTACATTTGATGTTACTGCTATCGATTCGGCATTGCTTCCTGATTTCCCCGTAGACGTGCTCATTAACAATGCAGGTACCATTGTAAATAAATCATTTCAGGACATCACAAAAAGTGAATTGGAGTATAGCTATCAAGCAAATGTGTTTGGTCCTTTCTTGCTTATTCAGGCGTTAATGAAACGATTTACGGCTAAGGCTCACATTATAAATATTAGCTCGATAGGTGGGGTGCAGGGTTCGGTCAAGTTTCCAGGACTATCCGCTTACAGCTCTTCGAAGGGATCACTTGCCATTTTGACAGAATGTTTGCAGTGCGAATTCCACGAAACCGAATGGTCTTTTAATTGCCTTGCGCTAGGTGCTGTTCAGACAGAAATGCTTGAAACCGCCTTTCCTGGGTATAAAGCTAAACTTACTTCTAAAGACTTGAGCCCTTACATTTTCAACTTTGCGACCACTGCGCATGGGGTTATGAGGGGTAAAGTGATTCCTGTGTCATTGTCAACACCTTGATTATCAATAGGGAGAAAGAAACTCAAAAAAAAAGAATGTACCACTCATTGAAATTGATAAAAAGCTAATTACATTTGCACCCGCTTTGAGAGAAGCACGCTCTTTTATTTGACGGCAAAAACAGGAGATAAAATTTAAAAGTTGTTTGTTGGAGTTACGTTTTTAGTACGTACATTTGCCGTCCCAATCGAGAGATAGGAAACAAAGAAAAGTTCTTTACATATTGGTTTAAGAAACAAGGAAAGTAAAAAACCTTGTCAATTATCTTGAGAGTTAATAGCTAGGAAACAAACAAAACATTACAATGGAGAGTTTGATCCTGGCTCAGGATGAACGCTAGCGGCAGGCTTAACACATGCAAGTCGAGGGGTAACATTGTGCTTGCACAGATGACGACCGGCGCACGGGTGCGTAACGCGTATAGAACCTACCTTTTACAGAGGAATAGCCTTTAGAAATGAAGATTAATGCCTCATGGTATTGTAGACTGGCATCAGTTTATAATTAAAGATTTATCGGTAAAAGATGGCTATGCGTCCTATTAGTTAGTTGGTAAGGTAACGGCTTACCAAGACAGCGATAGGTAGGGGTCCTGAGAGGGAGATCCCCCACACTGGTACTGAGACACGGACCAGACTCCTACGGGAGGCAGCAGTG